>JAABUP010000609.1_pt1 | contig 77324 bp, 108 predicted proteins | sample 5559201 | NCBI WGS metagenome assembly JAABUP01 (sample SAMN10711887, study PRJNA513373) | rock metagenome | isolation source: Antarctica rocks | place: Antarctica
GTGGCTCCCGGTCATGAGATATGCTCACAAGGGGATCCTGCTGACTGTATCTGGCTGTTGCATGAAGGTATACCAAGATATCCTCTTTCTGGTACTGTTTGCGGTCATGCTCAGTTTCCCAGAAAAGCTCAGCAGCTTGCATACATAAGCTTTGTGTGGATGTAACAGGCAAGATGCAAAAGGTATGTTGCTAACAAGACGTGAACAACTGTGAGCCAAAAAGTACTGAGACACCACATAAAAATACCAAAGCACGCTATGTTGCCGCACCAACATAGACCAGAGCACTGACATAGTCCAGCCTGTTTTGGCATCTGCTCATGCAAGTTCAAAAGTAAATGTGCTTCTGATAGTGGTGTCTGGGCTGCTCACTGGCAGGCAAATCATGACTTGCAATCCTATACCATCAATGATCATCTTACACATCTTGTACGATTAGATATCATTTCATATGCCAACACCACTCATTGCAGAAGTCTAAAGCCACAATCACACATGACCAGCTTCAGCATTGCAAATATGACACGGCACGAAACATGTACGCAGGTGATGTCATTGCAACCTACCACTACAGGGAAGCAGAGGTCGAGAAGGCCCCTGCCATTGTGGGTGAGACTGCCCTGCTGGCAGGCTCCGAGGGGCAGTACAGCGTCAGGCCCTGTGGTTACAGGTAATCATTGCATCACAGTAAGGCTCCATTGCATTTGTGTGTACATGGGCAAAGACATTGTGTCCCAACATGCTCCCAAACACTGGTCATGATTGAGGATTTTTGCTATTTGTTGGTTTTCATCTTATAGCTGTTCACCTAAAGCCATTAATGCATGCTGCCACAGCTCTGCCCTGCCTACATCTTGCCATCTTACAAGCCTGCTCTTACTAATGAATGTGAGTGTGTGGGTGGATGTAGGGCGCTGACAGCTTGTATCCTGTGGGAAATCACGATGCAAGACTTGCAACCCATTGTGGACTGGCAAGAAGACGTGGCAGAAATGCTGGTAGGACAGCCACTTTGTGCTTGCATGCTGCGCTACACATGAAGCAATGTTGTGTCTGTGGCAGAGCATTGCCTGACTCAGTAGCTTACATAACGTCGGGGTTGTTCTCACCACACTTGTTTTGTTGCACTTGCAGCTGCAAGATGCTCTCACCATGTCCTGTTTCGGCTGTCGCCTCTGTAGCTTGCAGCGCTTATCAGCTTTAAGCAAGAATGTCACGCTGATCAGCTTTAGTGCAGCAAGAATTTCACATACACAGGGCTCTTGGCAGAAGTAAAGTTGTTTGCGTGACTGCTGGACACTCGCAGGCCCTTGTGCATGGCTGCTTGGGCACACTTTACATTGATCAGTTTGCAGTGCATGAGTAGATTGTTCAGGTGCCTTTTGGAGCGACATAAGTACAGGGCTTTGCCCAACCATGAGCTTTAGCATGTTTGCATTTCTTCTGTAATACTTTTGACAGACTGATGTAGTTTGTCTCGATTTGCTGTGCAGGAAGCCAAGGCTCGGCAGCATTTGCTGAGTCGGCAGTCTGAGCATCCGCACCTCTGGGGCATGAACAGCTGTGACTTTGAGGTAAAATTTACTCGCTGTACACCACTCTTGCCAAGGAGGTGACATAGTTGGCGACTGGCCCATGCTCATGCTCACAGCAGAGCACGCGCTCTTTTTGATTCTGCATTCTCAAGCTGACTTTTGGCCTGGAGCTGTTGTCACCTGCTATGCAGATGTGCACATCTAGGATCAGCTTCTGTTGCTCATTACGTCATACACAGGCAGGGGATGCTGACCATCAAAGACTGGGCCGATCAGCATGACCAAGCAAGCGCATCATCATCTTCAGTATCTTGTTGTTGCTTGCGCAGCAGTCTGGCAGAGAATGCTACAGCCTGCAGCAACAGCATGCTGAACAACAAACCCTTCCCAAAGCACTATACTGGTGTGTGTTGCTGATACAGGATGCAGTCAAACCTGGCAAGGATGGTGGTGACAATGATGGCGATTCTAGTGAGGGGGATGATGAGGGCATAGATGCTGAAAACAGCAACATGCAGCATTACTCAAATGGGAACGATGAGTTTGAGATCGACCGCCCCTCTGCCACCCTCAAGCACCCCCGCCGAAGCGGCAAGCCGTATGTTATCAAACCTGCTAAAGGTGATTCTGTTTACCATTGCATAGTTTTCTTTCATGTGAACTTCTTCAGATGTGTCTGCCGCTGCATGCTGTGATATTGCCCTGAAACATCATGTGTTTCTATAACCCTGTGTGCTGCAGACAATTTTGTGCATGACACACATAGTAGAGCGTGCTCAGCAGACCTGTTGTTCTGCCTGGAATCCCAAATTTTTGGATGAATGTCTGAAACACTGGACCAGAATGTCGACAAGAAGAAGTGTACATGTGAGCCTGCACAGCAGCAGTTGCGATGCACAGCCACCTGAGCATAGCGAGTAGGCTGTCTGAATCAGTTGTATAACGATTGTAGTGCGCTTACAGCGGACTGCTGGTCCATAAGTGTTCTACAGGCAGCATCGCCGTCATGCACTTACAAGCGTCTCTCTGTGATGTTCTGCAGAAGATATGGATGGTGTGGAGAGCAGGGCCGATGACGGATCTAGCACAGATGTGCTGGACATGGATTCCGGCACAAGAGAAGGCGCCGACCCTGACTCAAACCATGTGGTCATCACAATGCCATCAGGCGATGGCAACCACTGTGACAGCACGTTGACGAGAAGTTCCCCAGACAGTGCCAACACTGATGATGTTGGTGAGCCACATGACAGCGCTCATAGCGCACCCCTCCAGCACAGGACTCAGCTCCCTTCACGTACTACTCAAGCTGCTGCAGATGGGGACACCGCCTATGGCATACAGACTCTGCGGAGAGGACACCTGCCAACCTTCAGCAGCCAGTCTGATGATGGCAGTCTGCATGCAGCTCAATCACAGCAGCAAGCACAAGGCAACGCTGGTGCAGGTGCAGGTATACCATCAGGTGGTGTTCAGAGGCTACATACGCAGGCTGAGCACGCAGATGAAGGTGAATGTCAGGCTTCACAAAGTCCAGAATCACACCAGCATCAGCAGCAGAGGGAACAAGAGCAACATGTACAGCAACCTGCTGTTGCTGTCGCCAACTTTGTGCAACTGCAGCAGCAAGACACTGCTCATAATCTGCAAGGCCACGGTTTGCACCAGCAAGGGACACAGCAAGGGCAAAGACAGCACCAGCAGCAGCAGCAGCAGCAAGAGCAGCTGCACCAGCATCCATGGCAGCAGCAGCAGCAACAGTTGTCACGGCGGTCACGGTCTTATACTCAGAGTCCCAGGAGGCATTTGCAGAAAAGGCCTAGCCGCATACAACCTGGTGGTGCTGTTGCTGCCAATGTATCCTCAGCTCAGAATGTTGCCCTGTCTCAGCGGAGGCTTGGTCGGCTGTCAGCTCCTGCTACCGCGTCAGCTTCTCAGACAGTTTCTCAGTCACCTTTTCAGAGTTTGTCAAATGCTCAGACTGATGTAGTACCTCAGACCCTCACACAACCAGTACAGGTGGGTGATAGCTCAGGCAATGTCAGCGACACAAACGGCCAGATGGTTCTGGCGACTTCCGAAACTCTTGACACCAAGTTGCAGGGGCTGCTTGATGCTGCTGAGGGCATCAAGGCTGCTGTCCAGCAAATGCAGCAGCAGCTGCAGGGGGTAGTGTCAAAGTAGAGTTTCAAACGTGTCAAAGTAGAGTTTCAAACTCTACTTTGACACTAGACCCTGCACAACAAGTGATGATGTATATACTTACATATATGCTTACTTTTCTGTATTTTGTATTCTGACCATGAGCAGTTACACCTGTACAGTGCCTGAAATGTTTCTCTCTCTCTCACGCTTCAGAGTTGCGGATGCAGAATAGACAAGGCACCGCCCCTGCAGGGGTTCGTAACGCCAGACACAACGCCACATATGCCCAGCACACTCGAAGGTACGACAGCCCTCTCCCAGCACCAGTCAGTAGTTGCAACAGATCAACCAAGTACTCAACAGTCTGCCAGCACGCAGTGGCTCATCAGCTATTCGGAAATTCGTCAGGTATTCGGGAGCTGGCCTTGGTTCGCCACATCGAGATCAAGACCAGCTTGTTCGCAATGCGTAACGACGACGAGCTTGAACAGGTATTTAAGTCTGTCTCAACACGTTGCATCGCCTTGCAAGAGACACATGCCAACAAGCTGTGCTGATATGCAGTCGAGGTCCAAGATCGTTCAAGCCTTGGCTTCAACGCCGGACAGTAGTTTCACGCAGACAAGTCTCGCCAGCCTCAATGCTGAGGCAGTCGCCCATATGCAATCCGGCAGACACCTGGACGCCATCGTGACGTATGGCAAGCTTAACAGAAAACTCGTCAAGCTCAACCTCACTCACGCACAGCTGTATGCCTGCTACAACAATCAGGCAGGCGCATACCTTCATCTGCATCTATATGAGGAGGCTCTACAGTATGCAGAAGCTGCCAGGCAACTTGCACAGGCAGCACTGAAGAGGTAAGTCTTCGATCACTGGGTCCTGTCTACTGCAGACCCAGTCATTAGCTGAGTCTTGGCTTTTACAGTGAAGCTGATCAGTCTGATTGCAGCAGCATTTGACGGCATTTCTGCGTGAAGACACTGCACTGATTGAACTAGTGCTGGCAGGACACCCAAGGCATTCCACTCGTATGTCAAGTCTTTTTCGAGAAAAGCAAATGCTCTGATAGGTAAGCTTTGCTGTTCAGAACCGGTAAATTCTCTATATTGACAACAGCTACCCAGAGTTTCTTTTTGCATAGAGCCATAGTGAAACATACACAGCATCAGTCATTTTTCATAGCATCCCGCAAACGTCTAAGAGGCTCTGCCACCGAGTGCTTGCAGGTCTTGAGAGATACAGGGAGGCATCCCAGACTGCAGAGCAGGGCTTGAAACTAGACTCATTCAATCTAGACCTCAAGCAAGCCTCAGAAGAAGCTACACAAGGCATCTTGAAAGACCTGCTGTCAGGTAAGTTGGATATGGTGCAGGATTGGAAAACAGCACAAAACCAACAAACCAGAACCTTAGGCATGTCTAAACAGGCAAATCTACATATGCACATGGTCTCCAGTGTAATGCCTTGACTGCAGCCCTGGTCCTGTTTGCAACTTTGTTCCTGAAGGGTGTATTGCTGCACAACACATCCCCAAGGACTGTCTGGTGGTCTGTCATACACCACTGGTTGTGAGCAACGAACCATGTGAGTCCATGTTGCTTGCAATGATGTTGCAACTTGAACAGTCGACATGTTGTGTCTCCAGTAAAATCAGCAGAAGATGGAAGGTACTTGGATGGTTATATGTAGTCAGATCAAATTTGACACGCAGGTAAGGGGAAAGAGATTTTGGCCCTTCCCAATGCAGAGCCGACTCAGCGCATCACCTACCACCCACACTCAGCCCCATTGCACAAGATCAAGACTGACAACATGCTCCCAAACAAGCTGCTCACCCCTTTCCAGGTTAGTTTGTGTAGGCCACAACTCTCTGACATGTCTGCAAGCTGCCTTTGAATGTGACAGCAGATGTCAACTGTGTTTAGCTTGTGCTGGAAGGGGCAAAACTGGCCTGCCACCTGCCCAGCTCATTCAGCTTTTGAACAACATATTGTTATCTTTACCTTACATTATATCACATATATTGCAATATGACTATATAAAATATGGTTTGATATATTAGCATCTGAACATTGGGTACTGCATCTACCTGTTGCAAGCTAGCCTGCCTGCCCAGCCAATGAACAGAGTCCTTTACTCATCTTCAGGGGTCTCAAGACACTGACAAGCTTGTTGCAGATCAGGGTTCGTGCTGCCAGACTTGCACATTTGAATGTTGACAGAGAGCAGTGTTCACTGATCAAAGCCTGCTTTTGGCATGTTATGATACCCAGTGACTAGGCAACACTCCCATATGATTTGTTTGCAGGCAGAAAGCGACCACCACGTGCGAGATACGTACAACTACATGACAGTACAAACTGACATCACCATGCCCAAACGGCAGCTCAAGATTGTGGAAGATTTGGTGCGTCAGTCTGCTTGGGCAACAGCCATCCAGGATTCTGTGAGAGCCATTGCGGCTGAAGACAAAGATTGCCGTGTCTTGGACTTAGCAGCTGGGGCAGGTAAGGACCGCCTGCCCTTGCATCTGTGCATATGATCACGGGTCATGCTGTTGAGCCTCAAGAGCTGCATTTATGCATGGACCTGTCCTGAGCTCAGATGCACACACAACAGGACAAGCACTGTTATGCACTTTGAATTCATACTGGATACAAGCATCTGACTGCACTGGGATGCATGCAATTGCCTCGTTTCTGACCTGGAAGGAGATGCTTTTGTGCAGCTTTGTGTGCAGTATCCATCCACATGCCAGCAGTGATGCAAGTGCGCAAACACGAACTGGTGCAGCGCCGCAGACTGCAAGCAAGGATCATCATTTAGTCTGCTTGACACTCCCTCCTGCCTGTGTTGTGTCACAATTGTTGCGCGATCATTCTTTCACACGCCTTAGCTGTAGGTGTGTCATACTCATGCCTGTTGCGTTGTGTTGTGTTGTGTGATTTTGTGTTTTGTGTTGAAAGACGCACACACACATGCATTGATCCTGTCAACACCATGTGTGTCATATGCAGGGCTGCATGCCATGATTGCAATGGATGCTGGAGCGCACCATGTGACAGCTGTGGAACGGTGGCTGTACCTGTCTCTAGCTTGCAAGGAGTCCCTGACAACCAATGGATTTGCGGAAGACAGGTTCAAGGTTGTATACAAGCGCCCGACTGACCTGTCCCTGAAGCAGGATGTACCTATACTGTGCAACCTGCTGCTGTGCAACATTCTGGATGAAGGTGAGGCCTTCCTATCATCCTGCCTTCCTGAGACCTTCTGCCTTTTAGCCTGCCTTTAGATCAGGTCTTGCCTTGTGAAGCTAACAAATTCATACCTGCTTTGCATGTTTTGCTTCCTGGTTTGGTCCAATTTGTACCTGCTTTGCTGACGCAGCCGACTGCTGTGTGGTTCTACTGACAGTTCATAGGCAAAACTTTTCAGGTTCTGGTCTGTTTGTAATGACCTCAAGAAGCTTGCACGCCATGCTCATGCGTGCTGCATGGCATCAAGCCTTGGCAATGTGTGGTTTGCCTTCAAACTGTGACCGTTTGCATCCAATACCTCCTGCGGTTTGCATTGCCCAAGCTGACCTCCTCACGCATTGTGAGTCAGACTTGTTGCACTAGTCTCTTGTGGTGTTGCAGGTCTGCTTGCTTCTGGCATCATTCCTACTGTGCAGCACTGCCTCAACAATCTGCTGACGACAGATGCACGTGTCATCCCAGCCTCAGCTACTGTTTATGCCCAGGTAAGCATGCGAAGCGGAGGCTTGTGCAGCGTCAACAATGCTTAAGCTGTGTCTCTCCCTGCACCTTTGGCATAAGAGCAACAGCAACGTGCAACTGCAGACTCAGCTGCCTGGGCTACAGTGCCCCCTGCAACTCTCATAAGATGCCCATGCTCTGTTGTGTATCCACTCAACGTACCGGTGCTGGTCCTATGATTGCATGCGTGAAGATTCTGTGTGGCTTCTGACTGAACCTATATACTCTTGCAAATGGCCTGATCACACATGCAGCATAGGCATGGGTTCATGGTAGAGCACTGATAGTGTGTGCTATTCCATGCAGGCTGCTGAAGTGCGCATGACTGAGGTGTGCGGCTTTGATATGAGCGCTGTGAACCGCCACCGCTGGCATCCAGGCCATACAGCAGGTCTGTAGGTCGGTCTGTCTGTCTGTCTGTCTGTCTGTCTGTCTGTCTGTGGCATGTTTTTATTGGCAGGCGCAACCCGCCTGCATTACTGCCTTTGCGCCATTTGCTCTCATGCATTGACGTGAGTTGAAGTCCAGGTCGTGCAAAGCCTTTGTACTGTAGCAACAGCACGCAGTGCCACAGGGTCTGAGGGTAGCGGCGAATTCTGAATGCTGCCCCATCCATACAAACGGTATCTATTGAGCCAGAGCGTCCTTTGATCATGTGTACCTGCCAAAGCAGCTACCAGAGCCAAGGCACCCATCAATGCTTGGTGTTAAGCCTGGTTCATCTGCTACATGTCTGCATACTTGTAAATTGCTCTATGCGGCGTCATTTGACCAGCAGGTGGAGGATCATGACCCAATGATGATGATCCTTAAGATGACTACATATAATGGTTAACATCCCCAGAGTTGCATGCCCGGCTACTTTGTGCTGCACAATGCATGTGCTGGACATGCTGGTGTTGTTGGTACGCTGACTGCCAAACAGGCCCTCAGGGGGACATGTACCTATCCCTAGGAGAAGACACATGTTCAATGATTGAATGAATGGCATGTGCTGCAGGGACGCCTCTGGCAGACAACATGTTCATCCCACTTTCAGATCCCATGGAGGTTTGGCACTTTGACATGCTGAGCCCTCCTGAAGAGAGTGACCGCAGGACACTTGATGTCACATTCAACAGGTTGGTGGACATGCCAGCTTGACAACGAGAAGACTGTGTGACGTGTGCTGCTGCTGAGGCATTCATGGCCGAAAGGATGTGATCGCCTGCTAGGCATGCGTTGTGCATGTCCTAGTATTGAATCTCAGTACAATCTCAGTACAAAATGCGTGGGTGCTGCCTTCTGTGAAATGCTGTCTCATGTTTACTAACCTGCACTTGGCAACCTGCAATAACAAGCTTGGCACTCAATTACGAGGCACTTCCCACCATTCTGTTTCCCAGACATGAGTCCTGCCTCATGCTCGCATCCCTTGTGTAAAGTCATTGATCCTGCTCTTCAGACACACGCGCACACGCTGCCCAAGAAATGCTGTGCTGCATTTGTCTTGAGTTGCTTTGCTGCTGCAGGCATGGCAAGCTCAATGCTGTGGTGTTCTGGTATGAGCTGCGCCTCACACAGGACGTTGTGATCTCCACAGGGCCAGTTGGCATTGGATCAGGTATTCCCATGGCCACAATTTGAAACCCCATCAGAATAGCTGTGTTCTTCGTCTGCTCGCCGGAGCTTCCTCCCTGCCTCCTACTCTCCTTGTATTCCTACTCCTGCTCTTGCTCCTGCTCCTGCTCCTACCCCTACTCCTACCCCTACTCCTACTCCTACCCCTAGTCCTAGTCCTAGTCCTACTCCTCCTGCTCTCCTCTCCTCTTGGAAAGGAAAGTGCACCTACTGAAAACGCATGGCTTGCACCTAGGCGTGACAACTTGCTGCAGATACATGTAAACACATGTGTAATGACAGTCATGTATCTTGGTAGTCCTTCTTTGCATGCAAACGCGACGGTATATGAGCTTTGCAGACCTTGTCTGGGGACATGCTCGTGAAGCAAGGCAGTAAGACGCCACTGTTTGTCAGCAATGAATCTTTGTGCACACGCTGTGCACTTATTGCCATGTGTCACCTTGCATGCATGACACTTCTGGGTCCTGGTTTCCAGTAAACAGCCTGGGACACTCTGGGAGAGAGTCAATCAGCGTACATCTAGATTATGCCAATACTTTCAGTCTGTGAAAGCTTGAAGTTTTCGACCCGTTTCTGCTGTACACCTTGCGCATGTGCTGATCACTACTTGTGCTGTCGCAGGCATGACAGAACCTTGATTTAGTTTTGTACAGTGTTTTGTGTAGTACGTAGAGTTTGTCAAAACTCATATAGTCTGTGTCTGCAGTGCCTGCAGGAGTACTCCTGGTAGAGCAAGATCACGATGATGCAGCATTCTGCTGCTGGCCTGTTTCAACACAGCGCACATGCTGTCTCGTCTTAGCAGCATGTACTGTGATGCAGGCATTACAAGTCTGGGTCCAGCCTTGGAGCACCCAGCAGAAGAAGTGCTGGTTGAGGAAGGGAGGGTCATGCCCTTGTTGGCCAGTCAAAGATGCTGTGCAAATGTGTTCACTGCTTAGAACCATGTACTGTGACACAGGCATGCCAAGTCTGGGTCCAGCTCTGCAACACCTAGCAGGAGAGATGTTACCGGAGAGCGTGGCAGTGTCATGCCTTAGTTGACCAGCCACAATGTTGTGCAAACATGTTCACTGCTTAATCTGGTGGGCTGTGATGCAGGCATGCCCAGTCTGGGTCCAGCTCGGCAGTACCTAGCAGGATGATTCTGGTAGAGCAGGGCAATGTCATGCCCTTATTGACCAGCTTAACAAGACTGTGCAAGTGTGTTCATCAATTATGACTGTGACGCAGGCATGACAAGTCTGGGTCCAGGTCTGCAATAGCTAGCTGGAGAGTTGATGATAGAGCAGGGCAGTGTCATACTTGCATTAGCCAATTGCAAGGTTGTGCAAACGTGTTCATTGGTTACGAGTGTGGTGCAGGCATGACAAGTCTGGGTCCAGCTCTGCAATTCTTCAGCAAGAGAGATGCTGGTAAAGCAAGGGCAGTGTCATGCTTCTGTTGGCACATCACATCATTTGTCTCTGCTTAGAACCATGTGAAGTGGTGCAGGCATGCCAAGTCTGGGTCCAGCTCTGCAATACCTGGCAGGAGAGATGCTGGTAGAGCAAGGCAGTGTCATGCCTCTGTTGGCCAGCCACAACACTGTGCGCATGCGATTTGACATTGAGCAGGCGGAGTACCTGCACCTGGCCAAGCCTGATGCAACCTTTCCAGCCATGCACTTCTCCATGCTGGCTGATCAGTCACGCAACCATGTGAGACTTTCACATGTTGAAACAACCTGACTGTGCTTTTCTCCCTCTGTGGACCCAGTCAATCTTGATCAGTGAGTGACAGTGTTGCTGAGCATCATTTGCAATCAAATTGAGCGTCAGTTGCAGTTGCAATCAAGTTGAGTGTCACTTGCATCAGTTGCAGTCAAATTGAGCGGCAGTTGCAGTTGCAATCAAGTTGAGCGTCAGCTGCAGTTGCAATCAAGTTGAGCGTCAATTGCAGTTGCAATCAAGTTGAGTGTCAGTCGCATCAATTGCAATCAAGTTGAGCGGCAGTTGCAGTCGCAATCAAGTTGAGCGTCAGTTGCATCAGTTGCAATCAAAGTGAGCGTCAGTTGCAGTTGCAATCAAGTTGAGCGTCAATCGCATCAGCTGCAATCAGGTTGTGTGTCAAGAGCAGTATCCGGCAGTGAGCACAAGCTGTTGTCTCTGCCATCTGCCAGATACCAGCCAAAGCTGCAATGAGGCGGCAGTTATCTGTACTTCTATGTCCTCCATTCTTGTCTTTCAGGCCTACCAAGCTGCCATTGCAAGAGTGATCAAGAAGAAGAAAGTGTCAGCAGGAGATGCCCATGTCGTGGATCTGGGAACTGGTTCTGGTTTATTGGCTATGATGGCGGTCACAGCTGGGGCGGACACGGTTGTGGCATGTGACTTGCATGAGAGTCTGTGCAATGTAGCTCGACAGGTATGACCCTGCTCTTGTCAGGACGGCTGTCAACTGTTGGATGGGTACTTGCAGGTGCACACCTTGCGCCCTTGTCCCGCGAGTTCATGCAGGTGCAGAGCTGCATTTCAGACATTCCGCATTGCATTCCAGCTTTGGGACAAGCGCTGCTGTGCATGTGAAGTTGTATGTCTGGGCATGCACAGTGCAGCTGGCCTTATGCGTTATAGTGCTGCCATGTGATGATACCACAAGTGTGGCAAAAAATCAGCGTCATTTGTTTGACGGCTAGCTTTCTCATCTGTGATTTGTCATCCGCATAGGTGCTTGAGAAATGACAATGATTGACAGATTGTAACGCCCATGCAGAACATTGCTGCCAACGGTCTGTCTGAGCGTGTGAGCGTGGTGCACAGAGACATAGGGCTGTTGCAGAGGGGCAGGGAGGTGCGAGCCCTGGGAGCCAATGTTGCTATAGCAGACATCTTTGATGCGGGTAACAAACCACTCTGAGAGCGTTTGTTTGGCAAGTCATCATGACAGGCAGTGATCTGTTTGACTTTGCAATTTGCACTGAAACAAAAGAGGATGCTGCAGAAGCATCAACATCTACAATGCCAGCGACAGCCACAGAGGCGATGAATTGCACCTTGTAGGCAATCCTGTATTTTACAGATGTACTGTCTGAAGCTCATGTTTTTTACATATTCGTCCTTGACAGAGTGTGTGCATCTGTCTGTACCTCATCCATATATGACAGGGCACACCTCTGCACTGAGGCTATGCAGAAGGGAGCTGGACAGCAAAACTGTGCCGGCTTTGGTTGACATCAGGCTTCTCCCTTCCTGCATGGCCGGAATGGGCAATAATCTCCTATATCTGCCACAAAATGCAAAGAATGCACACACTCCTCTCTTCCCCAGATCTGATGGGCAGCAACCTCCTACACTTGATACACACTGCAAAGAACGCACACACTTTGTTCTTCCTGCAGCTCTAATGGGCAGGTCTAATGGGCAGTAATCTCTTATATCTGCTGCAAAGTGCAAAGATAGATGTACAGGCTGCTCTCCCTGCAGGTCTGATGGGCCATAACTTCCTGTATCTGCTAGAGGCTGCGAAGAAGAATGTACTGCAGCCAGGCTGTGCTGTAGTGCCCTGTGCAGCAACCCTGTATGTGATGGGCATCAGCATTGAGACGCAGACTGTTGGTGGATACAACCTGTCTGGCCTCAATAAGTACAGGTCTGTCAAAGAACCCACGCTGCAAGCGCGCATCAGCACACCAACCCCAGTTGTGTAGTGCATTCATGTACACATTCACTCGTTTGTTTGTTTGTACGTACGATTGTTCTTTCGTACGTTCATCCATTCATTCACTCATTTGTTCATACAACAAATGCGTATATTCATATATCTATAGATGTATAGCATGTCATCTCCATCACTGAGAGGTGACGCTGCTGATTCACATGCAAGTGTGCTCACAGGCTGTAGCACATACTTGGATAGCATTACTGTAACAAATAACAGCAGGCAGGAGAGTGTTGAAAGGCAGCCATTCAGTGTCACATTTTGTCATGCACATGTGCATTGCCTCTGCTCCTGCCTTGCCATCCTGAAGGTGTGCATATTGCTCCGTCACATTACATATGTATATTGGATTACTGTTGATTCTGTCTGCCACACGAGCAGGTGGGACAAGGGTTATGAAACCTGCCAGCTTGACAAGCTGTCCCATACCTGCCTCACCAAGCCCTGCAAGGTGTTTGAGTACTTCTTTGAGGGGGAGCGCAAGGGCAGAGGGCGCGACAACATTGTGAAGCTGGATGTGATAGCAGAGGGCAAGATGAACGCTGTGGCTTTCTGGTTTGACCTGCACTTGGATGAAGAAGAGTCTCTCTGCAGCGGTAAGCACAATCCACTTCATAACTCTGAGGCTGCTGAAGCAATTTGGCTACAGCATGTACAAACGAACATTACCTGCGCTTTTTGCATGTATGAAGCAAGACAGGTGCATGCTTGGAGGTTGTCAGGGAGTGTCTTAGTGACGGCATGATTGCTCTTTTACTGTATCGCATTTTCCGGCTGTGATAATACTGCCACGCTATGGCTGATGCAAGAGTCTCATGTCTGCTGCTCGATGCATCCTTACTGATATGGAGAGAAAACTCCTTCCTTTAGATTGGTCATTGCAAACTTCTTGACATGTCAGTTGTGTTGCAAGTGTACACAGGCATTGCCATTTTTGACTGCTTAAAGCTTGGTCTATAGCCAGAGGTTTCTTGTATAGTCAGCTGGCATGGTGTACTGATACTCTTTTGTCTTTAGCTACAACCCCTATTCCTGAACGCTGCAACCTTGGTCAACCCTAGAACCTATGTGTGGCTACCCCTACCAGTACTCTTATTAGTTCCACATGAGTGTCCCTATTATTCTATGATGCCTCTGCAGGACCTAGCTATATCATACTTGGAGGAGCTTTCAGGCCCCTGGCAAAGTCACCAAGCGAGCACTCAGCATCAGCACCAGAAGCAGCAGCAGAAGCAGCAACAGCAGCAGCAACAGAAGCAGCAACAGAAGCAGCAACAGCACAACTGGCAGACTCAACACCCTCAGCAGCTGTGGATGCCGCTCATACCCATGTGTTCAGCCTTGTTGAGAAGGAAACGAATGTGAGCTCGGACGCAGCAGGCATGGTGCAGTTTGAGGCAAAGGATGCAGATGATGATGCAAGGGAAGCGAGCAGCAAAGAATTGGACAGCAAGCATGGCAGCCTTGCAGCAGCACACAACATCAATGCTCCAACTGACCCTGTAGCAAGCCTGCATGATGGCAAGCTGAATGGCAATGCCAGCTGTGCCCAAAACAGTGCCGGGGCCAGCGCCTCTGTATATACTCCAGCAACAGCTTTTTCAGGAACCAGAGCTGGCTGTGTGTTCAAGCTAGGTCACATGGGCCTGGGTTACTACCCCGATGCACAGCCTGCTGACTCAGCCACAGCATGCAAAGGATGCACAGACTGGTCGACCAATCCTCACAACCCTCCCCAAAATGACTGTACTTCCTGTGTTGAAATTTCAGCCACAAAGTCAGATGCTGGGATTCCAGGGACAGCCCCAAATTCATATGTCAGCTCTGCAGAGTATGCTGGTAAGAGCATCAGAAGGAAAGGAAGCAGCGTGAGGCAAGCAGCAGAAGGTGCAGCATTTGAGGCCGAGGTGCACACAGCAGCAGCTGAGTTGGAGAAGCAAGGAGGGCAGGAAGGGAAAGCAGACCAAGCTGGGAAGGAGTGTGACAAGGGACATTACTGGGGTCAAGCTCTGCAGTACCTGGACTCCTGCGTACAGGTTTACACTGCCTCTATTGCAGCAGTCTCCTGCTCAGTTAGCATTCATGTTTCTTGCTCTGATTCACTGTGCCCATTTTGTCCATTCTGCTTCACTGCATTGACATACCAGATGACGTGACAGGGTGTGATCATTTGGTCATGGCTGGTACAGCACAATCAGAGCCATGACTCCTGCGTCTGATGCAGATAGCAGCTCAACTGCAACATCATGGTGGAACGGCATCTTGAGTATACACAGGATTACACAACTGAGTGTAACCATCGATGTGAATGCGCCTGTGAATGTGAATGCGCATGTGCATCAGGACATGAATATGAGTGTGATGAATGTTGTGGATGGCCTAAATGCCCATGCAGGTGACACCTGGCAAGAAAGTGATGTTGCTAGCCAGGCGTAATGGAGCACAGATACGCTTCAGCCTCAGGGCTGGTACAGGCAGCCCTGTGGCAATAGCCCCCTGGAAGGAAGAGTGGGGAGGGGGTGCCTCTGTTGAGAACCCCCATTTCCAGAGGGTACACTATTGTGAGCTGCTGGTAAGCGCACTCTCCTCATCTGACCTACATGGAGACAGTTGCTCTTGCCTAGGCATGCCCAGCAGCCCTACACAGCATGTAATGATGATGGTGATGGTGATGGTGATGATCAACAACTCACTGCTCAGAATTTGAACTGTGCATGAACTTTTAGACTGTCAGAGACCTGGCAAGACCTGTCATCAATCATTTGTTTCAGCAAGGCGGACAATGTATTTGTGTTTGCTTACATAACTTGCTCGTTCACTTGCTTGCTTGCTTGCTTGCTTGCTTGGATGCTTGCTTGCTTGCTTGGATGCTTGCTTGCTTCATCTGATGCTGAAGGAAATTGCAGCTCATGGGCAGGTCTCTTGCATAGGACAACAAGCTGTGCACCTGCTGGTTTAGGTGCAGGACTTCCTGATGAGAGTTCGCAGCAAAAGGTTCCCATCAATTGAGAAGGACATGAAGATGCTGCAGGCCCATTGTGGCAGCCTCCTGCTAGACCCAGCAGTCCTGGCGCAGGTACGCTGCCACTTTTGCGACTGTGAGCTTTCCAAACGCAGGGTGCAATGAGTATATGATGCATGCTCCGCTAGCATGCAGTGCGGGTGTTGACTGACACTGTTTTCCTCCTTTCTCACCTGTGGCAAATTAGAGTCAGTGAAGCCCCAGCTTAACTTGATGTGGGCACTGTTTGTTGCAGCTGGTGCAAATCTGGCAGCTGCTGTTGTAAACCACAAGGCTACAAGCAGATCTCGCGCTTGTCGCTTCTGTGGCCATGAGGAGTGTTTGTGTCATGCAGGTATATCATGAGATGGTGGTGCTGGAACAGGTTCATTATAGTCCGGACGTGAGCCCTGGTGTTGCACTGCAGGCCATCACATCACAGCCATTAATGCTGCACTGATCATCTTGATATATTTATACGTGGTGTGTTGCATCAGCCTGGGGCACCCTCAGTACTCCCAACAGAACAGTACTGTCAGCACTGTGCTACAGTTGGTGGGCCCATGGCAAATGCCATGCCTGAGGTCCACAGTCCTGCGTGTCTCATTTGCTGGAGTATCACAATGCATTTGAGCAAGATATTATCAGACTGTATGATGAGATGCCAGTGTCTCTTGAATGCAGGAGGCATTGTGTTTCCATTTTCCTGCGGGTGGTTTCCATGCTTCGCTATGTGTGTTCCTGTGTCAAGTGTCATGCTGTGTCCACAGAAGTTTTTGTGTGGATGAGTTGGGGTCCTGAGCGTCACATTCCAAGGCTTACCTATGTATGCTGACCTGTACATAGTAGTGACACGAGGAAGCTATGAGTGGGACCAAATGCAGTGACTGCCTCCTTTGCCAAGTTCATTGTGCAGCGCAGAACAGAAACTGACCACCACTTGACAGATCAATATCCAAAGCGCGCATGTGCATGCCTCTTGGGTGTATTTTACATCCAAATCTCAGTGCGTCTTTTAGGCTGTAAATTTCTTGCTGTAAGAGCACTCGCGAGCCTGTTATGTGCATATTGTAACTGGTCCAGCACAACCTGAAGATTCATGATGAGCGCGAACGTGCAGTTGCTGGGGGATTGCATTTGATCAGGGGTTTCGAGTCCATGGCTTGAGTATGCAGTGATTGGAGGAATATGTAGAATGCAATATTTCGCAACCTGAAGATTTGCAGCACATAGTACAATCACACCTCTAAGCCCTACGTTTATGCGCACTATTGGTGGGCACACCATAACACACCAAGCACATGGCTCCAGGTGGCCCTGCATAAAATCTTTGTAGCGTGGGACCTTCAGAGAGCTACAGTCTGCACACCATACCAAAATCTGTTTCAGTTTTGAACAATCAGCAATGGAAAACAAATAAATGCAAACAATCGCTGTAAACCACCGTTGCTTAAAAAAGGGCACATGTATGTATGGGGTTCTGACTGACTGGGGTTCTTGGACCACGCTAACACAATCTTAAAAGCATTGCTGTTGAAACCCTGCTGTGCAGACTTGCAAGCTTGACTTCATTACAAGAAGAACGGTCAACTGCATGTTCTGTGAGTAGGGTGTAAAGCTTGTAAAGTACTCAATAGGCCGCTGGGACGCAGCAAGCAGTTTAAGCATCTAATACAGAAGCTGACTCAATGTTACCAGCATGCTCTAGCATGTTCATGAATGGCTTGACCAGGTGTCACTGAATAGCTCAAAACAAAAATTCACTCATGCACGCAAAGCTTATTCACAACATCAAGCATTGCATATTACGATTGATCATCCTCATCCTTCCTTGCAGTAAAACATAACAAGCTGCTGCTTCTGCATTCTGCCAAAGCTGGCTTGCAAACTCTGTATCCTATGCAAGGCAACAGATGCCAGCATCCAATACTTGTCTTGCAGATGAGTGTGAATAATTGGTCTGCACTGTTTTGCCAAGTGCAGCTCCATGTTTTGCTTGCAAAGAGAAGCGTGACAGCAGGCACGACTGCCAGTGCTCCACAGGACTCATAAGCTGCGTCTTGACAAGATTGCAGACCATTTAGCATTCTCAGCTCTGCTATTACATGCTGCTGCTTCACTGGCAAGCTCTGGCTACCAGACATGCCCAAAGCAGTGGTACCATTGGCAGCTTCACTCACAGCTGCATCACAAATACTCATCTCACCTTCTGCCCTTGAAACCTCACCTGCAGCGCTGTCCCCATCTTGTCTAGTAGACCAAGGCCCAATTGTTTCTGATAGAGCAGCAGACCTTTCTTGTACGCTCCATTTTACGCATGTGTCTGCAGTGGGCCGCTGTGCTGCTGACAGTTCTGTCCACTACTTGCATGTTTGCCTCATTGTCTTTTTGCCACAGGCTGGCTTAATGCCAGATGTGAGCCCAACAGGACAGACAGAGTGACTCCCGTCAAACTTCTGCTTGATTCATAAGAAACCGATTGGCCACAGGAAAAGTAAGTATTGTCAGCATAGGAGATGCGCTTCAAGGCCAGAAGCTAGACATTCCTCAGGACCAGCCACCAGCCTTCCTTCATTCACCTAAATACATCAGAGCCATGTACAAATGGCGTCGTTGCAGTCACTCTGGAAGGTGATGCTGCGGAAGCCGCAGGCCTCGCTAGGAACCGTGAACGAGCTCAAAAGATGCGTGCTTTCCAAGCCTGCATGATTTTGTGGCAGTCAGGCTGCTCAACAAGCAACAAACATTGGTGTTAAGCTCGTGTGATGATATAAGTCAGGCACGTGCATGAAGCCAGCAGAGTGCCTCATGCAAATGGCATGCTTTGGCGAGAAATTTCAGCTAAAGGCCGCCTAGACAGGCATGCAGCTCCCACAGGCTCATGCATAGACAGTGCTGTGACAAGTCACACAAGAGAAAGCTCAGTCAGCACGCGAGTCACTTTGCACATGTCAGTGCAGAAGGCCACACTTAAGTGAGGACATATACCTGTCTGGAAGCATCCAAGGGCAAAGCCTCTTGCAAGGCCGCTGCCTGCCTCCTTGCGCCGCACATGCCTGAGCTGCACACCCTGCTGCTCCTGCCCAGGCTGGTCTAGCCTATTGCCTGTTGCCTGCACCAGCTGCGGGTGCCTCCATATTGCAACACGCCTGCAGTGCAGCAACCACACCTGGATGACGCAGCGAAACACTTACTCTTCACGACCACTGAGTGAGCAGGGGGTGTCGACATTCCAAGCCAGAGTTGAAGTAGACATCAGACAAGCAGCAAAGGCTGCCAGCTGCAGATCAGGGACAAGGCATCTTTGATCACCAAACGCGCAGCAGTGTAAATGCACGCTCAGGCAGGCTGGGTCCCAGCCGCTGGGATAGCAAAAAGAACTTTATTATCTGTGGACAATTTAGTGATTTACAGCAGTATTTATACATATAATAGCTGCCCAGACCACGCGGCAGTGCCAAAAGTATTGCATCACCTTCATACAGCAGCGGCAAGAAGTGATCTCGGCATGCAGGGCCCGATCACGTCCCGTCCAGCACTTTTTTAGGACATCTCAAATCAGCAGCAATACAAGGCACAGAGGCCTCGTGCCCAGAAACAACTTTGTCGTCACGTGCAAGATGTTTGTGCTTGAGCTCTGCTTGCCTTGCTAGCAGGCAATGTGATTCGCGCTCTTTCGTCGTGTCTCATGCATTCCGCTCCGGGTGAAGAGGGACGATTTGAGCTCGCGTTGAGTACGTCGCTGCTCAACGAGCTGAAATATGGGAGCCAACTTGGAAAGCTAGCTGAGGCCTTGCTGTTGTCAGCGTTCAGCGACAACTCAATCAAGCCATCACTGCAGCAAGAGATTGCAGCTGCTCTGCCTTCAGTGCGGTACATCAGGTGACAATTCTTGCTGAGATTTGTGCAGTTATTTGCTGTTCCCACAGCCTGTTGTGATTAGCCTTTGCATACTACCTGCTGTTGACCAAATTTCTCATGCATACAGCCTGGCAGCCTTCTTGAATGGAGGCGTTGTCATCAGGAGCAGCAACCTTGCGGTGCAAGGAGATGTTTCTGTTTGTGCTCAAGCCATGGGCCATTCAGCGGCACGGATAGCTGCAAAGCAGCACAGTATATTTCATGGACAAAAGAAGCCGGGCGAGCCGTAAGCATTAGCTGAAAAGTGCACACTCTACCTATGCAATGTTGTTTTGTTCATTGATGTGTTGCTGCAGGATAAAGTTTCAGGAGCTGCAAGAAGCTTGGGATCAGCAAAAGTGCACTAGCACAGTCTCTGTCCCCATTCCAGCATCCAGACACTTTGAAGACGCCTTTATCCCCTTCCAAGATCGTGGCAAACCATTGCCTGATCGGGGCACCTGCCCTGTCCTGTATGTAGCAAATGGAACTGTTGGTGTGGTACACTTTGGCCTATCAACAACAGACGTGAAGCTGAATGGCAGGTGAGTGTTTTGTATGGTGGTTATGTGTCAGCAAGCATCAACTGAGTTTTCAGTATGCAACTGGTGGACTTGTTGATAGGCTGCATCTTGGACTTTCAGCTGAGAATACATGCCAAGATAGGTGCATGTCTTGTACGAGGCACACAATGCAAGTGCATAGGCTCCTGATGCTGCAAGTTGCTCGGGAAGCTTGGGCCCACCTCAAGCTTCTCTTCCTAGAATGGTCTTTTCTGTTTTTGATTTTGAAGTTTGCTGCAAGTCGCAGTTGCAGCCAAGGCTAAGTCTTATACAACATATAACTGTGCACACACTTGGTCCTGATTTTACAGTGGTGCCATTTTGCAGGCAGGGCAAGCAGTTTGTGGGCTTGGCTCAAAGCCTAGGGCCACACCTAGGCTACCTCCTAGCTCCGGCTCTGGAGGGGCTGCAACGGCAGATCAAGTCAGTTGCGGCAGCCAATCAACAGCTGCAGCAGTCTCGCAGGCGTAGCGTCAGCTGCAGCCTGCCGCCTGTTGAGACGCTGACAGTCCATGACAGCGCTGATAGCATCTCCAGTGCTCGACAAGGACCAGCAGCACCCCTGCCAAACCGGCAGGGTCACCCTCCCACAGGCCATCACCCACCCCAACAAAGAGCAGGCTCTCTTATTCCTCCCCCGCCGCAGCCGCAGCAGTCAGCAACCAGAATGATGTCCCCTTTCCAAACATGGTCAGCACCAGCAGCCCCTCACGCAGCTGCCCAGGAAGCCCCCATTCACGAACAGCGTGAGGGCTCCCCCGATCGGCCCGGTTCAGACAGGTTAGACTTGAGCCCTGCTAAGACAGCGCTGGACATGTCCATGCTGGAAGTTGCCAGACTGAATGCTGCCTCCTCAGGCTCTGGCCGGCCTCCCTTACAGCCAGAAGCAGCCCTCAGACGTAGCTCAGGAGATCAAGGGTTAGGTAGGAAGTCAGCAACAGCTGCCGAAGTCAACGCAGCAGCTGTTGCTGTCATGCGCAGCAGCAAGGATCTGGAGCTGGAATACCAGCCCAGCATAGAAGCATCTCCCAGAGGCAGCGGTGGGTCCCAAGCATTTGGCAGGGGCAAAGGAAAGACTCACCGCAGGCCTACAGTCCCTATGCTGCGTGCCAGCTCGCCACTATCTGCATATGGGTCTGAGTCTTCAGGCAACCTGCCTAGGCAATTGAGCATTCCTGGCTCATCATTTGCTGGCTACCCTGCAATGAATGAGCTCCAGCAAGCACAGCAAGAGTCAGCCCAGTCGTCTGCTGCACCAGCATCCCCCTTTGCTCAGCCAGCCTCAATGCAAACACCGTTTGCAAGTGGGCTTCCTCTGTCAAGCAGCCCAACTAGCTCTGCATGGTACGCTTCCCCCTCCATGCAGACCTCCGGCAGCACCATCTCTATCTCCTCTCTACTGCCGCCACTGTCTGCCTTCTCCCAGGCTCCAGGCTCAAGTCACAGGCAGTCACGCATGTCCCCTCATGCTGCTGCTTCACTGGCAGCATCTCTGCCACCTGAGATGTCCACTTCAGCCATGGCAGTCTTGTCATCACCAATGACTGCCATGCAACCAAACTTCCACGCCCAAAGCATGGCTGCCTTGACCATGCCAACAATCCTGCCCATGTCAGGCTCCGGCATCCCTGGCAGGTCACCCAACCAGCAGTCCAGAAGCATGCTCCCACCTGCACCTTTTGCAGAGCCACAGGCACGGGCAGACCTGCACAACAGCAGCTATCGCTTGCCACCACAGCTGCAGTCACGCTCACTGCTGCTGCAGCTGCTGCCAGCTGGTTCTGCCCAGTCCCTCAACCAGCTCATGTCCAGAGCAGCCAGTGGGGCTTCTGCAGACTTTAACCCGCAGGAGTCCATAGCTCGCTCATGTTCGCTGAACAATGACATCACCACGTCTGTGAGTGTGTCTTCACCCAAGCGGTCATTGCTGGACATGAGCCGGGCTGTGAGCGAACAGCTTCATCTCACCTCAACCAGCAAAGCGGTGCAACGCCCCTTCTTGGCTGACTTGCAGCAGAAGTGGACTGCAGGACACCAGGTCAGCTTTCACCGCATCTCATCTTGTCAGCCTATTTGGTTCTGGCTGTCTGCGCTTCAATCTGCGACATGCATTAAACACACAAGTGCACTTTATGCTTTTCCCTGTTTCAGCACGTTTCTAGACAACAAAAGAATTTTTTACGCTTTTCAGCCATCATAACGGGAGCCTCCTAAGGCGGCAGCCCAGAGCAGCACATTTCTATCTGTGCATGCTCCTCGCTGCTGCCAATGTCATTTCTTTCACATGAAGCTGTTTTTGGAGCTGCTGCTTGCATTCTTCCTGTAAGCAAATCTTCAAGGTGGCTGACATAGGGTTTGCTTCAGCTCCTTGTCTGCATGTAGGGGTCTGGGCTGCTCAGGTACTCTCCTGAGACGGAAGACTCAGATGCAGCAATCAGCCCCAGTTAATGATGTGTATGCTTGTTCAACCAAGTCATGTCTTCGTGGACTGACGAGAATTAACAGGCATGACTACAGAGGCCAGATTCTGGGCACATTTTATGATTGGGCGGCTGCCAGCAGATGTCTGCCTTTAAGTAGGCTGCAAATTGTTTCGCATTTGAGGATGTGCACTGAGACACTTACGTGGTGTACCGTAGCTGTTGTGACATAGACAAGACAACTTGAAGACTGCTCTTGAGCCCTCCTGCCGGGGTTCAGGAGTATTGCATTCTGTTTCTGCCACTTGCCTTTTATGGCCTTTCTGCATATAGGACTGGTAGTTGTACGTCTGGGTATCAGTTTTGCCTGACTTGCCATGCAGCTTTGTGCTGCGAACAATTGATCTAGCAAGTCATGCCTTCCATTCATGTTTGGGGGTGTGCACATTTCATTCTCGCATTTCATGTTCATGTCTGCCCCGTCTCTATGTTCGTGTCTGACTCTGGTACTGTTTGGATTGGTCAGCTTACACCTCTGTGTGTAAGTAAGGACAGCCTCTTATAGACAGCCTCTTCATGCCTGGTATGGGCCTGATGATCTATGTAAGACTCGCCTCGTGAGGAGACATTGTCATGCACACTTGCACAGCATTGACACCTTTCGAGGTCCCCAAGAATGTGGACCGACAGTTTTGGCCAGTCAAAATGCCGACCTAGGGCCTGTGGTACGAACAGGCGTGGTCCTCGAGCTCCTGCTCACAATTACTCGGGATTGCGCATGAGATTGTAAAGCAGCGGAGTTGCGATTTGTCTATCTAGTCAGACATTGATTACTAAGTCCCATCCTTCAAAAGTCCAGTCAGGTCCAGAGTCCACGTGCTACTTCTTTGGAGCTTCCGTCGGCAAATTGATGGGGACAATGCTGCGCGAGAACGGTTCTCGCCGGTAATATGCGGCGTAGCGTGTATTAGCTTATACAATCATAGGCAGACCATCCGTGACGCGGTAGATAGGAAAACTGGCAGGGCCTTGGAAGATAGTCGCGCCCAAGAAAAGCTCACACCAACTCTGATTTTCCTCATGGAGACCGAAGGTGCCGGCGAGGCCAGGCTTGAAGTTGCCTTAGCTCAGGTACTGTTGTACATGTTATCAGGACGGTTGACCGTCCGCTTCACTCTGACACGAGGTCGAATGATCTGTACAGGCCATTATCAACGAAGTCAAGTATGGCTCAGAAACTAGCCAGCTGGCAGAAGTCAGCTTGCTGGCAGCTTTCCAAAACAGGATGGTTGGCAAGAAGCTTGTCCATGCTTTGCTCCTGTTGATGCCGGGCTTAAAGTATCTCAGGTGTGACCTGTGTGATATTGCAGGCATCTTCCCGCACTACTAAACACTGCAACTAAGTGATTTGAGTCCTGCTTTGTATTGCTGCAGCATTGGTGCTCTTTTGAAAGATGGTGTGGTTGTTCGCACCAGCAACTTGGCCGTGGAGGGGCCAGTTGAGATTGAGCCACGCACTCTCAGGGGGTCAGCAGCACGAGTTGCTGCTCGCAAGCAAACAACATTCCACACCAAGAAGCATGCAGATGAGGACATGTGAGTCTGCCTGCCCTGCACCTGTAGGCTGCGTTTACAAGTTATCGTTTAGGTCCCCTTAGGTCCCCAAGTGGTTAGTAGTTGTGATCCCATCACAACCCGCCTCACTTTTGGTATCCTCAGTCTAAGTCAACTCAGTGGTGCCTTCAGCTCACACACATGCAATGTACACAAGCACCTTGTTCACTTTCTGTTGCATATCTCACACAACTGTGTTGGCTCTAGGGGGGTGAAGTACTATGAGCTCCAAGAAGCCTGGGTTGTTGCCAAGGCAACTTCGGTGCTGACAGTGCCAATTCCAGCTGTGAGGACGTATGAATCTGCCTCCATAGCAGACACAACACCGCCACTGGAAGAGACAGCCTGTGATCCTGCCAGTCACGTTTGTCCAGTGCTGCACAGTCTCAATGGCGCTGTAGGGGTACTCACACTGGGTATGGCCACAGAAGATATTGATCTTGATGGAAGGTATGCTGCATTGAGCTGCAGCAATCAATTGCTGTGTCAGCTGTCCATTTTGGCACCTAATTGTATGGTCAGCTCTGACTGTATCTCAGGCGTCAGTCAGTGAGAAGAGTTTGCGTGCTATATGAAGCTGAGTATGCGCTGCCTGTGAATGTCTAAGGCTGCTGCACTTGTGTGTCCATGCCCAAGTCTTACTCAATGGGTGCTGTATTGGTTGCAAGCCTGCACCAAATGTACTCAGCCTTGCTTGTCTTGAATGTCACAGGCAAGGCAAGGCATTTCAAGGCATAGCTCAAAGCCTGAGCCCTTTCTTGGCTTACTACGCTGCGCCTGTCCTGAAGCAGCTTCAGCAGCAGATTCGTTCTGTGGCCAATGCCAATGCAGCTTCTGTTGCCAGGTTCAAGGCCAGACACACTGTTGACACAAGTCATGCTCATGCCCATGTGTCGCACAAAAGGCGCTCCACAGACGGATCAGAAGGATCCCATGTAGCAGACAATGCCGTGTCACCCTTTTTAGCTGCTGCCTATCCCTCAGACCTCAAGCGACGCTCAGACGGTCTAGCAGCTGACTCAGATGCTCAGTCAGTGCCTAGGGCTGCATCAGCCCAAAGGCGCCCGTCAGCACAGCCGCTTAGACAGACTCCAAACCCCTTTGCACAGGTTGCCACGGTCGCTTTTTCCGAGAACTGCGCTGAGAGCCCTCAGCGCAACAGTCAGCCAGCAATGAGAGTGTCAGGCGGGGGCGAGCCTCAGCAGCAACCGGTCTCTCCTTTTGCTGCTGCTGCTCAAGACTCAGGGCGCCTGTTCAGTTCTCATGCTGATGCTGCCATTGCTACACCCCAGTCTGTTGAGAAGGCTGTTGCACCTGAGCAGCCATCTGCTACCCAAAGAAACCAGGGTGGTGGCTTCAGTACTGAATCACATGAGTCAGCACAAGACGTAGACGCAGACCATGCCCTTGATGACGGTGCTTCCAGCCAGGAAAGCATTGCATGCCCACAACAGAGCCAGGGCGCTTCATCTGTAAGCGAAGCCAGCAGCAGTTCGGTGCATCAGCAGCATACCGATTCAGGCAGCTTGCTGGACACAGCTTACGCCTTCAAGAGAAGGCCCATCCTTAGCAGCACCCACGTGCGCAGGTACAGCACGTCCACCTTTCTGCAGGGAGTGCTGCACACCCCCAAGGCTCATTTCAGTCACGTCAGCAATATGACAGAAGTGACAGAGGAGAAGTCAGTAGAGATGCAGGAGCAGGTCGTTGTAGATGACTTCAGCTATGCTTCATTGACTCACCAGATCAATCGCCGCGCTCTCAGCACGCCTCAGGAGTCCAATCCTGCTGGTCCTTTATCAGTCGGTGATGCCCAGCAGCAGATATACCCACATGCCTCATGTCCAGGTCCAATGCTATTTGATATGCCCCTTAGCAGCATGCTGCTGCTAGATGCTGCAGCGCAGGCTTCAGGTGCAGCGACACACATCGCCCTGCAGGGGCATTTCAGCGAGGATGGCTTGCAACAGGGTGCAATGTTTGGTCGAGCACCCGCCTTTAGCCCAGCATCAACTGTAAGACGCAGCACAAACTTTCAGGATGCGCTTCCCACACCTGTAGCTCCTTCACGCCTCAATAAGCAGCTTCGGGCTCCAGAGCCTGCATTTGACAAAGAAGGAGGTTCCCTGATGGAAAACACTGCCTTTGAGACTGGCGATGGGCTACAGCAAGCAGGTCATCACTCAGATTATGTTGGTTCAAGTCCCAGTAAGATGCGTGAGGCGGTCAAGACAGCAAAGCATGCAAAGCGCTTCATTCAGCAACACCCATTCTGGATGACCTTTTCAGAGCCTCAAGTCGAGGAAGACTTCAATGTCTGGTTTGGGCAGAAGTGCTCCAAGGTATGCTCTGTCAGCCACAGGTGCATACCCCATTTTGGTCTGTAATTTAAGCTTTTAATGCAAACCAGAAATTCTGCAAACAAGAAATTCTGCCTGGTGCAGCTCTCTCCATTGTACATTGTGGTTGTGACCTGGGCATGCGTTCAATTGACATGCATCAGACATTCGTCCATACCTGATCCTATGTGACCTCTGCAACTCCTGATCCACTGTGAGATCTGCAGGTGGATACCATCTTCATGTTGGTGGCCACCATCTACATCACACAGCTGCTGTTCTTCACATGGGCACTGGCTGACCAGCAGGCACAGAAGTGGCCACTGTTCGGCTACATCATGGTGCCTGTGTTGATCCTGCAGCATGGAGACACAGCTTGGTGCGTTTGCTGCTGATACTGCTTAGGCTTTCTGAGGGTGACAAGAGGCTGGTTGTCTGCAACACGCATGGCAGAAAACGCATCATCATCTGTGTCTGTCTGCGCCTTTGTCAGCCTGATGTTGTTGCTGTGCACCCTCTGTCAAGGCATGACGTGCAGAAGTTGAAAGCTGATTAGTCAGTACTGCTGTTTGTCTGTCCTGCAACTGATGTGTTGGCATCTATCCTTCAACCAATGGTTGGCAACCACTCTAGCTGTATTGCATGCTGAATCCAGCAGCTGTGCTAAAATCGGTCAGATGTACAGGTACCTGAAGAACCGGACCAGCATTGTGGGCTGCATTCGGGTGCTGATGCTGGCCTTTTTGGCCTTGGTCGTACCATATATTGTACAGAGCCATCCAGGGGCTTCTACAAGGTGGATGGACATGAGCGGGCTTGGCCCCCTCATTGTGATTCCTTTAGGACTTTTGGTGAGTCTGCTGTGCTTGTTCTGTGCTGCACCTGTCAGGCTTCTAGACTGACGTGGCAGGTTTGCAAGCTTTACTCGGTCTGCTGTGGTTGCGCAGTGTGAATATACCTGTGCATGGCAGACTAGCTGTATTAGCAAGTGTGATGTTGCAAATCCTGCACTTGCTTGCAAAGAGTGGTCACTGATGTCATTTCTGCATTTCTGCAACAACAGGCATTGTGACTCCACTTTCCAATTTGCTCTGAGGGTTCTGCTCCGTCGCTTTTCGAAGTTTGTTTGGTTTGCCATGGCTGCTGTTGTGGTCTCAGCATGCATGTCTGTTTCTGTAGGTGCGATTCAAGGTGCACGTGGTGTTGCATGCAATTTCTTGTGCATCCCTTGTGGTTCAAGGGCTGCAAACCTGCATGGCTGAGCCTCAAGCTGCAAAGTACCCATGTCAGATGGCATCTATGCAAAGGCTGGTTGTGGCAACATGTGCCCCTTCTGCTGTATTGTATCTGGTGGAGATGCGTGCCAGGGCAATTTACTTGCACAGCAAAGTCCTGAAAGACTGTACCCTGGCACCCGTCCATTGTTGCAGATGAAGGTGCTCAATGGATTCTGAATCAGGGTTGCATTACTGATTCTGATTCTGCTTGCGCCATGCTGCTCTGGCAATATGGACTGGTGAGTGGGTTGTATTCTGATGGGCTGGGAGTCCTGGGTGTATTACACGCTCTGTCCCGTGTTTTTCAGATCATCACCTCTTTGCACCTGACCAGTAGACACTTCAGCCAGCACTTCGATCAGATTTTGGTTCCGGTCTTGACACAAAAATACATTTGATTAATTTGATTTTGCAAGCTGTATAGTGGTTTCACTAATTTTATGAATTCGAGCATAGACGCCTAAAACTGTACTAAACAGCAACGCCAGTTGGTGGATCATAACGTGATATTGCTGCTGATAAGCTTCCATCCTTGTCTGCTGTGCACAGCTTCATATTCAGCTGTGTAAGTGCCTCTGTAAATGTGTAACAACGCCAAGTCCTCAAACAAGCTTGCATCTTCCTGCAATCCCAGCCCAACTGTCAACCTGAGGCTGAAACATGAGGTTGTCAACATTATTTTGCCAATCGCCCATGCAAGATCCAAGTTGTAGTTACAAGAAGTAAGTCTGCACTCAGCACATCCCAACACAGCTGAGCAAGTGCCTGCACCGTACCATGAGTATGAGAGAAGCACTACCTGTATTGCTGCTAGAATCACTGCAGATGTCCCATCATCACTGGCGTCCACATTCAAGATGTTCAGGTGTTTCAGATCATATTCCCAATGCCTGCAACACAATGTGCAGTCAGAACTTTCCTGGTGGTTGAGTCCGCAAATGAGGGTGGTGGCAACAGTGGACTGACACAATCTTTACAGTCAGCACTCACTTGCTTTCTGTCTGCACAGTGGTGGCTTGAGTCTGCCATGATGACAGGAGCTCACCGTCCAGCACCAAAGACAGCTTATCACTTGCATGGCTAGCACCTGCAGCGTACACAAACCTTTTAACATATTGGCTGATTGGTTGGAACATGAGCCAGGATGCAGCCGTTTCCTCAAAGGATAACCAGCATGGCACAAGCTCCGGGCTTACCTAGTGCATCAGCTTTGATATCCTGCCACTGTAGCAGAAGCTGCTTGGCCGACGCCTCTGTCAGAGTTTCAGTCCCCTGCAGGCACAGGGTACCAGCAATGAGCTGGGCAAAGTGCGCTGGATGCTACCTGGTTTAGTGTGTTACGCCAACATCTTATCGCTTTCTGTCTCGATGTGGCTTGTTCAGTATGCTGAGCAAAAGACAAACAACTAAGATTCCACAAACACATGAACAGGCACAGCATCTCAAGACTGCGAGCCACCTGGTAAAATGCCTGGGAAACTGCATGCAGGGGGCTTGCTGATGGTGCCACTGGCACTCCAGCCTTGTGTTGCTGAATTGCCCTCACTGCAAAAGCTGCTGCCTGAAGGACAGCATTGCATTGCATTCAGCCATGCAGCATTGCTGGCAACTGAGGAAGGTAATTTGCAACAGCATGCATCAGCATCATAAAAGACAGATGTCCTGTGGTGTGATCATCAGTGGGATGACAGCATCTGAAGTTTTGAAGTAACAGCTTAAGATGCTGGCATCATGCAGCATAGTCATGTGGCCATTTCTGACAATCTAGACAGAAAGATATGTTTTGTGGCATGGAGGTATCAGATGCTTATTAACAGACGCTGTTGTATTTTTAATTGGCTGTCACAAACATCATATGCATTGTTGCGCTTTTGTACTGTAAGCATGCCTTGTGCACACAGTCATATTCCAGGGCGTCTATCGCGAACCATGTGAGAGCATTTCTGTTGCTATGAGATGTGTCAAAGATGCAAACAATGATGGGACATGCTAAGGGTGCAAGGTTATGGACCCCCAGCCAGCACATACCAGCAGCGCAGCACCCCCAGCCAACATCTTCAGCCTTCTTCTCTTGCGCAAGTTGGCATCTTGAAATGATGCCCACATCTCTCTTTCCCCTGCAAACTGCACAATGCCATCTGTGATAGGCAAAGAGCCGGTCAGCCTCTGCTGCTTGCGCCCTGTCTCGGCTGGAACAGGCCTTTTCAGGGGGGACATGTCTTCATCCAGAAGGTCATTGCTTGCTGGATTGGGCTGCTGCTTAGTTGCCAATTCTGTGCCTGCAACCAGGGCTTCTGCAGCAACAAAACAGTCTCAATCTAAAGCTGATATGCCGAGAATGACATTGTTTTGTATTGGAGCATTGAGCTTGATGAAGGCAAAGCAACAATTTGGGCCTTTGCGCTTTGATGGCAGCCCAGCTGTTCCAAGTAGCAATGTACAAGGGTCAGACAGGACAAGATGAGACATCCGCCAAGGACTTATGCGGCAGTGCTTACACACTATACTTCTGACAGCAAGGTGTAGCGGGCTTGGATGCAGTGAAGATGTGAGTGAAAGTCTGGGACAGCTGAGCATGAAAGAATGAAAAGTGTGCGAAATACCACGTGGATGCAGGAAAATGCACCTGCCATCCTGCCTTCAACTGGAGAAGCTTCACGACTACCATTTTCAGATGTCCTCACACTGATTGTGACAGTTGCACCAGCTGGCAGAGGGCCAGCCTCCACGGACGTGCCCTTTGGCTGCCTTTCGATCCTGACAGGCTGCCTTTCAGCACTGTCTGAAAGGGCAGGTGCGGCAAGCTTGAAGGCATTCTGAAGGGTTTGAAACGGCAGCATGAAAGCTGAGCTGATCCCCTTGGCAACACCTGAGAAGGCTTGCTTTGTGGCATCAGCTGCATCAGCCAGATGTAGACGCCGTCCATTGTCTAGCACCTGCGACCATTCAAGCACTTTCTCACATGCTCATTGTCAGTAGGCCAGTCTACAGATTTGGGTTGTTCCCAGGTGACATGTCAGCGTCAGATCCAGAACTGCCTGAGCGTATGACAGGCTTATTGGTACAGAGCTTGCCAAGTTGACATCTGCCACAGCTTTCTGAAACAAAGCATTGCCAGTGTAAGAGCACACGGTCACAAGGCACTTGCTGCACCCAGGAGACAGGGCAGCTGCTGGGTTTAGGGTTTAGGTAAACCCTAAACCTTAAACCCTAAATATAGCCTGCATTCAATTTTGCCTTCCAAGGAGCTGTACATGCTTTGGTAGTTGGCAAGGAAGCAGCACTTGCACCCACAGCATAATGGAATCAAGGACAAAGTTGGTCTGTGAGGCGCTCTGTGGTGCAGCAACTTGTGGTGACAACCAGGGCACGCAACTACAGACGACAGTTGACCACACAGGAGGGATAGGCTGCAAGAGTGTGGTGACAAGGGATCACCTGTAGGTACAGCGCAACACGGCGATCGTCAAACCAGTCTGCCAGTGAGCCGGCCTGAGATGGAGCGTCTCTGAAGCCTGGAAGGGCAACATCTGCCAACCATCGCTGGGCCAAGGCACACAGCCCTGGCAAAAGGTCGTCTGGGTTTGGACACGCATCCTGCATCATGCACACACGCGGTGACACCCCATTTTTTCCCGAATACTCATTTGGGTGTCAAAGGAACAGTTGCCCTGTAGGTTGATGTGCCAAAGCTTTGCACCGCTACACAGCACCGCTACAAAGAGGCGGTTTCTGAAAGATTTGACACAGAGGCATACAACCTGGCCTTGGACATGCTGTCTGTATATTAGTTGCACTGGTGTCAAGCTGAGGTACTTGCTCATTGTCACCCAACACAGCTACAGCCTGATGCTAATTGTTCAGTGACTTGCAATGGGGCTATCGCAGCAAACACCCTGTGGACACCCTGAAAGGCATCTTGGGCAGCCGGGGACTGTCAACATTTCTCAGCCTGTCCTGCCCAAAACGTTGCGCCTAGCTTGAGCTTAGCACAGATTTGCCATTATGCTACACCAGCTAATATAGGTCATGCAAGCTGGGCATACCTATCAGCTTCAACCAAGTCTGGGCAAAGCAACAGCAACATTGCAACACGCACAACTCATCAAGTACAAAGCCAGATGCAGCATACACACCATGATGAAAGACCTGATGGCAGGATCTGCATTTTCTGGAGGGCTGTCTGGGCCCAGCCCTAGAATGTCTTCAGCCTTCTCACTGTCCCCTAGAAGCAGGCAGCAGACTGCAAGCTCCACTGAAACATCTGCACAAGCACACTGCTACACTTAAGAGTGATGTAGTATGTGGCATAGCTTTTACCTGGTGGGAAGCCTTGGCATGGCAGACATATGTGCCAATGAAATGCACTGACTGCAGTGACACTGCAACAAATTTTCCTTGTAGTACCATAAGCTTATGGCAGTGCTACCAGGTCATAAATCATGTGTGCAATGATTTGCAAGGTTGATCCATCAACGTTTTATCTGCAAAATATGTGCTGCCGTTTGGCCAGCTTTTGTTAGTCAGCAACAAGAGCTGTGTCTGGCTCTAGCCACAGTTGGCTGAACTAGTCTGATCTACAGACTTGATGGAGGTCAAGCAGTACACTCAAGTATCACCTGCGTCTGCAGAGCTACTGCCTAGGTCACTCTGCTTCTTGATAGCTGCCAGCAGCTTGTGGGCAGTGCGAACATGCTGGGGCCTTCGGCTGCAGTAGCCCTCAGCCAGATATGCCAAGGCGGTATCATACTGATCCTCACTGGACACTGTGATGCCTTCCCCAGCCCCTTCATACAATTGAATCTGCAATTCATGCCACAGTTTTTGTTGAGTGATAGCTGCCGCACAGGTGAAATGCGCGCTTTCATGCTTGCCAGTGTTGCGGTGTTATGCTCTGCAAATGGATGGCCTTTTTCAAATCTGCATGACAGTGACCAGCTAGATGCTGTATCATACCCTTGCAGATAGCAGATGGATACCACTTTTTAATAGACAGCAAGGGCGCGATAGTTATGACCATAGTGTGACAAACAAGAGTGCCCAGGGCCTGACCTGTTCTGCTGCTGTAAGCTGGTCGCGTACAGAGCGCATGAAATCAGCATGGGGCATGCCCAGTCTACTTCTGTCAGCTGTCCACACCAGCTGGCTCAGGATGGCTATGCCTGCTGCACGTTTGTCAGCATCCATGGGAAGCGCAATCTGTTGCAGAGCTGCTTTTGGCTCAAGCTCCTGCATGCAGACACAAGCCCTAGTTTGTCCGGATTATCATCAATGCCCTTGAGCCTATACGCATGCATTACTGTTTGTGTACAAATGGACCAGAGCAGCATCCGCAAGGATACTGATCAAGGAAACAGAGGCAATTCTGTGGCAAAAGTTAAGGCTTTGTCAGGGACGTTGCATTCCAATGACTACTGTTGTTAGATATGGGCATGTTTCATCTGCATGTTTTTCAGCCAAGTCTATCTTGCATTCCATGTAGCTGTGCTGCACGGCTGGTGGTGTTTTGCTGTCCTGCACGTTTCAGGTGAGACACACTGTCAGCAAAGCAGAGCAGTTGGAAATGCGGTGTACCTGCAGAGCACCAGTGATGTCTTTCTGTAGTTGCTCTCCAGCTGCATATTGCCTAAGCAACCCCAAAGCTGTAGACATCTCCTCTGCAGCTGCTAAGCTGTCGTCTGCGTTCTGCTCCAGCTTCATGGCAGCAGAGTCACAGTGAGCAAGCGCCAAGGCCAGCGCTACATCTTTGGTTTTGCTATCTGTTGCACTGTCACGCAGCCAAGCACCGCCCCAGTCCAGAACTGTCTGCAGTTCACCAGCCTCTTGGAGCAGTGCCAGGGCGCCTGGCAGATCTGAATACAACAGCTCCACAGAAAGCTGCCCTGACTGCTGCCGGTAGGATGGCGTTGCTGTCAATTCTATCACTGCTTCTGTTGCTGATTTCAACACAACAGCTCTGGAGTATAGTGTCTCTTGACTATAGCCGCTGTTTGGAGGGCTATTGACCATTTCATCATACTTTTTCGAGCAGGTCTCCCTACTGGCTGCTCTGTTGACCTGTAGAGATATAGCAAGCACTTAACTGCAGGCCAATTTACCACTGTTACCCTCGGACAAGTTTCGGGCAGCCAATAATGGCTCGTCTAGCTTACCTGAAGAAGGTTGTATCCGTCCAATGAAACGGATATGGTCTCGTCCTGAGTCTTGAAAGCTGTGACGTTGACAGGTTGCCGCTGTTGAGTGAACCTGTTCTTCCTTGGTCGTGCATAGCGCCTGACCTGATTGCAGTTACAGTGCCGAGCCAAGATCCGACGTTGCACCGATAAATGTGACATGGTAGAGGCAATGAATGCAGCACTTTAGTCCACAGTGCATGCAAAAGCAGTAATTGACAGTACTCAAGCCACACAGTCGGTAAGCTCAGGTGCAAGATGTTTTGATCACGTTCTTCGATCAACGACGAATCTGTCGTTCTCGCCGAAGATGCGTCTATGCTGTGCACCTGCTCAAGACGCATAAATCACTGAGGTGTGCGCGTGCTAAGGTGCACAAGGTCGGGACCGTTCGCCACAGTGCACACTGCCACCGAGCAGACTGCCCAGCATCGACATTTGCGCTCACCCAAAACAATGGAAACAAAAGGAAAATCTGAGTTCCCTCCGAGACTAAACTCAATCTCAACCCAACTGACCAAACGCTTCACACGCACAAGATTCACACGCACAAGATCCTGCTTTGCACCTTCGAAGATCGGTTCACCTGCTGCTCTCGTGCACCAATCCAGTAGCGTGCGGTAAATTACGCCAAACGCAGCGAGCTGCAGTTGCACGTTAGCATGGGAGGACCTGCTCTTCTGCCTGGTGCCCTGCCTCCGCCAAAGCAGAAGCGGTCGTTCCCATGGAGCTCTCCCGCCCTACCTGTACCAAAGCCTGCCAGAGCAGTCCCTCGACGCAGAGGCCAGGATCCTTTCGCAGACATCGTTGCTGGTGTGCAAGAAGTGATCCAAAATATCGGCAGAGGTATGGCCTCTGATCTAACGCAACTACACGTTGTCAATAGCTTTCTGCAACCGGGTGTGGTATAACGACACTTTTGTTCGTTGGATCGCAGGGCCAAAATACGATCTGGTTTTGTCCAGTGGATTTCTTGCTTTTGCTTCTCACTCTGGTTTTTTGAAGGCTGTTGAGGAGGTAAGCAGCGTCTCCATGCATCCTACACATACAGTGCTAGCAACGTCCTTGTGATGATCTATGACAAGGTTCTGATCAATGTGCCTCCGCCTGCAGTCCAAGGTGCCTGTGGCAAGTATTGTTGGCACTTCAAGTGGAGCCATATCAGGCAGCTTATACGCAGCAGGCTACTCTGCAGAGCAGGTGCAGCCTATGTCATCAATTTGTTACTGATGCAGATGCGTATGACTGACTCTAAAGCCCTATTTGTCACTGAAGCACAGGTAGCAGCAGAACTGGCTCGTGTGGCTCCTATTCAGCTGTTACGGCCAAACATGCAGCCGTGGAAAGGTGGAGTGCTTTCCTTGGACCCTGTTGTGGAACGCCTACGCCAGTTGTTGCCAGCAACCTTTGAGGAGCTGCCTGTGCCTCTAGCGGTCGGAGTTGTAGACCAGACTGGCAAGCACATGCTGATTCGAAGTGGCCCTCTGCCTGAGGCAGTAGCTGCTTCTGCTGCTATCCCCTTGGTGTTTGCTGCTGTTGACATCCCAGGTAAGGATTCTGCCATCATCTTCATGTGACAACACTTTTCATCTCACACTTTGTTCAAGCTTCTGTCTTGCGAGCACCCCGTCAGCTGTACTGCACACAACTGGAGCAATTCTAGTCAGCACAGTTAGTCAAACATTTGACTGGCGAGCGCAAAAGCTTTGCTGTGCATGCAGGTGCTTCTGCTGGACCTCACATTGATGGAGGCAAGGTTGACCGCACAGCTCTGAAGGCATGGAGGGATGCCCGGCGAGAGGGTATGCAGTGGGGCAAGCAGCCCCCACCTGCACTTGTCCACTTGGTCGACAGAAGCTCACAGCTCAGTGGTGCAGATGACGTAGCTGCCACAGGTACAAGATTCCCTCTTGTGTGATGCTGGGCGTGTATTAGTGTCTTAATGTGAAGTGCTAACAACCTGGTTTGGTCATTGTGTAGCAGGTCTCAACCAGCATATCCCTGTTTCAACAAGCAATGCTGATGTAAGTTTTTACTTTGTAATTTTCGTCTACTGGTTGCAGGTGAAAAGAAAATCACAGTATGTCGCTCTCCCAAGAGTGGTGCAAACTTTTTTGCTCTGGGCAACTTTGAGGATCAAGTCTCAGCAGCATATGCCAGGGCGCAGCCTGCAATAGCAGCAGCTCGTGCACAGCGCCACACAGCCCCTGTGGCCAGTCTCATGCCACTGTTTGCATGGATGAATGCACCACAGTAGCTGCAGCATGAACGTTGCTTGCAATTTCCAGGCTTTGTCACACTTGCTGAATTGTATTGATTAAATGCATGACTTTGCAAATGAATGTACATCCATCTTGAACTGTGTTCTGTGTCCGCCTTGGTACAGCAGTTTTAGATCTCTGTGCAGGCGTCAGAAGATACATGCTGCAGTGAATTTGCATTGTTTTGATTATAATGCACGCATAACACAACCTGGCAGTTTGTAAACTGAATTCATAACACACACTGAATCTTTATGGGGCTGACACACGCAGCAACGGATAGACGTTCCTCAAAATCAATTCTGCAGGCGCATGCAGCACAAGATAACCTAGCTCCAGACAGAGTGACATATACCTACCAAACAAAATTGTTTGCAATGACTGCAAGTATGCTGCCAAAAAAATGCAGCTGGATCATGCATTGCCCAGTTGCTGTCAGGAGGCAAAGGCTAACATCAGATAGCACTATCTGGCTGCCATGAAGCTTGCCCACCCTCTTGCTTACGCAGAGGCCTTTGTTGGCACCAAGCAGGCATTGAGCCTGCTGGCAGCAGCCTCAGGGGACGGCTGCTGCTTGAAGTCTGGAGCAATGCCCTCTCTGTCAATGTCTGTCAGTGCTGGAGTGAGATACTTCCCGTTTGTTATGACCATGCCAGAGCCATCAGAAAGCTCATACACACTTTGTATCAGTCCTTTGCCAAATGTCCTGCATGCATGCCAGTCTCCTCAGTATCATGCAAACCAGCTTCACATCATGCTTTGCAACACAATAGAGGAGCTATCGGCCTATGGAAATGTCTCAATGTATCATGACATCAATGAATGATGCAACAGGTGACACGTGCTGTTCAACAGAATACCTTTTGCCAACAAGAATAGCTCTGCAATTATCTCTGACAGCGCCAGCGAAGATTTCGCTGGCACTGGCAGACTGCTGATTGATCAACACTGTAAGAGGCGCTCTGGTCAGGGCTGGTCCATGCGCCAGCAGAGGCTTGTTCCTCACATGGCCTCGCCCCTCTGTGACCACCACTGTGGCACCATCTGCAGCAGAGAGCGATGACACATGGTTTGTAAATTGTTGCACCTGATGTCACATTACATGTCACTGTTGTAGCGGTTTGGGATTGTGGTGACTAGGGATGCAACCCCTTTGCTAGCCGCAATGGTCAATTCTCTCCTACTAGAGCAAAGGGTGTTTGTAAGTCAGCTGGTGCCTTTGTATCAAACTGATACACACTCAGGTGGACATGTCTCTGATCACATGAAGAACAGCTTGGCTGCCTTCATGCAAGATACAAGCCCACCAATGTAAGACTAGACCTACTGGAATATGATGACACACAAATGACGACTACTACAGCAAAGCCTGAGGTCCTTGTACGGTGCTGCCTTACCCTCCAAGAACAGTTTCGCTACCTCTGCTCCCTCCTGATACAGCCCCCCCCGGTTATCTCTCACATCCAATGTGAATTCTGAAGCGCCCTGCTTTGTGAGCGCCTTGACAGCCTGAGCTACATCCTGCTGTGCGCGGGCATTGAAGCCTGATAACCTGATCACGCCAACCTGCACATGCATTGCAACCTGATCATGCAGTACCAGCCAGTGCAGAGACAAGCGGGAAATATTTTTATCACTTCAAAATGCGAAACTGGGTGCTGGAGCGGGACCAAAATAGTGCAGCAGCATCACGCTGCCTTTTGCAAGTGCAACAAGCAGCAGTCACTTCATGGACAGCTGCGCAGAGTCATGGCAGTAGAGCTATAGAAGGCACACACCTCTCTGTGATGCATGCTCCTACAAGCGAGCACATATTGCAGTGGACTGTAATCCCAAATGCATGCATTGTCTGTGAGCTGTCAAAATGCCACACAGAGCAAAGCATGCAGGATCTCAAAAGCTTGCCTTTCTGCTTCCCCTGTCATCTAAGTATGCTTCTACTGGAGACATGATCTTCTTCACAGGTCTATTGACTGCTAGGGCCTTCTCTGATCCATTTCGTTTCCGCACCTACAAAGCACCCAGAGTACAGGTCAGCAAGCCATAGTATCATCTGCTGTGTGTGCGAAGCCAATGTGTTGGAATGAGGCGCCAGGGTAAAGAACCTTGATTGTAGTATTTGGCCGCACCTTGCTCAAATTTTACTGGAGCAGCTGCTCTTGCATGACACGAGATTGTTTGTACTCGGCATGTCACAGGATGTGCCATACATTATGTCAGCAAACATTGCAAGCTGAAGTGTGCAGCGATTGTGGTGCATCATGTTCCAATATGCCTGTTTACAATGAAGTATCCGGCAGCTGCGGGGACCACTCTCAGCTGCGGGGACCACTCCCAGAAACTGACAAGACAAAGTTCTGCCATCCATCATGCAGCATTGGAGGCTTGAGACAGGATCAATACCACATGTGCAGATATGTGATGACACAGAAGCTGAAGCTGAAGCTGACTCAAGACATTGCAGAACAACAGATGGCAAAATGTTGTCCAGATCTTACACTGATTGACAGACGCTCAGCCACAGGCGACATCATGCTGCAGCAGGTATCAGATGCATGCACACACTGCCTGCATCAAATCCGCACCTGTAGGCGCACAGTAGGTTCAGAAATGGTATCTGGCTCAGCATCACCACCACTGATGGCTGAGGCAGCCTGGAAGGGGGTCTGCCCATCAACTTGCATCTCATCTATCCCTAGCAGTTGGTCACCCTGTTCTACCCCAGCTGTCTGAGCAGGGGACCCCAGGATCATGCCCACCACCCATATGCCCTCCTGCAGGCAGATGTTATAAAGGCATGAATGGAGGGGCGCAGTGCCTGCTTGACTCCCGAAGGAGAGACAAGGTACATTCACCGTGCTGTGCACAGCCAAATGCCAGTGCTTATGCAACACACAATGCTGGACCTATACTTACGATATTCATCACTTTGCAAGCACAACTTATATAGTGTAAACGACACCAAGATTATGTAGTATTGGCGCACAATCTGAGACTCAGAAAAAACTGTCATTGCGCTCACCTCAGTTTCATCATGGCCAGGCGGAAGCCGGAGGCCAGTCTTCCTGACAAACTCCTCGGCAGTCCCAAGATGCAAGCCGACACCAGTCACATCATACTTGCGCATGGACTCGAACTCCTCTGGGGTGATGAAGCGTGTATAGGGGTCGGACGTGCCCTTGGCCAGCATCTCCCTGATGGCTCTGTAGGCTGCAGAGCTGTCCCTGAGCGGCTGCTGCAGGGCTTGGTCCTTCAGCTGCTCCCACCTACAGCACAGACAGGAGAGTCACTGAGCAAAAGCAACATGATGCTGAAGATGGGTTGTATGACATAAACGGCGCTTTTGAGCTGTCTTGTATGACAAAACCGACTGCATGGCATTGTCTTTAGCTGATCCCACCTGCAGCAAAGACAGGAAGCCACACAGAGTACACAGAAAACAAACGATTGTACCAAACAAATACGTAGGAAAGAAGTTTTTTCCATCTCTTCTGAAGTAAAGAAGAGCCATTCATAAAGTATCATAAGTCATTCTAGAGTGCTGCATGCTTTTGAGCTGTTTCCCTGGCTGCTGCATGGCTGGACCTTTTAGCTGGACACATCAGCAAGCTGCAGACATGTATCATGGTGCAAATGCCCTGATCTTTGACATACAACCATGCAGCTATGGCTGCTGTGATGGCACGCATTACTCCATTGGAGACAAAGCTTGATCAAGCAGCAAAAGCAATGCTGATCATAGGCAAGGCAATGACAAGTTTCAACATGCTCATGAGCTTGCAAACATGGCAGCTTAGCTACTCGATGGCAGCATGTTGGCAGTGGGTCATTGTGTGATGATTTAAGCAACGACAAGCAACATGCTGCAACAGTACTAGGTTGACAAGGCTGATGGACCAGTCATTATCAGCTGTGTCATCAGATCCGGTGTGAAATAGACATGGGCTGCTGCTGAGGACGCTGTCGCACCTTTGAGGGTCGAAACCTCCGCTGCGAGCATCCAAGTAGTTGTCAGCCACAAGCTCATACACTTCTTGCACCAGGTTGACAGCGCTTTCTGCCTCTACATCAGGCTGCAGCAAGCAGGCCATCTGTCAGCTTACCTCAGGAATGATCGACCATATGCCAAGTTGCGTGCGTGATGCAAAATGAGCTGAGACACACAAACATGGCTCTCTGGCACAGCTGAGACTCAAGGGCGGATGAGCACTGACCTGAGCACCAGCTGCACTGCTAGCAGTGACAAAACCCGGTATGCTGTTGGACAAGACGGTGACAACTGAGTCTATGGTAGCTTCGATTTGCCGAAGAGCCTGCATCAGGGACTCCTCGAGCTGCACTGAGACTTCTGCATCTGGATTGCCAGCAGACCTACAAGGAGTTTGACATAATCTACCAACACATCTGCACGCATAAGTCTATGGTTGTCCTAGCAGCAAAAACACACTGCAAATGAGCAGGTACTCACCGGGCCAGAATTGCAGCAGCACAATCCATCACCGGCAGCTGCTGAGCTGCTGCAGGATTGAATGCACACAGAGCTGGTGACAGTGTCATCACTAGACTCAGGCCCAGTGCAACTAACTGTTGCCGCACGTTCCTGTCACATGCTGCAGGAGGCAGGCTTTCTGTCAGACTCAAAAGTGTGTGTAGTCAGCAAACAACTGTACACCCTCTCAACGTTACCTGATATGTCAGAAGACTGACGCCAGGGTTTGCGTTCAGAAGAGCTTCTGCTAGACTGGCAGCATAGAACATCTCGTAGTGGCAGGTGACTGCCAAACGAAGGCGGCCGTCGTGGAGGCAAGCAGTGATTGCTCAGAACGGCTAGTCTATGCAAAGCAGGAGCAACGGCACCAGCGGGCAATTCTACACGAAGGCCTGTGTATTGCACTGGTGACTTGATATGGTGCGGCCTCATAAGCCGATACTAGCGCTCGACTATCACTTCGATGGCATGCGCTGACCACACTGTGCCTACTGTGTGCGTGAAGCCTGTATCATGCAACGTTGCAGCCTTCGCCGGCTTGCTGCAGTTCAAAGTGAAGCTCACACCATCTCATCCAAGTGGGTGGCCTGATCAGGCATGCATAGAGAGATTACGCATTGACCAAGTCGATTGCCATAGTCCTTTGCAAAATCGGGATTATTCATCGACAAATTGCACATCGATGTCATGGCTGTGCAATGCATTGACAAGGAACTCAGACTTGCAAAGTTTGTCTAGCCTTACAACACAATCTGAATCTAGCAAACACCATTTCACCGCAGCTTCATACTGCTGTGATGCTCATGAGAGGGCAGTCGAAATCTGTTTAACCAGCATCAACCCAGTGTCCCTACTTTGATCACGGCGCTATCTTGTGCCTGAGCTGTTTAAACCCTGTATCATGCAGCGTCTGCTGCTAGTGACCAACCTTTGCTTGAAGGCGTCAATGCTTGCATTTGCTAGTGCTTCGGTTTCTTGGCAGGCTTAGGCTGGTGGGACTCATCCTGCAAGTTGCAAAAGAGCTTCTGCTCCACGAATCAGACAAAGCAAACATTTACTGTTCAGCAGCACTTGTGCATGGCACTGCAGTTCCCTGTGAATGCACGGTTACCCCACTTTGTGAGAACATGCTACTTTGGGGTTCCTGTTGGACATTCAAACATTCGGTTTGACTTTGTTCCTGCATGCTCGCTGAGTGCAAACTGTGCCACTGCTGCTGTTGCAAGCTAAGCGATGCCAAGCTTGAGCTTCTAGCCTATGTGCATGCATATCTCGTGCAAGACTAGCAGAATGGTGCATACATGCAACAGACACAAGCAATCTGTTCACCTCTGAAATGGGTTCCAGCAGAGTGAAAGTGGTCGGCGCCTTGGTCCTCCTCCTGCCTGCTCTGACTGCCAATGTGCCAGCCGTGTCACGCATCTGCAGCATCACCCCACACCTCGATAATGCTGTGTTATTGTCACGTCATCACGATTTGAGTGTGGTGCAGTAAATTGCACAATTCTGGCATGCACATCAGAACGTAAGCCATCCCAATGCTTCTGTCTTCAACACTGACAGGCGCTTGAGGAGTCCAAACGTGCAAAGTAACGTCAAGAGACTTGCGTCAGTGGAGGCTAGAGAGGCTCTGCTGCGGGTCACAGCTCGTGTCTGTCTGCTAGGAGCTGGTTCTGGATGGGGTCCAGCCCCTTCCTCTGCTTCCCTAGGACCAGCTGTTGCCTCCTGCAAAGAGAAACTGATTCAGGTCACGCAAACTTTTCCAAGAAAGTTGCTGGTGTTGCAGCTGCATGCAAGTCCACAAGTGGTACCCAAGCGCTACTGTAACTCTTGACATGCCACTCATCTGCACCATGGGAGAAGAAAAGTCTACGCTTTTCAGCGATCATGATGGGAGCCTCCTGAGGCGGCAGCCCGGGATGTGCACCATGGGTGCAAAGTGCTTTTGTCTGAAGGTCAAGACAGCACGTGATCAGCTGCATGTCTGTTGTTGCTCACATCAAAACGTCACCACGTGACGCTCTTTTTGCAGAATCGCCTGGCCATAGTTGCAACTGCCAGATACAAAAACAGCACCTAGCAGAGCTCTGACGAACAAAGCAGACCTGTATCTTTACTGGCCATTCCATTCAAGAGCATTGGACAGCGCAGTATGGTGTGCTGGCAGGGATCTGCTTGTCTGAATGCATGACTGCACAGCTGACTTGAACATACCTGTTTGAGCTCAGACACAGAGCTGGCAGTCCGTCTCTTCCTCTTCTTTGGAGCCTCAGTCTGCTCTGCAACTGGCCCTGCAGGCTCTGACGCTACTCCATGCAGATCATTCGCCTCAGCAGTGGCTGCTGCAGGTGCCTGCATGACTGAAGCGGCAGCTGCTGGAGGAGCTGCTGTTGGCTGCTTTGTGGTGCGGCCACGGCCACGCTTAGCAGGAGCTGCAACTGAGGTCTCCTGAGCATAGCCTTTTGGTTGTACTGCTGCTGCACCTATAGGTCAAGCAACAAAAGCTCAGCATCAGGGTGTTGGAAGAGAAGATATAGAGGTTTGTGTCTGGCGCACTCATTCATTCATTTGACATGTGTGTTCTCATGAGGTCAGGTACGTACAGTAATGCATGGGGTTCCTGGGCCAGATGAAGTTGATGATGCGCCTGAGATGATCTGAGTACCCACGCTGCTCAACCTGTGAGAATGTGTGCACGTGCTTACCAAGGCATGAATAACAGCATAGTCAAAGAGCACTTGGTCGCATATATGGATGTATACAGAGTGTGACTTGAGGCCAGCTCAAGGGCGACTTTGCAGAGCACTGCAGAACTCTGAGTCACAATGAAAGTGTACAGGGCATAGTCCATATGCGTCACTCCTCCGCACAGGCTATGCCGACCACTCTTGGTTCAACAGGCAGATGTTAGACTCCAGACTGGGTGTCACGCCTCCTGACAGAAGCTTGCATCACACTCACGCCTTACTCTGTGAAGATGCAGCTGAAATGCTGTATACCTTGTGCCTCATCTGCAGTAGCAGCCGCCTTGCGGGCTGCAGCGCTACCCCCGCCCCTGCCTCTACCTCTCCCCCGCCCTCTGCCTGAACCCCTGCCCTTGGTGCTGGCAGCTGTTGTGGGAGGCTGAGGTGCTACAAAATCTTCCTGAGCTGACTCAAAGCCGTGAGCTGACTCTGCCTGAGCTGCCTCTGGCTCCTGTTCAGACTCTGAGCTGCCTGCATGAAGAAGTGTCAGGTTGGTCCGCCAAGCAAGTGAGCCATGCACTGCTTGCTGCAGGTTCAAGGCTTGCAGCGGTGCACACCACTTGCTTTCTGCTGGTGGAGTCAAGGAAAAAGAAGAGGAGGAAAAAGAAGAAGAGGAAAAAGAAGAAGACAAAGAGTACAAGCATGACCTGCCACATGCTGACACAATGCAACAGACACTCTGATCCCTTGATGTTGTGCAACCGCCAAGAATGCATCGTTGCAGACACATACAACCTGTTCTGGCACTGACACAAGAAGCTGAGCCAGCATTTCAAGCACAAAGCTAACTGCCAGTCGCGTAGCATTTACTGAGGTCCAGAACCCTAGCTGAGCTGCAACACAGCTACAGATGCAGGCTGAAGTGAAGCAGAAAGGCCACTAGGTCAGGGCATACTTGGCTGAGCTTTTATCTCCTTGGCTGCCTTTCGGCCAGCAAGCAGCCCCACTGCCATTCCCCACAAAGTTTGAGGCGGCTCCTCTTCCTGCCCATTGCCACTCTGCCGTTTGCCGCCTTCCAGAGGGGTCCCCTCAGCAGGCCCAGAAGCCTCCTGCATGCTTTTGTCTGCTTCAGCCGTGCCTTGCTGGTGACTGACGTGCTGTGGCATCTGCTGGGTTGCAGCCTCTGGCACTGTGCTTTGAGATAGCCCTGCTGCGTCGGTAAGAAGAGCCGGTGCCAGCTTAGGGGTTACGCTGCGCCTTTGAGGGGCATGAGCTGTGTGACGCCTCTTTGCCTGCATGACGCAGTGTTAGGTATGAGCTTGAGCGAGCTTGTCCTGTGTCGCAGTCCTAATACCACATTATGCACATTTTGACATCACAAATCCTGGATATGGCTGCCAGCAGCTTGCAGGGATGCTGAGACATTGGGAAGCAGGCATAGAGTGTGTGCAGGAATCTTCTTGTCTGACTGCTGGGAGCCACGATCGCGTATCAAACGGCCACGAGGTCTCCAGCAGCAGTGTTCATTGCAGGCGGCATGAGTCAGACAAGTTGATGACCAGAAGTGATTGGATGACCATTAACAGCAGATGCAGTCAGCTGCACTTTGGAACAGCTGTGTGCATGTAGCACAAGGCAACACGCCTGTGAAGGCTGCCTGGCAAGATTGCAAGCTCCTGCAGAAAACACATGACAGCGTTACCTCTGGGCGGAGCTCCTGATGGTGGCCATCTTCTGCATGATGTACCTGCTTGCTCAGGTCTTTCACCTGCTGCTCCAGCCTCTCAGCCTTCACTGCACTCTTCTTCAGCTCAGTCTCTGCATCATGTCAACAAAGTCCCTCGTTGCTCTTCTCAGGCTGCCTTTGTAGGGCTGTCAGTACCTGACCAACCCCTTGTATGCATTTCACATGATCAACATGACATGAGCAGGTGATGTATCAAACAGGCATCAGAGCTGCACCAGGTCAGCATGCTAATGCAGCCTGTGATGTTTGCGCCAGTAGCATATGCAGCATGCTATGCAACCACAAAGGCGCACTGCCTGGTGTAGCAGTTGTGTGCAATGAGTCAAGAGCGTCTCTGCTTTTTTGTTATTGTGTTTGTTGCACCTTGGCAGATGACTAAGCTGCGGAAGGCTTACCAAGATGCTGCTTCTCCTTTTTGTGCAACTCATGCTCCCGATGGCGGACCTCATCATTCCTGTTGCATGAACAACAACATGGATGCTTGAGTCACCAACTGTGAAAGACATCAGCATTGCAGACAACTGCTGAAATTAACTGAGCAATTTGACATCAACACCATCGTCAACCATCAGCATCGCCCATGCGTGTGTACATGATATGCAGGAGCAACATGGTGTAGCACGCAAGGAAGTATGGGTCCTGAATGACCGCACCAGGTATTTGATCAAAACATGATCAGGCATGTATAACGTCACCATTCACTGTGACAGGCATGTAGCCAAAACGCACAGGAGATCAGTGCTCACCTGTGAAAGCCAGATTGGTCCATGTCTGCCTTGGCTTGCACAGCCGCCTCGCCGTCAGCCTGAGCCTTGGACACAGCTTGCTCCATCTTGTCTTCCAAGTCTCGCAGGGCATCCTCATGCTCCTGCCGACTCACGTGCTCTCCCAGCTGCTGCTGCGCCTGACTAGCTTCAGCCTTGGCTTTCTCAACAGCTTGCGTCGTCTCAGCCTTGAGATGTCTTATTTCAACTTTGAGATCGTTCATTTCAGCCTTGAGATCTTTCATAGACTGCTCATGCTGCTGTCCAAGCTGAGCAGCCTGCTGCTGAAGCTCCTGGTGGTGCTGCTGCCGCAGCTGCTCAGCCTGAGACTCGACCTGCTCCTGGAGCTCGCTGAGCTGAGCCACGAGGGCAGACTTCTCTGAAACTGCATCCTCGCTAGCCTGTTGTGCTGAGTCCCTGAGCTGTTTGATGTGTGCCTCGTGCTCCTCCTGAGCCTGACTCTGCTTGTGCTGCTGCTGGCTGAGAGCACTTTGTACCTGCTGTAGCTCTTTTTGCAGACTTTGCAGTTGTGAGGCTGCAGCGCTTTGTGCACCTTCCAGATCCTGCTGTGACTTTTGCTGCTCAGCAGCCGAGGCGTCGGACCTCTCCATTGCTTGCTTGACTTGTTCAGTCAGGTCCTTGATATCCTGTTCTGAAGAGCATTTGGATGTGACATAATACTCCTCTGCCTGAGTCAGCTGAGTCTTCAGTCGCTCATTGTCCGCAGCAGCATGTGTGTTGACCTGCCGTGCGCTCTCTACTTGAGCCTGCAGCTCTTCAAGCTGCCACTCCAGAGCTGTATGTGAGACACTCTGCTGCTGAAGGCTAGCACGAGCATCAGCCAGAGCTATGTCTGACTGCTCCTTCTCAGCAGCCGTGGTGGCGCTGGCATCTGCAGCTTGCTGCACCGCAGCCTTGAGCTGCTTGATTTCATCCCGGAGACTGTTCTGCTGGTCAGTCATGCTTGAGCAAGTGCTGGCCAACTCAGCCTGTAACTGCTGCTCACTGGCTGTAGCCACATCTCTGGCATGCTCAAGTCTGGTTACCTCTTGGCTTAGCCTGACAGCTTCAGCATCCAACATAGCCCTGGTCTCATTCCAAGTAGCCTCTCGCAGACTTAGGTCGGTTGAAGTTCTGGTCAGCTGGACAGATAAGGTCTGCTGCTCTGCGTCAGCCCGTTCAGCCTGAGCTGATAGCATATTGTTTTGGGCACGAGATGTCATCAGATCCTCCCTAAGTCTACTAAGCTCTGCAGACAGGCGGCTCTGTTCAGTGGTCAGAGTCTGGAATGACTGCTGGTGCTTAGCTGCTGCTGCCTCTGCTTGCTGCTGGCTGGCCTGTGATGTTTGCTGAGCTGCCAGTGCGTCATCACGCTGCTGCAAGGGAGTGTTGCATTTGTGAAGAGCAGAGCTTGCAGATGCCTCAGCTATTTGTCGAGCTGCCTCAGCTGCTCGTTGAGCTGTCTCAGCTGCCTGCTGCGCTGCCTGAGCTGCTTGCTGTGATGTAATGACGGCGTCACGTTCAGAAACAGCAGTCTTGTGCCCTTTGTCTGCATCACATCCAAACCATCATGAACTTGAGCATTTCAGTGGTGTAGTTCTGTATAGTCAGTGCAAGGCATGGGCAAGGCTGCAGGGTGCAAACTCTAAGATCCCTGCCTATGTCTGCACAGGTGAAGCGTTTGCATGTGCAGTAGATGTGTAAACAAAACACTGTTACCTGCAGCTTGTGCATTATGTTGGCTCAACGCCAAGTCTGTTTTCAACTGTGTCACTTCTGCCTCCAACTTTGTGATCTTTTGACCCCTCTGGGCACTGCACAGACCGACAAGCTTCTCAGTGGCAGAGCCAAAGTCTGCAGAGGACATGGCATGCAACAATATGTGAGCAAAGGGAGGCTTCTGTGTGTGTGAAGTATGTTCATAGAAAACGGCTGTACCATTTTGTGCACTGACCTTTCCTTTGCAGACTCATCAAGCTGGTGTTGGAGCTGCTCCTCCTCCTCCTCATGCTCCTTCTGCAGCTGAATCACCTTTTGCTGTATTTCGCACCAGTCTTTGTATCTGGCCTGTGCAAAGGGCATAATTCTGTTGGCAAATCTCTTGCTGTAGACAGGGTGGATGCGATAGCAGCCTTGAGTATCCAAGTCTGAGTCATAGATGTTATGTGAAGAGGTTGCAGCAAAACCACTAGTTGCAGCAGGTGAGAAGAGCAAGGAAGGCAGTCTTGACTACATACAGACTTGGCCAAATTGGTGAGGATAACAAGACTCTCCGTGTGCATGCGATTTCACCAAGACAATTCTGTCAGACTAAAGTTAGCATACTATGCTTTTCACCAACCTTGGCAGTAGCCTCCAGGGCGTTAACATCTCCTTGACTTGCTTCAAGGATCCGCTTGGCCTCCATTAGGGCTCTATGCTTCACATTGACCTGTGGGAAACAAGCAGTGGAGTGTCACTGGCAAGGTTGCAACAGGCCAGCAGTGTTCACAACAGCAATAAGCTAAACTTACAGCATGCTTCATCTTGGATATTTCGCAGTTCCCCAGCTTGGACGGATCGTCAAAGGGGCCAAAGGGTACACTACAAGCACATCAGTTGCTCACGTATTTCTTCGAGGACAATACGACCGAACCCTGACTGTCATGCCATAATACTTACTGGTGTCCAATGGTGTTAATGGAAGGCGCAGGCAACTGCATCGGGTCCCGTCGGCCCAACAACAAAGCCATGGTTGCTGCACTCCGCTGACGCGAACTTTGACCGACACTTCACTGTTGTCGCTCCTATGTTACGATCCCATCGGGATTGGGCAAAATTCTTTCGGGAGCTTCGTTTTACAGCGGCATTCTCATCTTCTTCAGCGAGGCAGCACAGAAAGCCACCTCTTGCCTCTGCACTTACCTCCTTTTTGCGCGAGGTGGGACAGTTTGCAAAGTCGCAAGTGCATTTCGCTTGTGAGGTTGCGTTGACGACGCCAATGCTTGCGAGCCGGGCAACGATTGCTGTGTGACGTTCTACTCTTTTCTCCCTCTTGGAAAAAAACCGAAGTGAGCGTTTGTTAGCCAAGAACAGCAAGAGTCAGAAAGACCGCAAGTCAATGCAGTCGTCGATGGCTGACCAGCTGCAACACCTAGACGAGCAGCTACTGCAGTGCGAGTTGCTGCCCGGAGAGCAAGCAGCTGTAGACGAGTTCAGGGTGTGGATTCTTCAGCTCAGACAGAGAAGGCACGGCGAGCTTGGCCCTTTTCCAGCCGACGACATGGTTGAACGGTCTGCTTGGCAGGCAAGGAAAGAGCAGCTTGATGCAGCAATGGAGCCGGAGATAGAGTCCGAGCGCTTACTTAGAGGTGGCAGACACCAAAGCTTCGCTTCAGTGGTCAGCATAAACATTGATGCAACTGTCGATGAACTTTGAATCTGAGCATGCACGTCGGGGCTGCAGGTCTGGGTCAAACCTGGGAAAAGCATCTGGAGCGAGAAAGGCTGAGAGAGTTGCGTTTCAACCTGCTGGGAGGGCAAGGTATTCACACCATTTCCAGCCTACAGCTGTGATGACCTGACTTGTGTTCTTGAATCACTTTTCTAAGAACACATCCAGACTTATATTAATTGAACTCATGCACAGGTATCCCTTTGCCTCCAGCCAGCTTGAATGTCCACCATGCAATGCCCAGCTTGGGACAAGGCACAGGCGGCCCTGAGACCCAAGCTCTGCAGCACCAGCTGCAGCCAGAGCAGTCACTATTGTCTCAGCAGCACTTCCTGCATCCAGAGGACACACTGCTGCTGCACCAGCAACTGCATCAGCAGCCGCTAATATCATCAGGCATGGATGGTGCCATGCCTGCTCCTCCAGCTACGGTGCAGATGATGCAACATCAGCAGGCACCACTCAACTCTGGCTCCTCTGAGATGCCACAGCCAGGAATGGCACAGCAGCCACTCCCAGCAGACTCACAGACACAGTTACCTGCTAGCTACTGTAGGCATGAGCAAACGCCTGCCTCAGTTCAGGAGCTTGTTGCACGCAAAGTCTGCCGCATCTGCCATGAGGTCAAGTCCTTAGCAGATTACCATCGCAACAAGGTGAATGCAGATGGGCACAACAGCATGTGCAAAACGTGTGCTGCTGAGTACGACAAGGAGAAGCGGCGACGGCGGCAGCGAGTGCACGAGCCAACTCTGACTGAGAAGGAGTGCCCCCACTGCAAGAAGGTGAAGCCTGCAGAAGGCTTCTACCGCTACAGTTTGAGTCAGGACGGCTTGTATAACATATGTAAATTGTGCCATGCTGATCAAGCCAAGGCGCGGCAGGAGGCCAAGGCTGGCATGTGCCCTCCTCCTGAGAAGGTTAGCCTGCATTGTCTATGCTGCCACACATGCTGTATTTTGCATTGTTTACACAGGCAGCCGTCTGACTTGATAGTAAGCCTCAAACACTCACAGTTATGTTGTTTCAGTTGCTTGCAGTGGCTGGATCTGTGTACATGACCGATCTGCATGCTACTATGTCATTTCTCCCTGCACACAAACTTACAACGCTTAATTAAAGTCAAGTTCAAAAACACAGTCATTCTGTGTTCAATTTGGCAGCTCGCACCTCTTCGGGCGTCACTTCAACTGCATGCTTCCATGCCTGTGCAGGTGTGCAGCTCCTGCCGGCTGACCAAGCCGTCAACAGAGTTCTACACCAACAAGACGGCTGCAGACATGCTGCATAGTCTCTGCAAGACATGTCATGGTGACAAGTGCCGCAGCAGGGCGTCTGGCAACTATGAAGTCAGTGTTGTGGACAAGGTACATCAATTTGCCCTGTAATTGCCTGCACTGAGCCCCTGAGTCCACTGCAAAATGCCAGTTTACAGCATAAAGCTTTGCTTTTCCGCATTGGTTCTTTGACATGGTGCCGTTGCCTTTTCTTCTGCATGCAACTGCTGCCAATGGCATGTCCAGCTTTTCTGTCTACCTGCGGGCATAGCATGAGGTCATGTCGACCAAATACCACTGCAAACTGGTGAATCAGGAAGACACACGCCGCATTGGACGCTCCTAAAGAACCATGATCTGCCTTGATTGCCATTCAATGTCCTGCAGCACTGCCGGGCATGTGGCCAGATCAAGCCATCTGAGGACTTCCCTCGCAATAGGATGAACAAGGACGGCCTGCACAGCTACTGCAAGCCCTGCCAGAACGCCAAGTGTGCGCAGTACCAGCGCAACAGCCTGGCGGCCAAGCAGGAGGGCAGGCCTGTTGCCGAAGCCCCAGTTGATGTCACATTGCCTGAGGAAGCCTTTACCACCCACAAGGTACACCTTATGTCTGTCAATGTCCTCAGGCATGTTGCCCTTTTCCTGAGCTATGCAAAGGAAGTGCTCATACCTCAGCGTCAAAGCTTCAAGGCTTGTGATGGTAACATCTGGGGCAAGATGCAGCACAAGATTGCAGACACCAGCAGCATGGTTACAGTTCTGTTGTTCAGCTCTTTTGGCCAATGTAAAGCGGGCCCTTGGGCAAGAAACAGATCCAGCTTGCTCAGAGTATGATTGAATGAATGAATGAATGGATGAATGAATGAATGTCAGGCGCATGTGCATACATGCCCCTTTGATGTTATGCAGGAGTGCAAGGCATGCCATGAGGTGAAGCCACTGGCTGAGTACTATCGCAGCGTGACCAACAGAGATGGCCTGGTCAGCAAGTGCAAGAGATGTATGGCCCAGAGCAATCAGCGCAAGGTGATATCCCAAGCCTCCTGTGTGCATGCATGCTCTTGTGAGCTTTCAACCAATTGTCTGTTGTGGCATGTGTCTGTAGACAAGGCAGGGGATTCTGAATATTCCCAAGCCCGTCTGTCAGGATGTACCTGCATAATCAGGGGTGCTGAGGTTCCTCCATGCACTGCCAGAGAGCAAAATGTCAATCGCAATTCTGCGTCTGCACTGCTGCCGTCAAAGCCGTTAGCAACTCCTGTCATACCAACAAAAGTTCAAAACATTGTATTGTTTGTTTTGGCGGAGGTGTTTGTTTCAGCTGGATAAAGTGAACCTTGTTTGTACATACCTAAGCAGGCTCTGCCACCCATCAAAAGCGCATGATGTTGATGATGATGATGATGTTTGAGCTGAGGAGTGCTGGTGCAGGTGACAGAGCCTACAGTTGGGGAGAAGCAGTGCAGCGAGTGTGGGCAGCACAAGCCTGCCTCCCACTTCTACAAGAACCGCACCAACAAGGACGGCCTGTTTGGCAAGTGCAAGCTGTGCAGTGAAGGCACCAAGAAGGAGCGGGCTCTCACTGAGGTCACCGTAGACAGCAAGGTAACCAGTTTGTACCAGATGGCTTCATTCAGCAATGTGCATAGAAAGCAGTAGACACAAAGAGAAGCAAAGGGAAGTCTGTGCCTTTGTGCATTCATGACGGGACCCTCCTGAGGTGGCAGCCTGGAGACTAATGTGAGTAATGCAGCCAGAGTCTTGCATGATGATGGCAAGCATGAGCATGAGCTGCTCAAAAGGTGCACACGGTTGTGGCAGTATTAGTTTGTAGATAGACAATTTGGCTGAACAATGTGTCATCCTTTTGTGTGTTGCAATCTTGTGCATACTGCAACATGCATTGCCTGCTATCTGTACGGGTTGACAAGTATTGCTATAACCATGGATATCACTGTTGCAGGGATTGCGTATCTCAACACCATCTGCAGCCGCAGACATTGTTTCAAGCACACATTATATGTATGTGTACATAAGTGCAGGTGTGCAAGTCATGTGGTGAGGAGAAGCCTGCCAGTGATTTCACGCGCTACCGTATGCGCCGGGACGGGCTGTACAACTGGTGCAAGGCATGTGACATCTGGAAACGCCAAGAGCGGCGCAAGAGGAAGCGTGATGAGTCCTCCTACACCATGGCTGGCGGCCTGCTCCAGGTCTGTGTGTGTGTGTGTGTGTGTGTATGTACCTGCGTATGTGTGCATGTGAGTGTGCATGTAGCAAGGCATGCAAATCTGCAGCTAGAAACACATGTGCTGTCTGCAATCTGCACATGCAGCAGCACCTAGTGTCCAGTGTAGGCTGTGTTGCTGCAAACCCTTGGCACTGCATGTGCTTGAAATAACAATCAACAGCGGCCTTGGCCCTGCATAAGTGAGGTTCAGGCTCAACACAGGGCAGACCCTGAAGCACAGAATTAGCAGTGCTCTTGATGTCAATGCAGCGTAGGTGCCATGTCAAAGAGCTGGGCCCAGCATGCAAATGCAATCACAAGAAAGTTGTGGGTGTGCTTGTGCAGCAGCTGCATGCCTGTGCAGGGTCAAGGGCTGCAGGAGGAAGGCAGCATGGATCCAGATGATGACTTGGGAGATGACGACATCAAAGATGATGATCAGCTGACCATTCCATACCATGGTGCACATGCCCACATGCACAGCATTCCTCATATCCCACACCAGATGGGTCAGCCAGTTCCAGGTACGCATTGTCATGGCCCTGTGCATGCAGCTGCATGACACAATATGCAATATAACATCACTATGCTTCCAGCGCTGACTGTGCTGGTTTGCATCGTGTGCAACATGCTTGCTGCTTGTTTGAGGCGTGCAAAACTGAAAGCATAAGCTGCAAAAGGCTGAACAATCCAGTGTCATAGAACGTCAGCACGATGTCAAGCACAATTTGTGGCTAATTGTGGCTTGATGCGCAGGCACAGGACTTGGTGATTCCTTTGTGACTGGTTTGGAGCACCATCATCAGCCTACCATCATGCAGATGGTAGCTCAATGAGCTTCATTGGAATTGTGCTGTCGATTTATGTACAGGCTGTGGCGCATTGTGTTGCCATCGTTGTGGATCCAGACTGTGCAGTATTGCAGTGCTACAGTGTGTCCAGATGATACAACAGACACGTACTGCAAGCTGGCGGCTTGTTTGGTGCTATTTTGTCAGCGGCAAGTTTAGCTTTGTTTGGTAAGCTGAATGTACATCTGCCTCTTTTTGCAATGTACATTATGTGTGTTACTTGATAGGATTTTTTCTGTGATCATAAAGACATCTTGGTAGTCCCTCAATATGCATGCTCAGGCCAGAGGTATGTATGTATATAAGTATGTATGGACCCTGATGACCATTAATCACAGGGTGTTTTTACTATGTTTTGGACTGCAATCCTGTGGTCTGCTTTGTTTCGTGGCTAAAGCCTGATATAGTTAGTTTTGTCTAGTGCACAGGCGTGTGCATACACACCTTTCCACCTTTGCTATGCTGAGCAGGCCGTGCAGTATACATGACAACGAGGTTCAGCACAAACAACATTGCAAATAACGCTGTTGATCAGTGCGTCACTAATGTCGAAACCTTGACCTCAGACTCCAGAAGCTGCAATACTACAGACTACATTTAACGATGTGCACATCGACGACTACATTATGTAGTACAGTCTATTGTGTACATGCTGCACCCATCTCAGCAAGCATCTTTGCAGTACTATAGCACCTGCCAGGTCAATTCAGACATATCTACCTCAAGACTAGACACTTGACCAGCAGGTTGACTTTGCTCAGACTGTTGATTTGCAGAATAACAATAATGTATCAGGCAAAATGTACACTGATGCTCCGCAAATTCAGAGGCTGGGTAAAAAGCATCCCACATGCGCTTCCTTCTGAAGCAGTCTTCCTCGTCAATCAGACCAGGCATAGCCTTTATGGCCATTCAACAACAGGTATCCGTAGGGCCGCACCTCTTTCCCAAACCCAATTACGAATCTGTAATTGCTCTGTGGCATAATTAGGTCAGAAGCCACATTATCTGCAAAAATACAAAATTTCGGGATGCCTGTCGACAATACTGCGCGTTACAGCATCTAAAGAGGCAGGATGTCTAGCCTTAAAGCTACCATGCAACTGTGGATGTCACGCACCATGCATCAGCAAAAGTGGACATGACAGCAGGTGGTTGGCATTTGGCAGAACAACAAGTTTGATATGATGTATGCCTGACGCTCAGCACATTGTTGCTAAACGCCCACACCCAGCCCGTGAATTCGAGCCTTTGCTGGAAGTGAGAGGAAAGCAATGCTGCTGCGCATGTGTGCATGGTGCAAGCTTTTGTGCGGCTGCATGGCACAGCCTTCACACAGACAGGTCACAATGCTTGCCGAGGCATCTGCATGTGCTTACTAAGGCGGAAGGTGTTGCAACCTTCATAGGGTCCATCATAGACACTGACTTGCGACCATCCAATGGAATGATGAACCAACGTGCCTGCAGCATATCAGCACAAGTCAAATATTTCATCAAGCCAGCCTGACTCGCTGCCTGCTTTGACACGCTGTCCATGGTGATGATGATGTGTGTCTATGCAACACAAGGACCACCAAGAAAGGTACTGACTGACCCAATTGTAAAACATGTAGAGCAATCAAGGCATGCCTGACCTCGGCAGCTGCAATCCAGTGGAATGCATGCAAGATTGATCTGACCTTTGCCCATTGGGTCCAGCATTTACATATTTGCCAGACCAGAACGGAGTCATACTAATACATGTCACTTTCAAAGTCAGCTCAGCCATAACAGTAGCGCAAACAGACATGCGCGCAAATGCAGGCGGGCAGAGAAGGGAAGAAAGGTCCCCCAGCCGTCCACCCCCAGAGGATGGGGATGGGGTTGGATGAGGTTTGCGGGATGAGGTAGAAGGTGGTGAGCTGTACCTTTGGTGAGAGTACCATGGTTGTTGGTCGGCACCTGAACAGACACAGTTGCACTGGTGCCTTCAGTGTAACTTTGCGAAAAGCCTGCTGTCAGCTTGGCCTCAATGTTTTGGAACAGCTCTGCAAAGATGGCACGTAGTAAAATGCAAGTTGTCAACAGAGAGTCCACAAGAAATCAGCTTTGGAGTCTCGCAATCTTTCAGTGTTAGCAAAGACCCCCAGCATGATAAGCTGTCCTAGGTGTCTGGTCCTAGGCCTTACCAGCGATTACTTGAAGGGTACTGGGTGTCATCACAAGCAGCATTGCATGAGCGAGCTCAGATGACCAGAACACAGAGATGGTGCATCCAGGACAATCACATCAACACATGTGACAGACAGAGCATTGTGCAACACAAATTGCAAATTGCATTGCTCGTGCACTGGACACGCTGAATCAGTCTTTGTACTGCGGTCTTAACACTGACTGACAAAAAGTCTTGCATGCAGCCCTGTTGCTGCACATTCAGGATCATGCAGCAGTTAAGGCAAATGGCACAGTTGCAGGCAAATGAAGTAGAACACAAGACAGACCAGCAAAGGGCGCTGGTTGAAGACTATTGAGCACCCACTTGTTCCTAGTTGAATTCCAACATTTCAAGATGATGTTTTGGAACAGCTGCCTGTCATCTGCACAGCATATCATTCACAAAATTAGTACCCAGCACATTCAGCACAATGAGCATGGGCTGCTTGACATGCACAGTTGCTGAAAGCAAACAGACCTGGTCCTGACGTCAACTGAAACTAATGCCAGATAGGAGTGCCAGATTGAAGAAGAGTACACACATAGACAGTTTGCATGACAGTACATCCGACTGGACATCTGTGGCAGTAACTCACGCCAATAGTACCACCAGAACCGTAGCAAGTCTTCTCTCCTGTTCCAGAGCCAGCCGGTGGTGAAACGTCTCCCCTGTGAATCAAACTCAGCTCCAAAGGTGCCATGCAGACACACACAGCTGTTTATATATATATATAAACATGTATGCCTATATATCAGGCATGTACTTGGGAAATGCAGCATTCCATGGTGCAGACCAGAGCATTAGTCAATCAAGCCATGCATGAGAAGACAAGGCAGAAACGCATCTACTGCAGAGAAGTGTATGTGCAGATGCACACATGTATGTATGTCATGGCATGAGAGTGTGACAAGACCCATTTTACGGGTCCCTAAGCAGAAGCACAAGTGACGTGATGCAAGGCCGCCAAGCTAAGCATATGATGCGCAGTACAACAGCATCATCAACAGCTGCTGAGCTTAGAGGCATTGGACTAGAAACAGAATGAGATTTAATTACTTTGCAACATGACACAGCACACACAGACACAATATACTTCAACGTCTCTGAACTGTGTAGTTTGGACTTGACAAGAGCACATCAATTGCAATTCATGAATATGAAGAAATCGTTGGGTACTTTGCGGTCTTGACCTTGAAATAGGGTCTATGAATGTGAAATAAACACGCTGTATGCATGATGTTGGATAGCTTGAATCAATATGATCAAAACATGAAAAGCTTTGCATGAAGTTGCAGGACCTCACATCATCAGAGGGACAGAGGTCTGAGTAGCACGCAATTCCAATGTAGCCATCTCCACAGGCTTGCAGCAGAACATCAACAGTGTTGTCACTGGTCAGCGTGCCGTCAGTGCAGGATACACTTGGAGCCAGCTGTTAGTCCAACCACCTGCAAGACAAGTCCAAGGCACTTTAGCAGCTTTGTCATACAGTACCAGTCTAAAGTGATGACATCCAAAGCTGAATATCAGAGGAGGGCAGAGGCAAATCCTTGTCGTACCACTAAGAAAAATCCTTGTCAAAGAGTTGATATGGTTTCGGAGCACCGTGAAGCAAAAATTTCCGGCAGAGCTTTCCGGATGCTCATACACGACACTGCTCACGATTGGTGCTCACGATTGGGTGCAGGGTTACAACCGCTCGTCTATGGCATGCCACACGTAGCCTCAAGTCTTCGATACAGCCGGCGAACATCATCTGACTCAGGACTTGCCGTTGATCTCAAGCTGTTGCCCGTACCCGCACTGAAGCGCTCGGTCTGCTCCGCCAGTCAGGTAGAAAAGAGTGGCAGCACCTGCTGTCATATCACTCATCAGCCGCGATCAACACACAGCTGTACCTTTGTTAACAGTCACCTTCAGCACTAGGCTTTTGCCACACCAGTTGCTCTGCGCCAGGGGTCTGCTTGCCACCGGTGGCTATGTTGCTGCATTTCCAAGCCAGCGTTCGGCCGCAAATCGATGGACTCGGGAACCATATGGCCAGTGAAGCAGTACAGCCTTTATCCAGGTCTTGCCAAATGCCCAGCCAATGTGTCAGCAACTGCCAATTTGCTGTGCTCCTGGCCAGCGTCCAAACAAGAAGGCAGGCAAAGCCTTTTGTGTTGACACGCCAGCACTGCAACAGACATTCACGGTGCCAGCACCTCTCAAGCTGCCCAGCATCTGCTGCGGGACAAGGCAGCATGGTGTCACAGCCTGAGAGTCCTGACCGGTAAATGCACTCTGATGCAGCTCTTGCATCAGACATTGCACAGCAAAGATTGGCTTGGAAGGTACTATTGTTCATCATGTGTCCAGTCAAGAACTTGCATGTCCGCTGAAGCCAGTTTGCTGATGTGTGCAGCATGGGGTATTGGAGCAGGGTGCGTGCCCATCCATGGACGCCCAGCTGGCTTAGGAACTGCATCAAAACTGCACAAACCTGGACTCCAGCAAATGGTCCCAGTCTGAAGACACTTGTTTCAGATGCATTGCGATTGCCATTTCAGCCTGAAATGAATTATCCAAGCTGGTCTGACCTTGTCTGGAAGTCATTCGCTGTTCTGGTCTCTATAGTAGTACTTATGGTTGTAGTATGCACTATTGACAGCGGGTACTTGTACTTTTTGGTCAAACTGATGCGAAGGCATGCATGAAACAGGGGCTGAGGCTTGTACGGTGGCTCAATCATAAAACGTACTACTTTGCATGCAGGCCCCTTGAGGAGATCTGACATGAATATTATCTCTATTTGTTCTGGCTGATGGCTTGTCTGTTGTGTCATTGACTGAATCCTATGATGACACAGGCAGTGATTGAAGCAAAAATTGAAGTGCTCAAACACTGCAGCAAAGGCATCGTGTTTATTGGCCGCATTGCTCGCAGAGCAGACTGCATAAAACACAAACAGCCACCTTGGAGTTTGGCAGACTTGCAAAAGTCATGATTGCATCAGGGAGGGTCAACATTTGAAGCGCTGCGTTTCCTTTTGCTCCCTCCCTTGCTTTTGCTTTTGTGCTTCCTTGAAGGTAAAGCTGCCTTCAAGTTCTCAATCTGCTCAGCTGTGCCGTTGATTGGTATCAGATTTGACTCTGTGAAGCTCACTCCACAAGTGGCACATGATAGATCAGTCATCTGCACAACCAGATGACACTGTCAGCAAAGTGTGCATCAGCAAAAGCCTGTCTGTGTTGCTTTGCACATGTGACACTGCTGAGAGCTTACTGAGAGGACTGCTGTGCCAGGCTCTTTCACACAGCATCTGGAACATCATTCGAATCGAACAACAGCCAAGCATGCACAATTGCTCCATGTCTACTGTCAACCACTTTGTCTGTCACCACATGCTGTTTAGAGTATAAATGCTTGCTGCTACCTGCTTGATGGCTCGGTCGCTGAACACATGCCCACACCCACTGATAGCCACAAATGGGTAGCGAGTGCTGTGGAGATGCGTGACAGGGCAGACAAAACGCTCAGGTGCCTCAGCATCTGTAGCTGTAGGCAGGCCAGCTGTCTGTGTGTCTTGTAAGTCTGTGAGATGAACAGTGAAAATGTCCCTGCATGATGCCAATCAGCATTTCAAAGCAAAGAACCCAAAATCAACCATGCACAGAGACATCAATTCCTTCCAGAGTGACATTCTGAGCTGAGGCTGGCAGAATCGTCAATGTTGAAGTTGACAGACTTAGCCATTGAAGACTTGCACAGCTTGTAGGGATGGCATACCTGGTGGACTTCAGATGCTCATAGCCAAACTTGGAGGCACGCTGTTGATTCAGGTATCGATGCTGCAGGTGCAGTGCAGGGTGTTGATGCTCAGTCAGATGCACACTGCATTGTCAAGCTGCTTGCAACATGAAGTGAATCTGACCTGAGCCAGGTCGTCAACGAAGGCTCCTCCCCTTGATAGGAGGAACTCTAGCACAGCTTCCCTACATTGCCATTTGTGTGGCTTGTCATGACATCATGCAACGTGTGTGCTCTTTGCAAGGGTCAATCTTTACAAAGTGCCATGGAGCAAGCAGCTGGCATGAGCAGGTGCAAAGTGGGTTCACGCAAATATGCTACCCTGGCAAGCACGACAACAGCTTCAAAGGTTGTTATGCTTGCCTGTTGTATAGGCTGCCAAGATAATCTGCTACAATAGAAACTTGCAATGACTGATTGGATAGTGAGCAAGTCGACCATTTGGTGCTCCTGTCAACATTCACCACAGATCAGCCTGCACTGACACTGTCAACTGCTGACTCTGTCTCGGTGAGGTTTCACATCAACTGGGCAGCGTACCTGACGGTGCGTGGATCCACCGCCTTTCGGTCCTTGGCCGCTGAAGTGCTGGCATCTCCACCTCTAGTGCTGCGACTATTGTCAGCAGTAGCAAGCTCCCAAGACTGACCTCGCAGGACGTCTGATCTAGTGATGTATGTCCCACCGTCCAGACCCATTCGGCAAATACTAACTGTTGCGCTGCTGTCAGTACAGCCTGATTCGACTGTCGCACCTTGACCAGACCAATAAACGGTGGGACCAAACAGGCAGCAGGAACAGGTCAAACGACCAACACTAAAAGCGGGATTGGCAAAGGTGTGTAAAAAAGTGCAGACTGCTGACTTTGAAGGATTATAGGCTGCATCAGGAGCATAGGTTGTCGCGGTGGCAAAGAATTGCAGAGCACTATACTTTCTCAAGGCACTGCATTCACCGTTTCATCTTCCATACTAAGGATCATATGTGATATGAGCTAGCAATTCAAGACAGTCTGAATACCATTCAGTGAATAGCCAGGCCAAAATGGCTTTGGATATTGCAGGACGCTACGCAGGCCGGATCATGATCACGGACCGCAGCAAGATAGCAACGTCAAGATCACTCAATCGCCCGTGTAATTCAGGCGTTGCATCACTCGCACGTGCGACCAGCTGGTGTGCGCGATGCAGTAATGTCAACAAAGTCATTCAACAGCAAGTCCCAAGCTCAGAGGCAGCCAAAGACTTGCTGAACTGGCTTGCTGACCGGCCCGGAGCGATACGAACAGCGGCTGAGGTCGACGAAAGCCCATCAACCGCCGGCCGACGCTTGCTAGCCAGCCGCAACTTCGCAGCTGATGAAGTTCTGATGTCCGTGCCACTCACAAGCGTTTTCGTCGACATTGAGGTATCCTGTCAGCTGAATAGAGCCTTGACATTGGCCATATTGCTGAGCTCTGTGCAGACAATTTGAGGTCAACAAGTCGAGGTCAGCTTACTCACAGCACTTGCTGAGTAGGCACATGCAGTGCTATTGACACGTAGCTGCAGACTGATGCAGACACGTACATACCTTGGAGCGCTCGAATGGCACTTCGCTTGCTGCAGCACAAGTCTCTGTGCCTCAAAGCAGTCCCTGATGATGCTCTTATGTGTCCTTGGATAGCTGCTCTTCCCAGGCAGGTATTCCATGGGCAATCTGTGTTACCGTATGGTATTATGACATCAGCATGTAGCACATGCCTGAGGTTCATTCACACAGCTGTTTAGCCTTGAAATGCATGTCCAAAAAGTTGATGCTGCTTGTTGTGCGTGTAGGTGTGTGTGTGTGCATGCTTTGTGGGCCGCATGATGGGGGTCGTTCAACACTTTGCAATCATCTACGTGATGTCTTCAATACCTTGCAATCATCAACGTGAAGTCTTTGAGGCTCAGGGTGCTGCATCCTGTTTCTCAGGTGATCCTTCCTCACATCCACTTTTCAGATGCTGAAATAATGGCACTTCAAGATCCTGAAACTGTGCAAGAGGTACAAGCTATGAGGCTCTCACATGAAGCTTGCTTCCAGGTATGTACCCTTCTGCAGCCATTCGGTGAACTCTCCTATAGGATACTGTACTCCAACCACCTGATGTGCCCAACGTCAGGGTCTTATTGTTTGCCACTGCTAGCTGGGCAGATTCCATGCTCAGCTTGCGTAATGCATGCTGCCATACAGACCTTATGCGCTGTGCTAATCTCAGTGCGTCATGGCAGCTGTGTTGTCACTACTGATGCCTAACGGTAGTACCTCTTTTGCCAGTGTTGCCACAGTTCCAAACACAGTGACAAAGCTCATCACAAGCTAGCAAAGACAAGCTTGCATGCATGCGTGTGTCCGGCAGAGATCACTCAATGATCAACTGTGAACAGCAGGTCCAGTTGCATCAGACAGCTATCACGCATGCGTACTAGGTAAGTATGGGATGATGTGCAGGAGCTGGAGGAGGATCTGGAGGTGGTGGGATGCAACAGGCAGGACTTTGACTGGGCAGTCTCAGTGCTGCACAGCCGCTGCTTCATCCAAGGGCCTCAAAGCATCCACATGACAGTGCCCGGCGTGGATATGGCCAATCATTCATTCTCACCCAATGCTACTGTCAGGTGTCCTCTGCTTTGCTGGCTGTTGCTCAATCAAACACAGTGTTAACATGCAACAGCATATACTCCATGTTACTGGCTGTGCTGCTGGGATGTGGCGCAGAGCCCTGCCCTGTGCTGAGCCATGCCCTCTCACTGCCCTGCCCTTTCTGTGCTGTTGCCCTGCTCTGCCCTGCCCTGCACATGTCCTGCAAGCGCTGCCCTGCCCTGCCCCGCCCTGCCCTGTACGATGGCCTGGTGACATTTGGTTCTACTGTGACAGGTGTGTGTACAGCCCTGAGGCCAGTCAAGGGCGGGAAGCAGAAGAAGATGTGTGTGACCCCCCTCCAGCACAGCCTGCCATGTTTCAGCTGCTGTCAGGACCTGATGGCGTCAGGCAAGCTGCTGCTTTCACCTGCTCCTTAACACTAAATGGTCTGTCGCAATGCATGACTGAGCGACATAGCATGGGCTTGAACCGAGTAGCTCTGCTCAGTGGCTCTTGCATTGGAATGTAGCCCAGCAGAAGGCAGCGCAGTGCAGATCCAAGCTGCAAGTGCAAGCATGGCAATATGGTGTGCAACATGGCAGACAAAGACGTGGTGCTTCGCAAACATGCACTCATGTGTACATCATGAGGCGGGGGGGGGGGGTGACCATGCAGGAATGGAGAGGAGGTGACGATCAGCTATGGTGATTGGCCCAATGATGTCTTCCTCCTCTTCTTTGGCTTCCTGCCAGAAGGAAACCAGCATGACTCAGTCGTGCTGTTTGACACTCTGCAAGACCTGGCACATTGCTATGACTTGCTTGTGCAGCAGCAGGGGCAACAAGCGCAGCAGCAGCAACAGCTGCAAGAGGCACAGCATACAACAAGACAGGAACACATACAGAATCAGCACTTGCAGCATCAGCATGATGATTATTGCAGTGAGACTCAAGATCCTGAGCCTCAGGCCTCAACATCAGATGCACATCAGCAGCCAGCAGGGCACCCCCAGGCTCAGCGCCAAGCACATGCAAGCAGCTCTCATGTCAACACTGACCAAGGACCGTCAAGAAGCAGTCAGCTTGAACAGTCACACGCAGGAGCTAGTCCCATTACAGAGTCTGATTCAGATCAGTCACTAGCAAAAGGTGATGCGGTACATTTTGAAGCTGCCTTCCTGGACCTTCATGCCAACGGCATGCCTGAGTCTCAAAGCTCAGACTCAGGCACAGATTGGACAGAGCGCCAGCTGGCACTTCTAGAAGCCAGACTGGGCCCCGGGGATTGGACAAGGTAAGACCATGATGAAGCAGGCACCACAGCGCCAATGTAGCAGGCACCACAGCGTCAATGTAGCAGGGCAGACAACATCAAAATGTTGTCCAGAGCATTCAACATCAAGCGTGCAAGGCCAAGATTGCCAGAGCAGACCTGAGCATGATTTACGTAATGCGCAAAAAGACATGCTTGTTTGAGGCACCATCGCGCCTGAGCAGAGTCAATGGAGGATTTTCCTGCCGCCACAAGCTACCCCTGTTTTGTAAGGGCTGCAGCTGCCTTGCGCCTGGACCTGCATTGATGAGAACGGCACAGTTAGCGCACACGGCAGCACCACTTTTGCCAGCTTTCTTATTTCTCTGAACAGTGATTTCGGCTAAAGTAAGCTGGATTGTATCAGGCGATTGATCAAATGGTGTGCAGGCTGGTTGTGACTGCAGCAGGCTTTGATGGCCGCCTCATACATGCTGCTCAAGCACTTGTACATCTGCATGGGAGCAACGTTGATGATGAGCAGCTGCAGTCCCAGGTGCCAAGTCTTGGTAAGATGACTGTATCAGTCTGAACCCATGCAAACCCTGGTGCACTGCCTTGCGCCAGCTGTCCATGCCTTTGCGGCACAATGCACCCACACATGCAAGTCATTCACTTGTCTGACGTTCAACTTTACACGTTGATGCCTGGCCCTCTAGGTCGAGAGGTCAGATCACTCAGCATGTCAACTACGGAGTTGATACTGGTACTATGCCTATCCTGTTAGACCCCAAAGGCTGGTCTCACTAAATGGGCCTGTCCCAGGCAAAGATGCAACACAGTGCTGTGTATGTCTGCCCTTGCTGCTTGTGCACGGTGCAGATACGACATGGTAGGAGTTGGTATGTGTGGATGTGAGCCAGCTAAGCGTCTCAGTTGCTGTGTCAGGTTGGGGTCAGGATCATTTGTGAAGAAGCTTCAGCTGTGCAGCTGTGATCTTGATAGCATTGGGCAGCCAATGCATGTGGTGGACATAGTTCATGTGTGACATAGTTTGGCTTGATGTCCTGCAGGTGCCTTGCTTTCGTTTCGATGCAATCAGATGCTCAGTCAGTTCGTCACAAGCATACAGCAGGATGTACAACAGCTGCGCAGTAGAGAGCTCAATGACAACATGCACCTGGTGGTGCAGTATCGCCTTGGCAAGAAACAAATCTTGCAACATGCGTATGATGCATCGACTCAGATGTGACTGTTGCACAATGGCCAGCTGCTGGCATGTCACTTTTCACACAAACAGTACATTTGTAATTTAGTACATGACAACACAATGCTGAGTTTGGTAAAAGAGGATGTCCCGCATCAATGTCATACACAACTGCATCATTTTGTTACACAAGATGAGTTGCAAGACCCATTGCAGCTCCAGAGCCAAAGGACTGGCACGGCCATTTGGCAAAATAAGACATTGCAGGAATTTAGATTACGGTACTGCGTAGTATACTGCACACTTTGTCAGCATGGGGTCACAAAGTTATGCTGACACTGATACTGTCATTTGAGGCAGCATGATGAATGCTGCTTGCGCTCATTGCTGCCTACACCTCTTGTGGCCTGCATGCAGGCTGCGCAGCAAAGCAGGCAGCAATGAAGGCTTTGCTGCCGCTGCACCTCTGCATGTTTGCTGCCCTGTCATTGCCTCTTGTGAGACGGCAGCATGCTGCATAGAGAAGTTTGTGGATGCTGTCGAATAGGTCCGCTGCACAGGTGTTGATGCAGACCAAGCTGTAGATGATGATGACAAGCTGCTGTTTTCTGAGGACTGATGCCCTAATGCTTGGCCTTGACCTTGCATTGGCTGACTCCGTGCTGTCTGCAATGCAGGCTTACTTGCTTGTCTGGCTCCAGCTGAAACAGCTGCACAGTGTACTGCTGCATCATAGGATTGCCAGCCCCTAAGAGCAACATCTTGATCTGCAGGGCGCAGCTACCATGTTGGTTGTCAAGACAGCATGGCTAGTGCAAGTGATCTGTCAAGACAGCAGGGAGAGGTAGCCCGATAATTGAGGCAATCCAGCTCACCTGTCCCTGGTGCTTTGCAGCCAAAAGTGAGGTCAATGACATCTTCTGGACTCAGCCCAAAGATTCTTCTGATGTTCTGCTGAAACTCAACTTTTCCTGCCTCTCCTGGCTTGACTTCCAACAGGTGCTGCACGCTATTGTGTGACACAGTCATAACAGGAGTCGCAGTTGGCAGATTGTATGCTGTCCTCCAGTCCGGTAGTTCCCCATAGCAGAAGCGACAGGCAGTCTCTTCACTGCAGGGCACCGGACAGTCAGGTGTGTCAGGCTGTTCTGGACTGTTGGTCAAACAGATGGTTGTCAACATCCTCGGAGCTTGCATCGGCGTCGGCAGCCTCAGCACGCTTTGTCAAAAGACGCTTAGGATCTGTAGTGATCATATGTCGTACATACCTTCTTCCTACCGACTGAAGTTGCCAGCGAGCAAGACAAGCCTGGTGAACAGGCCTTGGACATCTGCATGGCTGTACGAGAGGTTGAGCTTGGTCGTCCGGCGCTAGACACACCCAGCAGCAGTGGGCAGCTTCGTTGTCTGCCATCTGGCGCGAGGCAGGCACGGGAACAAGCGACACCATGGATTATCAGAAGCGGTAAGATTAACACAAGCAGCGGTTCCACTCGCCGTGGCTTATGTCACGACCTGCATGATCGCGTTCATGTCAAGACTTGTGTCATGTCTCCCGACAACGACGTTGAAGTACTGCTTAAAGTACTAAGCCCATAACGCTCCTCGGAAGCCCATAACGCTCGATCAAAAGGTCCTTGAAAATGTTTACCTAGTCGGGAAGTGACTGACACTGTTAGCCAGGATGAGTCACGGCGATCTCTTTCTTTCTACTGTGCGTCTCGCTGCCTGAAGACAGTTGCAGTGGCTGATCCAGGCCGTCTAGAAGTGACAAGGCATTGTCAGACTGCCATATACTGATATGTTGTCCTGCATGCCTCTGCTGTTGCCATGCTTCAAATTGCTCAAATCTGGTGGCGAATTTACTCCGGCTCATGAGCATTACCGTAGAGGCTGCTAAATCAGCCAGGTCTGGGTGTTCCAGCAGGAAGGATAAACGGTCTATAACCCTGCATCAATGTCATGACTCAATTCGTTGACCTTGTATGGAAAAGACTCATCAAGACTCAGCACATCAAACTCTTGCGGAGTAACTGCTGGCATATGCTCATGTGCACCTTAGCAGTAGGCACTTTAACCGTATAATGATCTCACCTGTGAGAAACACCAAGCAGTCGTGCAAAGGTGGCAGGTTTCTGTTGACTTGCAATCAGATCTTTGCGCCACCGGGGTCTGTGCATGCACAGAATCTGCATGCGAGTATACTTCTCTTCAACCTGCATGCAGACAAGCAAGGAGCCATGATGCTGCTGAGCCACGTGCTGGGTGCCGTGTCCTAAAAACAAAAGTCCTGAAAAAACAACAGTGATCAGTGATAAAAGACTCAGTGTGATCGACACATGTTCAGAAAAGGACCTGCATGACTGTATGGCCACATAAAGCTCATAGCTGGCAATACTAGTTGGTCTTGAGAAGAGCTACCTTTTGCATGTTGCTGAGAAGCAGAGTTGGCATGTACTCAACCAAAGCAACAATATTCACTGTTTCAGGAAACAGCTGCTGTAGAGCCTTCAGGTTTCCTATGACTTTGCCTACTTTGCACTGCACACAAAAACAAGACTGTCTCTTCCAGCTGCAAAATCTTGCTTGTTGTTGGATAGACAATCAGCACAATGCTGTGGTGCATTGTCATGCAAGATCGACAACCATCCATGACTGAGACATTGTGAACTCAGAGCAACATGCTATTGATGCTGGTCAGGTCAGTATCAACATACCCGTCTGACAGCATGCTGACTATGCGTATGACATCAACAAAATATCTGATGCTGCAGGGCAGCAGTAGTGGTGGTGTGGCATGCGGCATTCACCTCTAACAGACTCGGATAATACTCAACCATACGCTGCACATCAGCATCTGGGAACGCTGCTTGTAAAGCCTGAAACCGTGTTACCAGGGTCTGAGAGCCAAGGCCAAGCAAGAAGGGTGACCTGATCACCATCTGCAATGACATCAGCACTGCTGACCAAGAAATGACAATGGCTCATCAACCCATGCAAATTGGCAGAAACAAAACAGGAATTCAGAGTTGAATACCATCAGCCTACAGCATATCATCCAGCTTGCTACGCATGAGAAGGTTGGCGGGGCAGAAAGCAATTTGGCTGTCATGCTTTACCTTGCTGACGTCAGCTTGTGGCAGCAAGTCATACAGTCCATCCAGCTTGACTGACAAGGTAGCTGTTCTGTAATGCAGCAAGGTCGGCATCTTTGCAACCATTGCAGAGGCTTCAGATTTGCCAAATAAAAGCTGGAGGTGCTGCATGTGCCTGATGAGTGTGGTTGCGCAGTATGAAAGCAGCAGAGGATCTTTTGCAACAGCCCTGGAGACATTGGTGTCAGCAAAAGCAGCCTGCAGCTGGGTATGCCGCATTCTGCTGCTCAATTGATTGTCCTTGGCTGCGTGCCGTGCATGTGTCAGGTCATGCTTGATGCAGAAGTCTGCCCATGAGCCAGCAGACATGAAGCAATCACTTGGTATGCTATGTCCAGGTGCCTGTGCCAGTCTTGTATGTGTTGCTGCTGTTCGGTCAAAGGAAGGACTGGCAAAGTATGATTCAAGTCTGGCAGCAGCTGCTGAAGGTGCTGAAACCATGTGAGGAGGGCCATCGCTATGGGTTTCACTTCCAACATGGTCTTCATATGGTTCTCTGTAAGCTGGATGGGCTGGACAAGAAACGTGCTGACGGCGTACTAACTCCTGAACCAAGGCTGCTTGCTTATTTGCTTGCATGCTACCATTAGCGCCTGGACGCAGGCGGGTGAAGTTGCTGTTGTGACTCGCAGTTGTAAGACCTTTGTTACACACATAGGTGCGTGTACAACTGATAACCATCTCCATGGGCGACGATAGTACTCACCGCCTTTTGCTATCGGACTTTTGACCAATATCACTGCACTCATTCTGCTTGCTTCAATGTAGGTTCATCATCGCTAGACGCGGCAAGCTTGCCGTCAGCACACCACCTTTTGAATCCGGGCACCTGCTGCCGCTGCCAATTTTTGCTTGGTTTGCCCAATCTCACTCAGATATACTATCGGCAGCCGTTACACTTTTCCGCAGATGCAGGATCATCTGCAGATCACAGCTTGCAAAGCATCCCACATTCAACAGCCAGAGACGGGACTTTTTATGCGCATGTCTCGGCAAGCATGGATCTGGCATCAGCGCCGCCTGCAGAAGCTTTGAGCTCAAGGCCACAGGTAAAGACAGGATATGGCAGCAGGCACAATAGCCCTTCTGTGACCACCTCTTGTTCTACTGGCAGGGACCCCGAACCGGCAGACGTGCAGCGAATAATTGGGTACCAGCTGTCAGTGATGCTGAGGTTACGAGCGACGATGTGAATCCAGCTGCACCAGCTGGGCCAAAACCCCAGGTGTGATTACAGCTGACTGGTTGAGCAGCTTGTACTGTCACAGGATATTTAGCCTGATACTATCCTGCTAATATCAGCACTCTGCTATCAGGTACCTCGCAGGAGAGCTGGCTGGGGAGATGCTGCGGCTGACAGGCCGTTACGCTCTAGCAGTCAGGCAGTCATGCAAGCACCATCAACAGATACCGCTGCAGCAAATGGTGACAACTGACAACTCTCAGGCATGTCACGCAGGAAAGCTGCTCAGGTGTCTGCAAGAAACGAAGAAAGGTAGGGGGAGCAGCTGTATTCGTAGCTTTTGCATGGAAAAGCAGCACTGGGATCGAAGTCTGACCTGTTGAGGAAATCCACAGATGGCACCATGCTCGTGTTGGAGCTGTCTGTCATGTTCAGGACTTCGACCTGGACACCCATGCTCCACATCAAGGTCTTCACTGCAAACCTGCAGATGGCACAGCTTGTGATCAGCGTCCCCACATTCATACAGAAAGGGAGATGAGCCTCCCACAGATTCATGCAGAAAGGGTGACAGCAGAGCCCAGCATAGCTGCTATACATCAGCAAAACTCAACTGGTCTTGAGCTGCATGAAAGGGTGCTAAAGTGCTGTGCGCATGCTGAATGCTGCCAGTTCAGTTGAACAAGTGTCATGGCATATCCAGACAGTCGCCGTGACCACAGAGCTTGTAGCTACACATTGCTGTACAAACTTGGCAAGATTGCAGCTTTTGTGAACCTGTCAATGGCGCCAACATGAGCTAGCAACACCCTCAGCAAGGCCTGACAATGACGGGACACTGCAGGCTGCTTGGTCATGGCTCAATCTCACTGCATGTACAGACTGTCAGCAGCATGCCACTTCAATAGAGCCCGTATGCAACTGACACCTCTTACCGGTGAGCTATAGCCAGCTGTACTGTTGCTGCCAAAGTGTTGTTCTTTGTAGCGATGGTGCGCACAGGCACATCCACAACAGTGAAGTTAGCCATGGCCTGCTGAGGGGTGGAGTCTGCTGTGACCCCCCCAAGAAAGAAGGGGGTTGAGGGGTCAATCCTGCTGGCCTGCCCTGAGGGTAGTGGAGGGCCAGGGTTTCCAGGAACCTGGCCGGATCCCAATGGGGGCATTGCAGCTGTGTTGGCAGCTACTGGAGCAGTTGCTGTGGCAGCTGCTGGGGTGGATGGCGCAGCACCTGGTGCTCCTACTGGTGCGTGCTTCATGGATGTGTTACCAATTGTCCAGTTGATCAGTGTCATGGAGACATTTTGCCCTGGGTTCAGAATCAGTGGTTTGGATGTTTGAGTGATCCAGTGAGAGATGAGGAGCTGCCGACGCCTAAGCAGAACGCAGTCAACAAAGTGGTGTGACAGGTCAAAGTTGAGCTACAATTTGTTGCATGCATCTGCCCATGGATACCAATCCACTAGCTGCAGAGCGTGCAACGCAGATATTTTCAAGGGCATAGCTGGATGAGTCACAAACACTTTGTTAGATCTGAAAGGGCATCTGACAGGTCATGAGGTAATCTGTGTGTTACATTGACTCGCTGGGGACATTATGTTCAGCCTGATGTTGCCCTCTGATGCAGCCTCTGAGAACAGTGATAGACTGCTGGGAATGTGCTCTTCAGACAGGGTGCAATGATGAACATGCCGACCATCAATTGCAGCAGGCTCACCAGTCGTAGAAGGTGAAACTCGCTCTACAGCATACTGCAGGTACAGGGCTTCCAAGGCACAGCATTTGTTTGCCAGCAAGATTGGCAGCTGAGATTCCCAGATGCTGAACTGGGTGCTCACAATGACAGTGTCATTGCCCAGCTGCTGCATCATGTTGACTTGGCCAATGGTGGTGTTGGGTGGAAGAACGGCTTGCAGCGAATCAGTGATCAGTACCTGCAAAGCCTGGCTGCTCAAGCATTGTAGCGTGAAATGTCTGGGAATGAGCTTGACATCTAGCACGTGCGTGATACGTCTGGGAATAAGCTTAACATCTAGCATGTGCTGTCGCATGCAGCATCAGCATGCTATGCCAATGCACAGTGGGGCACGCCAAAGCTATAAAGATTTTGTGAGACATACAGTACCTGAGCTGTGCTTTGCAGGGGCTATTGATGATCATGCAAACTTTGAGGGATACAATGTGCCATGCTACTTGTACAAGCAAACAGGGGTCAGGGGTCTTGGCAAGCAAGTCAGCCAGATGCTGTAGGGCAGGGAAAGTTTGTACCTGGGAAGCCTGGTTGAAAGGCACCACAAAAGGGCAAGTGACTTGAAGCTCAACAGCACCTGCAATCTGCAGCACAACCATAGCATAAAATAATATCTGACAAGAGCAGTCGCAATTTGTATCCACACAGACGTTGTATCACACCTGTACGTCTCCAGGGCCTGCTTGCAGAGTCAAGACACTGGATGGAGAAGGAGCTGGTGGCAGAGCTTGCAGCAGAGTGCGAGTTTTATGTTTCAGCTCCATCTCCGGGAGTCCAGAACCGCCTGCAAATGACTTACTCTTGCACCAGGTGCGGGCTGGCAGCGAGCACAAAGCGGGAGTACAGGCTTGATTGTTCCATGATAAGCCTGACCTGCTGCCTCTGTGACCCCAAGAGCCAGAGCGCATAACAGCATCAAAATCCTCGGCGTGCCTGCCGCCATAAGTGGGAAGCAGTGATACTGACTACTGCAGAAAACGAGCCCTACCGCGGGTTTTGTTAAGGCGAGCTGGACATGGGACTAGCAGCAGCTGCGGCTGTACAAGCGGACGACGCAGCGTTGAATGCTACAAATATAGCAGGAAGTGCGGCCAACACTCAGAAATTAGTTCACTCGGCCTGAGCCCAGTCACGGCCGTGTCAGCATCACCAGAAGATACCGACCTAACCTAACTTGGCAGCATGGACGCAGGGTGTCTACAAATGAAGCCAAACTTGAAGTGGTGCCTCGGTCACGAAAGGCTCATCAGTGCGCTCCAGTGGATCACTCCAGCAACCCTACGACTGGCAATGCTACAATGCGCATTCAATCTGGCGCGAAGACCGAGCTTGGGCACGTGAGCTCCAAAGTTGACAACCCAACATCACCTCAAGTGCTTGCCGAGGAGACGAAGGAAATCGTCTCACACTGAGCTATGAGCAGGGCGTGCGTGCATGCAGATGCAACAATAAGACGCATCATATGAGCATGCTTGGACAGCTAGTTGCATAGCTGTAGTGGGGTTTGCTTGGTGCCATGAGCATGAGTTGCAAGTTCTTGTCGCCAGCGGGCCCATCAACTTCAAATTTGATCACTTGACAGGCAGAACTTTTTTACAAGTTTGCAGTAAAGTTTGAGGAAAGCTGTGACTTGACAGGGCACTACATCAGTCTGCCAGAAACTTTCTGTTGGGATTGACTACCATGAGAACAGAGTGAGGCGTCCAATACTACACGTCCTCTGCATACTCATAATGCATTTACGCGTAATAAGTGCATGTGCTATAATTGTATATTCTGAGATGATAATCGAATGGGTCAAATGTTACTTGTGATGACACAGAATGATGATCAGAGAAATTGAAGCAGTTGGAAGCCAAGTACTTTGACCATTAATGTTGTCAGTCAACAAAACACGTCTTCTGAATTTACAGCATTGAAACGTACTCAAAAACTCAATGCAAAAGCAGGACACACAACACATGCGTGTGAAAGCTGCAATTGTTGATGTAAGCAAGGTCCATCAGCAGAAATGCAGGATATACATTGCATAGCAAATATATGGCATAGCAAACATATGGCATGCAGGGTCCAAAGCGTCAGGTGACTGTTCAATCTATATGCTGAGGCTTGACATCTGGCCATGAGGGGCACATGTGCTAGAATTGTGCAGCACGTCATTGTCAGTGGTGACGCAGCTGCTGTGACCACTTGATGGCACGCAAACATTGACCATACCATCACAGGACAGGCCAGCTTCATTCCTTGCTGTAAAGTGGATGAAATATGTGCGTCCTCTGGGCACTGAGGTAGCATCATCTTTAGGACCAGCTTCACTGCTCTCATATCTGACAAACAAGCTGTTGAGTCCATTGACTTGGGCATCTGGGCAGCTGACTTTGGAGTGCTGATTGTATGTGGGCTCATTCTGCTCAATTTTGGAAATGGCTATCACTAAATGCTGATCTGCTGGATCTGTCACCCCGCCTATGCTGACTGGCAAGTAGCTTCCCCAGGATGGCCCACCATTTGACAGATCTGATGGCTGATGCATGATGGGATGATGAATAATGGGATACGCATTGCTGCACACTGGTGCCAGATTGAACCTTTCCTTGAGATGAGCTGCATCTGTCAAGGTGTTCTTGGCACCTAAGGGTTGCTTCCGGTTGACTTTCATGCCCAGCTGTGCTGAAAACTGTAGATGGAGAATATCTTGAAACTTGCGTGCTTCTGCAAGCTGCTGATGATGGGACAGAAGTGCCACAAGCCATAAATAGCTGTAGAGGCCGACCTTGAGGCTGCTGCATGGCTGCATATCTCAAGTGAGTGGTGCCAAGACTGGTGCCGAGATACGTGACAAGACTTTTGCGACTGAGCCTCAACGAATCAAAATGAATCAGCCTGCATCACAGGGAAATGTTAGTACCACTTTTCAACAGGAGCGTGGCAACAAGCACGATCACGGATCAAGGAGCTATGGCAGCGTTCGCAGACACCCGTGAATGAGTCGTCTTCACTACGCTTAGATAGCTGTAATACCTGACAGAAGTTTCGCACGATCAAACTCGCTGAGCACACACAAGTATCGATGGGCACTGCCGAACTGACTACAAGATCTTGCCACGGCTTGTGTCGACGCTTTGAACTCCAACTTGTCACCAAGTATGTGCCTGCCACACAGTTGGTAGTCACGCAATGTCCGGAATTGCGAGACACGAGCACTTATAGCCGTAGTAAGAAATCGGCGATCTTGTCACTGCTCGGTGACATGACCTCTGACATGACCTGTTTGATTCCGTTAATCTTCTTCGGCCCACAGTACACTACATTGTGTCCCTCTCAGGCTCTGCTGACTGGGCATCGCTGGACTTATATCATTCCAGTACACAGGTATCATGTGAGTTTTGCAGCCTGTCAACAGGCAGCAGGTGAGTCATACGAGTACTCTGAGTATACTACTCGTACGATATACCTGCTGCATGTTGAACATTCCAGCTGTGTCTTTCAGATGTGTAGCTAGAATCCTGCCTGTTGATTGATGTGCCTTGCATGTGCGAGGTGCAATGAAGGCAATTTGTGCTTGCCTGTAAAAGGGTGGATAGCACCTGGACACTGGCACTGGGATTTCAGCTCCCACCTCATAACATATGGTTTCAGATGTTTCAAAATTGCCGCCATGTTATTAAACTATAATCACGTGCTGTCCCTTGCTGTGAATCCGATGTGGAAGCGTACAACGTACAGCCAAATCAAGACATTGATAAAGAGATTCAAGTATTGCTAGAGCGCTCTGTGATTGTAAGCGTTGAATGGTCACACGCAAATGCAATGTACAATCCCAAGTAAGCAGTATACTCTAATACAAGCATTGCAGGCGCAATATAAAGAAATTTAGGCCAACATGCAGGTATGACAGCAAGCTGTTGCATACATGAACAATTTGAGAGCATGCTAATGCTGAACAAGGTACTACATTGATACTTATTGCTGATCATCCTTGCTGGTATACATTTCTTTCTCAGAATTCAGGGCTGAGGCTACTTCTGTCAGGAGCATTTCAAAATCCCATGGTACCAGCTCTTCAGCTACCTGCATAACAGTTGCGCAAACCAAGCACTGTGAGGCATTATGTTTGTAAAGCCATCCATTCCATTGTGCAGCAAATGTGTACTGGTATGCTCACAATTGGTGCATAAGCCAAGAGAAGGCATAAGACCTGCTTGTGATTTCATGACCTGCTTGCGAACATTTGATAGATGCAACTGTTGTTGAATCTGGTTGGACACTTTTACATGATGCATGAAAGCTGCGTATAATTTTACTTACCTCGACAGCAGGACAGAGACATGCCGTGAGAAGGGACAGATCAACTTCATGGTCCTTGGCAACTACCGGTAGTCGAAAGAGATCCTCACTCTCCAACTCTGCAATGTCCATGACTGACACACTGCGAGCTGCTGGCGCCGCAGCTACTTGTCTAGACAAATCTTCCTCTGCTTCCAGATCAGGAATGTCCATAAACTGCATTTTGTGTTTGTGGCTCATGCAGGGGTCTGTTAGACTCAGCAAAGATCATTGACAAGCTATGTGGCTCTGTGCCTTACCGTGTTGACTTCGTCTATCTGCTGGCTTGGTTCAGCAGACTCTGGCTGCCTGTGTCAATCACTACTTGTCACACAAAAACATAAAGCAACATTGATTCCGTTTGCATAAGAGTATACTGGATGCCTGAAACAGCTGACCTGGGTTATGCAAAACCTTCATATACAGCTGATCTCCCTACCTTTCTTCTTTTCTTGCAGACACCTGAGCAGCTTTCCTGCGCGACATGCCTGAGAGTTGTAAGTTGTCACCATTTGCTGCAGTGGTATCTGTTGACGGTGGTCGCTCGATTGCCTGACTGCTAGAGCGCGATGGCCCGTCAGCCGCAGCATCTCCCCAGCCAGCTCTCCTGCGAGGTACCTGATAGCAGAGTACTGATATTAGCGAGATAGTATCTGGCTAAATATCCTGTGACAATAAAAGCTGCTCAACCAGTCAGCTGTGATCACACCTGGGGCCGTGGCCCAGCTGGTGCAGCTGGATTGACATCGTCACTCGCAACCTCAACATCACTGACAGCTGGTACCAAATTATTGGCTGCACGTCTGCCGGTTCGGGGTCCCTGCCAGTAGAACAAAGTGTGATCACAGAAGGGCTATTGTGCCTGCTGCCAAATCTTGTCTTTACCTGTGGCCTTGCACTCAAAGCTTCTGCAGGCGGCGCTGATGCCAGGTCCATGCTTGACTAGACACGCGCATAAGAAGTCCCGTCTCTAGCAGTTGAATGTGGGATGCTTTGCAAGCTGTGATCTGCAGATAATCCTGGATCTGCGGAAAAGTGTAACGGCTGCCGATAGTAGCGAAGCGGAGCTCCGCTCCGAGTCAACTCAACCGAATTAAGTACAGCGGGACCCGCGGCAGAGGCAATATCTGACTGAGATTGGGCAAACCAAGCAAAAGTTGGCAGCGGCAGCAGGTGTTGCTGTGGCTGTCGACAAGCTTTGCTGGTGTCAGTGCAGATGGTGATCAGATCGCCCTCTTGCTCGGCTTTGACCAAAGGCCCTGGCAACACGACTACAGACTGTACAAGCAGCGTTCCCAGATGCTAATGTGCTGCATATAGTTGGGCATCGTCCCAGTCTGTTGGAGGTGATCGCTGCTTGCCACACCACCGCTGCTGCCTTGCAGCACCAGGCGTTGTGTTGATGCCGGCTGATACGCATAGTCAGCACACTATCAAACTGATATGTTGGTACTGACCTGACCAGCATCAATAGCATGTCGCCCCGAGTTCATCATGTCCCAGTCATGGAAGGTTGTTGATCATGCAATACAATCCACCACAGTATTGTGCTGATTGTTGTTGCATCCGAAAAGCAAGGTTTTGCAGCTGGAAGACACATTATTGTTGTTGTGTGCAGTGCAAAGTAGGCACAGTCACAGGAACCCTGAACGCTCTGCAGCAGCTGTTTCCTGAAACAGTGAGTATTGCTGCTGTGCTTGAGTACGTGCCAACTCTGCTTCTCAGCAATAACAAAAAGTAGCTCTCCTCAAACCAACTAGTATTGCCAGCTACGAGCTATACAGTAGGGCCCATAAGTAACGGTCGGACCAGCAACATGTGCGAGCTCCGACACTAATGCCAAGCGCAAATCTGTGTTTAAGAGGCGGTGTCCGAACACAGCAAGTCAACCAGCACACCTTTCTGTGTACGGCTTCGCTGGCGCAGAAAGCGCTTGTAGCGCATTTGTGGCGCCGGTAAAAAGCAACAGGTCTGTGACAGTGAAACAAGGCTGACAGCAGGGCCCCAACTTGACAGCTGTGTGGCAAGCGAAAGACATACACAACGATAGCCTGTGACACCCTGGGTGTTCG
>JAABUP010000610.1_pt1 | contig 77292 bp, 116 predicted proteins | sample 5559201 | NCBI WGS metagenome assembly JAABUP01 (sample SAMN10711887, study PRJNA513373) | rock metagenome | isolation source: Antarctica rocks | place: Antarctica
GACTTGTCGCTTACCCTGAGCAGCAGCATGCTCCCACATGCCTACTGACTGAGGGTGACTTGTTCCAGTCACAGCAGGGGACAGCCCTGCAGCCATGAAAGCATGTCAAGGCAGCACAGCATCAAGCAGGCAGCTGAGCAGGCAGCTGAGCATGTCAGGAACAGCAGCAAGACTTGTCGCTTACCCTGAGCAGCAGCATGCTCCCACATGCCTACTGACTGAGGGTGACTTGTTCCAGTCACAGCAGGGGGTAGCCCTGCAGCCATGAAAGTACGTCAACACCAGCATTACAAGTATGGCTACTGTCAGCGAGTGACACAATTCAGACATTACAGCATAAGCAACAAATGCAAATGCTCATTTGCACACTCTGAAGGCAGGAGAGTTTGGAAAAGCATCAAAGCAAGCTTGCCTAAGCTGCATGCATATGTAGTGCAAACACAGGCTCAACACAAACAGATGTGCAATTTTGATTTTTCCACTACAGCAGAGGATGCATGCCTGTTTGAATATAGCAAAGCAAACATGCTTACCCGGGGCAGCAGCCTGAGTCCACATGCCTGCTGTGTGCTGGTGGCCAGTGCCAGTCACAAGAGGTGACCCTGCAGCCATTTGTCAGGAAGTGACGATGTCAAGACATTACAGCACAGTATAAGCAAATGCTTGCAGTCTGCAACTGCAGGAACAGCAGGAAAGATCCAGTAGAGCAAGCGGGAGCACACACCCTGAGCTGCAGTAGCACTTCTTATTCACAGGGCAATGGACCAGAAGCAGAGCATGCAGAAGAAATACAAGCTTGAAAGCCAAAAAAGACAGACGCATCAGCAAAGCATGCATGCTCACTCTGAGCAGCAGCAGGAACCCTTGTGGTGCCTGACCGCTGCCGGCTATTGCCAAGAAGCACAGCAGGAGAAAATCCTGCAGACAACAATTTTATATCACTGACAGAAGCACTCCCAGCACTGCAGATAAAGCTGTTGAATAGCCAGCAATACATTTAGACAGTGCAGCAAAAGGTGTAGCATCAAGTGATAGGCTACTTGTGGAGATTTCAGTGCACCCACAAATGTCATTATCAATACTGCAAACAGGCAAGTTATGTATCTGCAAAGGTATGCATTTGTGATGAAACACCATCATGCTTACCCTGGGGAGCAGCAGCTCTTGCCGTGCTGGCGGGGCGTTGCTGACTGCTGCCACCTGCTGCAGGAGCAGACCGCTGCTGACTGCTGCTACCTGCTGCAGAAGCAGGTCCTGCATCCAGCAATGTCATTTCATGCATGTGCTATAGGCAGTGCAAATACTGCAGATATCAATACTGTCATTATCAAGGCAGTCAGGAGGCACACCTGGAAGCGCTGGACTTGCCATCATTGCTGATGAGTGCTGATATCTGAAACTACCTGCATGCCACATCAAAAGGCTCAAGACAAACAGTCAAGGCTCCATGACATAGGCTTTCAGCCTGACCACCTGCAATCCTGTAAGCTCACCTGGATTGTCAAGCTGCAGCCAGCTGGTCTGCTCGCTTACTGTCCTCAGCTGGACTTGATCTGCAGAGGTTCAAGCATTTGCTGTCATCCAACACACTTGGCTTCAGGCAGCAAGACCATAGCAACATGGAATACTCACTCAGCTTGGTGACCAACCCTGCTATCAGCTTGCCCAAACAATCAGAGTCAGCCATGATGCTGTAAGTCTGTGTCTCTGAGCCTGCCATGTACTGATGCACTGCTGATCTCAGACCCTGTGCCTTATCAGATGTGCCTGCAGCATATTAAAACACTAATGAGTTGCGCTACATGTGCCGCAGACCCAGAAACAACAAGCTGGCTGCTGTTGTACCTAGCGACTTCATCCCAAACAAGCTCAAGAGGGGCTGCTTAGCTGATGTCTGCATGCCTGTGATCTGATGCTGGTCAGACCTTGTAGGCTGTTGCATGGCAGTGCTGGCATGCCTGCAAGCACAGAGACAACAATGGTCAGCTGCTGGATCACTCATCACCTGGGGAGCACCTTCATAATGAGGCCTACCTTGCAGCTTGTCAAAGATGCCATTCAAGGTTTGCTCAGCAAGTCTGATGTCCATGTGTGAGTACTGGGGGACCATGTTCCGCCACATTGCCAGAGCTGACTCGGCACGAATCCCAATGTCAGCCAGGGCAGAAGGTGTTGACGGTGGCTGCTCTCCAAAGAAGTACTCCTCAGGCAAGGCTCTACCTTCCAAGTAGCACAGCTGAGGCAGTCTGCTGGTACCGGCACCATACAGTGTCTGCTCCAGAATGCTCACCTGCAACAAGTCATTCAGATGATTTGCAGCTTTTGAAACCATACAAACATCAATATACAAAACACCCTGGCTTCTGGCTTGAATTCAAAGAGGTGATGTGAGATATGGTTGCTGGCAAAACATTTTGTGGATCAAGGTCATACAAATGAAAATGACAGCAACATGCATAGCTGACAAACAAATGCACATGCTTCCCTCGTTGACAAGACTGAAGTCATGACAGCCTATGGCTGGTTGCTGAAGCCGCTTGACCCCATGAGAGATGTTAGCGGTGATCCACCATTGCATGAGGATTGTGGCATACTGTACAGTTGCAAGGTTGGGCATCACATCCTCCAGGGGCCGGTTCAAGAACTCTTTTGAGTTGGTGCCCCTCTTGTACACCACATGAGTATGGTTGGGTGCTGGCCTGCCAGTCAGCTTGAAGTCAAAGACTAGGCTCTTGTCCTCTGGATCTGTGCGGACAGGCAATTGGGTGTAAGAGGAGGCTAGGATGTACACATGAAACAGCACAGCTACACTCTAACACATTTACCCCATTTACATAGCATGTTTGCATTCACACTTGTTGCACAGCACTTGACTTTTGATTCAAACATCAAGATTCACAGTGCATGCATTTGCAGATAGCTGAAACTGTTGTATGCATTGGTGCAAAACAGCAGACCAGAACAGTGATCAATTAGCAAATCATCGGTGTACCGCTCAGTTTGTTCTCCAGGACCAACTGAAGCTGATTGCACATGATGTGCAGGCTCTCATAGGGGATCAAACGTTCTCCCGTGGTCTGGTCATGCACATGAATGTCTCTGAAGATGATGATCAGCAGTGCTTTCACCAGCTCCAAGCGTTCTGGGATGTGATGTGGCAATCGCGTGTGAAACCTTTATGACACAAAGTGACATTGTTGACAATCAGGAGCAACTTGATTGCAGATATGTATGGATGAAGCAAGCACTGCTTGACTCCACCTGACTCAATAGTAATGTGCAAAGCTGTTTGCTTACCAGCCCAGCTTCTTATTCTCGATGTCAGCCATGGTGAGCCCAGACCTGAGCAGGAATTCTGACAGATAGGGCTCCAGTGGCTGCAAGAAGGCCTTGCTGACAGACCTCATGTGCTTCTCTGAACACACAGAAGGGTCAGGTGGTAATACATGTGCAGAACTGAGATAGCAGCAGTTCAAGACATCCACTAGCAGCAGAATGCAACGTACTTGCTGCTTGAATCAATCCAGAAGACCAGTTGAGTGCCTTGCCCCAGCGCTGCAGCAGGTGGAAGAGATCCTGCCTCATGCCAGAGTCTTTGAACCCATTTGACAAAGGGGCAAGGCTGTGTCCTAGAGAGGAGATGGCTGCTGCCATCTTGTTCTCAGCGCTCCTGACGTTGTCAGCATAGAACATGATGATCCCCTGCAGAACTTACAGATGGTCAGACAATCATGAATGGGATCCTGACAAAGCTGCAGTAGACAGCAGTATTGTGTTAATGTTGATGCTGAGTCTTTAGTGGTCATGGATATCAAGCAGTGTCAGCTGTGTCAGAGATGTCACCTCTTCACCATTGGCAATGCAGCGCTCATTGAGCCTCTTGACGTCAGGAGCAAGGTCAGTGTAGGACTCTTGTTTGGGCAAGTACTTGCACGAGAGAATCATAGAGAACTCGTTCACCAACAGCTGCATAGACACAGGGAGACTGCTGTTATGTAACATGTGTCAATGTGATGGAGCAAGCACCAACAACAAAATCAGAGTCACCGATGGTAATACAATACTTACTGCAACAGTCTTGATTGCCTGATCCTTGATGGCCCCAGCTAGAGCCGGGCAGAAGTCATTAGACAACACCCTGGCAGACTGAGACTGCATGTGCAACACATCATACTTCTTGCGAACGGGGGCTACAGCCTGCAAAGAGATGACACACTCAGCTATGTAGCGGCCTCAAATTGCACACAATTTGCCCCATGTGAGGGACTAGCAAGATGTCAGCATACAATGAGACTAGCGCCTGCATGAAGCAAAGTTTCATAACACAAATTGTTGCATTGAAAGTTGTGCACCTGGATGATGCCGACGATCCACTTCCCTGAAGCATGGAATCCACAGTATGAGGGAACCTCATTGTTCATATGGTCAGGGTGGATGCTGCTGTAGTTTGGGAATGGATCAGCTAGCCTCTGAGACGGGTTCTCAAGGTATGCCTCTATAGACGGCTGCCCTACAGACCCTTGTTGTTTTGCAATCTGAACCTCAGTATACACCTTCCGGTGTCTATAGTACTTGGCCTGCTCCTGCTGTTCATACACCTTGGCCAGCTGCTCTGCACTCAACCTGCAAGTGACCGGGAGCAGCTATAGTCTATTGTTGCTGGTGGCCCTCTCCCCACTGGGGCTGTGTGTTTGCCTGCGTTTAGCCGCTTGGTGATGGAATGGCTGCATTGCTAATCAGCTTATAAAGTCTGGGACTCTGTGCAGGGCATGTCTGGCAGTGAGCAAGCTGCGTGGGTGATGAGGTGTGCTGCTGCAGCTGCTTATATTCCATGCTGTGGTATTCCATGTCTTCCATGCTGTGGTATCCCATGCCTTCCATGCTGTGACCTGGGTGCATGCCGCTGACTATACAGATGATGACTTACGGCAGAATGCTTTGTTGCCCTGTGCCCTGAGTAAGCTGCATGTAGCTTCGTTTGCCATCCTGTAACGGCGCATGACAGTGCAAAGGTTGCATCAAACAATTGTAGTCGTACTTGCGAGACTAAAAATGCTGAAACTTTATAGACGTATCAACCAACACATAGGGCTGGGAGATCAAGGCTAGAGTAAGGGTTGCATGGTATGTACGCCCCACCTAAGCCCATGCTGTTATTGGTGCCAGGTCATCAGGATTGCATTTATGCATGTCACAAGGATGCAGATGGTGCATATTACCGTGATGTCGTACTTCATGCAATATTGTACTTTATGTCTATCTTGACACCGGCATCACCCCATCTAGAGCTCCTGGCGGCAGTGTGTGTATTCACTGCAGTCTTTGGCAACTTTCATACATATAGCTTTACAACATGCGATTCTTCATCTCCTCAATGGTCTCTTGCAGATCTCCATTGCTTGCCATTTCTGTGATGATGTCACACCCACCCACCAATTCTCCACTGACATACAGCTGTGGAAATGTCGGCCATTCGAACATCTTCTTCAGCCCCTGTCGCACATCTTCATCAGATAGGATGTCAAAGGTGTTGAAGGGCTCCTGGGTAGCCTTGAGGGCCGCCACAACGCGTTGACTGAAGCCGCACCTAGGCTCTTCTGGAGTGCCTGTATAGCATGCCATCTTTGAGACAAATTGTTACTTTCCTGATACCGTCATCTGCAAAGGTGGCATCAAAAGTTCATCTTGCCAGGCTGTTTTCTCTACTGAGCAGTTGCAGTGCACAAATGCAAGTTTCTGCTGCTACTATAACACTGGTGGCCAGACGCCCTGCTATGATGTGGCTATTGCTCAGTCATAAAGCACCAGGTCTGCAGCTAGATATGAGAGGCCAAGACAGCATGCAAAACACTTGCTGGGCAGAACACTCTTAATGCCCTGCAGAGTGCAGACTCACCTTTCATGAAAAGCATGACAGGGTTGTCTTTCAGGAGCTTATGTATCCGCTGCTCCACGCCTTGTGGCTCAGACTCACCCAGTGCTTCCTCTATGCTTTGTTTGAGCTCGCCTGCAGCAACAGCATGGCAAGTGTTGCCCTGCAGAACTACTGTGTTGCAGTGCTGTTCTCTGCAAAGCCATTTGATTCACACACGCCTGTTGTTGGTGTTGGAGTGACATTGCAAAGGAGGTCAACACCTGCTGCATTTCATGGATGTCTTGCCATCATCTGAGTTGCTACACTGCAGTCCTCAGGCAGGTTGGGAACAGGCCCTTACCGTCTTGCTGCATCTCAAGGATGACGTCACAGCCACCCAGCAGCTCCCCCTTGACATACAGCTGGGGGTAGGTGGGCCACTGAGAGTACTCCTTCAGCCCCTGCCGTACCTCTTCATCTGTTAGTATGTCAAAGGAGTTGAAGGGTACTTTGATGGATCTGAGGGCAGACACCACCTTCTGGCTGAACCCACACCTGGGCGCATCAGGATTGCCCTACATTTGCCAATGCATCACTTTAAGTACATCTGAAGATTGGGCACTAAGCGCTGTGAGCTTATAGCTATGTCAGAACATACTGAGGAACAAGATAAATTTGATTGCAAAGACGGCAGGCTCGTTGTGTGACATTGCCATTCAGCACATGAGAGCTGTTGGACTCTGGGTTCTGCTTGGCTAAAATTTGGGTTGTGGGCAGCCAAAGCAGGCGGAGGAAAACGAGTTATGCAGAGTCAGATTTTGAACATGCAAGGCATGCAGGCCAGAGTGTTTTGATAGCATCATGGCCATCTCAATTGCGCGTAGGTGCAAGCGAAATTGCTGACACCATTGGAGCTTAAGCTTGTCTGCATGGTCTGCATGAACTTTGAGACAGGACTCAGGCCCCTCAGTTGATTAGCTCATGTCAAGCAATGTGGAACAAGAGCACAGGTCATGCGCTGTGCAGGCGCTCACCTTCATAAACAGCATGACAGGGCTGGCGTCTAACAGCTGCTTCAGCCTCTGCTGCAGAGCAGATTTATCATCTTGATCTGACCCTAACGCTTCTTGGACAGCAGCCTTCAGGCTGCCATCTTGCTGCATCTCCATGACGATGTCACATCCACCTAGCAACTCCCCATTGACTAGTAGCTGAGGGTATGTGGGCCATTGTGTGAACCCCTGGACAGTCATACAAGCAAGGGTATGTCAGACCTTCTGCAGAGTCTCTTGTGCTTGCGTGACTCAGCTCCAAATGGGTGCCGTAGGCATCATGGTGTCCTGACTGTGATGCCATCGGTTGTTCTTGACCATATACATTAGACATCCAGCAGAAGCAGTTGACTCTGGCAGTATGAAAGGTGATTATGACACCAGGTTTGGTCAAATGGCAACACCAGGCAGCAATGCATGTCTCCATGCAGATCATTAGTCACCTTCAGGCCCTGCCGCACAGCATCATCTGACAGGATATCAAAAATTTTGAATTCAACACCAGCCTGTTGCAGAGCCTCCACCACCTTGGAGCTGAACCCACAGCGAGGTTCTGCAGGGCTGCCTTTCATGAATAGCATGACTGGCGCTGAGTGCACGAGCTTGTTCAATCTGGTCTCAAGTGCTTTGTGACTTGTGTCTTTGCCTGAAGTGCCATTTGTGGCAGCTGACGTTGATGCTGTGCCATTGCTGGCTAATCTGCTCCTGGATGGCGGGGCTATAGACCCTCTCACAGATGCTCCAGACCCAAAGTGCTTGCTGACCTTCTGCGTGAGTGATGCTGCATCTGCACCCTCTACCTGGTCAACCACTTTGCCATCCTGCAGACCACCTAACAAGTTCCTGACCTTATGCCATGCAGAGCTTTACACCGCCAAGCAGACACACGTTCCCTGAAGCAAGCTTCTCGTGCTGGGACAACATGCAGCAGTAAGACAAATCATGCACATACATGTGTCATACATGGGTTTGCGGTCTGAGATTACCTTCACAATAGCAAAGGAAGGCACAGCAGTCACACCATACTCCTCCGAGATGTCTGATAGTTCCTCTGCCTCAACCTGAATTGGCACGCGAATATGAGAGTGAAGCTATTAACCTCTGTTTGTGAGGCCTGTTAGAGAGTCGCAGTGTTTACAGCACAAGACTCACTCTCAAGAATTGTGTGACTGGGTGTTCCTTGGCTAGCTCTTCAAAAACTATGTCCATGTGCTTGCAAGGCTCACACCATGGGGCCCAGAAATGGACGGCAGCCTGGAAACATACAGCATAATGCTTTCATTGCCGCGGCGCAGCGCAGTGATCTTGAACAACGCGACATTGCCAAGTGAAGCCCGCTACTCACAAATTGCGTAGCAGCTGTCTCTTTTCTGAATTCTGCATCGGACTGAATGGTCTTGAAATTGTGCGCCATGCGCGCGCCGCAAAGAAGCTCCGATGGACTGTGTCTGGTTCTGGAGCTGATGGAAGCGCTGTAGGCTCGATTGCTCGCGCTTCTCTGAGCTCGAATCTAGCAATCACAGAACCAGACGCGATGTATCTGACGTCAGGCCGTTGCCAATAGCGATTCTCGTAGCAGTCAGGGTAGTCAGGCAGGTAGTCAAGGTAACTCCGACTCCTTCTGAGAGTTCTGCCTGTTCCTCTTCCTCCTTCAAGTGAAGAAATTTCCATCGCTGACAGGTTCCATGGTTTTGGTACAGAGCAGGACCAATTCTAAATCAACATTGTTGTTTACTACTCTGATTCCTTTGTTCGTAGCTTCCACGGCGTCTGCACCCAAGCAGCTTCAACTAAGTGTTGTGGCAAACTCTACCTGTTCACCTGAGCTCTCTGCACTTGTGCAGAAACCCATAAGCAAATAATGCGGCAAACTCCACTCATGCTCACGTTGTAGGCTTTCGTCACACCCGCAGCAAGCTGGATGTTGAAAATGAATTCCTTTCGCAGTGCTTGCTAATTACAGGCTGCATGTTGTGCGACAAACAGCTTTTGTGGCAGCAACAGCTTAGTAGGTTGCAGTGGTGTTGTAACCAAGCACAATATTCGCAGCTGCTGAACACAATCAAGCTGCTGATCTCTCACCATGAAAGCTACTGACAACATTGACAGCGCAGACTTTGCATACGAAAACTTGGCAAGGTGTGGGCAGCACTCTCTTCACTGATCAAGACCAAATCAGAGCAGCATGCTTTGTCCTTGCACATACACTGAAACCAGTCTTGACGCATTGACAGCCTGTGTGAGTTGCAGTCAACCCCCAGAAATCTCACCATCTCCAGACTTGTTCAGCTCAGAAACTTACGAGTGGGAAGCCATACAGAATCTTGATCAGTTCTTTGTTCGAGTATACAGGTAAGTTCTTTGTCCAAGGATACATGTCAGGATTCATGGCACCTACTATTGCACCTACCTGTTACACGGGCCAGTGTTCTAATTCACTTGCTGCCTATTTGGTGTAGGTACTACGAAGAGAAAGGATTCAGCGTGATTCTGGCAGCTCGCACATTGAATGTGCTGGCTTTGGGTTTCACCGTGGTCTTCTCTGGGTTCCTCCTCCTTTCCGTGAAGTGGAGTGCGCTGCATAGCGAATGTGTAGTTTCAGGCACATGTGACATTGCAGAGGTATGCATTTGCCGGCAGTGTAGGATGCACCACTTCATATATATGCCTGTTTGTCAAAGCTGCAAGGGCATGTATGCTGCATGGCATTAGAAAAGCACACAATGCAGAGAATGGTCAGTCTGGATAAATGCCTGCCTGACAAAATTCTTGATTTTATAACCTGCCTGCTTGATCCATCAAAACGTGCAGATTTGGTGGTCATTCAATGTGAACCTCTCTGCAAGTGCTTTGTGTGCACCAGCAACAAAGAGCAATAGCAGCGGAGCAGCAGACAGTAGCTACTCTTGTCAAAGCAATGCAAGCTCCAGTGCAACAATAGCACACGTGGTCATTGCATGAGCAGCGTGGATGTACAGCAATACACAGAAGGTGCCCAACAGCCAATGGGAGACTTAAAGCTGCGTTATCATCATGCTCATACACATATGCACATTGCAGGTGGCCATTGACCGGCATCCCTTTGCCAAAGGAGCAACTCTCTGGAACTGCATGTGTGTCATGTACTTGACCATATTTTCCATCTACTGGCTGCACAGCTTGGGCCACGCTGTCAGAGACATCCATGCAGCTTCAGACATACGTCACTTCACCACACACAAGCTGGGCTTGTCAGAGAGTCAGCTGAAGACGGTCACATGGCCTGAAGTAGCCAAGAGGATTGTGAACGTGAGGCCTTGCTGAGCTGTGCTTCTGTGACCCATGTGATCTCGAATGACCAAGCATGGTTGTGGGGTTTGTCTGAGTTGTAGGCAAAGAGGCCAACTAGTCAGATGCGCAATGTCATCAGGCTTGCTTTTTTTGCTGATTGCTAGCAACTGTGCACTGACCCTTTGTCCCAATGACTGCATGCTGCCAGAGGTGTGTTTTGGCTGAGCCAGCACTGGCACCACAGTTGCACACAGCACATGCATGGCTTCCTGCAGATGACCTTCAGCGTTGCCTGGCCTTGTCTTAATGAGGCAGTCGGTTAGGATGTGCTTTGAGTGTGTGCCCACAAGCCTGTGTATGTCTGCTGCAGGTGCAGAACACGACACGTCTGTGCATAGTCCGTGATCTGACAGAGCATGACGTGGTGTCCCGCATCATGCGCAAGGAGAACTACCTGATAGGGATGCTGAACAAGGGGGTGCTGGCACTGCACGTGGGCACACCCTGCTTTGGGCTGCGCAAGAAGTTCATGCTGACTAAGACCCTGGAGTGGAACCTGCACTGGTGCCTGCTGGACTGCATGTTTGGGGAGGACTTTAGGCTGAAGCCTGCGTTTCTGCAGGATGCAAAAGCCCTTCAGAGGCGGTTCAGGTGATTTCCTCCGCACAAGAGCATTGCTGCAGGCTGGATGTCACAAAGCTGTACCATATGTGTGCACAAGCACAGCATAGCTGGATGGTGGCATGACATGTTCAGGTTCTGCTTGATGCACCAGCTCTCAAGATTGTCAACATCAACCATTGGAATCCTTGCTTGCGTCACCACTTGTGGGCTCTCCCAGAGCATGGCTAGCTGAAGAATGCGTGCTGCAAAGCACCTCCAGAGGGTTGCCCACTTGCTCTTGCACTACTCATCACCTGGCATCTGCCAATCTGACAGTCTAGGACCTGATACAAATGATTGTAATCGAGGCAAAGCCAGATGTGGAGCAAAGCACACCACAGGCCTGCCACTTGTGTTACGACGATTGTCTTCACATGTCAGTGGTGTGCAGGCGCATGGCGCTCTGCAACTTGCTGGTATCGCCCTTCCTCATGGTCTTCCTGCTCATCTACTTCTTCTTGCGTAACGCTGAGAAGTTCTACCACCACCCCAGCAGCATTGGGGCTCGCCGCTGGTCCGGCCTGGCCTTCTGGCGCATGAGGGAGTTCAACGAGCTGCCCCACTACATTCGCCACAGGTCAGCTGCCCATGCGAACACTGCATTGTCTTTTAAGTGCAGGCTAATTCTTTCTGTATCAATCTCACTTATAGATGTGATCATGTGAACTCTTGGCTTCTGATCTTGGAGGCTTCTTGTTCTTCTTGTAAAGCATAAGCAGGCCATGTCATACATGGAGGGCCTACATTTCACAATGGCAGCAATGGCAGAGAATTCTCTGGAAGCAGCTTTTGTATCAAGCAGCCATGCGCTTTCGTCAGTCAGATGCACGTGGGTGCATTAAGCCAATAGAAGCAATATTGTTGTGGCTTGAACCGGTCCAGTAACAGCAAGGTCAAGCGGGTGTCACAAAACAGCATAGATGGCACATCCAGGCTGAGTAGCTAAGTGTTAGTGTTACATACTTTTGGAATTGAATGTAGCTGACGTGATTCCAGCTTTCAGCTACAGCTCAGCCAGACGCAAATTTTCACTTCTCACACAGAAACTGACACATGCACTGCAGAACAAAGTCAGCCTGACCCCCAGGAAGTCCATGAACACTGCATTTGAGATTTTGTTTTTCCCAAATGCAGGTTAGACTCTAGTCATAAGGCAGCAGAGAAGTACCTGCAGCAGTTCCCCTCCCCGGGGTTGACCCAGGTGGCCAACTTCGTGTCCTTCATTGCCGGCAGCTTTGCGGCGCTGCTGCTCTTCATGACCCTCATGGACGACTTCCTGCTGGAGCGCGACCTCTTTGGTCGACACGTTGTCTGGTACTGCCTGCCTGTGCTCCTGCATGCTCTGCTCAATAATAAATAATAATAATAATAATATTGATACAACAACAACAACAATACAAATACTACTACTACTACTACTACTACTACTACTACTACTACTACTACTACTGATAATAATACTAACAAGAATGATAATAATAATACTACTAATAATAACTCTAGTACTGACATTGCAGCTCATGATGAGCTGGGTGCGTGCAGGACCAGTCTCGTCTCTCCTTTGCTCAATGTGCTTGTTTCTGTGTTTTCCCGTTGAATACGTATTCAGTTATCAAGTATACTTTGCATTGTGTATAACAAAACCTGCTATCACATGCTTGTGTGTAGTCTGCGTCATGCTTCTGTTGCAGGGCATCCTGTTGCATGCACCTTGCAGCTGTTGGCTTGAGCAGGCATAGCTGTATGCAACAAGGCAACATGGTATCTATGCCTACCGACTGTGCCCTCTGACTCAGCTCTACAGCATTCCACACCTGTGGTTGCCCCTTTTGCAGCAGCCATACAACACGCTTGCTGACTGTGTGTGTCCGCAGACACCAGCAGAGGCTCAGGTGCTGCAGCTGTTGCCACCCTAAAAGTTGCATCATCCCATGGTTATAGCACAAGCCTCTGTTGGTACCAGGATTAAATCTCTGTATCAACAGCGCCTTGCGCTAATACCATTGGATGATGCAACTTTGAGGGCGGCAACAGCTGCAGCACCTGGGTCCCTGCTGATGCCTGCTTGCACACGCGTGTGTGTGTGTGTGTGTGTGTGTGTGTGTGTGAGTCAGCTTGATACTGCTGACAGTTTGATGTCAGAGCTGCAAGAACCACCACAAGTCTTCTGCAGACCCGAGCATGGATCACAATTATGCTGATTCTGAGCTGCAAGCGTAGGGCATCACCTAGCCTCGCATCATAGCCCCTCTTGTCTCAGTCATCGGTGCACACCATTCAAAGCACATATCGCTCTGGGATGGGGCTCTGCGCCTTTGACATAGACAGGCATGAGATTCCCAGCCTTGTGTGCGCATGAGCAGCTGCATGAGAGCACACTTGTCCATGGCTATCAGCAGACATCAAACTGTGCTGCCAGCCTGTCTCCAATTGGGCAGCGCTATCAGTATGCACCATTGACTGGGGGGCTTTAGCTTGTTATAGACACCTGTCACTACCCTTGCTGCTGGGGACATATGTTTTCTGAGCCTGGTCACTATACCTGAATAGAGTCATATGTGTTGTGTGTTGGGTATGCAGGTGGGCAGCAGTGTTGGGCATCATCTTGGCTCTGATTGTGTTGCTTGTTGGGTATGCAGGTGGGCAGCAGTATTGGGCATCATCTTGGCCCTGAGCCGGGCCTTCATCCAGGAGACAGGGGTGGCCTTTGACCCCGAGCTAGCCCTGCTGGAGGTGGTGGCCCACACCCACTACCTACCCCGCCACTGGAGGGGTCGTGCCCACACCCGAGAAGTGCATGACAATTTCCAAGCCCTCTTTCCATTCAAAGTAAGCGCCAGGGAGTGCTCTGTGTGGGTGTGACACCCTGCTGTGTGTCATCTGCTGCCTTGTGACATGCGTGACATGGCTGCTCATCTGACCCATTAGACTTGCTTGTTCATCAGCACTACAGGCAAGTCAGGGACTCGGATTGTGAGACCCGGAATTACGTCTGTGGGCCTGATATATTCTGAATGTTGATCCAATGTTGATATTGATTCATTAGTCATTTGCTCCGGCACATCTTTATGATCAGACTCATCACGCATTTGTCACAATGCAGCTTCACAAATTGTGGCGAGGCTTGGCAGATTCATTTTGCATGCCAGCTTGTGCATAGACAAATCGGCAAGCACCTTTGTTGCTTTTGCAAGCAACATTCCCAGAGTGGAAGAGATGCTGAAATCACCACAAAGTTGTTGACAAATCGAGCTTTTGTGTCCCAGGCCAGCTTATTCATGGAGGAGATGGCAAGCATAGTGCTGACTCCCTTCGTGCTCTACTTCTCCCTGCCTTACTGCACACACGTCATCCTGGACTTTGTGCGCGACAACACTGTCTTTGTGGAGGGGGTGGGGGACATCTGCAGCCTGGCCAACTTTGACTTCGAGAAGCATGGTAACAGCAAGTATGGGGCCCTGACGCACTGCCCTAAGGTGATCCCCAACATGCTGCTGCCACCCTGATCTGTTTGGCAAATGCCCAGGCTATGAGTCTCATCTGCAAGCAGAGACCTGGGTTTTTTGCTTTCCTGAAGAATATCAGGTCACACAACTGTGCGTTCCACATGGCATCAGCTATTGGCCCACCGTGTGTTGGTTGCTGAGCATGAGGCACACGCATCTCAGCTTCATGCTGCATTGTAGCACTCGATCACTTGTTCCTGCCTCTTGTCCCCAGTTTCTTCCCTCATGGGCCATGCTCATGTTCTTTTGGACCCCATGTCTTGCATCTTCACTAGCTTTTGTGTATGCAATGTTGACCACCAGCTTCTGTGATGCACAAGCTATCTGGCATCACACTCGCTCTTCATCTTGGAGCCGTCACAGCATGACAGGCAACTTGGAACAAGAGTTGATGGGTTGCAGGCGTCACGCAGTCGGCAAGGAAAGATGGAGAAGTCCTTCCTGAGTTTTGTATCCACCTACCCCACCTGGGAGCCTGGGGCTGCAGCCAAGCAGATGCTGGCTTCCCTGGACCCCCGCCACCCCCTTGCACCCTCCCCCCACTACCCCTTCACTGGCCTTTACCAGAGTGGGGCACACATGCAGACGGCTTCCCTCGCACAGCATGGTCAGCTTGCCTGCTTGCCCTCCTGTTGTGCCCTTCTGGCATGATCTCATTATGCAGTGTTCAATCATCTGCTGCTTCATTGTCACAGCAAGGTGATGCATCACAGATGACTATCTGTGCATACCCAATGCCCAATGCAATACTTCCTGTACAGTACACATGTTTCTGTTCCTTGCGAGCCTCTTTGCAAGGCTTGAGACAACAGCTCCGACAGATTTATCCTCTGTATTGCAGTGGCTCAAACTGGTGCAAGGAGCAGCTACCATGCAGCAACCCCTGCTTGGACCCCAGCCCAGGCCCCTGGCCCTGTTACTTTTCCTGACAGGGGCATGTCTGCATCAGCCCTGGGGCTACATGGCAGCATGCTAGGGTCTCTGGAGCGCTGGCAGTACCAGCAGGGCAGCGCCCATCACATGTCCAGTCAGATCCAGCTGGCTGCCAGTCAACTAGCTGCACCCCCTGACCCTGCCTTGCATAACCCCCTTGCTTACAAGCAGCTCATGCTCCAGGTATGTGGCACCAGTCTGTTTGCTCACTAGTGTTGCTGTGGCAGAGCTATGCACATGGCTATGCACGTGGCCTGTGCCTGGTTGCGTGGCTCCATGTCTTGCGCACACCTGTGTGTCTATCCGTAGTGTTGTCCAATTCAGATGGCTCATATGCAGTGTGTGAGGAATATCTCATTAAAAACTTCTGTGTGTGGTGCTGGTTGACATCACACATGTGCCTGCGAGTTGCATTCATGTCTTTCACTGACATGCTGTCGATCCACGATCTGCAATGTGGACACCCAAAGCCGGACAGGCAAAGTCATGCTCAAGCTGCAATGTTGTGTGTTGCTTGTAAAAACAATGCTGATTGCCCGCCATGTGTGCAGAGCTTTTATGAGGAACAGAAGCGAGAGCAAATGCAGGGTCCTGCCTTGAAACGGCTGGAAGAGGAGCAACAGCAGCAAGCTCAGGCGCCAGCATCAGCTGATGACCAGTGGCAGGACACCCAACATACCATTGGGCAGGATCAACAGGATCCAGCACACCAGCCCGGCCTGCCTTTCGATGAGTCTCAGTCGCCCTTTGATCAGTCAAACTTGCCTTTTGATGAGGCAACTGGCGAGGATGACTCGCAGCAGGGTTCACTGCAGCTCAACGGACCCAGGTCTTGGGCAGGAAGGAGGCAATCGCATCAGCCTCATATGCCCATTAGACCAGCATCAAGCGAAGGCTTGCCATTTGGTATGGCTGGCAGCTTCTCTGGCGTTAGCAGTGGTGTAAGAGGGTCAAAGGCTCACGCATCTCCAAAACCACCTTTGTTTGGCAGGCGCCAGCGAACACAGTCTAGTGAGATGGCATATCTTGGAGGGTCAGCTGGGGCTAGTGCAGGGTCTGGGTCAGACTCTGACCACGTGTAGTGGCTTAGCCACATGACTACATTGTAAAACTACTTGTATTGTACTGTACTGTTTGACAGGTCCTGCAATTTACAGACTTTAGCTTGTGCTTTTGGTGCTGTCTCAGCTATGTACACAGCAAGCAGACTAACAACAGCAGGTGATTGTGGTGACCTTTTGCACTTAAGCCCTTGCTACCAAACAGTAAGTGTCGTGAACATTTTTGCTGATGGCCATTTAAGCATGACAATCTCTAATGTGGTGTTACATACATTTCACTAGCAATGATTAGACCACAAGAGGAAAGCTGGTATACACAGTGTTGCATGGTCAGACACAGCAGCAACAGACGGTCAAGATCTATTGCGGCTAGATCTGCTGGGTCCTTCTCCAGTGACATTAAAATGAGGCTAGATCTGCTGGATCCTTCTCCAATGACATCAAAAAGATGCTGTTTAATGGTGATTGTTGACTAGGAGAATGCATGGTGAGGGTGACCCACTTATGTGTCAATGGCCTGACTTCCTCTTCTTTCCCTGTAAGCAACAGCATTCCCTGGTGCATGCTGAACACATTTAGCTTGACACCAGATGCTATGCACTTGTGCATACAGAGATGCTCATGCAGCAACTGCCCAGGGCATAAACACTTGTAGCTTGTTCCTGTCAATCAGTAAGCAAGACTAAGACCTTTGACCCACAGCCAGACAAACTGCATATCAATTTACGCTTATGCAGAGACATCTTGACATAATGCAGCATGTGGTATGTGCTTGTGATTGAGCGAAGCTTTGATTCAGTTTCATAAAGTCTGTACATGACTGCGCTTGCCCAGTGTATATTTGGTTTCTGTGACTGTATCTGTAGTGGCTTATAGACCTACGCCAGATTCTAAAGCACTGGCTGAATTCTAGAAACTGTTTTGCAGAGCAGATCTTTGCTGTGGGTTGTTACCTTTTGTGTACCGCCAGTGGCAGCGCCTTTGCCCTTGAGGGCTTTCTCCCAATGCGCCAGAGCCAATGTGTCCTTTAAGTTGCCTCTTGGGGTCCAAGCTTCAGGGTCCATCTCATACCCCTGCACAGCGTCAGCACGCTTACTGTCTGAGACAATTCGGCAGGCTTCTATGAATCACAATGAAGCAACCAGGTCCTGTATACAGAAACACCAATCATCATTCACAGCTCGTGCTGGAACCAATTGCCTTCATTACTACACAAATGTCATGCTAGTGAGCTCAACATGATGGGCCTGAGTGTTGAGCAAGCCTCACAGCCTGCATCATTTGCTACAACATCAGGACTGCCAAGGTGTGCAATGTCATGGACAGGCAAGATGTGGCATGCCATGCTCACAGACACTCAAAACTGACAATTCCACACTGTGCAGTATTACAGGGCTGGTGTCAGAACTTGAGAAGCTGTTGCACAAAATAGGCTTTGAGCCACTGTTAGCTATGTGGATGATGACCATGCAGGCAGGTCTTGCCCAATATATTGATGAGCAAGGTGGATACGACCAGAAGTCAAGAGCAAAGCAAAAGCTCACCTTCCACTTGACCATGTACTGAAGGTTCTTGCCCCTTCCCTTCTGTGCAACGATGCTGTCCACGACATATTCCTCACTCTCCTCATAGTCTTCAGCACTATGCACGTCCACTGACACGTCTCCTTTGCACATCGTCACTCTGCGTATGGTAACCAGTCTTAGTCACGTTTGCATCACAGTGGGCTGTATCATCATCATGACAAGCAAGCGCAGCTGCCTCTTGAGCAACCACTGTCACTTGCTATCTTGGCATACTATGAATTGGCCAAAGGCATGTGCTCTAAAAGGACACATCACGCTGCAACAGGGTGTCTGCAAAACTGTAAATCACGTGAGCGAAGTGCATTGAGGATCTCTGCAATTGTGGCATGGCTGAAGTGGCAGACCTCTTAGGAATGCTTCGTGGTTCTGCTCCAGCAGCCAGCTCCACCATCTCCTCATCCTCTTCTTTTTGGTGTGCAGCATCAGCCTCAGCAGGGCTGTCTGCACCATGGTTGCCCTTATCTGCTGGCTGCAGCCCTGTTGCCTCAAACTCCCCACCCTGTCCAGGGCAATGCAACAGTTGGTCAAAGGCATCACACATCTACACGGAATGCAGCAGCTGGAGCTGAGTGCTGCACAGCAAGGTAAGTTGATGCAGTGGCACAGGCTCAAGTTGGTGTTGTCCGCTTGTTGTTACTCATTCATTCAGTTGGTGATCCATCGAATACACGTCCTCCCTAGATTCAGGTATGCACAGTCCTGACTAATGCCCTGTATGAGGTCCTTGTTTGGCAGTCACCGTACCAACAGTAACATGTCTAAATGGATTCTGCATCAGACTGCAAAAGTTTGCGCCGAATTTTCGGCTATGAGCACTACGTTTCTTGGCTTCAACTGGACAGAGTAAGAGCTCCTGAGACAGCTTTTCATCAGTCACAAGTCTGAAATGTTCTAGCCAGTATAAACCTCTCAGTTTAGATGTGATCAAAACATTCCATTTGTATTGCGCCAGTCTGATGTTCTGTTGTTGGCACTGCAAGTGGGTGGGGCCATGCCTTCTGTGTTTACTGCATAAGACGGCTGCCACTTTCAAACCTCACAAATTTGCATATTTAAAGTTCAGTGCTCTAATGCGGTGCATATAATGCAGCTGAAGCAATGTGCTAAAGCAAGCTGACATGTGAGCTTGAGCACTTGACTGATGCTGAATGTATGTTTTGAGATCAAAAGTCACCGGTTAAGCATGGTCTGACCATTTGAGGGCACAAGCATAAAGTGTGTGTGAGTTGTGGCTACGTAGTAAATGCAAGGTGTAGCCTGTCACCTGGTGATCTGAGGTCTGTGCCTGGCTGCTGGGAGCAGCAGAAAGGGTGCTGATAATCTTGGCAATGCTGCCCACCACCCCACTGCTGCCCTCATTCTGCAGCATGAACCCAGCGTTCATGCGAACATCTGATGACATATTGTTGATTGCACTGTGTGATCACAAACCCAAAGCTATAGGCTGTTGCAAATGACATGGCATAGGTTGCTTTGACAGATTGACAGTTGCATATTTGCATGTGCGGTCTTGGACACGAAAAGCCAAAATACGAGAGGAAGTTTGCACTGCTCACATGGCAGAACAGGACAGAGATGGCAGCAGGCGCTTACGGCCTGGGTTGGCTGAAACTTACTATATTTGAATGTTTGTGTACATGTCATCAAACCATACCACAAATGCCACAGGGTTTGTTTGCATTCATGTCAATTGCTCACAACAGCTGCAAACAAGCTCATACTCGTAAACCCACATGCCAGAACAACTCCTTTCACACACAAAGCTACACAGTCCAGCAGATCCAACAGCCCACAAGACTAGCATGAGCAGCAGTGACCTTCTGTGCATGTGGCGCCTCTCCACCAATATCAATGTCCTCATCTTGGTCATCAAGCACCACAGCTGAGGCTGGTCCACCAACTGTGGCATGCCTAGAGAATCTCTTGGCAGGCGGCGCATCTTGCTGTGTTCCGGATGCTCGTTTGCCCGTGCCTGATGCCCCAGCAGGAGACATGGCAGTGATAGCCTGCTGTGCTTTCTGAGCTGCATCTGTCAGAGGCTGAGCTGCTGCATTTGTGCCTGTTGACATTGCAGGCCTGTCGCTGCTCTGTTTTCTGCTGCTGCTAGGCAGGGCATCACTGATCATCTGGCCCAGGACCTGAGGCACCTCCTTGATCCTGTCTGCGGTGTCATTGACTGCGTCAGCAATGTGCCTGATGGGTCCTGACACACGTGCTAGTGCGCTGGGTGTGGCCTCCTTATCTGACTTCTGCTTCTTTGCTGCAGCAACGCTGGTAGTGACAGCATCTGCTGCTTTGCTCGCCGCCTTGGCTGCTGCAGCTGCTGTGGACTGTTTTGCATTGGCGCGCCTGCCCTTGCCTGATTTGCTGCCAGACTTGCCAGTCCCCTCAGATCCATTGCCAAACCTATCCTGAACTTCCTTGTCAAATTCAGGCGTTCCTTTCTTGGGGCACTTGCGCTCATCCCAGTTGTACTGCACAAGAAGTAAGATGCTGAAGCTGCTGAAAGCGAAACAAACCCTGCCTGTACCATCATGTGTCTTGTACCTGCTGAAGCAGACGAATCTCTTCATCAACAAACGGTTCGTTGGCATAGGTGTCATCTGACTTGTAGTAGTGCTGAACAGTCTTTAAGGCAAGGTGTTCCTCGTATTCCTGCTCATTGAGTGGCTTCCACTTGACTGTGTAAACGATCCTCCACGCAGGGGCGGCCATGCTGAACATTCCGGACACCAGTCCCGGCTCGGTCTCGCCATTGATTTCTCTTTTGATCTGCCGGCCGATTGGAAGTCGCTCGAAACGTTTTGAAATTTGAGGCATGGCGACAACAGCGCGTCACGCTTCCAATGGATCACACGGAACAGTGAGACAGCGACATTTTACTATAGAACGTATCTGGTGGCAACGTGACAGCTGCAATCTGAGCGTCGAAAGATTGTTTGCTCAGCGTGGAACATTCAAGGCTGGAGTGCTGCAGCTGGCTACCACACTTGTGCAGACTACGTCCGGCTATTGTAGAACCAATCCGCACTATGACGTCCAGTGATGGCGTATATATTTGGGCCAACTGTTGGAATGCAACTCGGTGATTTCGATTTTACGATGTAAACTCAGCTCAAAAATGTTCTTTGTAAAATCACAAGCTGTGTTCAGCATCGAATGGTAGCATTGTGCTGCAGCATCCCCGAAGCTCCGCTCCTGGCTGAACAAACATACCTAAAAGATTGTGAGAGATTCTATTGTGCATGCACGAACAAGCATGTGCTCTGTGGCTTCCAAAATTTGGGGCAAGATCTCAAGCAGACTAAAACTGCTGATATCAAAGTGGACTCAAGCGTGAGCAAAGCTTCAGCTGCTTAGGCAATCTGTCCAATAGAATTCCATGTGCACTTATATATGTGCTACGAGCATTCCATATAGAATGTTCACGTAACGCTCGCTTGCCAGCTAGGTTATACCAGGGTTTCCGCCACATACCACATTGCGTCAAGGAGCCCAGGCAAGCTCGCTGAATCGAGAGTGGCGATGACTCGCACCAAGTCGTTGCTGCACCTGGCACGATCAGCTAGTAAATGCAATGCGGCGGAGCTGAGTAGTTTTGTTCCCAGCAGACTGTTGTCAAACAGTCAAGCATCGACATCTGCTGCATCAGACAGTGCTGGACCAGGTGGCCCTGCGTCAGGGCGCAGGAACCCAAGACAATCTGATACAGCCAACCATCGTCCTGCGTTTGGCAGTCAACGCGAACCACGCTCGGAGTCACGCAGGGTCTCGCGAGCCCCGACAGACGGTCCTCGGGGCGATCCCGGCTCTTTCGCGTCTGGCCGATCATCCTCAGACCAAACATCAAGGGGTTCCAATAAGTCAGAAGCACCGCCTGCAAACGCGGAACCAGACGTCGGATATGTCGAAGACGGGGCATACCCTTATGCAGCGTCTGAAGTCGAAGTCACCAATTATGCTCCCAGCACAGAAACAGGCTGGGAGTTCCTAGGATCTGTAGATGAGCAAGCCATCACTTGGTTTGGCATGGATTTCACGAGGGGAACGCTTCCTGAGGTTGAGAGGAATGCACTGCTGAGCAATGAGGCGAAGGAAATGATGTACCAGATGCACAAGCATGACAGTGAAAGGTAGCTGCTATCCTGAAGCCAATCTTTCAACCACTTTTTCTTTCTGCGCGCTACTCAGCAGGTCCTTGCTCGTCTGCGTGTGCTGGCATTCCTCATGTGACCCAGTTTGCATGCCCTTCAGGTACTCACATGTGACCCTTGCAAGTATATTCCAGATACGGCAGCAGCGCGTGATGGCAATTTTGGCTCTCAAAGGCATGGAGCATGGCGACATTGCGGTCAATCCCGGCAAAACCACCACAACCTCTCAGGCAACTTCTGCGGCAACAGCTGCACTCAAAGATCCTGCCACTGCTGAGCCATCAGATGAGAACTCGCCTCTAGCTGAGGCTGAGGCACCAGACACCAGCAGTGCAAGCCAGGATGCAGCATCCAACTCTGACAAGCCCTTGGATGCCAGAGCTCAAATTGTAAAAGAAGCCATGGATGAAGCTGCCAAGGACATTCCTCAGTATTTGAAACAGATTTCCCGCCAAAGTGCAAGCTGGCAGTTTGAGCCCGAAGCCGGTCTATCAAAGGAGCAGAAAACAGACAACAATATTGTACTGGCCTGGCTCAAGTCACTGGTCAAAGATCCATTCTGGGTTCGACCAGACAAGGATGATAAAGGCTCTGAGGCTGAGCCAGACATCAGCATGACACCGGAAAAAGATGCACAAGACGATAAAGCAGCTGCCAAAGCTGATCAGGAACTTGAGCAGCAGCTTCTGCAAGACATCCACCAGGAGAGTCAGCGCAGCAGTGCACCTGAAGATGAATCTGGGGATTCTAATGATCCCAAGGTTGAGGGTGTTGAAAGACACCTGCTGTCAAATCCAGATTACTTGCCATACCTCATGGAGCATGAGCTGTGGGATTGCCATGAGCCACATGGCACCGGTGAACGCCATGTCAAGTTCATACCACGCTATCCCAAGTTTGAGGTAAGGTTTCATGTTCTCAACACCACAGATGTCCGGCAGCATTGCACATGTGGCCAATTTGCAATGATGCTGACCATGGCAAGGTTTTAGAAAGTCATCTTGCAAGATGGTGTGACCTAATGCTGCATAATATCTGTAAAACAAGCTGTGTTCCTGGTATTGATATCATGTTGGTACTCCACTCACTTTCGTCATTGCAATGTGGGGCCAGCAATGGTCTTCTAGATTCATGCAGTCAGATTTGCATGCTGATATCAATTCCAACTGCTGCTGCAGTACTTTGAGGATGACCGAGCTGAAGCCATTGAAGCAGACAAGGAGGCAATTGGGTAAGGCAGCCTTCTGCAGGGTCTCCATTTTTGCTAGCATTGTCCTTGCATGCTGGTCTTTGGTGCAAAATACAGCAGCTTCTGTGTTGTGCATGGTCTGCGTTGGCTGCATACCAGTGTGCCTATGGTGATGATGCTGCAACACTCACGGCAAGCACCTTGTGACCCGTCAGCATTGCCATGAGAATTCACCACAGGGCAGTGTCTGCATAGCTGCTATGCCATAGCATGGCTTCAACTGTACCTGTCATGTTGAAGCTGTTCATCATGACAGATCTGCTTGCATCTTCTATGCATGTTCCATCTGTCAGCTAGGCATACAGTATGCCACTCATCGTCCCTTACCAACTGCATATTCATTTGTAGCAGGCAAGCTTTTCCTCAGTCATCTTTGAACGCTGTCAAAGCTGTGTGGCCAAACCACTCAGCTGTACGTGAGTCTTGCAGAAGCTGCTTAAAAACAGCAAGTCACGTTGTTGGGGTGTTTTGTGCAGGGGTAAAGCCAACATTGAGCGACCAGTGCTGTCTTTCTGGGAAGATGCCAACGGGATGCAGGCTGAGGAGGAGGAGAAGCACCTAGTGCGTGAGTTTGAGGAGCGGCTCAAGTACAACCTTCAGCAGGTACATGCTTTGCCACTCACATGCACACACACTGTTACTCCGGGCTGCCGCCTTTCGGATGCTCCTGTTGTGATTGCTGAAAAGCATAAACTTTTCTCTTCTTTTCTTGCACACACACACTGCTTGTGGCCCAATGGCTTTGATTGACCATCTGCAAGATAGAGTAGATGTGCTTGCACTGCCTGTTTGTTTGCATGCAGCGTCTGCACTGTTCACAGCTGTGGTGAAGATGCACGCCATATGTTTGTAGGTTGAGTAGCATGTCTTGTGCATTGACGCACTCTTGTGAGCTGTTGAGCTCTGAAGTGTGCACCTTTCAGAAGTTATCGTCGTGCTGTGCTCGCGGATTGCTGGCTGACACAGTGCATTCCATGGCTATGTTTTGGAGCAGCTCATGCGCGTCATCACCCAGGAGAGGGGTGGTGGTTGGCATAATTCCTTGATAGATTGGATCTCAGATACACTTTCCCAAGGATACACTAATTTGCAGAGCTTGGTAAAGTGCCTGGATCATAGGGGTCTTGCGTCCGATACAATTGGCATAATTGGCCAGACTCATCCAACTTGTCTGACCTATGTGGTGCACATGCAGACTGGCAGTAACATCAGCCGCCGAAGTCGTGCCAAAGATCTTCCTAGCCGGCCCAAAGCAGGCTGGTCTATGGTCGTGCAAGACGTGAGCGAAGAGAGCGCCAAAAAGCAGTTTGTTGCATTGCCTGGTGGCAGATCTAGGAGACTGACTGCTGATGAGGAGGTCTACCTAGAAAGAATGAAGCCTAAGCAACGGAAGAGGATCATCTGATTTTTTGGGCTTGCAGAGCACTTAGGTTGCTTGAATCCAAACAAATTGCTGGTCCACAGCTAGGATTTCTTGCATTCCACTAGCTTACATGCAGTGTCGAGTCTGACTTCGAGCATTGTCACCACCACTTTGCTGCAAACATCCACTGCGGATATCCTGATCCCAGTGATTGCACAGGTCACAAAATTACAGTCACGGCTGCAGTGCATATCCCCACCCGAGATTTCATCTCTCGGAGGAGGCCTCAAGGCAAAGCACTGACATACAGGGTTGTGGCAATTGAACATGATCTGGACAAGCACTCCATAAACCGTCTCACATGGCAGCAACTGACACGCCACATACAACCTTCACCACATAGCCAAAAGCAACAGCACATGCTCCATGATGACAAACGTGATCATGCAATGGTGTCTGGATTTCTGCCAGACTCGAACATGATCTGGCGCACCTCCTCCACGACCAAACTGTCAGAGTGTGTATATTGAAGCTGCTGCAAAGCCTGCCTAGCATAATCCATGGCTTCTTGATTGCATTCCAGTAGAGCTGATACCTTTGCCAGCATTGCAAAGTGCAGGCCTTTGTTAGGCCAGACCTGAAAACACATACATGCTGTCAAGTGGCATCAATTGGCAAAGTGTTTCGGCATGTTTTGGCAACCGCAAAACTATAACAAATCAGGGCAAGCACATACACCAGTGCTGACAGCTTTGATACCATGCATCAGTCAGTCACTGTTGAGCAGTGTCCATTCAGCAGTTTCCACACTGTAGCACAGGACATCAATGCAGAGCAGGACAAGATAACAATTGAAATTGCTCAGTGGGGGTATATCTTGCAATTCACATTCACTGTCAATGCACCATGGCTGCTCAAATTGCACACATTGCACTGCTCACCTTGGGATAGACCATTTCATACACAGGGACCAGTTTCTTTCCTACAGACAGCACCATTGGCCAGTCACTGCCCAGATCCACACAGGCCCTCATCAAGGCCTCCTGTATGCGCATGCGCCAGACGTGATGACTACCAAGGGCCTTCACAGGAGCAGGCATGTGGTCTGCCAGCTCTAAAGCTGACAAGGCAAGGGTTTTGGCTCTGACTGGGTCCTGACTGGACAGAGAGTGTAAGCAGGCCTTATGCTGCGACAGCGTGTGAGCCATGTGGCGGGCTAGGGCAAGCAGCTGCTGTTGGTCGACGCCTGCATGACTCAAGTTGTAGATCATTGAAGTTGTATATCTAGATTGAAGTTTTAGATCTATGTTGTATCGTAGACTGTACAAAAGTTGGAGATCAGGCAGATGTGATGCAGGTCAATGAAGTCCCATCAGTACAAACACAAAACAAGCCGATTGCAAATATTCAGGTGCAGATGTATGGCTTGTTGTGAGGGCTGATGCCGTGCAACATGTACATCCAGGTGAATCAACAGGCACAATTTAAAAGTCTACAGACGCAATGCTGCTGAGCGACTGCTTTTCACAAGCTGGGACGCACACTCGCGCATGCATGTATGTATGCACACACCCACACCCACCTGCAAAGCCTGCGCCCCAGCACTGGAGATGTATTAGATCTTGCATGGGCTGCTGTGCAGGTGATGCCTGAGGCAGTCTGCCTGATGATGGTAATGATGATGCTGATGCAGCATCTGACACTGCCTGCAGGCTTCTGCCAGCACTGACATCACAGCTGCCATCATTGTCGTGACTGTCATGTGTGCTGCTGCATGGGAATGACTCTTGATCAGCATTGGTTGATGCTGATCTGGTGAAGGCCATCACATGACCACCCGCTGCTGAGCCTGCTTCAGTGCACAAACTCACAGACTGTGAGATGGCTCCTGACCAAACATAATTGCATGCAGGCGGACATATGGATAATATGACAGGAGAAAGGCCAGCTGTGCTTGCATGTTGAGGAGATACTACAACAGGGGAGCAGCTCTCTGCAAGCTTGCCAAATACGGCAAGAGGCTCAAGAAACGTGAGCTGACAAATGAATGAACACTCTCCTTCTTCAGTCTGAGCTGGCAAATGTACAAAATCTCTCCTTCACTCATGTGGGCTGACAAACAATGGGGAAGCCTACAGGGTACTTGACGCTGCTTGACACTTGTTGACGTTGCACCTAACAAAGATTCTAAATGAGCAACAGTTGACCTCTTTTGCCTATAGCCTTGCAGCACAACAAACCATACACCAAACAACCAGGCATCACCCTGTATTGTTACATGCATGACTGGTCCTACCTGAAGTCATGTGGGCCCCAGTCAAGGCATGATCAGCAGGGTCCATGTGATCAGGCGCGCTGGAGTAAGCTTCTGCACACAGATGGCCTGCAGTGCACTTCAGGAGGGGCTCGGCCCCAGGTGTACCCCCCTGCAACCACCACATAGTGTCAGCTGCTACCTCAGAAGGCTCCGTCATCATGTATAAACAATCCGCAGATCCTGTCATGATCCCTGCCATACTGCTTCATCCCATTATATCCCAATGTCACATCACGGTCATCAAAAAAAGCATAGCCTCTTCTTTCCAAATTTCTTGCAAGCAGCATACAATCAAGGTTGCAGCATAAGGCAACAAGGCTGGTATCTGAGTGCAGTGTATGTTTTTGAAGCATCAACCTAGTGGCACTGCATGATGAAAGCAGGTATGGTGAGCATCCAGAAATTGTCAGGAACATGAAGCCTCGTGGCACTGATCATGGTTTGACCATGATGCCTATCTCAATTGCCGATGCTTCTGACACTTGGCCTGTGCCAGTGCCAATGAGGACATGCAATGCGCAATATCAAGGCTTGATGGTGATGATATGGCCACCAATGCTGCAGATGGGATCAATGATGATTAATCTACACAACACGAGTGCCAGCAGCAATGTTTCAGCAACATGCCAATACAGCAATGCAAACAAAACAGCGCGGTGAAGGAACAAACACTGTACTGGCATGGCAGTCTTTGCAGGATAACAAAGCAGGCATGGTTGCAAGGCAGCTAACCTGCAAGTCACTGTCAATGTCAAAGTAGTATTGCTTCAGAAGCTGTTGTCGCCTTTCTGCGTGGGTAGCAGCCAACTCAATGTAGCTGATGCTGATTTCAGCACCAGGAGCAATAGGCTGCAGTGCTGTAAAGATAATCTGCTGCTGCTTGAAGCTCTGCATAGCGTTGGGGGTGCATGAGTGGTTGATGAGGGCTCCTGTGGGGAACAGCCCTACACCTGCATTGCATGAGACTCTGCTCAGATCTGTGCAGTCTGGTGTGCTGCTGTTGAATTACTCTTTAGTTGACGCCCTCTGCCATCTTTGCAAATCAAATGACAAACCTAAGCATTAGCTATGCCCTGAGCTGTTCCCAACAGATGGATAGATGGCATGCATGAGTATAGCTGGCAAACGATACAAAATGAGCCTGGAAGGCTACGCCCACTGCCTGGCAAGCATAGATGCTGCAGACAAGGATGTGGTGATGGCTGAAAGACAAGGGCACTACCCGGCTGCAGATGCTTGTAAGCATACTGCCAGTAGAATGGCAGGGGGGGGGGGGGTTGCTGACCTATAGGTCGCAGCTCATCATCACAGATGGTGTGGTTGTTGCATGCACATCGCGCCAACATAAGGGCTATGGTTTTTGGGTCAGGCAAGTCTGTCTGGTCAGTACATCCACTCTGCATGTAGTGCCTGCAGTCTAAACAAGAGACATCGTTGGCTGCTATAGGTATACTTCATTGAATGGTTGTTTAAGATGACTGTCCTATCAAGCACATCAATTACAGAGAGAGGTCAACCTGGTCAGAGCAGCCATCTGAGCGTACGTCTCATTTTTGCTGTCTGGCAGTGCAACCCAGTGGTGCTCTAAACTCTCAATGCGAACTTGCGCTTTTTCAAAAGCTGGCTGCCCGGCTGCTTTCAGCCTGCAGATAGGTTGCGGTTATGGGCATGTAGGCGTTACACGCGAGCAAGCACTGCTGATGCAAGCTCTTACCAGGTCTGACGCCAGAACAGCTTCGCAATAAGCCTCACTGTGGGTGGAGGAACATGAGGACGACAAGCTGCAAGCGCTGCGCATTCTTCCCGGTGTCCTGACGACCATGCTGAGCGTTGATTTTGCTTGCTAGCATATCTTGCGTGCTTGCAACCGCCACAGCGCAGAGGGGTCTGGGCAAACTCAAAGCTTAAGTGACACCGGCGGGGCACCTCGCTGTCGTACAACACAGCGGATGCAGCACTCTCACACAAAACACGACAGCCGGGTTGGATTTGCAAGCTCGCCACCAAATGCCGGCCGCGCTGTTGACTCTGCTGCTCCTGGACGGAAGTGCCTTCGATGAACGCGGTCGAGGCCATTTGATCCGAAGTTGTTCAACATACCACCGTATTCGATGCAAGCCAGCATGATAGCTGTGTTTACTGATCAAGTATGGTTTCGGAGCAACTTCAAAAATTGTTGGGCCAATTTATCCGCTGTGTTGCGCGACACCCCGCCTGCAGCACAGACTGTAAACAGCAAAAGAGGCTTCAACGGAGAGTTGCAGTGCAACGTTTGCGTAATTGCTGCACAGTCAGTGCCCTGTTGGTTGTTCCTCAGCAGATTGTGCGTTCGCTAGAGCTAATTTGTTCTCAGGCTCTTTGAGCGCTCATGCGACCTGCGGCCTCCAGTTGCATTGCCCGCGGTCTTTATTTGCCTGCCTTAGTCACAAACAGCCGTCGCAGAAGTTCTGCGGCGGCTAAGCTGCACAAGTACTCACAAACAACGGGCCGACTGCGCCTTCACGCCTCACCTAGCAACGGACAGCAGCCGACAAACGATGAGGTAAATGCAACATCAGTTGTGTCGCTGCCGCAAGCTTTTGTAGCATCAGAGTCTATATAGGCCTCTGGCTGCTGCAGGAGTTTGAGGGTCTGTCCCAGGAGGACGACTGGACTGTAAGGGCTTGCACTTTGCTGCTGAGTCTCTGTTTTTATGTCCAGGACTCTTGAATCTGAAGAAGCTGGCTGTGCAGGTACCAGGAGGCTACCAGGACTCTTTGAGCTCCAATACTGAGCTTGGGCGTGCAGTCCAAGACGCTTGTGAAGAACTGGACAACCTGTCCAACCTGGTATGTCTTGCATCTGCAGCTGTGATCAGCAAGCATAGGTCATTTTCAAGTGTGCAGCTTGCGCTCACATACTGAGACTGGTACAATACTTCAAGGAGGCATTTGTGGTGCTGCAGGAGAAGGAGTCCCTGACAGAGGCCAGCAAGCTCTTGCAAAAGCTTGGCTATAAGGGCGACATCTTTCAAAGAACCGCCCAGCCTGATGCCAGTGATGAATAAGAACAGGCCAGATGCTGGCTCGGCCCATGCAGTACATGTTTTTACTTACACAGGCAATGACCAAGAGCAACACTCAATCAGGCTGTCAGACCTTATCTCACAATTGCACTGTGGTGCTTCACTTCCAGAATACACTTTGTAGCAGGAGCATCCATGGCACCAACTTTTTCTCAGAACACTGTTGGGCTGTGGCAGACAAGGACTCATGCATGTATGGTACTCCATACTAGCTAGCTACCTACCTATTCCACTAGCTATTCCACACCAAACACAGTCAAGGTGGATGTAACATTGTACTGATTGTTGCATCTGACTCACCAAAATGCCCTCATTGCAGGTCACCAGACTCGGTCAACATGCTCTCATCGCAGGTCACCTGACTCGGTCAACATGCAAGCGCAACCATGCTTTAATTATGTTCAAACATGTGATGCACTGACGAGGTTCAGCGACGACAGTCGTTCATGCTTTGCACGTTGCAACCATGTCTCGCAAACGTTGCAGATTGAGATCAGCAGGTGTTTATGCATGCTTCCCTGAGAAAAAGTCGCTTTGCCGTTGAACCCTGTGCCGTTGGGAGCGACATGTGCCTCAGATTTTAAGTCCCTCTCCCACTTTCTTTGCACAGTGTGGCATGTGGTAGCCCACGCTCCAGTACAGCTGATACTGCTTGACCTATCGAGAGCTGGATCACCGTTGCAACGGTCAACCATGCAAACTCGTCGAGGCAAGCGGAAGCACGATCAGGTCGACAAGAGGTAAGCGCTGCTTCTATGACGCATGGTGGTATTGCATGAGGCTAGATGTGCCAAGGCTTATCACCCAAACTTTCCTGGTTCCAGAGCTATAGTCGTGCAGGTGTTCAAAATTGCCAGCAAAGCTGCAGGAGTACATCATGCCTGACAGGAAGCCCCGAAAAGCTCCTTCAGCCAAGCAGCAAGCAGCAGCGCCATGCTCAGCAAGTCAGCCGAAAGGGGCCAAGATGCTTCTCTTCAACAAACCATGCTGTGCAACCTCTGTGAGGAAGCTGACAATCAAGCTTGGTGGAAGTGCATTGGCATCACATCAAGCCAGCATACCTCCGCCTCAGCCTAAACATTCACTGCGTTTGAAGCTGAAGAGCCCGTTGACCAGGCCTGCCACACATGCTGCTGAGCCACCTCCCGCATTGCCATTGGCTCAGAGCCAGAAGCAGACCTTGCCAAACGCCAAGCGCTTCAAGCCTGCACCTGTTGAAAGGCCTGTCACCAGGCATTTCAAGCGGCAGCAGACTACCAACCTGAAGGTTCACCTCAGGCTCAGAGCACCAGCTCAGAGTGCTGTGACTCAGCGCAAAAGCACCCTGACTCATCAGCAAAAGCGGCATGGCGCTGACATCCTCAGAAGCACCAGCCAGGCAGAGCAGCGCTCACAGTCTCAGGATACTGACTTACTCACAACTCACACCCAGTCATTGCCAGGAGGTGCAGCTGCAGCTGTACACCAGTCAGACATAGGAGATGAATCAGCACCTGAGCGGGTAGCTGGTTTGGCAGGTGCACCAGACGCTGGGCATAGTGATGTGAAGCCAGCCCCCATGCTGTCAACCATGACCACATCTACAGTCACTGCTGCTGCTGCTGCTGCTGCTGGTGGTGCTGCTGCTGCTGCTGATGCTACTGCTGCACACGGATCAGGCAATACGACGGCAACAGAAGCAGCAGCTGCTGCAGAAGCTGACATAGCACATCGCCCTGCTCAAGTTGTTTTACTGAAGAAGGCAACAGGTGTTGTGGTTCCGCCGCTTTGGAGCAGCCATCACAGAAGAGAAGATGGTTCATTGAAGGACACAGGCACACAAAGGTGGGGCCTAAGCCAGCAACTTCTCTGTCCTGAATGGCAATACACACTCTTAATTTCAGTGTGCTTGTCATTCTCACTTCTGAATGGTAACACAAATTGTTGATACCAGCATGCTTGTTGTGGTCTGCTGCGTCCTGTCATAGCCCTCAACAGTATCTTTAGCAGTGCGTATTGGCATACACATGTGTTGGCTCGCAGCTGCATCAATGAGCGATGTCAGTGTAGACAATGTTGCGTGCAGAGGGCTGAAGAGGCGGGCAACAGCCTCCAGTGCCTCTCAGCCTCCATACAAGCTGATTTCAGCAAACACAGCACCAGTCACACTCCCAGTGGTGTTGTACAGCTTGCCCATTGCAGCTGCCGGCCGGCACAATGCCAAGCGGAGGCACATGGACCCCAGCAGCGGTGCTTTTCCCACTCCATGGTCCTTGTTGACTTCACATTGCTCACCATCCCCTGTTCAAAGGTTCTTGACAGCAAGATCACTTTTTAGTGAGGCTATGCCACTGGGCAGCAGAGGCAGCTGTAGTGGGACCATAAGGAACATTGGCAATGGGCAGCAGTTGGCTAGCTGTACAGAGAGAGTGGCTCATTGGCACAGGGAACAAAGGGAGCTGCTGCAGTGTCTGCTGCAACAGCAGGTTGCCAATTTCAATCATGCCAGCACCACAGCAGAGACGCCTCAGGTATGTTGGCATCTTCTTCTCTGCTCCCAGCTCATCAATACAGGTTGCAACATGTGCATCAGCTGCACTGACATCAATAGGTGCATCCATCTGGTGCTGTGGCATGTCTGTGTCAGCATAATGCAGATGCATTCCAGCGCTGCCAGTGTTTGTGCAACACCTGCATGTGGTATTGCCAAAACCGGCACATCTGTCACCAGATGGGTTGTAACAGTAATCTAGTCACCCGTATGTTGGTGACACAGCAATGCATCATCTTTGGCTGCAGGCTGGCTTGACCAGCAGTGTTTCCTATGTCACTGCAAGTGCAAGCAGACAGGTTGGGGCTGTGCCCAGCCTGCCCTGCCTTCCCCACATTGTCATCAGGCCTCCGAACCTCAGCCACAGTACTAGCGCCACAGTGGCGACTAATTTGGCTTGCCTCAAGTCTCAGGTATGCAATCAGGGAGATTGAGCTGTAGGGTCGCAATCATGACAGCTTTAGAGCACCACTCAACAGGTCAATCCACAAGCAGTTGCATGAGACATGCAGTGCACAAGTATGATACACAAGCAGTCACATGAGACATGCAGTGCACGAACTTGAATACACCATTAGTCACATGAGACCTGCAGTGCACAGATTTGAAACACAGGCAGTCATTTGAGACCTGCAGAGCAGTGCAGTGCACTATACAGACAGTAAGGCATGGACCAAGCAAGTGGTGCTGTCCATTCAGATTCAGGTTGCATGCAACTAATGGCTTCCAGAATATACAGCTAGGTGTGGTGCAGCGCAGGCTGTGCTAGCAATGAGCATGCCTTTAAGGGATGACTCAGCTGTGAAGGAGTACCTGCTGCGTCCCAACTGCCGTGCCAGCCTGCTTATGTTCCATGGGGCTGTTGCAAGCAGCATCCAAGGGGCAGATGCCCTGGAGCCCCTCATGAGTGGACGGTGCTTTGTCTGCTTGCATTACAAGCTGGGACCAGGTGCCAAACTGGAGCCATGCTTGCCACAAAGCAATGCTCCAGATCAGAGTGACAGGTAAACCAAATATGATTGTTGATGTAGCTCTATGACTGGATGATTGCTGCACGCTCTTTGTGTCATATACTGTGAGCTTGTGCAGCACTATACCTGTGCTTGATTTCCGATGGACGCGAATGTGATCATGCATCAGAGCAGCTGGTGAGATAAAAGTCAGACTTTCATGCAATGCCTGCTTTTGCAGTTCAGCCAACAGTCACATTGCCCGTGCCCTGTACGCATATATCACAGCGCAAGGTTTGCAAGCAGACTTGACGCATTGACCTGGTCAATATGTTGCTCATGGGCAAGTGAAAACAGGCATCAATGCAACCTGTGCTCATGTACATACAGAAACACAGAATGCTTTCACGTGCCCAAACAGTCTGCAAATGACTCACACTGCAGAGGCCTTTTCAAGGCACCACATGCCATGCCTCTGCAGGGACGCCTTGCAGGGAAGCACTGTGCAAGTGGGTCTGCAGATTCGGAAGGGAGTGGGGGGCACATGCCCTGCCAGGGCTGCTGCTCGCCGCCCTGCCATGCAGTCGCTGCTGGCTGCATTACTCACACCAGCGCCAGCTCAACATTCTAGCCCCGCCAACATCCCCAAGGAGACTGATCCAATCACTGCCAGACCTCCCTCACCTCAGCCACAGAAGCAGCTACAGCAGCAGCAGCTGCAGCTGCAGCAGCAGCAGCTGCCACACCAGCTGCATCAACAGCCACAGCAGCAGTCACTAATGTGTCAGTCAGCGCCTACTGCCTTGTCGACTTCTCCTCTACTTCACCCTTCACCAGCTCAGTTGCGCTCCTCTGGACATGTGGCAAGCAACAACAGTGTTACATTCTCAGGTCTACAGCCACAGCCTGGGCTGCAGCTGGATTGCAAACAACAGCAGCAGTCTCTGCAAGAAACACAGACTGGGCTTACGACCCTGCAGCAGCAGCAGCAGCAGCAGCAGCAGCAGCAGCAGCAGCAGCAGCAGCTGCCTCAGCTGCATCTTCAGTCTCAGACTGGATCACGGCGACCACTGCAGCAACAGAGCCTTCAGCATCCCGGTCCAGCACTCATGTCCACCTCTGATGAAGGTTCTGCTGCCACCATTGCAGCAAACAGAAATGATGTCTGTCTAAGTGCTGACAGAGGGACCATCGGCATTGCTGGTGCTGCTGAGGAAGGTGCTGTCCCCACCGCTTGCTCTGAGGATGTTGAGCAGCCAGGAGTGTTTGGCAGTTTTGTTGAACAGCTCCTTGACGCTGCTGCATGGCCAGAAGACTGTGCAGCAACAGGTATGACTGACAGTTTGCAGTCATACAAAGTGCAAGTGTGGAAAGTGTGATCTACTTGCCTGTCAAGTAGATGCTGGGGTAGACAAAAGTTGTTGGGTGCACTGATGTAGCCAAGACAGACAAGCTGCTGCAGCTCAAGCTGCATTCACTGGTGCATCTGATTATTCACTGACAAGATGAAGATATGAAGTAGCCAGAAGTCTGCGTGTAGATCAGTGATAGTGTTAGTGAACTGCTATGCCTTTAATGTGTGTTAATCATGCATTCACAAATGAGGGTTGTTCTGCAAGGGTCATGTCAAGCCAGGTAGTGCTGCAAACGTTCTCAGATGCTGCTTCTGACTGCTTTTGTGCTTGTCAGGTACCATTGCATGTTTCACAGCTGTAATGGCCTGCATGTCGCCACACGCAATGTGTCTTCAGGAGATGAAACAGCAGGAGCAGAAAGGTGTGAGGAGGAAGAGGACCAGACTTTCATAGCAGAAGAAGATCAGACTACTTGCATGGCCAAAGCAGATCAGACAGCATGTATGGATCAAGAGGATGAGCCTGCTTGGCTGGAAGAAGAGGATCAGACTGACAAAGGAGAGCAAGGTGAGGGGCCCAAAACAGAAGAGGAAGGTCAGAATGCCATGGTAGAACAGGATCAGACTGCTGTGGTAAACAAAGACTTTAGCCTTGGGCAGGACGTTAGTAAAGACAAAGGCAAGTGTCAAGAAGGAACGCTTGACAAGGAAGAAGATGGCAAAGGAAGAGGGGATCAGCCAACGGAGGCAGAAGACAAGGAAGCAGAAGATGAGCCGGAGGAAGTGCTGGATAGCAGGACTCCTTCCAGGTCAGCATCACTGGCACGGCAGTTCTCAAGGCCACCAGACCTAACCGCGTTGGCAACTGAGCACTTGTGAGGTCAGTCTGCTGCACTTGTATGGACGGTCTGCTAGTAAGTATGGTGCAAGTTGCAGTAGCTGTCCTTGAACATAGTGCAGCACTTCTGCTGGTCTTTCCTCAATTGCTCCTTATGCACGCTGCAATACACTGCTCTTCACAACGTGCACAGGCATTACAACGTGTCATGTACAGCAACAAGAGTGTGACAGACTGTGCCCTGCTTTTGGCACAGCACAAGCATGTATCTGTGTGTATGCAGCCCCAGGCCAGATTTGAACACCAGTGGTACCTTGGGAGGCAATATGCTGCCTGAGCAGGAAGCTGGTCAGCTGAAGATGTATACTCTGAGCAGCCGATTGGAGATGTATGTGGACCAGGCTGTCTGGCACAAACTGGCTAGGCAAGGCTGCTGCTATGTTTTGTCTTGAGCTGCTGTGTTGTACCTGCTACCTGTCTGGCCCAGTCTCTAGCGTAGCATGCACTCTGCTGCAGAGCTCACCACTGATGTCCTGCTGGACTGGTAGAGTGCGTCAAGCTTGCAGCTTGCACCCTCACGGACCTGTCACTAGTTTGGTTAGTTGAGTTCAGGCCTGACCACACACTGTTGCTATGGATCCCCTTTTGTGCCTTTGCCAATGAGGTCATCTGGCACAAGGGCTTTGTTGCATTCAAAGTGTCAGGTGCTTTCAGAGCATGAGTCAAAACTACCGCAGTTTGACCTGAATAGAAATGCCTGCTTTGATTGCAAGCCTGCCAAGGCACTCATGTCTGCGGTCATTGCAAATGCAGCATGCACAGTCGCCAGTAATCTGCTGGGTGGTGTCTAAGCCTGATCTGTGTGTAGGTGCGAGAGGGACATCTTGTACAGCAGCATCAAAGCATTGGAGCAGCATCTGCAGCACAAGATGGCCCAGTGGAACCACACTAACCTGCTCAACTACTGTCAACGTCTTCTAGCAGCAGTGTCCAACTCTCAGCGCCACACGGCTGCGGCTGCTGCTGCTGCTGCTGCTGCTGCTGCCGCTGCTGCTCCAGCTTCAAGAGAGACCGCTCCATCAGTGGCTTATGCCACAGCTTCTGATGCTGCTGCATTGGCTGCTGCCAACGGTGGTCCAATGAAGACTGCTGCTACAGGTGCTGCTGCTGCCAGTCCTTTGGCTGGAACCACTGCTATCAACACAGCTGACGTCAACTCTGCTGGTGTCGGTGGTACTGCTATGGTCAGCACCTGTGTGCCTGCTGTGGCTGCATTGCCGGCAGCTACCAGTGATTTGGCTGCTGCTCTGGTCTGTAGTGATGGACCTGCTGGTGGATGCCTAGCAGCTGATGCTGCTGTTGCTGCAGCTGCTGGCACAAGTCTGGCGCAGCTTGAAAGCATGGTCACAGTCAAGGCAGCTGACACCTCAACGCAGGTAGCAACAACAGCAGCTGTTTCTCCTGCAGCTTCAGAACAGACCCCAGCAGCATCTTCAGCTTGTTCAGCAGCACAGGCAGCAATGCCTTGGACGCCTGCAAGACCGCCACGCCCCCCATCATCATCATCACTGCAAGCACAAACATCAACAGCATTGCCGCCGACAACACTGCCACCAACAGCATCGTCATCAACACCTGTGGTAGCACAGCTGTCTCTCCCATGTGCGGCAGCAAAGACAGCCCCGCAACCTGCACCACTTCCAGCAGATGCCTTGCCACCGCTACTGCCACCAGCAACAGCATTGTCACAGTGTTGTGTAGCAGCACCGCCACCTCTGCCAGCCCCCTTGCCACCACCAGCAGTGCCTCCTCTACCACCACTCCCATCATCATTATTGGACCAATCTCAACCACAACCGCCATCATGCCAGTCATCACCCCAAACCCCACCGCCCCTGTTGTCACGGTCCCAATCACCATCCCAGCCGCTGCCACCACCATCTACCCCATTGAGAATGCACCAATCCCCATCACTGTCACCACCACCGCCACCACCGCCGCCACAGCTGCCACTGACATTGTGTGAACGACCTCTTGCGTCACCACCTGATGCTGCTAGCATTGCCACACCCCAGCTGGCAGCAGCTCAAACAAGGTCTGTTGTAGTCCATCCCTGGGAGGATCAGCTCACAGGACTGCAGGCTTCAGACGCAGCTTCTCAGTTGGTGCTTGCTGTGGCTGCGGCCACTGCTGCCAGTCCCGGGGAAAGGGCACAGGCAGGGCAGTTCCCTTGGCCCTACTACCTCATTGGCACCAGAGACTCATTCACAAATGAGCTTGTCAAAGTGCAGACCCAGGTCAGTCTCATGGATTGCATGCCAATGCATTTTTGTATGGCAGTCCTGTTACATGGGTTGCATACCAAGGCATTTCTTTCAGTATGGCAGTCCTGACTCATGCCAGCAGGCTGTGGTGTGCACTTATTTCATTCTGTTGCCCAGCAATGGACTTCCAGCAAAACAAAGATTCTTTTACAGCAAATTTCAGCACCAACATGCTTTCAAACGAAGTCAACTTTGCCTCGTACTCATGAGGCATGGCTCATCTGCACACTTGCTGCTGCTGGTTCCAGGCTTGTGCATGCACAAACAATTCATGTCTTGTACTAGTTCCAGGCTTGTGCATGCACAAACAACTCATGTCTTGTACACTGGCATACCTCTGCAAGCTGAAGTGAACACCTTTGCATGGCCATGACGGTCAAGGGGCTGAGTGCAAGCATGGTGCTGCAGGTCTGTAGCGGCAGCCGCAGGTTTGTGAAGACTGAATTTTTCTTCAAGGCAGGAGAGCAGCCTGACAACTACCAGCAGGTGAGGTCCTTACTACTCAATGTGTTACATTCAGCAGTTGAGGCATTGCTGTAGATCGCAGCTTGTGTTGTGCTTTTGATCACCCACTGTTAGAGTAGAGCTGGCAAATGCTGGGTACACCCATGTCTGCTTCATGAGCGACAATCTTTTGACACCGCTGGTCTCAAATACTGCAGATTGGGTGAAAGATTGTCGCTCATAAAGCAAACATGGGTATACCCAGCATTTGGCAGCTTTGCCAACCTGCAAAGCTTTGGCAACTGGTGTTGAGAGACCGACTGTTTCGTCAGGAGCGTGCATCGGCCATTTAGAAACATGTTTTTTGATATTGCTGAATGACCAAAGACAGGCAGTGACTCTGGCAGGTCCTTAGTTGTAGCACCAGTAAGCGCTGACTTTCCAGAAGGGTAAAAAGCTCTCTGTATCTTGAGACACTAGCTTGATGTATGCAGGTATTGTCAGCTGTCAGACCTGCTGCTGGCAATATCAAACCTTCCAGCCTGCCTCCACAGCCCACTTATCCCCTGTCACTCACACATGCTGTCACGCCTACACCTCCTGACTCACTCCCTCAGCAGCACAGTCACCAGCAACAGTCAGATGCTGTCATGCACGAAGCTGCACAATCTAGCCCTCAGCTGCAAATGCCTAGCTGCGATGACTACCAATCGTCTCCTACACCAAGTGCGCCGCACGTCAGCAGCGTCTTGAAGCCACCCACAAAGACTAGGCTGGCTCGTGTCATGCAGCCTGACTCTTCAGAAGCAGCATCAGCTGCAGCTGTTGTCTCAGAAGCTGGGGACAGGTTGCGAGAGCAAGGGGCAGTGGCAGATACTGTCATGATTGGGGATGCAGAGGTGGTCCCTCAGCAGGAAGCAAAAGCAGCAGATACTGTCATGAGCGAAGCCAGCGGACTAGACCATCGACCTGGCTGTCGTTTGGCCTCTAGTGTGAGGGGTATGGGTGGTAGCAGCCACTTTCAGCAGGGTCAGCTGCCCACTGAGCAAGGTGGGGAGCCTTTCAAGCAGGGTCACCTGCCTGTTGAGCACGGTGAGCTGCCTATTGTAGAAGACAAGCTGCCCAAGAAGCAGAGCCAGCTGCCTATCGACCAAAGGCAGCTGCCCACTGGCCTTAGTCAGCTGCCTGTCAAGCAGTCTCGGGTGCCCTATGAGCCATGCTGCAGCAGAACACCAGAGGCCTCTGTCAGTCTAAGCAGAGCTGCACCTTTACAGGAGCCTTTCCACTCAGATCATCACCTGTCTAGCCAAAGCTCACCTGACTCTCAACTTCCAGATTGCGCTCGTGATGGCAGATGTTGTGAGCAGTCACATGGGAGCAAGGCAGCTGCTGAGAAGGTGACTTCAACACCACCACAGTGTGATGCTGACTGTGTAGCTGCTGGGGGGCGCTGCGATCAGCCTGAGGCTGTTACTGGCAGCCCTGATGGGGGCACAGATGCAGACAGCAGCGCCAGAGGTGACAACAGGGCTGCTAGAGACAGCCCTGGTGCTGACCATGGACCTGCTGGTACAGCCTCTGATGGTCTGTGCCCTGTGGGTATTACCACGTATACTGAGGTAAGATGTTTGTGACATGCATCATGTTGTTAAACCAGCATACATATGATCCTGAGGCCTGTGCGCTGCACCGGCTGCTGCTAGCTGGTGGGATGTAGCTTCCTGCGTTGCATGCTGTAACATGTCATGCATGGCATATGCTCTCTAGCATCAATGCAAACGTTCTGCAGGGTCCTACTTGCCTGAGTGACACAGCGCTGTGTCATCTATGCCTATGATGTTGTGCAAACTCCCTGACCTTGCTGTTTCAGCATCTGCAACAGAAGCCCAACAGCGCATCCCATTGTTGCCACAGTAGGGTGACAGATGAAGACAGCGCTGTTGAAGGCAGATGTGTCCAGACCAACACATATTTGCAACAGAGGACTGCAACAAGACACACAGATCCTCAGTATCAAGCTTTGAAAGTGTCAAGCTTTACAAGCTGGAATGCAGGCAAACTAAACATAGCTCTGGAGAGACAAGACGTGTCCTGCACATACCTAGCTCACCATGAGCTGGAAAGCAATTTTTTAGTTATCATCATTATTCTTTTTTCAAAAATACTTGTCTGACTGTATGGAGTTGTGCAGTTCTACAGCTCAGAGGAGATGGCAGCCATTGAGGCAGGGGCAGACAGCATACACAGCAAGGCAGAAGCCAAGCTGTTGCCGCCAGACTGCTTCCACGTGACGGCAGGCAAGGCTGGCCTGCCCAAGCGCACCAAATTCTTCTTTGGGGCAAGATACCTGTGGACCAGGGAGCAGATGAGTAGTATAGCTGCCGCTAGGAGGGCGCATGGTGTCCGTGTGGATGTGCCCGCACCGCCCGCCTGGATGCAGGTGGCTGCTCACATGTCTCTGCATATGTCTGAAGCTTGCATATATGTGCTGCGATGTGCTATGTGCTGTGCTGTGCTGTGCTGTGCTGTGCTGTGCTGTGCTGTGCTGTGCTGTGCTGTGCTGTGCTGCGCTGCGCTGCGCTGCCAGACACAGAGGCCATGACACCCAAATGACGAGATCAATGCTCTCCTCTGCTTATTCCAATGGTTGCATGCAGGCACAGGTGGAGGAACCCTTGGTGGCAACAGCCCTGGCCCCCAAGGGCTTTCTCAACTCTTATGCCCTGAACATGTACCACGACGGCAGTGAAGGGATTCAAAACCATTATGATGATGCCGACCGCTTCAGCCGGCCTATCTATTCCCTGCGCCTGTTTTCAGACTCCCGCTTGTCCTTTGGCACTCAGCTGTATGGCTACACCAATGGCGCCTTCTGTGTTGATATGCCAAGGTAAAACACCTGCAATGTACTCCACATGCTGCAACATGTACCCCACATTCTGCAACATGTCCAAATCATGCACCTCAGCCATGAGTGCTTTGCTATCAGGCTCAGCCCAGCACCTCTCAAGCCTGCGCAGCCTCAATGACATCTTTCTGTCATCTGCCACTGTCTGCAAGCAGCACAACAGCTTTCCAACTTGCTGGATGGCATTTAAAAGACTACAAACTCAGCAAGGTGTTGCTTCTGAGACTGACAGGCATGTACTGAGATGTTGGCGTTAGTGTAATTACTGCTGGTACAGAGGGTGCATTACGGTGATGGAGCAGGGAGGGTATGCAGCCAGCGGTGTCAAGCACTGTGTGCGCCCAGTGGACATGTCCGGTAAAACCCTAATTGAATCATACAGTGCTCTGTATGCATGTCTGGTAACACCCAAATTGGGTCATACAGTAGTCTGTATGCATGTCTGGCAAAACCTAAATTGAATCATATAGTACTCTGTATGCATGTCTGGTAAAAGTCAAATTGGATCATTAAGTGCTCTGTTTGCATGTGCATGCAAGCCGTGGAATCAGGGCAGAAAGCTGTGTATGTGAGCTTCACCTGCTTGCACCAGTCAAGGCCTTGCGCTCATGCCGCCTGATGTCAACTATGCGTGTGTATGTACGCATCTTTGTCCGGAGTCTGTCATCACGGATTTTTACAGAGTTCCATATGCCATAGTCAGCATGGAGATGCATCTGCTGTGTGTTGCTTCAAAACCCAGTCTTGAGATTACAGCAGTCCTCCGGATCATGGAAGGAGTAGCTGAAGGGTACAGTTGAGAAGAATCAACATTCTGCACAGGAGTGGCAGCATTGTGAACAATGCTGCCATGCTGCCACTCCTGGCAGAACAATGTGGGTTTACAGCAGTTGAATCTCTTAATGAAGAGAGGAGGCAAATCCAAGAGAGAAGCAGCTACTCATCCAGCAACAAACCGTTCTGACATTGTTCAGCATGCTTTTCCCTACACAACCAGATGTGTTTTCATCTTGTCCTAATAATCAGCACATGTACATAGCAATGCTTCATACATACAGACATGGTGTTGTATACAGGCAAGAGTGCAGGGATGATCATGCGGCAGATCAATGCAGATGCCCTGGCAGAAGCTAAAGCCCTACACTTGGAGCAGACATGTGACCTTTTGCAGGCTTGCCACCTCAGCTCAGACACAAATGGTATGGACCAGAAGCTGGCTCACATCTCAGGCTCTCCTGTCCCCAGGCATCTTGGAGTTAGGCAAGATACACATAATCTTGTGCATGATACTCTGTCACCCAAAATGCATGCATGAGGATCTGCAAGGCTATGTATACTTAGCTAGGTGTCAATGCACAGTCAGAAACTAGGGCAAGGCATGTTTGTCACAACCCTGTGCATCACACTCTTTTGCTTAACTAGTAAATACAGAAATCTCCAAGGCGATCTGTCTTTCTGTGAGCTTGTAACCCATGCACAGATGCTAGGGGAAGGTCTGGTGCAGAATGCCTGTGCAGCTTGACACAGGGTGCCCTCTCCTGCTGTGTGGTTCTGCAGTGCAGTCCAATGAGCTCACAGTGCAGTGGGCAGTGGGACAGCTGGCCCTCTGCAGTGGCACTTGTCTGTATGTTGAGTGACCATCACGAGATGCAATGTTGCTGCTGTGCGCCGTCTCTTTGTCATGTTGCTGAGCCTTGCTGCTCTGTTTTGCTGCCTGATGTCGCCTATGTTTTGTTGCCAACATAGTCAGCGCTGTTGCTGTAGCAACAGCAGCATCTTGGGTTGCTGCATCATGTTGCTGTGCAAGCCTGTAGCTTGTTGACATGGACGTTATGGACGCACCTGGGCAGCCCAGTTACATACTTGGCTTCTCATTAAATCGACGCTGAAAGGCGTAGTCCTTTCTTTTCTTTTTCTCATGGACGCAAGTTTGGCAACACAGGCTGCATGCTGGCATCAATACAAGTCAAAGTGGAGCAGGGCGTCAGACTGATCAGGCTCAGATCAGAAGAGTCATGAATGCCATGCTCAAGCAGGTACGACCTGTCAATGCACCCTTCAAAGCCTCATGTATTTGAGCTGCAGTGAAGGAGCAAGGGTTTACGACCACAGGCCTCACACCATAATCTTTGCTTATTGTGTGAATTGCTGTTTTGACAATCTGCATATCAAGCAAAACGCATGTCATGGTGTGAGATTGCTGTCTTTTTGTCTTTCTTTGAGTGTCGCTGATATCTAAGGTACTTTCACAGGCTCGACAGCCTGCACTACTGCAGATCATCTTTATTGTTTGTTCCCTTGCCCACCTTGACTTGCTGCTATTCTGTTCAAGCCATACAACAGCTAATTCCACAAGGCATGCCTGCGCCATTGTTCTTTTGACAGCACAGCTTGTGTCAACTGAAGCAGCGTCACTCTGCAGCATCCTGACTGGTCAACAACAAGCATGCTGCAGTAGCAGTGTACGGCTCCAAGATCTGCTTTGGTCAAATGTGACGAAGGAACTCACTGTAACCTGCCGGGTGGTTTCTTGACAGACAGTCTCATTTTGCGCATAACTGGTACCAAACAAAGATCTTCCTATGCTGATTTTTGTGTTGGGGCATGACTAGCGTGCATGTGTGCGATGCAGGTGGCAGGTGAGTACCGCAGGGAGCAGCGAGAGGCGAGGCAGCGGCAGGCTGAGGCTCGAGACATTCAGCGCTGCATGGAGCGCATGCTGAGTCAGGTGGCAGCCAAGGAGCACATGATTGATCATGAAGTCCGACTGGTCAGTACACCAAATGCAAGTGCATCATGCATGCTGTAGAGCTGACATGGTTGGCATATCACTTGGCAAGGGTACAATGATGATGTCTGTAATCATAAAGCATGTTGATATGGCTTATGGTGAAGCCTGTGAGGTATGCTGCTTGCATCCAAGTATCTCATTGGTTGCGGCCAGACAGCTGTCAAAGCTGACCAGTGCATGCTGCATCTAGTGCAAGCATGCCTTGGTAAGGGGTGAGTGTGCCTGCTGAAGTGTTGCATATCATGATGCAGGTGGTTAGCAACATGGTGTGTGCATTAGAGTGGCAGCTGCAGCCTCGCCCACACATGAGACAGCATCAGCCTCCCACGGGCCACCCTGCCTTCCACCCATACCCTCATACCCCACAAGTGCACCAGCCAGGTCACTTGAAGGTGATGTCAGCAGGGTGTGCCAATCAGCATCTGCCACAGCAGTCATGCACGTACCCCAGGCAGCAGCTGCCAGGGCAGCTGGGGAATCAGCTACATCAGCATCAGAGACAACCAGTGCAAGGAATGCCTTGGCCAGCTGAGTATCAGGCAGGGCATGTACCGCATTCATTGCTTGTGAAGTCATCAGGCCTACAAGCTTACTCACCCGCTCAGCTTCCTCAGCAGCTGCATCAGAACCTGACCAGGCCAGCAGCACAGCAGCTGGCAGGTGGCGATACAGAGCAGAAGCTGAGCCAGCAGCTGCCACAACAGATGCTGCATCAAATGACATCTGGGCAGGTCTTTTCTCAGCAGCTGGGTATAGGCCAGTTGCAGCCACACTTCCCACGCCACTTGGCATCACGCCAATCTGGTATTTCGAGGCAAGAACAGTGTCAAGTTGCCCAGTTGAGCAGTGCCAGCGAGGCTCACATACACACAGCCAGGAGCTTTCCTCTGCTGCCTCAAGCATCACAGCCAAATGGCCTCATGTCTACCGCTCAGCAAGTTATGCAGCGCTTGGCCACACATCAGACTGGCCCTGTATAGTCATAGTTGCATCCAATAGGCTGCCGTTGCTTAGCTTGGTCTTGTGTCTTGTGTCTTGCAAGTTGTAGTAAACAACTGGATGTCTCTATTTTTGTAGCACTTGCGTACTGTAAAGGTTCCCATCATGGACATGATATCATGGACTTCACACCAGCAACTCGAGGGAGGCACTTTACAATGACTGAACGGATCCATGTATTTGCATGGCAATGGTCTCAACTGCATGTTCTTGGCTTGTGAGCAGGCTCAGATGCTGCATCGGATGCATTGCCATATGAGTATCCTACATCGATATTCCTTATTCACCTGGCACAAGCTTGAGTCGCATGGCGCCTCCTACTGCAAATTTGAAATGAAGCTGGACATCGTGTCGGCATACGGTACGACTGCATGATCATGATACAAGTCGCAACGCTGTCTTACACATCTGATGTCACCTCACCCAAGTGCAAGGCTTGCATTCTTGAAATTGCACATTTGAACAAAGCGTCAGTGTTCATCATGTCTCAACAGTCTGAAATGAATTTGTAAACAATCATGCGCTCCTTCTGGGTGAAATAGGATGGCATTGAAGAGGTTCGGGAACTGAAGTGAGTGTGATACTTATCTCTTGAGTGGCTGGAAAATTGGACATTCAAAGACAAGATGATAGGGTAGCGGCCACATGTTCTGCGAGCGTTTCGTGGCGTTACACCATCGAGGTTTCGAGGTTCGAGGTGAGGCTTCGAGGCTGGCTTCTGTGGCGTTCTGTCTTGTTTTCCCAAGCCGATCACGGTTCATTTAGTCGTTCTCTACATTCTCTGTTAACCAAGCTTAAGCGTCCGACCGGTGTCGCGAGACTGATCACAATGCAGGGTAAACATACCTGGACGGCACCAGAACGTCAGCGTGCGAGGGATTTCGCCAACTCCCTGGCAGAGGGGCGTTTGGAGTCAGCTCGCGCCAAGGCCAGACTCCCATCCGCATCCGTCGACGAGCTTGTGCGATCTTTCAGCGATGACCGGGAGCAGCTGTCCCGTCTACTGTTTGTGTTTGACGTCAACAAACCGGATCTTGCCAGATTTTTCCGACAGCTCAAGCCGTCAACGGACGTCCTGTCGATGACCACGTTAAACAGCAAGAAGAAAGAAGAACTGTGTGCCTGGTTTGAAGCGTACTTATCGCAGGTATGCCGTGTGTCAGAGTTCTGGTACAACTTGAGGTTGTCTGGTGTCGAGATCACACAGTCACAATTCTGCCACCTGTCAAATGCAGTTCTGTTGTGCAAAGTCTCTTGTCTTCCATGTCAACTTACTAGACTGAGAGCGCTGCAACTGCTTGTTGCAGGGCTGGAAGTGTTCAGCCAGAAACGCTTTGACAGAATACGGCAAGCAGCGTGAAGACAACAGTGACGATTTGCAGAGACGCGAGCTTCCCAAGATGGTATGCTTAGCAACAGCTCCACTGCTTGTGTGATTTTGCATGTCCTGGATGCTTGCAAGTCAGCATTGCTTCTGGTCAGGAACTGCTGCATGTCATGTGTCTCATTGAGATTGCATGCATGCATATGGGCACCGCTGCTGCTACTTGAACAACTTTTTGCCACATGTATGAATTAGACAACTTGAACACTGCTAACCAGGAGTTTCTCGTTTACTGCATGTGCCTGCTGCAGAAGAAGACTGTGTTCACCACAGCCTCCAAGGCTCAGGCCAGAGACTTTCTACTGAGAATGGACGAACCTCACCTGAGTCACATTGGGCAGCAGTCCAAACTACAAATTCCAGATTTAGGATCTGTTGGGGGCAAGGCAGCAAAGGTGGAAGCTATCCTCTCTGCAGCAGAAGGACAGAGTGGCCCATACAAGTTGCTCACTGCACTTGGAGAAATGTACACCCGGGTTTTCCTGGTTGAGCACTGGGAGCAGATTGCGGAGCTGTTTCGCCCCCAGGAGTTTGGCTATAACAATGACCACATGGGCTATGACAAGAACACCTGCCAGCTGTTCATCCTGTGGGCGTGGGCTCACATGTAAATGCTTGATATTTTCTGCTCAGCAATAACACTCCACAAAGTGCACCTATGATCATCAGATCAGCAATTGGCTTACGTGTCATTGCATCCATTCAGAACTATGTCAGTGGTTGCTGATGAATTATGCTAGAAGCAAGTTACTTGTGCAGGCTTAGTACTATGTGACGGCACACAAGCAGGAGTGTGAGGTGACTGAAATCTTCATCTTAGAGGTCTTTATAGCGCTAGCTAGCTAGCTGTACGGTACCCAAGTTTTGATTACTGTACTTGCCTTGCAACTTTGCATGCATATGTAGACATGTCCTTCTGGTGTGTGACAAAAGTCGGATTGCAGTCAAGTGCCTGCATCTCAGCATCAATGCAGTGCATGCGCAAATTGTTTTTAGGGCGGCCATCATGTGCTTCGTAGAGTGCTGAGTAAAGAGTGCACATATCTGTCTAGACGCCAAGCTATGATACCGGCACCTCTCGAGATGCTGAGCGCTGGGAGAGCAAACGCAAGCAAGGCTGAGTCAAAGGAAGCAAGCTTGACATGATGCAACTTTCACAGCACAAAGGCATTGTTTCTCTAAGTCAACTTGGCCACCAGCCAGTGAGTGTACAGTTTTGCAAAGTTTGCTTGATCGTGCTGCCTGTGCAAAGGCAAACACAACAGAAGCGAAGACAACAGCGCTACCTCATGTCTAGGAGGATGCTGGTCTGTCTGAGATTTCAGTCGCGATGCGCCTTACTGATTCATTCATTCATTAGATTTTAAGGTCTGAGCAACTTAGCTTGGTTTCTGTTCCTCTTCTTTTGTTACTACCAGACCAGGTCATTGATTAGGTCTCGGGAAAGTGTAAGGCTTTCATCGGTGACGACCGTTGGTAGCAATGAAGGTGGTCATAGTCGCCAAGGTAGGTGTCGCTGAACGTGTTCGTGTTCTGCAAAGGGTATGCGCGATTTTGCTTGTTGTTCAGGAATATCCAGAGTTGGTGCTGGAGTGTAAGGCAAGCGGCGACGACGTGGGCTATTCTGTCGTAAACATCTTCTGCAAGCACTTTGGTCTGTCAACTGATCATTGCAGTCTGCTCCATAAAGATGTCGTGGTGAATTCAGTCTATCTTAAGCAGGTGAGCAGATCGCGACTGATCAGGCTTGCAGTGTGGCAGCCAGCCACCCTACTTGTCAATCACCACTGGGATCTAAGTTCTGTTGGTATGTCTCCTTCAGGTCTACCGGGGAAACGCAGGACCCCTGCGATTGACGGCCATCTTCACAAACACGATTGCCTTTTACACTAGGAGAAGTCTCGAGTTCAGGCACATCGCTGACGGGACGGTCGTGTCTGCTGCTGTTCAGAATGCGGCCACAAGCCTTTTGTTCTCAGAAGCATGGATACAGGTGGTTGATATTACGCAGTTTTCGGCTTTTGCAGCTGTTGAACCGTCTGACCTAGTCCCAACCAGCCTGGCAGACCTGGCTGAGCAGTGGAGTGTACATGGTCCCGAGAGAGATTGTGATCCGACGCAGCAAGACCTGCTTGCGGCCATGGTATATGAGTTTCAGCAGGAGACATCAAAGTATCTGAAGCAGAAACCTATTGGGCACAGCACATCAACTGCCTCACCTTCAGCAGCCCCTGTAGTTATGCATCCTCTCAGTGCATTTACGTTGCTCCGCAGCACCCTGCTGCTGCTGAAGCTCATTGAGCTAGTCACCAGCGCTGCCCAAACACCTCAGATACGGCCAGCAGAAACAGCGCTCTGGGCCATCGTGCTGCAAATATGCAATGCACTTACCATGTTTAGCAAGGCACCTGCTGCCGCTCACTTGCAACAGCGAGAACAACAGCTGTGCACTGTGCTGGCTGGTGTTCTTGTGTCTGTGCAACAAAATTTGGTAGGGGAGGATGAGCAGGCTTGGCAGACAATAGAGGATGATGATGTGCGCCGTAGGCAGCTGGCACTATGCTGTTCTTTGGCATTGATGCTGGCATCACTGCACCCCCAACCTGTTGCCTGCAAAATTGTGGAGCAAGGCAAGCACTGCCCAGGCCGCCGCATTGTATGACTTGCCTTGCTCTTGTAACAAGACAAGCTCCTTTGTGACAAGACAAGCTTCAGCGCAGCCGTGCATATGCCAAGATCAAAGTGACAAGATGTTGTGCTCTACATGTCTGATGACAACAATATGTGTGCGGCGTCACGATCCTGTCCCAAGTCATGCGTTGCTCAAGATGCGCTGAAATTGCAGGTGGGCTGCAAATTCTGGTGAGAGCATTGCTTCAGAAAAGAGATTTGGCAAGTAGAGCTCATGAAGTTATATGCGCCCTTATGGATGCATCAAAAGTCGGTCTTAGTCAAGTCAACAGCACAGCTGCTGCATTGGCTGGCCTAGATGCAATCATGTACTACAGTGCCCTACTTTGCCCTGACATGACGGCTTCAGTGCTGGAACGCCCCCCCAACTTCAAAGATGGTGTGACAGGTATGGTCTGGTCATTGCACATGAAATTTTTTTTGCCCAAGCTCGGGTGCCAATGCTGATTGGCATTGCACCCTGTCAGCGTCACGATTACAGACACCCAGACAAGTTATCTTTCTGTATGCAAAAAATATCATCCAATAACAAGTGTGCTGCAGGGAGCATGACCGGCAGCGCTGATTGGACTGGCGTTGGGTCAGAGGACGATCTTACCCAGCTCAGCTACTTTAAGGGCGTCGTTGACATGGCTGTCAAGATCACAATATGCAACCCGAAGCGCCATGCTGCAGTCAACCCAACCAAGTGGCAAACTGACATTGGCGTGGTCCTCATCAGAATGTATCAAGGCATCATACTCCTTGAAGGCCTGGCACATCCAGAGAGATCAAGCCAACTGGCTTGTTGGCGCCAAGGAGTAGTGCCAAAATTGTACATGGAGTGCCGCCAGCAACTCTGGAGACTGGCGCATTTGCTTGTGGCTCATCATCTTCCCAACAAGCAGCTAGATGTGTATGCACCCGTGCACTATCTACTGAGACCAGTGCTTCAAGACTGGTGCCTTGTGGCTGGCAAGCAGCAACCAGCTGATGTTCTGGCTTTTGCTTTGTTGAAGAGGGCAGCAGAAGATCAAAGGGTCTTTGCAGGCACAGTCAGCTATGCTGACAACAATGACATTCAAGTGGACTTGGAAAACAGTAGTCTGCAATGGGGTCACAAGCAATGCAATGTGGGCGTCCTTTGGAGATATGTGTGTAAGTGCTGCAGCTCCTGTGTCAGTATTGCTTGTCTTCATGATGTAAGAAGTGGCAGATTGCATCAAAGCAAATGCTGCTGCTGTCACATGTTGTGCAGTACAACAGTCTGATATTGCGACCGCTGGCTACGAGTTGCTTGACTTGGGTTGCTTTCTTAAAAGGGTTGATGTATGACGTTAGTCTGGTGGATTTGTTGGAGGCTCTCCAGACCCAAGCAAAGCTTTGCGACTCAAGCCCAGGGTCTTTTGCATCAGCACTCTGCATTGGAGAATGCAGCCGGAATGCAGGAAAAGTGGTTTGCATTCACTGCCAATGTCATATGAAATGTTTCACACCTGAGCAGCGATGTGGTTTTTGGTGCAGGCGCCTTGGCAGGCCAGAAGCAGTTTTCAGCAGCTGCAACAGCAGTAATTAATGCACTTTGGGCTGCGCTAGACCATGAGGAGCACTGCAAATACATCTTACAGGGCAAGCATCTGACGCAGCTAACACTGTACCAGATTTCTGAAGGCCGTAAAGTCACGCATGGCTTCAGTTTACACAGTGTCATCCAGGAGTTGAGCCACAATGTGGCTGCGCAATTGACTGCTGCTGCATGTCAGGTCCACCTATGCCTGGTGGAGATACACCTGCAATCCAGCATGCCTCAGCCCAATGCCAACACTGGGTCTTATTGTAAGGCAGTCGTGGCTGCAGACATCTTGGATGATGTCTTCAAGGCTGTCCTGACTGGCCTCAAGGTGACTGCACACCCATTCTCAAATTGTTCCAGAAAATGGCAGTACACCTGCATGCGTCCAGAACATAACTGGGCTGTCGCAATGGTGATGCCGCAACATGTTGCTGATGGTGAGCCTTGACTGCATCAACTTGGTAGCAGATATGGCTAACACATTTTCATTTCTGTTTGTTCGTTTGCATGTTGGTAGCCCCAAACGTATGCCGGTATGATATAAGTCGTTCACGATAACAACAATCACGATGTCATGCAACACTTGAAAAGTGATTGCACACATTGCACTGCAAATGCACTGCAACATCAAATGGCTGGGCAACGTGTGCTGTGGTCGGCAAGAAATGTCATTCCGCCATCTGCGATGCCTTGCAGGAGCCATTGCCATGGTCCACTGAGCACTGTGTGGCCTTGACAAGAGTGCTAGAGATGTGCAGCCAAGTGTGTGCAGCACCTGATGCAACCATGCGTACAGCAACTCTTGTCTCTGCACAGGTAACATGTACAAAGCTATGTTGCATCACTGCACTGTTTGTTATTATGCCCTATCAATCAATGCCAAGCAATAACATGTCACCAGCAGTGGGTTCCATTCTGCAGGTCAGGCCTGCCCCTCTGTGTGCGCCATATTACTGAAAGACAACACCTCAGCTGCTCATACAGACCTGTGCTTGAACAATGTCAGCCTAGCCATATTTGCCCTGCCTAATGTACCCATCTGCATTGTACAACATCTCACGTGCATGCACCTGCTTTGGTACATTGTGCCTTGATGGTGGAGCTGAGCCCATTGTACATCGTGCAGAGGGCAGGAGTCCCACCTATGATCCAGCAGCGCCTGCAGTTTCTGCAGAAGACAACCCCAATTCAGCGCCTGCAACAGCAGTTTCTGGCTGCCACACTAGGACTGCTGGCTCCATCGTACACGTGTGAACCGCTCTTGAAGGGCCCGACACTAGATGTATGCCTGTGTTGCTCTACTGTCAGCTGAATGTTTCCTTGTGAGCTGCTGCAGTGTCTCATGAATGTACCAGTCTTGCTGTATGTGCCAAGCCTCACTCTGGAATCACCAGCGCCACAGCCCACACAAAGACAGCCTTTGTTCTCCGGTTCTTACCCTGCTGCAAATGATGACACACTGACCGTATGATGCACAAGCCTTGATTTCTCAAGCTTCTGTGTCTGCACAGGGGCTGCCTCAAGTGCTCATCAACTTGCTGGTCTCATTTGTTCCCTCCACTTACGACAATGAGGTCCCAGCGGCAGCCACAGGTAGAGGCTATGTGGACATAGGGCTGGCACAGTTCAGTGGCATAGAACTGCAGAGCATAACCCTGGGAGCTGTCATGCAACTCCTGGAGCAACCCAAGGACTTTCAGTATTTGGGCCGGCATGCCATTGCAGTCTGTCTTCCTCCCTTTGTGCAGTTTGTGGAATCTGATATGCAGCGGTTCGGCGAGCGGTGCCCGCCAGATCTCATCAATAACACGTTAGATCTTAGCCCCTACCTTAACATGCTGGGTAAGCGCTCTCCTACTTTGCCAAGTCTGCAATGACCATGAGAAGCGTTGGATTTTCTGGACAAGTATGAACTGACCACAGTACACATCATGAGCTGTGTTGTATGGCCTCAACCAAGCATGCAAGCAGGCCATCTTGCATTCTGTAGCATCCTGACATGTCATGGTGTTGCTGCACACACTGTATAATAGATTAGTAATCACCGGTACACAGGAAGCGCAGATTGTGTTTCAGCTTGCCTTCCTGCATGGCACCTCCTAGGCTACAGATCATCAGTCAGCTTGTCAGGCCGTGACAGACCTGTTCACTAGTTCAACGTTCTCAACTTGCGAGTTTGCATCAGATCAGATAGGTGCAGATAGGTCCCCCCAGAGGTCCACCCAGCCTTTGGTATAAGCTGCTATGTGTCAGGTTGTGACGCAGCAGGTCACGGGTTCAAGCCTCAGTGGTAACATGCTGATTTTTCAGGCTTCCGTGTCGGGTAGTGGGCAGAGGTTTTCTGCCTCGCAAATGCGTCTATGGCACTCGCCCTGTCAGCGCACACCCCTTGGGTGCAACTAGTGTCTCATGTTAGTGCATGTTGGCTCACAGGACTAGGGTTTAGGCACACCTAGTAGGTACCTGGCAACAGCGATTAGCTGGAACGCCTGTAAATTGTTATTATTATTATTAGATAGGTGCAGGGTCTCGTTGAATGACCATGTAGCATGCAGCATCGTCTGCACACCTTTAAATGCTAAAAGCAAGCCTGCTGGTTGGCATCCGAATCACAGATGAGGCATTTCTAGTACCCATGCACCTTTGCATGGGTTAACATCAACCAATCAACATTTAGCTTTGCAATGCAGGTGCATACAGCAAGACAACAGGCAAGAAGAAGGTGAAGGGTGTGCCACTAGGAGCAGCAAAGGCCCTGCTGCAGCTGCTCTTCCTGCTGGTGCAGCGTTTGGAGAGCTGGACGCATGAAGGTTCAGCTAGGAAACAACCATTCCAAATGAAGCTGATGGCGTCACACAAGCTATATCTTGGTGAGCTCACAATGTCATGCGCAGTACATATCATGTGCAATACATGTCATGCGCAGTACATGTCATGTGCAGTACACGTCATGCATGCAAGTTGCCTGCAACAGTGTTGCCTCCAGACTGCTAGTTGCTGCCCACATTCACATACCTAATTCATCATGAGCTGGAACGCGATTTTGTTATGATTATTATTTTTACATTAAAGACAACACTGGACGACATGACTAGAAGCCACATCTCCGTCAGCCATTGGCATGTTCAAGCACATAACTTGTGAGAATGCCTCAAGCAGCCTAAGGGTCAGTGCTTTCCTGATCACACAGCCTGTATGCAAGGTGTCACAGCAGGGTTGCAATGCCCGGATTCTACCATTGTGTCTGCACCGCAATCTCATGCCTTACAAAGCAGTGCAATGCAGCGCCATGCACAATCTCTGCACGTGTGTGCAGACACCTTGTTGAGCGTACTCAAGGTGATGCGCACACAGCAGCTGTGGATGAGTGCCTGGGCCGCCCTGGACCCTTGGCGCTGGTGCAAAGAGAAGTCAGCACAATTCATGCTCAAGCGCTGGCTCAAACGCCTCCAAGCTGAGGACGTGGTCACTGAGCTTACCGCGTCTGACATCCAAGAATGCTTCACCTTCCCACAGGTGTGCTGGGGAACACCCTGAGGACACTGCCTCAACGCTTTCACCATGCAGAGCAAATGCCAGCCTGATAGACAGGCATCACTCACACATCAGAAGCTCAGCTTGACCTGCAATCAAATGATGTATTCCAAGTGTGACTGGACACAGCAGATTCTCAACTGTCTTGCAGCCGACGTCAAATCTTCAGCCTACCTCAGCAATCAGCATGGGCAATTGCTGTTCTGAGGCTGACAGGTTGCAGCAGTGTGTCATCACTCTGGCCTCAAAATAATTGCATGTCCCCAACAAAGGTTTACAATTGATGTTGGGATGAGGGGTCTGTTGTAGAGACCAGTCTTGCATGTGAAGGTACACGATGTGAAATGTTGTGTCATGCAGGATATGAAGTTGGCTGAAGCCTCAGCTTCCCAAGCTGCAGCCCAGCTGCTAGCTGAAGAACAGCAAGCAGCCGCCAGGGTAGCTGCCAAGAAAGCTAAGAAGCTGAGGCAGAAGCAGGCCAAAGAACAGTTGCTGTTGCCTGAACCAGCCCAGTTGCAGGATGCTCAGCCAGCTGACTCACCTCAGACAGCTGCAGACTCAGAGTCAAACCTTGCCGGGCCAGCAACACCTGCCCAACGGACACCAAGTGCACGGTCGAGTGCAGCTGCTCACACAGGCTCCCCAAAGGTTGATACTGACAGCAGTGACTCAGCAAGTGGACAGCCTATGCCAACAGAACAGTCAGAGTTGGGTGATGTCTCTGCAAATGGCTCTGTGGAATTGTCAGATGGTACAGCAGACACAGTCGGGGCCATAAGGAGTGGGACGTCAGATGCTGACTTCCTGAGGAGCCTGTTCTGCTGCCCCATCACTCATGTGAGACCACAACCTGCTTTTTCCGACGCCGATGGCATTGAGTCGACGCAGCAAAGCTTGCAAGTTTATATTTTTTTTTGTATTTTTTTTTTCCGACGCCGATGGCATTGAGTCGACGCAGCAAAGCTTGCAAGTTTATAAATTTTTTTTATTTTTTTTTTCCGACGCCGATGGCATTGAGTCGACGCAGCAAAGCTTGCAAGTTTATAATTTTATTTTTATTTTTAAAAGGACGCATTACAGTCATAGACTTTTGTATGTCATGCATGACCTTTGAACAAGCACATGAAGATTCAAGGCAATCTGCTCTGGTAGCTCATCTTCACACAATGCACAGCATCTGAGGTCCCTATCTTGTGCTGTCATGTAGCTGACATAGCGTGCTTGGCATTGAGCAGCTGCACAAATGAATCCAGTTGCTGGCCGCTACTATTGGCATGTCTTCCACACATTCAACTAGATTCTCGTAGTTGCAAGTGCACCATTACACTCATAGCTACATGCCTGGATGCCAGAACTCGATGTGTGTGCACTGCAGAGCATGATGGTTGATCCAGTGGTAGCTGCTGATGGGCGGACTTATGAGAGGTCAGCAATGGAGGCTTGGCTGCAGCAGCACCATGTGTCTCCTGTCACTGGCCACCACCTGCTGCATACCAGACTGGTCCCCAATGTAGCTGCCCGAGCTGCCCTCTCCAACTGTCACCTGGGAATCTGAAGGTGGTTCAGATGGTGTGGGGCTATGCTCTGGGGTCATGAGCACACACTCAGGAGACAGGCTCTGCCCCATGGTGAGAAGTTTGCCAACAGGCTTTTGGTGAAGTTAGTGTGTGGTTCTGCTCAGCTGACCCCACTGCACTTCAAGCTATGCTGGGCTGGTCAGATGCCTGTGCTGTTGCACTGCTCCTTAGGCTTTCATCTGGTCATGAGGTTGCACCTGTCATGTGAGACTGCAGCCAGCACATGTCCGTTCTATAGAGTATGCTAGCAGGCCAAGGCTAAGGCATTTAGCATGTGATGCAGACCACTGGCTGTGCCACGGTGAGCCGTAACTGCAAATCATGACAGCAGGATGCTGGCTGTTGCAATGCTGTGGCGTGAGAGGCAGGTTGGCTCTTGTTTGCGCTGTTGTGCCTGCTCAGCTAACCAACTTGTCCAATGTGCCATGGGCAGCTCAGGCGTGACCGTGCTTGTGCTCCTACTGTTCATGCACTCTCTGGCCAATGCTGTTCATACCGAATGCAATGCTGTCATGCTGGGGCCTCATTTCATGCCACTGCAATTTCTGCAACTTGATTTGTGCCTCCTGTCGAATGCAGAACGTCACAGCACTCAGCCGGTTGATACCCTGTGTGCATCAAGCAGCAGCGGCTGCCTCAATGCACAAGGACTCCATCATGGATAGTCACATTGAATGGGAGTTTCCCCCCAGCATTCATGCTCACATGTGAATGCTTTGTGTGTGCTGCTCAGCAAGGATCCTCTGCAAAATGCACCTAGGATCATCAGATCAGCAATTGGATTGCGTATTATTGCATCCATTCAAGTTATGTCAATGGTTCCTAATGAACCATGTTAGAAGCAAATTATATGTTTAGGCTGGGTACTACCGTATGTGATGACCCATAAGTAGCTAGCTATACCTGTAGGAGTGTGAGGTGACTGAACAGATCTTTGTAGCTTTATGCAATTGCAACACTTGCAAGTCTTGTTCACCAGATACCTCTGCATTTGTCTTGAAATTTTGCATGCAAATACACACACATCCTTCTGTGTGACAAAATTTGTTTGGCAAGTGCTTGCATTTTGGCTAATATGCATTGCATGCGCGATAAGGTACCAAGAGAGAATATTAGGAATAGGTAGTACGAATTATGATGCATGCGTGATTATGGCTGCTATCATGTGCTTCTGCTGTTTCGCTGCTGTCACCGAGTGCTGAATGAAGAGTGCACAGATCTGTCTAGACGCCAAGTTATAATAATCTTCGAGAGACCAATCATTGTGAGTCTCAGAGCAATCTTTCAGAGCAAACGTGAGCAAGGCTGAGTCAATTGAAGCAAGCTTAACATGACACACAGCACAAAGGTATTGCTTGTCTAAGTCAACTTGGATCCTTGGCCTGAGTGTATTGTTCTGCAAACTTCAGTTGTGCAGCCTGTGCAAAGACAATTACAACAGAAGCAAAGACAACAGCGCAAGCTCATGTCTAAGAGGTGATCTATCAGCTGGTCTATCTGAGGCCACTTAGCTTGGTATCTGTTCATCTTCTTTTGCCATGCCCATTTGATCAGACCATTGCCGAAAGTGCACTGATGCTGTCAGATACCATCGGTGACGACCATTGACAGCAATGAAGGTGGTCATAACCGCCAAGGTGGGCGTCGCTGATCGTGTTCGTGTTCTGCAAAGGGTATGTACTGATTTGCTTGTCGTCCAGGAATACTCAGAGTTGGTACTGAACTGTGAGGCCAGCGGCGACGACGTGGGCTACTCAGTCGCGGCTATCTTCTGTAAGCACTTCGGTCTGTCAGATGATCATTGCAGCTTGTACCACAATGGTCTAGTGGTGAATTCAGCCTATCTCAAGCAGGTGAGCAGATCACGACTGATCAGGCTTGCAGTGTGGCAGCCCGCCCGCCCTGATTGTCATCCACCACCGGGATCTGAGATTTACTGGTATGGCTCCTTCAGGTTCACCGGAGAAACGCAGGGGCCCTGAAATTGACCGCCGTCTTCGAAATCACAATTGCGTTCTACACTAGGAGAAGTGTCGAATATAAGGACATCGCTGACCGGATGGTCGTGTCTATGGCTGCTCAGAATGCGGTCACAAACCTTTTGTGCTCGGAAGCATGGGTAAAGGTGGTCGATGTGACGCAGTTGTCGGCTTTTGCAGCTGTTGAACCGTCTGACCTAGTCCCAACCAGCCTGGCAGACCTGGTTGAGCAGTGGAATGTACATGGCTCTGAGATGGAGCGTGATCTGATGCAACAAGACCTGCTTGCGGCCATGGCCTATAAATTTCAGCAGGAGACATCAAAGTATCTGAAGCCTGTTGGGCACAGCACATCAACTGCCTCACCCTCAACATCCCCTGTAGTTATGCAACCTCTTAGTGCATTTGCCTTGCTCCGTAGCACCCTGCTGCTGCTGAAGCTCATTGAGCTAGTCACCAGCGCTGCCCAAACACCTCAGATACGGCCAGTGGAAACAGCGCTCTGGGCCGTCGCGCTGCAAACACGCAATGCACTTACCACGTTTAGCAAGACACCTGCTGCCGCTCACTTGCAACAGCAAGAACAGCAGCTGTGCACTGTGCTGGCTGGTGTTCTCGTGTCAGTACAACAAAACCTGGTTGGGGATTATGAGCAGGCTTGGCAGATAATAGAGGACGATGATGTGCGCCGTATGCAGCTGGCAGTATGCTGTTCTTTGGCATCAATCCTGGCGTCGTTGCACCCCCAGCCTGTTGCCTGCAAGATTGTAGAGCAAGGCAAGCACTGCTTGCCACCGCATCATATGACTTGACTTGCCCCCTTGCGACAAGACAAGCTCAAACGCAGCCATGCAAGACCAAAGTGACAGAATGTTGCACTCTACTTTCTTGATTACAAACAATATGCGTGCATTGTCATGGTCATGTCCCAAGTCGTGCATTGTTCAGGATGTGCTGAATTGCAGGTGGGCTGCAGATTCTAGTGAAAGCATTGCTTCAGAAAAGAGATTTGGCCAGTAGAGCTCATGAAGTCATATGCGCCCTTTTGGATGCATCAAAAGTCGGTCTTAGTCAAGTCAATAGCACAGCTGCTGAGTTGGCTGGCCTAGATGCAATCATTTACTACAGTGCCCTAATTTGCCCTGACATGACGGCTCCAAAACCGGAACTGCCCAACCTCAATGATGGTGATACAGGTATGGTCTTGGTCACTGCAATCATGTCGTCTGCGACAATGTAAACGACTTCTTTTCCAAGCTCAGGTGCCAATGCTAGTTGGCATTACACTCTGTTGCCATCATGATTACAGACCCCCAGGTAAGTTCTCATACTGTATGCAGGAACATCATCTTACTGCAACTGTGCTGCAGGGAGCAGGTCTGGCAGCGCTGATTGGACTGGCGATGGGTCAGAGGACGACCTTACCCAGCTCAGCTTCGTCAAGAGCGTCATTGACATGGCTGTCAAGATCACAACTTGCGACCCAAAGCGCCATGCTGCAGTCAACCCAGCTGAGTGGCAAGCTGACATTGGCGTGGTCCTCAGCAGAATGTATCAGGGCATCATACTCCTTGAGAGTCTGGCACATCCGGAGAGCACAAGCGAACCAGCTTGTTGGCGCCAAGGAGCGGTGCCAAAATTGTACATGGAGTGCCGCCAACAACTCTGGACACTGGTGCACTTGCTTGTGGCTCATGATCTTCCCAACAAGCAGCTAAACGTGTCTGCACCCGTGCACTACCTGCTGAGACCAGTGCTTCAAGACTGATGCCTTATGGCTGGCAAGCAGCAACCAGCTGATGTGCTGGCTTTTGCATTGTTGAAGAGGGCAGCAGAAGATGAGAGGGTCTTCACAGGCACAGTCAGCTATGATGACACTGACATGCAATTGGAAAGCAGTGGAGTACAGTGGGGTCAGAAGCAAAGCAATGTGGGCGTCCTTTGGAGATCTGTGTGTAAGTACTGCAGCTCCTGTCTCAGTATTGCTTGTGTATATAGTGCAACTGTGACAGATTACACATAAGCAAGCGCTGCTGCTATCACATATTGTGCAGTAAAGATGTCTGACATTAGATTGCTTGCTATGAGTTGCTTGACTTGGGTTGCTTTCCTAACATGGTTGTAGTCTGGTGGATATGTGAGGGGCTCTCCAGACCCAAGCAAAGCTTTGCAACTCAAGCCCGAGGTCTTTTGCATCAGCACTCTGCATTGGCTCACAGAATGTGAAGTCAGGGATAGTGGTTTGCATTCACTGCCAATGTCCCCTGAATTGTTGCACATGTGAGCAGCGACATGCCTTTTGGTGCAGGCTCCTTGGCAGGCCAGAAGCAATTTTCAGCAGCTGCAGCAGCAGTGACAAATGCACTTTGGGCTGCCCTAGACCATGAGGATCACTGCAACTACATCTTCAAGGGCAAGCATCTGGAGCAGCTAACACTGTTTCAGATTGCCGAAGGCCATCAAGTCAAGCTTGGTTTCAGTCTACACAACGTCATCAAGGCTTTGAACCACAATGTGGCTGCACAGTTGAGTGCTGCTGCATGTCAGGTGCACCTTTGCTTGGTGGAGATGAGCCTGCAATCCAGAATGCCTCAGCCCTCTGCCAAGACTGGTACTTATTGTAAGGCATTTGTGGCTGTAGACATCTTGGATGAGGTCTTTGAGGCTGTCCTAATCGGCCTCAAGGTGATTGTCCCTTGTCGCCCATTGTCAACTTGTTCCTGAATCTGGCAATAAATCTGTACCTGTCGCCCTGGTGATGATAAAACATGTTACTGATGGTGAGCCTTGGCTGCATCAAAGTAGTAGCAGGTATAGCTAACATACTGTCTGTTTGTTTGCGTTTTGGTATATCCAGATGTACGCCGGTATGATAGAAGCTGTCCATGACAACAACAACCACGATGTCATGCAACAATTGGAAAGTGATTGCACACATTGCACTGCATTGCAAAATCAAATGGCTGGGCACCATGTGCTGTGGTAGTCAGAAAAAAATGTTGATGTACATTATGCCTTCTGCAATGCCTCGCAGGAGCCATTGCCATGGTCCACTGAGCACTGTGTGGCCTTGACAAGAGTGCTAGAGATGTGCAGCCAAGTGTGTGCAACACATGATGCAACCTTGCTTACAGCAACTCTTGTCTCTGCACAGGTAATATCTACAACATGTGCTGCATCACTGCACTGCATGTTGTTGTGCCCTATCAATCAGCGCAAGCAATGACATGTCACCGGCAATGGATTCCGCTCAGCAAGTCAGGCATGCCTTTCTGTGTGCGCCACATTACTAAAAGACAACCCCTCATCTGCTCATACATGACCTGTGCTTGAGAGAAATTGGCGTAGCTGTACTTGCTCTGCCCAATGTATTCCTCTGCTTTGTACAACATCTTATGTGTAAGCACCAGCTTCGGTACGTTGTGCCTTAATCACGGAGCTAAGCCAACATGCACATGATGCAGAAGGCAGGAGTCCCACCTATGATCCAGCAGCGCCTGCAGTCTCTGCAGAAGACAACCCCCATCCAGCGCCTGCAGCAGCAATTTCTGGCTGCCACACTACGACTGCTGGCTCCATCGTGTGACCCACTCTTGAAGGGCCTAAGGCTAGATGTATGCTTGTGTTGCTTCACAGTCAGCTCAGTGTTTCTTTGCAAGCTACTGTGGCGTTTCATGAATGTACTAGTCTTGCTGTGTGTGCCAAGCCTCATTCCGCGGTTACCACGGCCACAGTTTACACAAACACAGCCTCTGTTTGCTGGTTCTTACCCTGCTGCAATTGATGATGCAGTGACTGTATGATGCACAACCCTTGACACCTCAAGCTTCTGTGTCTGCACAGGGGCTACCTCAGGTGCTGATTGACTTGCTGGTCTCATTTGTCCCCTCCAAGTACACGGATCAGGACCCAGTGGCACCCACATGCAGAGGCTATGCGGAGATAGGGCTGGCAAAGCTGAGTGGCGTACATCTGCAGAGCAAAACCCTGGGAGCTGTCATGCAACTCTTGGAGCAACCCAAGGACTTCCAGTACCTTGGTCAGCATGCCATTTCAGTTTGTCTTCCTCCCTTTCTGCAGTTTGTACAAGGTAGTATGGAGCGGTTCACACAGCCGTGCCGGCCAGGTTTCGTCAATTGGACGTTGGATTTTAGCCCGTACCTTTACATGCTGGGTAAGCGCTCCGCTTCTTTCCCAAGTCTGCAATGACCATGAGAAGCATTGGACTTTCTGGACAAAATATGCATGGACCACTGTACTCATCATGAGCTGTGTTGTATGGCCTCAACCAAGCATGAAACCAGGCCATCTTGCATTCTGTAGCTTCCTGAAAGCAAAGAAAAGACTATGCCTTTCGGCGTCAATGTAATGAGAAGCCAAGTATGATAGTTGGCTGCCCAGGCTATAGCTTCCTGACATGTCATGGTGTTGCTGCACATGCTGAATCATAGATTAATATCAGTACACAGGAAGCACAGATTGTATTGCAGCTTGCGTTCCTGCATGAAACCTCCTAAGCTACAGATCAGCAGTCAGCTTGTCAGGCCGCGACAACACTGTTCAAAGTTCAAAATTCCAACTTGCAAATTTGCGTTAGATCAGATAAGCCACCTTAGACAGCCATGCAGCATACCGCATCGTCTGCACACTATAAGTGCTGAAAGCAAGCCTGCTGTTTGGCATTCGAATCACTGTGAGGCATTTCTGATACCCATGTACCTTTGCATGAGTTAACACCAACTGAACATTTAGCTTTGTAACTCAGGTGCATACAGCAAAACAATAGGGGAGAAGAAGGTGAAGGATGTGCCACAAGGAGCAGCTGAGGCCCTGCTGCATCTGCTCTTCCTGCAAGTGCCGATTTTGGAGAGCTGGATGCATGAAGTTCCAGCTAGGGAACGCCCATTTCAAATGAAGCTGATGGCGTCACACAAACGATATCTTGGTGAGCTCACAGTGCCATGTGCAGTACACGTCATGTGATGTACATGTCATGCATGAAAGTTGCCTGCAACAGCATTGCCTCCAGAACTACTTGCCGCCCACATTCAAAACAGCAACTGAACAGCATGACTAAAAGCCACACCTCCGTCAGCCATTTGTATGTTCAAGCACAAAACTTGTACAGATGCCTCAAGAAGCCTAATGTTTCATGCTTTCCTGATTACATGGCATGTATGCAAGATGTCACAGCAGGCTTGCAACACCCAGATTCTGCCATTCTGTCTGCACTGCAGTCTCATGCCTCACAAGGCCGTGCAATGCATGATATCTCATGTGTGTGCAGGCACCTTGTTGAGCGTACTGAAGGTGATGCGCACACAGCAGCTGTGGATGAGTGCCTGGGCCGCCCTGGGCCCCTGGGGATGGTGCAGAGACAAAAAAACGCCATTGATGTTCAAGCGCTGGCTCAGGCGCCTCCAAGCTGGGGATGTGGTCTCTGAGCTAACCGTATCTGACATCCAGGAATGCTTCACCATCCCACAGGTGTGTTCCAGATGTACCCTGCAATCCCTGCCCAACACTTTCACCATGCGAAGCAAATACCAGCCTGATAGACAGTCATCACTCACACATCAGAAGCTCAGCTTGACCTGCAATCAAGTCGTCTGTCTGAGTGTCACTCGCAGCAGGTTCTCACCTGCCTTGCAGCCGACGTCAGATCTTCAGCTTACCTCGGCAATCAGCATGGGCAATTGCTGTTCTGAGGCTGACAGGCTGCAGCGGTGTGTCATCACTCTGGCCTCAAAATAATTGCATGTCCCCAACAGATGTTCAATTGATGTTGGGATGAAGGTTCTGTTGTAGAGACCAGTCTTGCATGTAACAGTGCAGGATATGAAATGTTGTGTCGTGCAGGATATGAAGTTGGCTGAAGCCTCAGCTTCCCGAGCTGCAGCCCAGCTACTAGCTGAAGAACAGCAAGCAGCTGCCAAGGCAGCTGCCAAGAAAGCTAAGAAGCTGAGGCAGAAGCAGGCCAAAGAACAGCTGCTGCAGCCTGAACCAGCCCAGTTGCAGGACGCTCAGCCAGCTGACTCACCTCAGACAGCTGCAGACTCAGACTCAGGCATTGCTGAGCCAGCAACACCTGCCCAACAGACACCAAGTGCACGGTCGAGTGCAGCTGCTCGCGCAGGCTCTCCAAATGTCGATACTGACAGCAGTGACTCAATAAGTGGACGGGCCATGGCAACAGCAGATCAGTCAGTATTGGCTGACGTCCCTGCAAATGGCTCTGTGGAACTGTCAGATGATACAGCCGACAAGGTCTGTGCTGCAAGGAGTGGGACACCAGATGCTGACTTCCTGAGGAGCTTGTTCTGCTGCCCCATCACTCATGTGAGACCACAACCTGCTATTGCCAACGCTGATGGCATTTGGCCCACGCAAAACATGTTTGCGAGTTGAGAAATGTAATGCTGCTGCGCAATACAGTCATCATAAATTTTGTTACGTCATGCATGACCTTGAATGAGCACATGAAGGCCTGAGGCAATCTGCTCTGGTAGCTCATCCTCACATACTGCACCGCATCTGAAGTCCCTATCTTGTGCTGTCATGTAGCTGACATGGCGTGCTTGGCATTGAGCAGGTGCACTAATGAATCCAGTTGCTGGCCGCTACTACTGGCATGTCTTCCACACATTCAACTAGATTCTTGTAATTGCAAGTGCACCGTTACACTCAAAGCTACATGCGTGGATGCCAGAACTTGATGTATATGCACTGCAGAGCATGATGGTTGATCCAGTGGTAGCTGCTGATGGGAGGACATATGAGAGGTCAGCAATGGAGGCCTGGCTGCAGCAGCATCATGTGTCTCCTGTCACTGGCCACCACCTGCTGCATACCAGGCTGGTCCCCAATGTAGCTGCCCGAGCTGCGCTCTCCAACTGTCACCTGGGAATCTGAAGGTGCTTCAGACGGTCTGGGGCTCTGCTATGGGGTCATGATCACACAATCAGGAGACAGATTTTGCCTTGCGGTAGGAAGTCTGCCAATAGGCTTTTGCTGAAGTGATTGTGTGCCTCTGCTCAGCTGTCACCACTGCACTTCAAGCTATGCTGGCCTTGTGTGATGCCTATGCTATTGTATTGCTCCTGAAGCTTTCACGTGGTCATGAGGTTGCACCTGTCAAGTGACACTACAGCCAGCACATGTTCATTCCATAGAGTATGCTAGCAGGCCAAGGCTAAGGCATTTTAGCATGTGATGCAGATCACTGGCTGTGCCAAGGTGAGAGCCGTAACTGCAATTCATGACAGCAGGATGCTGGCTGTTGCCATTGCTGTGGCATGAGAGGCAGGGTGCTTCTTGTTTGCAGAATTGTGCTGTTGTGCCTGCTCAGCTAACCAACTTGTCCAATGTGCCATGATCAGCACAGGCATGATCATACTTGCGCTCCTATCGTGCATGCACTCCTTGTCAATGCTGTTCATACGAAGTGCAATGCTGTCATGCTGGAGGATCCCATTTCATGCCACTGCAATTTCTGCAACTTGGTTTGTGCCTCCTGTCGAATGCAGAATGTCACAGCAGTCAGCCGGTCGATACCCTGTCTGCAGCAAGCAGCAGCTGCTGCCTCAATGCACAAGGACTCCATCATGGATAGTCACATGCCCCCAGATTGCATTCAGGCTCACATGTGAATGCTTTGTGTGTGCTGCTCAGCAAGGACCCTCTGCAAGATGCACTCACAATCATCAGATCAGCAACTGGATTACGTATCATTGCATCCATTCAAGTTGTGTCAATGGTTCCCGATGAATCATGTTGGAAGCAAATCTATTGTTCAGGCTGAGTAAGTACTATTTAACGGCCTATAAGTAGGTGCTATATCTATAGGACTGGGAGGTGACTGAACAGATTTTTATAGCTGTATCCGAGTCTATCTTTGCTATCTTTGTAGTTCCCTTGGTACATCGCATCAGATGCACATCTTTGTACTTGTCAAAAATTTTGCATACAAATATAGACACATCTTTCTGGTGTGACGAAAGTTGGGTTGCAGTCAAGCGCCTGCATATAAGCATCCATAGACTGCATGCGCAAACAGTACAGCAGTAGGCATATGTAATGTCCAGCATGTTGCGTGTCCCAGTGTGATTACACAGAATGCTATGCCAGATCATGCATGCAGCATGACTCGCCATACTGACAGCATGATTGCATGTGCATAACTCAATCTACAGGATCAGAATCCCTTTGAACCACGAGACAAATAACTGGAAAAGGCTGCAGTCGAAGTCAAGGGGCAAGGGAAGGGCCAGGGTCTGGCATTTTTTGGTGCACAATCTGTGCACAGGTGACTTTAGTGTGCTGTGAGCCACTGCGACTTGTTGCTCTAAAAACAAAGGTGTACTGCCTATACGGCCTCACCCTCTGTCAGAGGAGAGGCTGTCCAGGCAGCAGGCTTTTGTTGCTTCTTGTGCAACGCTTCCTGCTTGTAGCTCGCTACTACGTTTCACAGCTGTGCTGTTTTGCCACAAACCTTGGGCCTTCCAGGGTATCCTTCCCTGTGCCGTTGGAGCCCAGCACAACTCACTAGTGTAGCCTGTGCTTTCACCTCTACTTCACAGTGAAAGTAGCTCTGGCTTTGGCAATACTTAACCAGCGCTGTGATCAGTTTGCGCGGCAGAAGGTCTGCAGTCCACATGCATATATCGACAGATAGTACAGCTTGTTGCGACAGCTGGTAGGTCATGCAGCTGGTGGGATTCTGGTGGGTTTTGTCACAGCGTGTTGGGCGTCTGTCGGCAATTCACGCCCTATGTATCGCTTATGTAAGAGTCTAATATGCGGTGACATTGGCTTTCCGGGCATAGTTTGAGGAAATCGCGTCTAGCAGAAGGCACAAAGGCCTGCTGTTGATATGCTTCGTGCATGCTTACAGATCACTCAGGTCTGCGCTTGGAAAGTGCCGGCATGCGGCAGGACCTCTTAATCAACACTCTGGTAATGTCTGAAACGTTTGTGACAAGTTGGGTGGCTTTTAGACGTGCGTACCGGCCGATTTGCAGCTGCTAGTGTAGTCGCACTAGCAAGTGAGTTGTTTCGGCCCGAAACTTTCGGGACGTTCCGATTTCCAGGGATAGCGCGATCCCCGGAGGACCCCATTGGGGTTTTGTTGTCGACTTAGCTTGGTCACTGTCACTCTTTGTCATAGGTCCCGCAGTGTACTGTTGCTGTCAGGTCTCATCGGTGACGACCATCGGCAGAGATGATAGTGATCGTAGTCGCCAAGGTGGGCGGCGCTGAATGTGTCCTTGGCCTGTCAACGCCGTTGACTCAACGGTAGTTTGTTTGCTGTTCAGGAATATCCAGAGTTGGTATTGGAATGTAAGGCAAGCGGCGACGACGTGGGCTACTCAGTCGCGGCTATCTTCTGCAAGCACTTCGGTCTGTCAGATGAGCATTGCAGCGTGCACCATAAAGATATAGTGGTGAATTCAGTCTATCTCAAGCAGGTGAGCAGATCACGACTGATCAGGCTTGCAGTGTGGCAGCCAGCCACCCTACTTGTCGCTCACCACCGGGATCTGACTTCTAATGGTATGGCTTCTTCAGGTCCATCGGGGAAACGCAGGGGCCTTGCAGTTGACGGCCACCTTCACCAACACGATTGCCTTTTACACCAGGAGAAGTCTCGAGTTCAGGCACATCGCTAACCGGACGGTCGTGTCTGTTGCTGTTCAGAATGCGGCCACAAGCCTTTTGTTCTCGGAAGCATGGATAAAGGTGGTCGATATCATGCAGTTGTCGGCTTTTGCAGCTGTTGAACCGTCTGACCTAATCCCAACCAGCCTGGCAGACCTGGTTGAGCAGTGCAATGTACATCCACATGGCCCTGAGGTGGAGCGTGATGTGACACAGCAAGACCTGCTTGCGGCCATGGCATACAAAGTTCAGCAGGAGGCATCAAAGTATCTCAAGCCTGTTGGGCACAGCACATCAACTGCCTCACCCTCAGCAGCCCTTGAAGTTATGCATCCTCTCAGTGCATTTGCTTTGCTCCGCAGCACCCTGCTGCTGCTGAAGCTCATTGAGCTAGTCACCAGCGCTGCCCAAACACCTCAGATACGGCCAGCGGAAACAGCGCTCTGGGCTGTCGCGCTACAAATACGCAATGCACTTACCGTGTTTAGCAAGACACCTGCTGCCGGTCACTTGCAACAGCGAGAACAACAGCTGTGCATTGTGCTGGCTGGTGTTCTTGTGTCTGTACAACAAAAGATGGTTGGGGAAGATGAGCAGGCTTGGCAGATAATAGAGGACGATGATGTGCGCCGTATGCAGCTGGCATTATGCTGTTCTTTGGAATCGATGCTGGCGTCGTTGCACCCCCAGCCTGTTGCCTGCAAGATTGTGGAGCAAGGCAAGCACTGTCTCTTGCTGCCGCATCATATGACTTGCCTTGCGACAAGACAAGCTCGCAGCCGTGCAAGATCAAAGTGACAGAATGCTGCACTCTACTTTATTGATAACAAACAATATGCGTGCATTGTCATGGTTATGTCCCAAGTCCTGCACTGCTCAAGATGTGCTGAACTGCAGGTGGGCTACAAATTCTGGTGAAAGCATTGCTTCAGGAAAGAGATTTGGCAAGTAGAGCTCATGAAGTTATATGCGCCCTTTTGGATGCATCAAAAGTCGGTCTACGTCAAGTCAACAGCACAGCTGCTGCGTTGGCTGGCCTAGATGCAATCATACACTACAGTGCCCTAATCTGCCCTGACACGACGGCTTCAAAGCTAGAACTGCTCAACCTCAAAGATGGTGTGACAGGTATGGTCTTTGTCATTGCAACGATGTCATCAGCGACAATATGGATGAAATTCCCAAGCTCAGGCGCCAATGTTGATTGGCATTACACATCATGTTGGCGTCATGATTATGAAACCCAGATAAGTTCTAATTCTGTATGTACCAACAATATCTAAATGCAACTGTGCTGCAGGGAGGTTGTCCGGCAGAGCTTTCTGGACTGGCGATGCGTCAGAGGATGACCTTACCCAGCTCAGCTTCGTCAAGAGCGTCATTGACATGGCTGTCAAGATCACAATATGCAACCCGAAGCGCCATGCTGCAGTCGACCCAGCTGAATGGAAAGCTGACATGGACATGGTCCTCATCAGAATGTATCAAGGCATCACACTCCTTGAGAGCCTTACACATCCGGAGAGAACAAGCGAACTGGCTGGTTGGTGCCAAGGTGTAGTGCCAAAATTGTACATGGAGTGCCGCCAGCAACTCTGGAGATTGGCGCACTTGCTTGTGGCCCATCATCTTCCCAACAAGCAGCTAGACATGTATGCACCGGTGCACTATCTGCTGAGACCGCCGCTTGAAGACTGGTGCCTTGTGGCTGGCAAGCAGCAACCAGCTGATGTTCTGGCTTTTGCTTTGTTGAACAGGGCTGCAGAAGACAAGACGGTCTTTGCAGGCACAGTCAACTATGATGAAACTGACCTGCAAGTGAACAGCAGTGGTGTTCAGTGGAGCCAGAAGCAATGCAATGTGGGCGTCCTTTGGAGATCTGTGTGTAAGTGCTGCAGCATCTGTGTCAGTACTGCTTGTGTTCATAATGTAACCATGGCAGATTGCATGTAAGCAAATACTGCTGCTGTCACATGTTATGCAGTAAAGTTGTATGACATTGTGACCGATTGCTACGATTTGCTTGACTTGGGTGTTTTCCTAGAAGGCTTGATGCATGATTGTAGTCTGGTGGATGTACTAGGGGCTCTCCAGACCCAAGCTTTGCAACTCAAGCCCAAGATCTTTCGCATCAGCACTCTGCATTGGCTCACAGAATTTGAAATCAGGAAAATTGGTCTGCATTCACTGTCAATGTTCCATGAAAAGATTCACACCTGAGCAACAATGTGCTTGTTGGTGCAGGCTGCTTGGCAGGCCAGACGCAATTTTCAGCAGCTGCAGCAGCAGTGATAAACACACTTTGGGCTGCCCTAGACCATGAGGAGCACTGCAAGTACATCTTGCATGGCAAGCATCTGAAGCAATTCCAGATTCATGAAGGCCATGAAGTCACGCATGGCTTGATTCTACACAATGTCATCAAAGCTTTGAGCCACAATGTGGTTGCGCAATTGACTGCTGCAGCATGTCAGGTGCACCTATGCCTGGTGGAGATCTACCTGCAATCCACGTTGCCTCCCAAGACTGGGTCTTACTGTAAGGCAGTTGTGGCTGCAGACATCTTGGATGATGTCTTCAAGGCTGTCCTGACCGGCCTCAAGGTGACTGCACACCCACTGTCAACCTGCTCCTGAAACTGGCAGTACACCTGCATGCGTCCAGAACATAACTGGGCTGTTGCAGTGGTGGTGATAAAACATGCTGCAGATGGTGAGCCTTGACTGCATCAAAGAGTAGCAGATAAAGCACACTGTCATTTCTGTTTGTTCATTTGCATGTCGGTATCCCCAAGTGTACGCCGTTATGATGGAAGTGTTCACGACAACAACAATCATGATGTCACGCAACAATTGGAAAGTGATTGCATAGATTGCTCTTACAAATGCACTGCAAAACCAAATGGCTGGGCACCACGTGCTGTGGTCGGCACGAAACAGTGATGTACATTACGCCATCTGCGATGCCTTGCAGGAGCCATTGCCATGGAGCACTGAGCACTGTGTGGCCTTGACAAGAGTGCTAGAGATGTGCAGCCAAGTGTGTAGAGCACATGATGCAACCATGCGCACAGCAACTCTTGTCTCTGCACAGGTAACATGTACAAAGCTATGTTGCATCACTGCACTGTTTGTTATCATGCCCTATCAATCAAAGCCAAGCAATAACATGGCACCGGCAATGGGTTCCATTCTGCACGTCAGGCCTGCGCCTCTGTGTGCGCCACGTTACTGAAAGTCAACCGCTCAGCTGCTCATACAAGACCTGTGCTTGAACGATGTCAGCCTAGCCATATTTGCTCTGCTTAGTGTACCCCTCAGCAGTGTACAGCATCTCATGTGTGTGCACCAGCTTTGGTACGCTGTGCCTTAACCATTGAGCTAAGCCCACATATACATCCTGCAGAAGGCAGGAGTCCTACCTATCATCCAGCAGCGCCTGCAGTCTCTGCACAAGACAACTCCCATCCAGCGGCTGCAACAGCAGTTTCTGGCTGCAACATTAGGACTGCTGGCTCCATCATGTGGCCCACATTCAAAGGGCCCGAGACTAGATGTATGCCTGTGTTGCTCCTCTGTCAGCCGAGTGTTTCTTTGCAAGCTACTGTGGCGGCTCATGAGTGTCCTAGTCTTGCTGTGTGTGCCAAGCCTCATTCTGGGATTTCCAATGCCACAGCCTGCACAAAGACAGCCTTTGTTCTCTGGTTCTCTGGTTCTTACCCTGCTGCAAGTTATGATGCAGTGACCGTATGATGCACAAGCCTTGACACCTCAAGCTTGTGTGTCTGCACAGGGGCTGCCTCAAGTGCTGATTGACTTGCTGGTCTCATTTGTCCCCTCCAAGTACAGTCAGGAGCCAGTGGCACCCACATGCAAAGGCTATGTGGAGATAGGGTTGGCAAAGTTGAGTGGCGTACAACTGCAGTGCAAAACCCTGGGAGCTGTCATGCAACTCCTGGAGCAACCCAAGGACTTTCAGTACTTGGGTCAGCATGCCATCCCAGTCTGTCTTCCTCCCTTTCTGCAGTTTGTAGAATATGATATGGAGCGGTTCACAGAGCGGTGCGTGCCAGATTACATCAATAGCATGTTAGATCTTACCCCCTACCTTGACATGCTGGGTAAGCGCTCCCCTTCTTTCCCAAGTCTGCAATGACCATGAGAAGCATTGGACTCTCTGAACAAATGCAAACTCACCGATGTACACATCATGAGCTGTGTTGTATGGTGCAACCAAGCATGAAACCCGGCCATCTTGCATTCTGTAGCATCCTGACATGTCATGGGGTTGCTGCACGCGCTGTATCATAAATTAATAACATCAGTACACAGGAAGCACAGATTGAATTTCGGCTTGCCTTTCTGCATGGGACCTCCTAAGATGCAGATCATCAGTCAGCTTGGTAGGCCGTGACAACACTGTTCACCGGTTCGAAACTCCTACTTGCAAATATGCGTCAGATCAGTCAGGTACAGGGTCCCCCCCTGGATTTGGGTTGTAAAAGCAAGCCTGTTGTTAGGCAGCTGAATCACAGATGAGGCATTTCTGTTGCCCATGTAGCTCTGCATGGGTAAACATCAGCTAATCAACCTTTAGCTTTGTAATTTAGGTGCATACAGCAAGACAACAGGGAAGAAGAAGGTGAAGGATGTGCCACCAGGAGCAGCTAAGGCCCTGCTGCAGCTGCTCTTCCTGCTGGTGCAGCGTTTGGAGAGCTGGACGCATGAAGGTCCAGCTAGGAAACGCCCATTTCTGATGAAGTTGATGGCGTCAACCAAGTTATATCTTGGTGAGCTCACAGTGTCATGCGCAGTACATGTCATGCATGCAAGTCGCCGGCAACAGCGTTGCCTCCAGACTGCTACTCGCCGCCCTTATTAACATACATAGTTCATCATGAGCTGAAAAGCCATTATTATATCAATGTTATTATTATTGTTATTATTACTATCATCATTATCACTACTATTATTACTATTATTATTATTATTATCATTATCATTATCATTATTGTTATCATTACATTAAAGATAGCACTGGGCACTATGACTAGAAGCCACATGTCTGTCAGCGACTTGTATGTTGAAGCACAAAGCTTGTGCAGATGCCTCAAGAAGCCTAACATGTAGTGCTTTCCTGATCACATGGCCTGTATGCAATTTGTCACAGCAGGGCTTGCAACGCCCAGATTCTGCCATTGTGTCTAAATCACATTCCAATGTCTCACCAAGCAGTGCAAAGCAGTGCAATGCAATGCAACGCATAATCTCTCATGTGTGTGCAGACACCTTGTTGGGCGTACTCAAGGTGATGCGCACACAGCACTTGTGGGTGAGCGCCTGGGTCGCCCTGGGCCCCTGGGGCTGGTGCAAAGACAAGAAAGCCCCATTCATGTTCAAGCGCTGGCTCAGGCGCCTCCAAGCTGAGCAGGTGGTCACGGAGCCCATTATATCTGACATCCAAGAATGCTTCACCATCCCACAGGTGTGTTCAGGAATGCCCTGAGTACCCCGCCCAAAACTTTCACCATGCGCAGCAAATGCCAGTCTGATAGATTGGCAATGCTCACATATCAGGAGCTCAACTTGACCTGCAATCAGATGATGCCTGTCTGAGTGTCTCTGGATACAGCTGCCTTGCAGCCAACGTCAGATCTTCAGCCTACCTCAACAATCAGCATGGGCAACTTTCTATTCTGAGGCTGACAGGCTTCAGCAGTGTGTCATCAGTCTGGAGTCAAATTGATTGCTGGAGCATTATGTCACCATCGATGTTGGGATGTGAGGTCTGTTGCAGACACCAGTCTTGCATGTGACAATGCAGGATGTGAAATGTTATGTCATGCAGGATGTGAAATGTTGTGTCATGCGGGATATGAAGTTGGCTGAAGCCACAGCTTCCCAAGCTGCAGCCCGGCTACTAGCTGAAGAACAGCAAGCAGCTGCCAGGGTAGCTGCCAAGAAAGCTAAGAAGCTGAGGCAGAAGCAGGATAAAGAACAGCTACTGCAGCCTGAGCCAGCTCAGTTGCAGGACGCTCAGCCAGCTGACTCACCTCAGACAGCTGCAGACTCAGAGTCAAGCATTGCCAAGCCAGCAACACCTGCCCAACATACGCCAAGTGCACGGTTGAGTGCAGCTGCTCGCACAGGCTCTCCAATTGTCGATACTGACGGCAGCGACTCAACAAGTGGACGGGCCATGGCTACAGCAGACCAGTCAGTATTGGCTGCTGTCTCTGCAAAGGGCTCTGTGGATCTATCAGACGGTACAGCAGACACAGTCAGTGCTATAAGGAATGGGACGTCAGATGCTGACTTCCTGAGGAGCCTCTTCTGCTGCCCCATCACTCACGTGAGGCCACAACTTGCTATGGCCAATGCTGATGGCATTTAGCCAATGCCAAAAATGTTTGCACGTTGGGAAAATGTCATGCTGCTGCGCAATACAGTCATCGTATGTCATGCATGACCATCAAACAAGCACATGAAGACTTAAGGCAATCTGCTCTGCTAGCTCATCCTCACATGCTGCACCGCATCTGAAGTCCTATCTTGTGCTGTCATGTAGCTGGCATAGCATGCTTGGCATTGGACAGCTGCACTGAAGTCTCCACTTCCTGGGCGTTTCTATTGGCATGTCTTCCGCACATCCAACTAGAGATTCGTACTTGCAAGTGCACCATTACACTCAAAGCTACATGCCTGGATGCCAGAACTTGGTGTGTGTGCACTGCAGAGCATGATGGTTGATCCAGTGGTAGCTGCTGATGGGCGGACATATGAGAGGTCAGCAATGGAGGCCTGGCTGCAGCAGCATCATGTGTCTCCTGTCACTGGCCACCACCTGCTGCATACCAGGCTGGTCCCCAATGTAGCTGCCCGTGCTGCGCTCTCCAACTGTCACCTGGAAATCTGAAGGTGGTTCAGATGGTGTGGGGCTGTACTATGGGGTCATGCTCACACAATCCGCAGACAGCAGGATGCTGGCTGTTGCCATTGCTGTGGCGTGAGAGGCAGATTGGTTCTTGTATGCAAGACTGTGCTGTTTGTGCCTGCTCAGCTAAGCAAGCTGTCCAATGTGCCACGTGCAGCACAGGCGTGACCATACATGCACTCCCTTTGTGCATGCACTCTGTCACCATTGCTATTCATGCTGAGTACAATGCAGTCATGCTGGGGCATCATTTCATTCCACTTGGAGTTTTGCAGCATAATTTACGCCTGTTATTGAATGCAGCATGTCACAGCAGTCAGCCGGTTCATGCCCTGTGTGTATCAAGCTGCAGCTACTGCCTCAGTGCACAAGAATTCCACCTTGAATTGTCACATGATCCCCCGATTTGATTTCAGTCAACTGCGCATTGAGACAGCAGCGTTTGCCTTGCAGCTGACATCAGCATGTATGTGGTCTGCAGGTCAGCATGCTGAGCCAACATGTGAGTCATCTATTGGCGTAGCATGGTTCATCACCATGATTGCTACTGCAGCTAGTGAGCAGACAAAGAGTGCACAAAACAGTGCTAGCAGGTGCCAGCATTATTAAGGCCTGTCTGGGACTGGTGTGAGCATACAGGGAGAGTGGATGACATTGTGGAAGCATTTTAGCCTCACATGAGGGCTCTGGACCTGAACCACAAATGCTAATGCTATTAACGAACTGCTCTGCGGCAACTGCCCAGTACAGAAAAGCATTAAATGCCTGCAATGATTTGCTGGAGCTCTCAGTCACGCCAAAATTTAGTACTTAATTGCAGGACTAGTTTGACCATATGCATGGCAGGTTTCACAGTGCCTTTGAGCAAGTTCTTTCAAGCTTTAGTGCAATTTTGGCTGCAGCACTCGTGATGTTCACAATGGCTTGCCAGCACTCAACAGCAGGTTCACGGTCACTACTGAAGTCACTGAGTGGCACAATAAAATTGATGCTGGCGTTTCCTGGAATATTCCTTTTTGTATCAGGAAACTATGAAGCCTGCTGGCTGACACCTGCGACCTGCTAGCATGCCTATCTATTGCAAAATATACTGATGAACATGATGAGAGCGACTGGAGAGGCTTGCGCAGTGTGCACTCCTTTGTGAAGCTGCTGTCTTAGCTATAGTCAGGGCCTGAAGGCTTATGGCAGGGAACTGTGACTTGTTAAAAACTCTCATCAGCGTGGTGAAGGACAGAAACGTGACGCTTTGGTTCAGAGGTCCATGAAATGAAATCGCTGGCTTTGGCTCATTGGAGTGTCATTTGAAATATTGAGACCCAGCTTCTCGCAGCCACTGTTGGTCTACAGCAGCTACTGCCACCATGTACTGCTTTGTTGTCCACACTATCTCATTGAACACCACACATGACGGCTGTTTCCCAAACAGAACTGATGATGGGTGCATGGCTACAGGCTGACCAGTGCTCACCACCTGATACGTTCCTGCTGGTGGCATAAAAAGCATTCATAGACAAGGGTTGGATATGATGTGGAGGAGTGTATCAGGTTACAGAGAGCTCTGCCTGAGATTTCATTACATCTTATCATGCAGTATGGGACATCAAACAACGCGTACAGGCAATCACACTGCAAAAGTCTGCTCACAGGATCAGGATGCAGTTGTGGAGCTGCCTGAGAAAGTTGAATCAGGTGCAAGCAGTCTAGCCCAAGACAATCACGCAAGATCAAAACTCACTGCGCCAGATGACCACATGGCACAAGAACTAGTATCTCACCATTCAGCTGTCGCCTGGCAGCATTTGTGAATAAGCCAGCCACCAAAGCCTTCAACACCAGCTCCACCTCAGTGCCAGCAGATGCGATTGGCAGCTTCAGCTGGACCAGCTGCTGATGTAGCTGCTGAAAGATGTCCACAGCTTTCTGTAAGGACCGAGCACTCACAAAGTGCTCTTGGCACCAGGCGAGCTGCTGTTTGCGTGGGAGGCCCTCATAGGCTCTATAAAGATTCAAGCCAGTGATGTGGTCGCCTAGCTTGCTGTAGAATTGCTGGTGGGCTGCTACTGCTGCTTCCTTGCGATTCCTGATGGCAGCATAAGAGATGTCAAAGAAAATTACTTGGTGACTTAGCGCCGCCTACATTTCAGGTCATGATACAATATCTGTGAAGACCCCCTTCAACCTTCTTTTGACTCCTGCCCTGCACTTGGCATAGTCTCCATTGAGCAGCCAGAAAGACCACAGCAGACAAACTGCAGCAATTGATCCAATCTGGACAGCATCAGCAGCCATGGAGAGAGCGTGTATCTGACCTTCTGCTCTGGCCAGGAAAAGGCAGGCAAGCACTCAGCATGACAAACAAGGCACACAAAGAAGGCCTGGGAAGGGCAAGCTCAGTACAAGAGAAGGAGCACATGGCAAGCAGTCACACAGGATCCGCAGGTTGTGACAGTATGCCTGGTAAGACACTGGCATGGCCATCACAGGTCATGCATGTCACCCATGAAGCAGAGTGACCCACAGCAAGAGCACAGGCCAGGGCAAGGGATGGGGTAATGCCAATTGGATAGGCAAGGGAAAGGGCAAAGAAAGGGCAAGGGAAGGGGCAAACACAGGGCAAGGCAAAAGGCACAGCAATGGGAGCAACCTGGGGGTAAGCCAGACAGGGTCAGTAGCGGCCATGGCAACCACAATGAGGGCCTCCTGGGCACACCCCAGCTCAGCCCCTGCCAGTAGCACCTTACCCATCCAGGGCTCCACTGGAAAGCCTGCCAA
>JAABUP010000611.1_pt1 | contig 77196 bp, 76 predicted proteins | sample 5559201 | NCBI WGS metagenome assembly JAABUP01 (sample SAMN10711887, study PRJNA513373) | rock metagenome | isolation source: Antarctica rocks | place: Antarctica
ACGAGCTCGATCAGCTCCTCGCGGGAGAGCTCGTCGGGACCCGGCACCCCACGAGCCGATCACAACCCCACCCGGCACCCCGGCAAAACAAGATCTTCCGCGTGTCGAGCACCTGAATGCTTACAGCTTCGGTCACTCCCCAGTCGATATCGTAAAGTCTCTCGATGATCCCGGTCTCGATCGCATGGCGCCGGAGGCTGCGCCTACGTGCCTCGCTGAACTCGCGAAGAGTCGCGGTGGCAAGGGCATCTTCCCAGGCCGCTCGAAGCGCGTCTACGGACTGGAGAACCTGCTCCAGGTCGCCGTTGATGGGTGGTGGCGGTTCCACTTCACGCCATCGGTCCACGACTTCGTCCTGCACCCGCTGACGATATCTCTGTCGCCTCCGCTGGCTCAGTGAGGTCAGGCCGCGGCGCGGCGCGGCGCTGCGCCATCACCACGAGCGTCCCGTCCCACCGGCACCCGACACGCTCGGCGAACGCCGCGGCCCCGGGTCCCGAGACCCGGACGACGAGTCGGTGGCCCGAGAGCGTCGCCGCCGTCCCGGCGCACCGGGCGACGGCGACCGCACCCCACGCCGGGGCGTGCACCTCGACCGCGACCGACACACGCGTGGTCGCGAGCAGGACGGCGAGGGCCTGCGCGGCGACGGCGTGGTGCGCGGCGGCAGGGGCCTCGGCGTCGACTGCCGGGACCACCACGCATGACGCCCCGTCGCGATCCGCGGCACGGGCGACGGACAGGACCGCCTCGAGGTCGCGACATTCGCCGGCGGCGTCGACGAGACCGTGGCGGACCCCGTCGAGGACCACGTCGCTCCGGTGGTCGGTGGTGTGGGTGGTGATGATCGACATGGTGACCTCGCCAGAGAGTCGGTCAGACCGACGCGGTGGTGCGCGCGGTCCAGGTGCTGGTCAGGCCGGTGCCGGCGCGACGGAAGAGCGCGCTGACCGGGCAGCGGCGCTCGACCTCGGCACCGAGGGCCTCGATCTGCTCCTGCGTGGCGTCGGTCTCGACGGTGGCCGCGACGCGGACGTTCTGGAACGAGTCGTCGCCGTTCGCCGCACCCGTGGTCATCACCGTCGGGTTGAAGTCGCCGGAGACCTCGAAGGCGTAGGACGAGATGGTGATGCCCTGCTCCTGGGCGACGATCGACGCCGTGACCTGATTGCAGGTGCTCAGCGAGGCCAGCGTGTAGGCGAGCGGGCTGGGGAACTCGTCCTTGCCGCCGAAGGCTTCGTAGGCATCGGAGGGGATGACGTGGCCGGAGCCGATGACGTCGACGTCCTGGCGGACGCCGGAGCCGGAGCCGGAGACGGAGAAGGTGATGGCGGGCATGGAGCTACCTCTCGGACGCACGGAAGGTACTCGAGGACGCGAGCGAGCGCCGGCGAGGACCGTCCGGGAGGGCATGCGAGGACGAGCCGGGCGCGGCGGGCGGCGTCCTAGCGACAGTCGTCGTACAGGTGGACGCGGCGGCTCGGCCAGAACCGCTCGAGGTCGCCACTGTCCACGAGCAACTATCCTACACCGAAGCCCTCGGGGCGACAACCGTTACCGTCACCTCGTGACCGACTGCACCGCCGCTCCCGCAGACCTCAAGCCACGCAGCCGCGACGTGACCGACGGGATGGAGCGCGCCGCGGCCCGCGGGATGCTGCGCGCGGTGGGCATGGGCGACGACGACTTCGCCAAGCCGCAGATCGGCGTCGCGTCCAGCTGGAACGAGATCACCCCCTGCAACCTCTCGCTCGACCGGCTCGCCGCGGCGTGTAAGGAGGGCGTGCACCACGCGGGCGGCTTCCCCATGGAGTTCGGGACGATCTCGGTCTCCGACGGCATCTCCATGGGCCACGTCGGCATGCACTACTCGCTGGTCTCCCGCGAGGTCATCGCCGACTCGGTGGAGACCGTGGTGTCGGCCGAGCGCCTCGACGGCACGATCCTGCTTGCCGGCTGCGACAAGAGCCTGCCGGGGATGCTGATGGCCGCCGCGCGCCTCGATCTCGCGAGCGTCTTCCTCTACGCCGGGTCGATCATGCCGGGCACGGTCGACGGCCGCGAGGTCTCGATCATCGATGCGTTCGAGGCCGTCGGGGCGTGCGCCCGCGGGCTGATCTCCCGCGCGGAGGTCGACCGCATCGAGCGCGCGATCTGCCCCGGCGAGGGCGCCTGCGGGGGCATGTACACCGCCAACACGATGGCCTGCGCGGCCGAGGCGATGGGCATGGCGCTGCCCGGCTCGTCGTCGCCGCCCTCGGCCGACCGCCGCCGCGACGGCTTCGCCCGGGCGTCGGGCGACGCCGTGGTGGGGATGCTCTCGCGCGGGCACACCGCCCGCGACGTCATGACCCGCGAGGCCTTCGAGAACGCGATCGCCGTGGTCATGGCCTTCGGCGGCTCCACCAACGCCGTGCTGCACCTGCTCGCCATCGCCCGCGAGGCCGGGGTGCCCCTCGAGCTCGACGACTTCAACCGGATCGGCGACCGCGTCCCGCACCTCGCCGACGTCAAGCCGTTCGGGCGCCACATGATGACCGCGGTCGACAAGGTCGGCGGCGTCCCCGTCGTCATGCGGGCCCTGCTCGACGCGGGCCTGCTGTACGGTGACGCGCTCACCGTCACCGGGCGCACCCTCGCCGAGAACCTCGCCTCCCTCGACCCGCCCGCCCTCGACGGCGACATCCTGCGCCCGCTGTCCGCCCCCATCCACCCGACCGGCGGCCTGACCGTCCTGCGCGGCTCGCTCGCCCCGGACGGTGCGGTGGTCAAGTCGGCCGGTTTCGACTCGGACTCCTTCGAGGGAACCGCCCGCGTGTTCGACGGCGAGCAGGGCGCGATGGACGCGGTGGCGGGCCACGGCCCCCGCCCGCTGGAGTCCGGTGACGTCGTCGTCATCCGCGACGAGGGTCCGCGGGGCGGACCGGGGATGCGCGAGATGCTCGCCGTCACCGGGGCCATCAAGGGCGCCGGCCTCGGCAAGGACGTCCTGCTGCTCACCGACGGCCGCTTCTCCGGCGGGACGACGGGGCTCTGCGTCGGCCACGTCGCCCCCGAGGCCGCGCACGGCGGGCCGATCGCCTTCGTCCGCGACGGTGACCGCATCCGGCTCGACCTCACGGCCCGGACCCTCGACCTGCTGGTGGACGGCGCCGAGCTCGCTCGGCGCCGCGACGGCTGGCAGGCGCCTCCTCTCAAGCACCGCACCGGCGTGCTCGGCAAGTACGCGCGGCTGGTGGGCTCGGCCGCCGAGGGGGCGGTCGTCGGGTTCTCCTGACCCGGTCAGCGGCCCACCGACCGCTGCGCGTTGGGCTGGTCGAGCAGCCACCGGAGCAGGGGCCCCGCCCCGTCGGGTGGGTCATGCTCGTCGAAGCGCGCTCGGGAGACCAGGCTCCCGTCCTCGACCGTGAGTTCGACGCGCACCCCGTCCGCCCTTCGTGTCGGGGGTCGGTCGGCGAAGGAGCAGGCGTCGACGAGGCCGCGCAGGGTCGCCACGGCGCCCGCGTCGAGCGCGTCGGAGTCCAGCCTGATGGTGACGACCATGCCCCCGACCCCGCCGCCGCGGACCGCCGACACCTTCACCGGGGGTCCGGCGTCGGGACGACCTTCACCGCATCCCAGCCGCCGCGCACGGCGTCGTGTTGGGTCGAGCCGTCCCCGAAGCGTTCGCCGGCCACCGCGACGGTCACTGCGGCGGCGGTGGCGAAGTCGGCGTCGGCGCGCAGGCGCCCGGTGAGCGTCTCGTACCAGATCGAGCCCGCGTCCTCCCAGGCATTGCCGCCGAGCGCCCGGGCGGCCTCGGCGAAGGCGCGGTTGGGGATGCCGGAGTTGACGTGGACCCCGCCGTTGTCGTGGCGCGGGTCGTCGTCGATCGGGAGATCGGCGTAGGAGTCCATGTCGGCGGGCTGATCGTCGCCATCGTAGGCGGTCCCGGGCGCGATCATGTTGCGCAGCGCCCCGCCCAGTGACGGCTCGAGGACGCCCTCGCCGACCAGCCAGTTCGCCGACGCCGCGGGGATCCCGAGCGCGCGCTGCTTGACGAGGATGCCGAACACGTCGGAGAACGACTCGTTGAGCGCTCCGCTCTGACCCTCGTAGACCAGCGCCGCGGAGTACTGAGTGACGCCGTGGGTCAGCTCGTGGGCGATGACGTCGATGCTGCGGGTCAGCCCGCCCACGACGAACGTGCCGCCGCCCCCGTCGCCGTAGACCATCTGCTCGCCGGTCCAGAATGCGTTGTCGTACCGCTGCCCGAAGTGCACCGACGACACGAGGTCGAGTCCGCGGTCGTCGATGGAGTCGCGCTCGAAGAGCTCGCGGTAGAACGCCGCAGTCGTCGTGGCGCCGTCGAAGGCCTCGTCGACCGCGGTGTCGCCGGACCGCGGGTCGCCGTCGCCGCGCACGCGACGCCCGGGCAGCGCCTCCTCCTCGCCCCCGCCGACGTCGAACACGGTGTTCGCGGCACGGCCCACCACGTCGGGCGGCCGGGCGATCTGCCCCGCGGCCCGCGCTCGCAGCGCGGCCCCGACCGCGAGGCGGCGGCCGCGGAGGGACTCCGAGAGCTGCAGCGTGCGCAGTGCGGCCTCGCGCGCCTCGGCGGAACCCACCTCGGCGACACGCAGGAGCAGGGACGGGGGAGCGATGGCGCACGCGATCACGAACCCGAGTGTGACAGGGCTCACGACCGAAGGTGGCGTCGCGCGCCTCACGGTCCCGGGTGCGACACGGTCGCCGCACATCTGAGATGATCGTGGAGCACGGGATGCCGCCGAACGGGCCGCACCCGTGGGGTCGTCGGCCGGCACGCGCTGGACAGGGATGTCCGCGGCGCGATGTGGTCACCTCGGGTGGACCGGGTCCCGCGGCCGCAATCGTCCCTTGTGGAGAGGCACGTCCGCATCACCATGTCCCTTTTTTCCGACCTCGGCGTCGATCCCCGTATGGCCGACCTGCTCGCCGAGCGCGCCATCATCGAGCCGACCCCCATCCAGGCCGCCGCCGTTCCCGACGCACTCGCCGGGCGTGACGTGCTCGGTCGCGGCCGCACCGGCTCCGGCAAGACCCTCGCCTTCGGGCTCCCCGTGCTGCAGCGGCTCGCCCGCCGGGACGCGCCGACGCGCCCCGGTCGTCCCCGGGCGCTCGTCCTGCTCCCCACCCGCGAGCTCGCGAGCCAGGTCCGCGACGCTCTCGCACCGCTCGTCGAGGCCCTCGGCCTCCGACAGACGGTCGTCTACGGCGGCGTCGGCCAGGGCCGGCAGGCCGAGGCGCTGCGGCGCGGCGTCGACCTGCTCATCGCCTGCCCCGGCCGGCTCGAGGACCTCATCGGTCAGCGGATCCTCGACCTCGACCGGGTCGAGGTCACCGTCCTCGACGAGGCCGACCACATGGCCGACCTCGGATTCCTGCCCGCCGTGCGCCGCCTGCTCTCCCGGACCCCGGCGGACTCGCAGCGGCTGCTGTTCTCGGCGACGCTCGACGGCGAAGTAGACCGGATCGTCAAACAGTTCATGTCGCGCCCGGTGACCCACAGCGTGGACTCCGCGTCCGAGTCGATCCCGGACATGACCCACCACGTGTTCACGGTGTCGCCCGCGGACCGCTCCGCGGTGATCCAGGAGCTCGCCCGCGGCCTGGGCCGCAGCATGCTGTTCACCCGCACCAAGCACGCCGCCCGCAAGCTGTCGCGCCAGCTCACCGCGTCGGGTATCCCGGCCACGGAGCTGCACGGCAACCTCAGCCAGCCCGCGCGGGACCGCAACATGGCCGGCTTCCACGCCGGCGACGTGCGCGTGCTGGTGGCCACCGACATCGCCGCCCGGGGCATCCACGTCGACGACGTCGCCCTCGTGGTCCACGTCGACCCGCCGTCCGAGCACAAGGCCTACACGCACCGCTCCGGGCGGACCGCGCGCGCCGGCTCGTCCGGCGACGTCGTCACCCTCGTCCCGCCGGCCGAACGCGCCGAGGTCGCCAAGATGACGCGGCAGGCCGGGATCAAGCCCCGGACCGCCACCGTCGCCCCGGGTGCCGCCGAGATCGGTGCGTTGGTCGGTGAGGCGGCTCCGCTCGTGGCCGCCGGGGACCAGCCGACGGCCGCGGCACGCAAGCCCGCGGCCCAGCCCCCGCGGGCGGGGTCGGGCGGTCAGCGGGGCCCGGGCGGTCAGCGGGGCCCGGGCGGTCAGCGCGGCTCGGGCGGGCAGGCCGGCGGACGCCGCCGCGGAGCGTCCCCGGACGTCCCGTCCGGGGATGCGAGCGGATCCCGGCGGGGCACCGGGGGCCGGGGAGGGGGTCGCGGAGCGGGTATCGGTCGTGCGCCCTCGGGATCCGCGCCCACCTACTCGACGTCCTCCTCGGCATCGGGGGGCCCGGGCGCGCCGCATTCGGCGGCCGCCCACTCCGCCCGCGCCGGCGGAGCACGTCGGGGCGGGCGCGGGCGGAGCTGAGCCGGGTCCGGAGGTAGCCTCACCGTTTCCCTGCGCCGGGTGTTATCGACTCGCCCAGGAGGGTGTGAAGGCGCTCTGGTGGCGTCGGGCCCAGTCACGGAAGGTGCCGGCCGTTCGACGGGTGATCTTCTTGACGGTCGGGTGAACGGTGGCGGCGTCGGGTTCGAGGCTGGTGGCGAGCAGGGCGAGCACTGCTTCGGCAACGTCGGCGGGCATGCCGGCCTCGGTCATGGCCTGGTGCGCGGTCTGGGGTGCAACGTCGATGTAGCGCAGAGGGCGGCCGAGGACCTCGGCGAGGATGTCGACCTGCACTGCGGGAGAAAGCGCTTCGGGCCCGGTGAGCGGGTACGCCTGATGAGCGTGGCCGTCTCCAGGTGTGGTGAGCACGGCCGCTGCGACGGCGGCGATGTCGTCGGGGTCGATCACCGCGGTGCGGCCGGCCCCGTAGGGGGTGTAGACCGTGTCGTGGCTGGCCACCGTGTCGGTCCACATCAGGGCGTTGGACATGAATCCGGTGGGCCGCAGGCACGTCCACGCGACCCCGCTGTCGCGGACGGCTTGTTCCCCGGCGCGGTGCCAGGTGGTGATGGGGTCGTGAGAGGTTTCGTCGCCGACGTTGAGCGCGGAGAGCTTCACGATGAGGGTGACACCGGCGTCGCGGGCGGCTGCGCTGAGATGTGCATCGTGCTGGGGCCCGTCGGGCCCGCGGGAGAGCAGGAACACCCGTTCAACTCCGTCCAGGGCGTTCGGCAGGGTCGAGGGGTCGCCGAGGTCGGCTCCGACGACGTGCACGGCGGCGGGGAGGTCAGCACCCTCGGGGCGCCGACTCATCGCCCGCACGGTCTGTCCGGACGCGAGGAGCCGGTCGAGGAGGGCACGGCCGACAGTGCCGGTGGCGCCGGTCACGAGAATCATGGCGGGGTTCTTCCTTCATCCGGTACGAGCCTTGGGCTGCGTGCTGCGGGGCCGTGCGCCGCCGGCGTGTGGTCGGGGGAGCGCGAACACGAGCAGGAAGGTGGCGACGGAGGCACGATGGCCAGCACCAGCCGCCGCCGGTGCCCGAACGCTTCGACCGGCTCGCCACCGGGTCCCCGCGCCCTGCGGCAACGTCGGGGTGGCCGGGGCGAAGGGGAGCCCGCCCCTGAGCCGTGGTCGTTGCTCACGGCGCCCCGGTCGCGTCCCCGGCGCCTCCGGGCTCGCGGAGTGGCCCTCTGTGGAGCAGCTTGGGTAGTTCCTCGATCAGGGCGTCGTGCCAGCCGACTTCGGCGCGCAGGCGCACCAGCGAGTGCTCGAACGTCATCGGCTCGACGCCCACGAGATGCGGCGCCGCGGTCTGATACTCCTGCTCGAGCATCGCCAGCTGCGCCGCGATCGCCTGACGCCGGGCCCCGAGGGCCGCGGCGAGTTCCTCCTCGGCCAGGTCCGGGGTGTAGGCCAAGGCCAGATCGATCGGGTCCGGACACAACCGGGTGTCACGCAACGCGGCGTCGCGCTGGGCGACGAGCTCCTGACGGCCCTCCATCGTGATCGCGTACACCGTCCGCTCCGGCGGGTTGCCCTCGCGCTCGGTGCGCACCACCTCGACCAGTCCCTCCCGGCCCATGCGGTGCAGCGCGTTGTACAGCGACCCCGGCTTGACGTCGGTCCACAGCTCGGTGCGGTCGAGCTTGGCCGCCCGCCGAATCTGGTAGCCGTGCATCGGGCCGCCTCGGGCCAGCGCACTGAGAGCGAAGAGTCGCGTGCTGTTCACCGGCATAGTCAACCGCGACTATGAGTCTTAGTCAAACGCGACTAACTGGTCGCGCTGCCGATCGGCTGTCTCGGAGCAGGGGCCCGAAGATCCTGTCGAGGTGGGCATGTCACGGGGCCGAGAGGGGCCGTCGACGATCCGCACCCCGGTCGACCCGCTCGAACAGCCCCGCCGCCCGCTCGGCGGTGTCCACGGCCCAGCGCCCGGTGCTGAGCAGCCCCAGGACCAGGATGCCGACGCCGAGCCCGAGCACCAGCCACCACACGCCGTGCGCCGCGCTCGTGAACGCCGTCCCGCCGCGGGCCAAGGCCGATCCCACGATCGTTCCGGAGATCGCGACGCCCAGGGTGATGCCGGTCTGCCGGCCGGCTGAGGCCATCGAGGCGGCCATCCCGGCCATCGAGGCCGGCATTCCGGAGACCGCCGTGTTGGTGATCGGCGGGTTGATGGTGCCCTGGGCGATGCCGAACAGCAGATAGGTCGCGAGCACGGCCGGCAGCGGAGTGGCCGGTCCGAGCCAGATCGACGCGCCGCCGCCCAGTGCCAGCGCGGCCCCGGAGACCACCAGCGGCAGTCGAGGACCGCGCCCGCCGACCAGCCGGCCGGCGAGCGGGGCGAGCACCACGATCAGCACCCCGACCGGGAGCAGGCACAGCCCGGCCACGAGCGCCGACATGCCGCGCACGTCCTGCAGGTACAGGGTGGTCACGAACAGGAACGCGCCGAACCCGCACAAGGCAAACAGCGCCATCAGGAGCGCCGAGCTGAAGGGCACGCTGCGGAACAAGCGCAGCTCCAGCAGCGGATCGCCACGGCGCGGCTCGTAGCCGAGGATGCCCAGCGCGCCGAGCACGGCGACGGCGAGCAGGCCGAGGATGACCGGCGAGGTCCAGCCCAACCTGCCGGACTCGATGACCGCGTAGACGACGCTGCCCAGCACCAGGATCACCAGGGTCTGGCCCACCGGGTCGAACCGGCGCGCCCGGGCGGCCCGGGACTCGGGCACGAACAGCGCGGTGCACACGATCGCGGCGACCACGATCGGCACGTTGATCCAGAAGATGGAGCGCCAGCCGAAGCCGTCGACCAGGGCGCCGCCGAGGATCGGACCCAGCCCCAGCGTCAGGCCGGACATCGCGCCAAACACACCGATGGCCCTGGCCCGCTCAACCCGGTCGGGGAACGTGGTGGCGATGATCGCCATCGCCACCGGGTTGAGCATCGTGCCACCGACGGCCTGCAGTGCACGCGCCGCGATCAGCCCACCGATGCTCGGCGCCAGGCTGCACAACAGCGAGCCGAGCCCGAAAGCGGCGAGGCCGACCTGGAAGATCCGCCGACGGCCGATCCGGTCGGCGGTGGACCCGGCCAGCAACAGGAAGCTGGCCAGCACCAGGGTGTACGCGTCGACCGTCCACTGCAGGCCGGATACCGAGGCGTTCAGGTCCCGACGAATCGCCGGCAACGCGACGTTGACGATGGAAATGTCCATCACCACGACGACGATGCTGGCGCAGCAGATCGCGAGCACCAGGAATCGGCGGCGTTGGCCGAGTTCGGGCACGCCGCGCCACACCGGCCCGCCTTCGCTGGCCGTGGTCTTCGGCAGCGTCGAATCACTCATGACCACGACGCTAGGATTTGGAGCATGCTCGAAGTCAAGCCGCAGCCGGAACCCGAGCTTGCTCGCTCCGACCCTCAGGTGGGCCTGAGCATCGCCGAGGCCGCCCGCCGCACCGGGGTCAGCGTGCACACCCTGCGCTACTACGAACGCGCCGGCCTGGTCGTCACCACCGTCGACCGCACCGCCGGCGGCCGGCGACGCTACCAGCAGCAAGACCTGGATTGGATCACCATTTGCACCAAGCTGCGGGCCACCGGCATGCCCATCAAGACCATCCGACGCTACGCCCAACTCGTATCCGCCGGGCACGGCAACGAGCAGGAACGACTTGCCCTCATGGAGGCCCACCGCGCCGACGTGACCGCCAAGCTCGCTGAGATACAGGAGAACCTCGAGCTCATCGACCACAAGATCAACGTTTACCGAGACCGGTTCGCCGCCGGCGACGCCGACCAACTATGGACCCATCGCCCAGCATCGGGGTGACTCAGGGCGCGCGACCGTCGCGGACCTCGGCGTAGGCGGCCCGGACGGCTTCGGCGGTCGAGCGGTCCTCCGCCGAGGCCTCGACGTCGGTGTCCGCCGAGCGTGACCACTCCGGCTCCTCGCCGTGCAGCGCCCAGGTGGCCTGGCGGGCGGCTCCGAGCGCCACGTACTCGGCGGGGGCGAGCACCTGGACCGGGAGACCGAAGACCGACGGTGCGATCCGGGCGACCGCGCGCGAGCGGCTCCCACCCCCGACGAGCAGGAGCCGCGAGGCGGGGACCCCCTGATCAGCGAGCGCGTCGACGCCGTCGGCGAGCCCGCACAGCATCCCCTCGACCGTCGTACGGGCCAGGTTCTCGCGCGTCGCGTTGGCGCCGGTCAGGCCCACGAACCGACCGCGGGCGTCGGGGCGGTCGGGGGTGCGCTCGCCCTCGAGGTAGGGCAGGAGGACGAGCCCGCCCGCGCCGGGGTCGGCGTCGAGCGCGAGGGCGTCGAAGCCGTCGGGGTCGACGCCGAGCAGCGTCGCCCCGGCCTCGAGCGCCCGGGCCGCGTTGAGCGTGCACACCAGCGGGAGGAAGCCGCCGCGGGCATCGGCGAACCCGGCGACCTGCCCGGTGGGGTCGGTGGTGGGCGTGTCGTGCTGCGCGAACACCGTCCCGGACGTCCCGAGAGAGACCACGAGGTCGCCGGGGTGCATCCCCACCGCGAGCGCGGCACCCATGTTGTCGCCGGTGCCCGGGGACACCACGAGCCCGCCGTCGGTTCGTCCGACGGCCTCGCCCGGGTCGGCCACCCGTGGCAGGTCGAGGTCGCGGCCGAACGCGGTGCGCAGCAGATCGGCTCGGTACTCGCCGGTGGGAGTCGACCAGTAGCCCGTGCCCGAGGCGTCGCCGCGGTCGGTCACGGGTTCCGCGCGTCCGGTGAGCCGCCACGTCAGCCAGTCGTGCGGGAGCATGACCGACCGGGCCCGCGACGCCGTGTCGGGCTCGGCGCGCGCGGTCCAACGCAGCTTCGCGACGGTGATGCTCGCGAGCGGGACCGTGCCCACGGCGTCGGCCCACGCCTGCGGCCCGCCGAGCTCGGAGACGAGGTCGGCGGCGTCGGAGGCGGAGCGGGTGTCGTTCCAGAGCAGCGCGTCGCGCACCGGGGCACCGGACTCGTCGAGCAGCACCATCCCGTGCTGCTGGCCGGCGACCCCGACCGCGGCGACGTCGTCGGTCCCGACCTCCTCGAGCGCCCCGCACAGGGCGTCCCACCAGGCCGCCGGGTCGACCTCGGTGCCGTCCGGGTGCGGGCGCCGCGCCTCGCGTACGACGCGGCCGTCCTCCGGGTCGACGACGACGACCTTGGTGGCCTGGGTGGACGAGTCGACACCGGCGACGAGCGACATCGTCCGAGTATCACCCCGCGGCCCTCACCACGGGGGCCGTCCGTCGATACAGCCGCAGGAGTCGCGAACGACGAACCGCGGGGGGAGCCGCAGCGTCGTGGGCGGGGCGGCCGGCTCCTCGCGGCGGCGCAGCAGCATCCGTACCGACTCGGCGGCGATCCGCGCGAAGGGCTGCGCCATCACCGTCAGGCGCGGGGAGAACAGGTCCGCCCAGGCGAAGTCGTCGAAGCCGGCGACGGCGACGTCGATGGGCACCCGGACACCGGCGTCGCGCAGCGCGGCAACGACGCCGATGGTCATGCTGTTATTGCCGGCCACGATCGCCGTCGGCGGGTCCTCCTCCGCGAGGAGCCGGGCGGTGGCCATCCGCGCCGGCTCCGTGGCCGAGTCGCCGGAGACCTCGAGCGCGGGATCGGACCCGATTCCACGCGCGACGAGGGCATCGTGGAAGCCGTCGCGGCGCTCGATGGTGGTGGCGAGCCCGTCGAGCCCGGCCACGAGGGCGATCCGCCGGTGCCCGTGGTCGATCAGGTGCGCGGTGAGCGTCGCCGTCGCGATGCGGTTCTCGCTGCCGACCTGGTCGAGGTCCGCGTCGATGAGCCGGTCGAGCAGCACCGTCGGGACGCTGTGCCGGCGCAGGTAGCGCAGCGCCTCGTCGGGCCGGGCCGACGGGGCGAGGACGATCCCCTCGACGCGGTGGTGGTGCAGCCGGGACACGAGCGTCGCCTCGTACCCGGGGTCCTCGTGCGGATCGACCAGCAGCAGCGTGTAGCCGGCGGCCGCGGCGCTCTGCTCGGCGGCGGAGAGCAGATCGCCGAAGTAGGGGTTGGAGATCGCCGAGAGGACCAGCCCGATCGTCGTCGTCCGCGCGGTGGCGAGCGAACGGGCCACCGTGTTCGGCGTATAGCCCAGCGCCGCGACCGCGCCGAGCACGGCGTCGCGGGTCCGGGGGCTGACCCGTCGCGTCCGGTTCAGAACGTGGGACACCGTCGCGGTGGAGACCCCCGCACGGCGTGCGACGTCGGCCATCGTGGACATCGGCCCCCCTTCCCCTCCCGCCGCGAGGCCGCCGAAGCGCCCGGCGGGATCGTAGGGCCCTTCTCGGCGAGGCAAGCGCTTGCGAGGATGCGAGTTCCGCTTTACGGTCCGTTCACGGCGTGGCGCAGGTCACGTCGACAGGGTGACGCGAGGAGGCGGCGTGTTCGCAGGACGGAGACCGCGCGGGCCCCGAGGGCGCGTGCGGCGCCCGCTGCTCGCGGCGCTCTGCGCGGCGGCCCTCGCGCTCGTCGCGGGGTGCTCCGGTGCAGGCGCGCTCGGGGGCGGGGGCGACGCGCAGACCGTCACCATCGCGATCGTGTCCAATCCCCAGATGAAGGACGCGATCTCGCTGTCGCCACAGTTCGAGCAGGAGAACCCGGGTATCCGGCTCCGGTTCGTGAGCCTCTCGGAGAACGAGGCCCGCGCGAAGATCACGGCGTCGGTCGCCACCGGCGGCGGCGAGTTCGACGTCGTGATGGTCTCGAACTACGAGACGCCCCAGTGGGCGGCGAACGGCTGGCTCACCGACCTGCAACCGCTGATCGACGCGACCCCGGGCTACGACCAGGCCGACTTCGTCCCCACTGTGCGCGACGCGCTCTCCTACCAGGGGCACATGTACTCGGTGCCGTTCTACGGTGAATCGTCATTCCTCATGTACCGCAAGGACCTCTTCGAGCAGGCCGGGATGACCATGCCCGCGCAGCCGACGTGGCCCGAGGTGGCGGCGATGGCGGCCCGTCTCAACGACCCCGCCTCGGGGCGCGCGGGTATCTGCCTGCGAGGCAAGCCGGGGTGGGGCGAGATGATGGCCCCGCTGAGCACAGTGATCAACACCTTCGGCGGCCGCTGGTACGACCCGGCGTGGCGGGCCCAGCTCACCTCGCCGCAGGTGGAGCAGGCCGTGTCGTTCTACGTCGACCTGGTCCGCCAGTACGGCGAGCCGGGCGCGGCGCAGGCCGGCTTCTCCGAGTGCGGCACGCAGTTCGGCCAGGGCAACGCCGCCATGTGGTACGACGCGACCTCGGCCGCCGGCACCGTGGAGAACCCCGAGGAGTCGACGGTCGTCGGCAAGGTCGGTTATGCGCCCGCGCCGGTCGTCGCCACGCCGACCTCGGGCTGGCTCTACAGCTGGTCGCTGGCCATCCCGAAGACCTCCCCCCACGTCGACGCGGCCTGGAAGTTCATGACCTGGATGACCAACAAGGAGTACGTCAGGCGTGCCGGCACCCAGCTGGGCTGGAGCTCGGCGCCCCCCGGCGCCCGGACCTCGACGTATACGACCCCGGAGTACGCCAGCGCCGCCGCCGCGTTCGCCCCGACCGTCCTGTCGGCGCTCGAGCGGGCGAACCCGCGGGCCCCGACCATCGACCCGGTGCCCTACCAGGGCATCCAGTTCGTGCGGATTCCCGAGTTCCAGGATCTCGGCACCCGGGTCAGCCAGCAGGTCAGTGCCGCCATCGCCGGGCAGATCAGCACCCGCGAGGCGCTCGAGCAGTCCCAGATGTACGCCACCACGGTGGGGGAGAGCTACCAGTGACCGCGACCCTCGAGCGCGCCGAGCCGTCTCCGGCGCCCGCACCGCAGCGCACCCCCTCGGCGAAGGCCGAGGGCTGGAAGAGGCGTGGGCCGCTGCTGCCGGCGCTGGTCTTCACCATCGTCGTCACCCAGATCCCGTTCCTGCTGACGTTGTACTACTCGGTGCAATCGTGGAACCTGGTCCGCCCGGGCTCACAGCGCTTCGTGTTCCTGGCGAACTACGGCAAGGTGTTCTCCGACTCGCAGTTCCGCGGCGTCGCGTTGAACACCGTGCTGATGACCGTCGGCTCGGTGCTCATCGCGGTGGTCCTGGGACTGGGCCTGGCGCTGCTGCTCAACCGGCACGTTGTCGGACGCGGGTTCCTGCGGACGCTGCTGGTGACGCCGTTCCTCGTCACGCCGGTGGCGGGCGCGCTGCTGTGGAAGACCACGCTGCTCGACCCGACCTACGGCCTGATCAACTTCGTGCTCTCGCCGTTCGGGGCGTCGGGCACCGACTGGGTCAGCCAGTTCCCGCTCGCGTCGGTGATGGCGGCGCTGGTGTGGCAGTGGACGCCGTTCATGATGCTGCTCCTGCTTGCGGGGCTGCAGTCGCAGCCGACCGACCAGCTCGAGGCCGCCCGCGTCGACGGTGCCGGCGCGTGGGCGATCTTCCGCGAGCTGACGCTGCCGCACCTGCGCCGCTTCCTCGAGCTCGGCATCGTCCTCGGGGCGATTTACCTGGTGAACACCTTCGACGCGGTGTACATGATCACCCAGGGCGGCCCGGGCACGTCCAGCGCGAACCTGCCCTTCTACATCTACCAGCGCGCTTTCCTCGGCTTCGACATCGGACAGTCGGCGGCCATGGGCGTCGTCGTGGTGGTGCTGACGATCATCGTGGCGACCTTCGCGCTGCGGCTGGTGTTCCGGACGTTCTCCGGCGAGGAGGAGGCGGCGTGAAGCGCAGCGGAACCGGCCCCATCGAGGAGGCGGCGTGACCACCCTCACCGAGACGCCCACGACGTCGTCCGACAAGGACGCGGCCCCCGCCCGTCGCCAGCCCCGGACCTCCGTCGGCGGCATCTCGCTCACCGTGCTGACCTGGGTGCTCGCCATCGGATTCTTCTTCCCGGTGCTGTGGATGGTGCTCACGGCGTTCAAGTCCGAGGCCGACGCCTACACCGACCCGCCCCGACTGGTCTTCTCGCCGACGCTGGAACAGTTCCGGTCGGTGTTCTCGTCCGGGATCGGGCCCTACCTGGCCAACTCCCTGGGCGCGACGGTCCTCTCCACGTTGTTGGTGCTGCTGCTGGGCACGCCCGCCGCGTACGCGCTGTCGCTGCGGCCGGTGCAGAAGACCTCGGACGTGCTGTTCTTCTTCATCTCGACCAAGATGCTGCCGGTCGTCGCGGCCATCGTCCCCATCTACGTGGTGGTCAACGAGGTCGGCGCGCTGGACAACGTCTGGACCCTCGTCGTCCTCTACACCGGGATGAACCTGCCCATCGCGGTGTGGATGATGCGCTCGTTCTTCCTCGAGGTGCCCTCCGAGCTGCTCGAGGCCGCGTCGATCGACGGGGCGTCGCTGGCCCGGACGCTGCGGGAGGTGGTGCTGCCCATCATCTCGCCGGGCATCTTCGCCACCGGCCTGATCTGCACGATCTTCGCGTGGAACGAGTTCTTCTTCGCGGTCAACCTCACCGCCGCCAACGCGGGGACGGTGCCGGTCTTCCTGGTCGGTTTCATCACCTCGGAGGGGCTGTACTGGGCCCGGCTCTCGGCGGCGGCGACGCTGGCCGCGCTGCCCGTGGTGCTCGCCGGGTGGGTCGCGCAGAACAAGCTGGTGCAGGGTCTGTCCTTCGGTGCGGTCAAGTAGGGAGCTGGTCATGGCCGAGGTTGTCTTTGACTCCGCGTCGCGCATCTACACCCCCGGTACGCGGCCCGCGGTGGACACGCTGGACATGACGGTCGCCAACGGCGAGCTCGTCGTTCTGGTCGGGCCCTCGGGCTCGGGCAAGTCGACAGCGCTGCGGATGCTGGCCGGCCTCGAGACCATCGACGCCGGGGCGGTGACGATCGACGGGCGCAACGTCGTCGACGTGCCGCCCAAGGACCGCGACATCGCCATGGTGTTCCAGAACTACGCGCTCTACCCGTCCAAGACGGTCGCCGAGAACATGGCCTTCCCGCTGAAGATGCGCGGGATCGACGCCGAGGAGCGCAAGCGGCGGGTGCACGACGCCGGCGAGCTGCTGGGCCTGACCGACTACCTCGACCGCAAGCCCAAGTCACTCTCCGGCGGGCAGCGCCAGCGGGTCGCCATGGGCCGGGCGATCGTCCGCGAGCCGCAGGTCTTCCTCATGGACGAGCCGCTGTCCAACCTCGACGCCAAGATGCGCGTGCAGACCCGGGCGCAGATCGCCGGGCTGCAGTCCCGGCTCGAGGTGACGACGGTGTACGTCACCCACGACCAGGTCGAGGCCATGACCATGGGCGACCGAGTGGCGGTGCTTCGCGACGGGAAGCTGCAGCAGTACGCGACGCCGTCGGAGCTCTACGACCACCCCGTGAACTCCTTTGTCGCCGGGTTCATCGGGTCGCCGGCGATGAACCTCATGGACCTCTCGCGCACCGCCTCGGGGGTCTCGCTCGGTGACGTCGACCTGCCGTTGCGGCGGGAGGTGGCCGACGCCGCGGGCTCACGGGAGCGCCTCACCGTCGGCCTCCGGCCCGAGGACTGGACGCTGGACTCCGGCGAGGGGTCGCTGAAGGTCGTGATCGACGTGGTCGAGGAGCTCGGCAGCGAGTCCTACCTCTACGGACACATGTCCGAGGACGACTCCACGACGTTGGTGGTGCGCGGCCCGGGACGGACGGCGGTGCGCCATGGGGAGACGATCGCGATCCGCCCCGACGCCGACGCCCTGCACCTCTTCGACGCCGAGTCCGGGGAGCGTCTCGTCGCCTGACGCACCTCAGCGGCTCAGCCGCCTCTGGAGAGCCTCGACCGTCGCGCGGGCGCCGTCAGTGTGCAGGGCGTCGAGGTGCGTGCGGTAGGCGGTGGTGAAGCGCGCGTCGTCGGCGAGGTCGCCGAAGAGGTCCCGGTCGGCGAGGAACGCGAGCGGCTCGTCGGGGTAGCGGCGGGCGGCGGCGGTGCGGTCCTCGGCGCGGGCGTCCACGACCTCGATCGGTTCGCCCGCCTCGTCGACGCCCTCGGCGTAGCGGGCCCACGCCGCGACGATCAGGGCCGACCGCTCGACGCCGCCCTGCCCGCCCTCGGCGAGGTTCGCGTGGATCACCGGGACCAGCCACGTCGGGATGCGGTCGGAGCTCTCGGCGCCGAGCCGGGCGAGCGTGTCGCGGATCTCGGGGTTGGCGAAGCGCTCGAGCAGCGTCGCCTTGTAGTCGTCGAGGTCGACGCCCGGGACCGACGGCAGCGTCGGCGTCGCCTCGTCGTCCATGTAGCCGCGCACGAAGCCCGCGAACAGCTCGTCGGAGGCGACCTCGTGGGCGTAGCGGTACCCGGCGAGGTAGCCGAGGTAGGCGATCGCCTGGTGCGAGCAGTTCAGCAGCCGGAGCTTCATGAGCTCGTAGGGCTCGACGTCGTCGACCATCTGCACGCCGACGTCCTCGAACGCCGGCCGTCCGGCGACGAAGCGATCCTCGAGCACCCACTGCACGAACGGCTCGCACACCACCGGCCAGCCGTCGTCGACACCGGAGCGCTCGGCGAGCTCGGCACGGTCGTCGTCGGTGGTACGCGGGGTGATCCGGTCCACCATGCAGTTCGGGAACGGCACCTCGCGCTCGATCCACTCGGCGAGGTCGGCGTCGCGCAGGCGGGCGAACGCGGTGATCATCCGGTGCGCGACGTCTCCATTGCCGGGAATGTTGTCGCAGCTCATCACGGTGAACGGCCCGGTCGCGGCGTCGCGACGCCGGCGCAGCGCCTCGACGATTACGCCGAACGCACTGCGTGGTGGGTCACCGTCGGGGTCCAGGTCGTGCTCGATGTCGTCCTCGCCCCGGTCGAACTCACCCGTCGTCCGGTTCACGTGGTAACCGCCCTCGGTGACGGTCAGGCTCACGATCCCCACGGCCGGGTCCGCCATGCGCGCCAGGACGGCCTCGGGGTCATCGGGGGCGATCAGGAAGTCGACCATCGACCCGATGACGCGTGGATCGCGGCTTCCGTCGGCGTGCTTGAGGACCAGCGTGTAGAGGTGGTCCTGCCGCGCCAGGATCTCGCCTATCGCGTGGTCGGCGTCGAGCACCCCGACCCCGCACTCGGCCCACTCGTGCGCCTGGCCCTCGCTCATCAGGCGGTCGAGATACATCGCCTGGTGCGCCCGGTGGAACCCGCCGACACCGATGTGCACGATGCCGACCCTGAGCGCGTCGCGGTCGTAGGACGGTCCCGGTACGTCCAGTCCGTCGACGGTTTCCCGGGACAGCGGTGTGGCGGCCATCACCCGAGCCTAGGACAGTCGCCGGCCGCGCGGGCGGCACGCTGGGACCGTGATTCGCAACGTGGTGGTCGGGACGGTCGCGGACGGTGTGAGCGCGGAGGAGGTCGAGACCGCGCTGCAGGCCCTGCGGGACCTGCGCGTCGAGGGGGTCACGTTGCGGTGCGTGGCGGGCTCGGACCTGGGGCTGCGGGAGGGCAACGCGTCCTTTGCGATCACCGTCGACCTCGACTCCGAGGAGGCCTACCGCATCTACGACGCCGATGCCGAGCACAACCGCATCCGGCGTGAGTTCTTCGCTCCCATCATCGCGTCGATCACCCGCATCCAGGTCCCGCTACCCGACTGAGCCGGCTGGCCTCGTTGTCCCGCCCCCCGCCCGTGTCAGCAAAGTTCGACGGAGCGGCAATCCTGACGCTGAACGTCAGGAAAGCCCCATTGCTGGCATCCGCCGGGGGCAGCTCAGGCGATGCCCTCCGGGGAGGCGCCGGTGACCTGGACGCCGTCGGCGGTGATGCGCTCGATCTCGGCGAGGTCGTCGGAGGAGAGCTCCACGTCGACCGCGGCCAGCGAGCGCTCGATGTTCTTCGACGAACGGGCGCCGACGATCGCGACGTCGATGCCGTCCTGCGCCAGGACCCAGGCGATCGCGAGCTGCGACACCTCGGTTCCCTTGTCCGCCGCGAACTCCTTGAGCCGCTCGACCACCGCGAGGTTGGTGCGGAACTTGTCGCCCTGGAAGGCCGAGGCCGACGCGCGCCAGTCGGAGTCCTCGAACGTCGTGTTCTCGTCCATCGTCCCGGTCAGCAGCCCCGATCCGAGCGGGCTGTAGACCAACGTGCCGATGTCGTTCTCCCGCACGTATGGCAGCACGCCGTCCTCGATGTGGCGGCGGAAGAGGTGGTAGGGCGGCTGTAGCGTCTCCACCGGACGACGGCGGTCGAACGCCGCCATCTGATCCTGGTCGAAGTTGGAAACGCCGACGTGGCGCAGCTTGCCCTCGTCGACCATCTCCTGCAGGTACCCGCCGGTGTCCTCGAACGGAGTGTCGTCGTCCGGCCAGTGGACCTGGTAGAGGTCGATGTGGTCGAGCTTCATCGCCCGCAGGCTGGCCTCGACGCCGGAGCGCAGATACTGCCGCGAGCCGTCGCGGGGCTTGTCCGAGCCCGGGTTGATCCCACCCTTGGTGGCGATCACGATGCCGTCCCGGTCGCGGTCGAGCTCGGACCGCAGGGCGTCCGCGAGGATCTCCTCGGAGGTCCCGAAGCCGTAGGCCTGCGCGGTGTCGAAGAAATTCACCCCGAGCTCGTGGGCGTGCCGGATGGCGTTCTGCGCCTGCTCGGCGTCGTAGGAGCCCCACTCGCCCGACACCTGCCACGTGCCGAAGGCGATCCGCGAGACCTCGAGGCCGGTCCTGCCCAACGTCGTCGTCTTCATGGATCCCGACTACCCGGGGTCGCGCCGGCCCGAACGGTCCTGTGCGGTGTGTCGCCGGAGGCGGCAGGCTGCTCACCTGTGCGCATCCTCGTCGCCGGCCTCGGCACCCCCGGCCACTCGTTCCCGCTCGTCCCGCTCGCGCTGGCCCTGCGCGACGCCGGTCACGAGGTCACGTTCGCGACCGGCCCCGACGTCCGGGACGGCGTGGCCGCGGTCGGGCTGGACGTGGTGGTGGCCGGGGGCAGTGTCGGGGCGGCGTTCGGCCGGGCGCTGGCGCGCCACCGCTTCACCGAGCGCCCGCGCGACGAGAAGACGGCGATCATGCTCGCCAACGAGGTGTTCGGCCGGGACCTCCCGTGTGCCGTCGCCGCGGACCTCCTCGACCTCGTCGGTGACTCCCGGCCCGACCTCGTCGTCGCCGAGACCGGGAACCCGGGGGCCGCGCTCGTCGCCGCCCACACCGGCATCCCCTGCGTGACGCACTCCTTCGGCCGCCGCCCGCCCTCGCACATCGCCCTCAGCGGGCGGGTCACGTCGGCGTTCCTCGAGGTCGCCGACGAGATCGGCGTCACCCCCCTCGCGCCCGGCGCCCCGCTGGGCCACACCTACCTCGACATCTGCCCTCCGTCGATGCAGGCCCCGCCGGCGGGCGACGAGGCGCGGGAGCTGCCCCTGCGCCCGACGGGCTGGAACCCGCCGATGCCCGACTTCACCGCCCGGTCGGGGCGGCGGCGGTGGGTGTACCTGACCCTCGGCACGGCGATGGGCGACCCCGGGGTGCTGCGGGCGGCGGTCGGCGGGCTGACCCGCCTCGACCTCGACGTCCTGGTCGCGGGCGGGTCGGTCGACGTCGGCGAGCTGGCCGCCGTCGCCGGGTCCGGGGCCGACCGGGTCCGGGTGGAGCCCTTCGTACCGCAGGCCGATCTCCTCGCCGGCCGGGTGGGCGACCACCCGCCGGCCCTCGTCGTCCACCACGGCGGCAGCGGCACGACGCTGGCCGCGGCGGCAGCGGGCATTCCGCAGGTGTTCCTGCCGCAGGGCGCGGACCAGTTCGTCAACGCCGACGCCGTCACCGCGCTCGGGGTCGGGCGGGCGCTGGTCGGCGCCGACGGTCGCGACCCGGCGGCCCTCGTCACCGCGGCCGAGGAACTGCTCGCCGACGCCGCGTCCCGGGCGGCGGCGCGCGCGCTCGCCGCGGAGATCGCGGGTATGCCCTCGCCCTCCGACGTCGCGGCACGGGTGCAGGAGTGGGCCGTGCCCTGAGCGCGCAGGGTCAGGACCGGGTCCGCACCAGGAGGAGTCCCGCCGCGGCGAGCGGCACCATCAGTGCCGCGACGAGCACCGGCAGCGCCACCCACACCGAGCCCACCCCCACCGTCGCGAACACCGTGATCGCCATCGCTTCCGAACCGGCTCCCGCCACGGACGTCACGGTCGCCCGCGCCGGTCCCGTCACGGCGTCCTGGACCCGCGTGTCCAGCGCGACCATGAGCATCTGCAAGAGCCCGAAGCCCACGGCGAGCAGGGCGAACCCCGGGACCACGGGCAGGAAGACGCCGACCGCGATCGATCCTGCGGCCCCGGCGAGCAGGAGCACGAGGACGACCGGGCCGGGGCGCGTCCACCGGCCCGCCGCGAGCGCTCCGAGGATCTCCCCGACGCTCAGCCCGGCGAACAGGACGGCCACGAGCTCCGGTCCGGCGCCGCCACCGGAGGCGACGAGGGGGAGGTACTCGTCGACGGCGACGAGCCCGGTCACCGTCGCCGTCGCGACCACGACGCGGCGCACGGCGGGAGTCCGACGGGTCTCCGCCAGGCCCGCCCGCAGCATCGCCGCCCACTCCGACAACGACCCCGGCTCGGTGTCGGTGTCGGTGTCGGTGTCGGTGTCGGTGTCGACCGCGCCGTCCGCCGGCCGGTCGTCCGGCAGCGTTAGCGCCACCACGGCCATGGCGACGCCCGTCCCCGCGCTCGCCGCCCCGACCAGCAGATAACCGCCCACGGCAACGAGCGGCGCGGCCGCGAGCGAGGCCACGACGACCGCCACCAGCGCCCCGGCCCGGGCCCGGGACATGAGGGTCGGGTAGGCGTCGGTGTCGCCGCGGACGATGAGCGCGTCGTACGTGAGCGCCTCGAGGGTCCCCGAGGCCAGCGCCGTGCTCGTACCCCACAGGACGAACCCGAGCGCGAACACGGGCAACGTCGGCAGGAGGACCCAGCTGCCGAACGCGGCCGCGCCGAGCACCCCCGACACCGCGAGCAGGCGCGGGCGCGACCACGAGTCGGCCAGGGCCCCCGAGGGGACCTCGAGCACCAGCGACGTCAGCGACCAGAGGACGAACAGGCCCGAGACAGCCGCGTCGGAGAGCCCGTGCTCGACGAAGAGCAGCGGGTAGAGCGGGTAGAGGGGCACGAGCTGCCCCAGCGACTCGACGGCGACGACGCGGACGGCGAGCCCGCGGTGGGGGCGGGCTCAGCGATGTCGGGTACGGTGCGTCACACCACGCATGCTATCGCGGCGGCTCCCGCCAGGTCGACCAACGCGTGGTAACACCGCTGCCGGGCCACCGATGAGAAGGGCCCCCGCCTCTGCCCTTGCCGCGCTGGAGCGGTTCCTCGAGGTGGCCACCGAGCAGCGGTTCCGGCGGATCGTGCTCGAGGAAGGCCCGGTCGCACTGGGATGGCGGCGCTGGCGCGAACTCGACCGCCAGTACACCGCAACACTGCTCGAACGCCTGCTCACCGACCTCGTCGCCGCCGGCGAGATCGCACCGACCCCGGTCGGCCCCCTCGCGCGACTGTGCTGCGCGCTCGCCGGAGAGGCCGCCTTCCAGATCGCCGAGGCCGACGACCCCGACCAGGCTCGCGCCGACGCCCTCGCGACCCTCGCCGCCATGCTCGCCGGCCTCCGCACCAGCTGACCCAGACGATCAGATTCCTGCTCGTGGTGTGGCTGGCCATCAGGTGGTGAGGTCGCGCTGGAGAACATCAACATCAACCCAGCGGCCGTGCTTCCAGCCGACACGTCGTAGCCGCCCGATGGGTTCGAAGCCCGCGGCGCGGTGCAGGGCCAGCGAAGGTCGACCGTCGGTGTCGCTCGCCGCGATCAGGGCGAGGAGTTGGCGGATTCCTGCGGACCGCGCGTCCTCGAGCAAGCGTTCCAGGAGTCGACGTCCTCGACTGGCGCCGGTCGCCCCCGGCGCCAGATAGATCGAGTTTTCGGCGGTGTGCCGGAAGGCGGGTTTCGCGATCCACGGAGTCACCAGCGCGTAGCCGAGGACCCGGCCAGCCTCCACGGCGACCAGCACGTGATGACCGGACTCGGCCAGCGATGCGAGCCGGACCTGCCAGTCCTCGACGCTGGGGGCTTTGAGATCGACAGTGAGCACGGTGTGAGCGACGTAGTGCCCGTAGATCGCCGTGATCCCGGCGGCGTCCCCGAGGTGCGCCGGCCTGATCTCCAACAGCCCACTCATCCCTTCGACGGTCGGACGAGAGAGTCTGGTCGGTCAAGACCGTGGGCGTGGTGCAGAGCGATTGCGTGATCCCTGTGGTGTTGGTGAGGCGCTGAGCGCCGGGGACGATGGTGTATGGGGTCGACGGACGGGCCGGAGGTGCGTGATGGTCGGGATCGTGGAGGTCAGCCCGCGGGACGGGCTGCAGAACGAACGGGCGCGTCTGGAGACCGACGCGAAGGTCGAGCTGATCGCCCGCGCGGTGGCCGCGGGGGCCCGCCGGATCGAGGCGGTGTCGTTCGTGCACCCCAAGGCCGTGCCGGCGATGGCGGACGCCGAGGTGGTGATGGAGCGCCTGCGCCGGACGCGCAGCGCAGCGGAGCCGGACCATGAGCGCCGGACGCGCAGCGCAGCGGAGTCGGACCATGAGCGCCGGACGCGCAGCGCAGCGGAGTCGGACCATGAGCGCCGGACGCGCAGCGCAGCGGAGTCGGACCATGAGCGCCGGACGCGCAGCGCAGCGGAGCCGGACCATGAGCGCCGGACGCGCAGCGCAGCGGAGCCGGACCACGGGGACGGCCCGCCGGGCGTCTCCTACATCGGTCTCGTGCTCAACCGCCGCGGCTTCGACCGGGCCGTCGCGGCCGGCGTCGACGAGATCAACGTCGTCGTCCCCGCCTCGGACGGTTTCTCCAAGGCCAACCAGAACTCGTCCACCGACGCCCTCACCGCCGTCGCCGAGGAGGTCGTCGCCGAGGCCGCATCGACGGGGCTGTTCGCCACCGTCACCATCGCCGTGTCGTTCGGCTGCCCCTTCGACGGCGAGGTCCCGCCCGACCGCGTCCTCGAGCTCGCCCGTCGCTCCGCCGCGGCCGGGGCGAAGGAGATCGCCATCGCGGACACGGTCGGCGTCGGCGTCCCCAACCAGGTGCGGACGTTGCTCGACGGTGTCCGCTCGGTCGCGCCCGACGTCATCACCCGTGCGCACTTCCACAACACGCGCAACACCGGGTTCGCGAACGCGTTCACGGCGCTCGAGTGGGGCGTCGACTGGCTCGACTCCTCGAACGGTGGGATCGGTGGCTGCCCGTTCGCGCCCGCGGCGACCGGCAACATCGCCACCGAGGACCTCGTCTACCTGCTGCACCGCTCGGGTCACGAGACGGGCCTCGACCTCGACGCGCTGCTGCCCATCGCGGAGTTCCTCTCCGACTCCCTGGGCTACCGGGTGCCGGCCCTGCTGCCGCGCGCCGGGAGCTTCCCGGGCTGATTCCCTCGGGTACGAACGGCGCGTTCGTACCCCAAGAGCGGTACGAACGCGCCGTTCGCTCGCGGGGAGGGGGGACGAAGGACCCGGCCACCGCCATGACGGGGCAGGGTGGACAGCATGGTCGACTCCACGACGAACACCGGCGGCAACCCGCACCTCGCCCGCGCCTACGCCCTCACCGGCCCCGACGACGCACGAGCGCTCTACGACGAGTGGGCGACGAGCTACGACACCGACCTCGCCGACGAGGCGCAGGGCTACGTCGCCCCCGACCGCGCGGCTGACACGGTCGCCCGGGTGGCCGGGGTGTCCGGGGAGATCCTCGACGCCGGCTGCGGCACGGGGCTCGTCGGTGTCGCCCTGGTCGACCGCGGCGCCACGACGATCGACGGCGTCGACCTGTCGCCGGGGATGCTCGCCCGCGCCGAGGTGACCGGCGCCTACCGCCGCGTCGAGGCGGCCGACCTCACGCGCCCGATGCCGACCCCGGCCGACGCCTACGACGTCGTCGTCTGCGTCGGGACGCTGACCCACGGGCACGTCGGGCCGGCGGCACTGGCCGAGTTCGTGCGGGTTACCCGGCCCGGCGGGTCGGTGGTGGCCACCGTGCTCGACGATCTCTGGGAGATCGGTGGGTTCCGCGCCGAGGTGGACCGCCTGGTCGAGCTGGGGCTCGCGGAGCTGGTGGAGGCCGACGTCGTCCCGTACCGCGCAGGCGCGGGCGTCGACGCCCGGATGCTGGTGCTCGCCGTGCGCTGAGCGCGCGGATGGCCGTCAGGCGGATACGGGCATCTCCACGAGCTCGTCGAGCGTGGTGAGCATCGGGCCGGTCTTCGTGCGGACCTCGTCCTCGCTCACCCCGGGGGCGATCTCGCGGAGCACCAACCCGCCGCCGGTCACGTCGATCACGGCGAGGTCGGTAATGATGCGTTGCACGACCCCGCTGCCCGTGAGCGGCAGATCGCAGGTCTGCACGATCTTGTGGGCACCGTCCCTCGCGACGTGCTCCATGACCACGAGCACGGTCTTGGCGCCGTGCACGAGGTCCATCGCGCCGCCCATGCCCTTGACCATCTTCCCCGGGATGGCCCAGTTGGCGATGTCGCCGGCTGCCGAGACCTGCATGGCGCCGAGGATGGCGGTGTCGACCTTGCCGCCGCGGATCATTCCGAACGACAGCGCCGAGTCGAAGAACGACGCGCCCGGCAGCGTCGTCACCGTCTCCTTCCCGGCGTTGATGAGGTCGGGGTCGACCTCGGCGTCGTAGGGGTAGGGCCCGACGCCGAGCAGCCCGTTCTCCGAGTGCAGCACGAGCCCGACGCCCTCGGGCACGTAGTTCGGGACGAGCGTCGGCAGGCCGATCCCGAGGTTGACGTAGGAGCCGTCGTGCAGTTCCTGGGCGGCGCGGGCGGCCATCTGCTCACGGGTGAGGCTCATGGTCAGCGTCTCCTAGACCGAAGGGTTTCTGACTGTGCGCTTCTCGATGTGCTTGCGGGCGACCTCGTCGGCGGTCAACTCGACCACGCGGTGGACGAAGATGCCGGGCAGGTGGACATCGTCCGGGTCGATCTCGCCGGGCTCGACGAGCTCCTCGACCTCGGCGAGGGTGACCGTGCCGGCCATCCCGCAGAGCGGGTTGAAGTTGCGGGCGGACTTGTTGAACACGAGGTTGCCGTGCCGGTCGCCCTTCGCGGCGCGGATGATCCCGTAGTCGACGCTCAGCGCGTGCTCGAGCACGAACGGGATCTGCTTGCCCTGGACCTCGAACTCCCGCACCTCCTTGGGCGGGGAGGAGAGGGTCACGTTGCCGTCGGCGTCGTAGCGCCACGGCAGTCCGCCCTCGGCGATCCAGGTGCCGACCCCGGCCGGGGTGTAGAAGGCGGGGACGCCGGTGCCCGCGGCGCGCAGCCGCTCGGCCAGAGTGCCCTGCGGGTTGAGCTCGACCTCGATCTCGCCGCCCAGGTACTGCCGGGCGAACTCCTTGTTCTCGCCGATGTAGGAGGCGACGATCCGGGAGATGCGGTGGTTCTCGAGCAGGACGCCGAGCCCCCACCCGTCGACGCCGCAGTTGTTCGACGCCACCGAGAGGTTCGACGCCGACGTCCGGTTCAGCGCGTCGATCAGCACGATCGGCACGCCGGAGAGTCCGAACCCGCCGACGGCGAGGGAGGCGCCGTCGCCGATGTCGGCCACCGCTTCGTCCGCCGAGGCGACCACCTTGTCGATCGATGACCTCGTGGCTGCGCTCATACGCTTCCCTTCACGTGCTCGCGGATCAGCGGGCTCACGATCTCCGGCCGCTGGTAGGACGCCAGGTGCGCGGCGTCCGCGATGATCTCGAAGCGGGCGCCGGGGACGGCGTCGGCGATCACCCGACCGTGCTCGGGTGGCGTCGCCGGATCCTCGGCGCCGGAGACGACCAGGGTCGGCGCGGTGATCGTGCCGAGCCGCTCGACGGCGTCCCACCCGGCGATGGCCTCGCAGCACGACGCGTACCCCTCGGCCGGGGTGCCGGCGATCATGGCGCGCATGGTCTCGACGGTAGACGGTTCGGCGTCGGCGTAGGCGGGGGAGAACCACCGGGCGACGACGGCGTGGGCGACCGCCTGCGACCCGCCGTCCCGGACGGCGGCCGCGCGCTCGTGCCACGGCTCCGGCTCACCGAACCGGGCCGAGGTGCAGAGCAGGGCGAGCGAGGTGACCCGCTCCGGCGCGGTCAGCCCGATGTACTGGGAGATCGCTCCACCCAGCGAGACCCCCGCGAACGAGGCGCGCCCGACGCCCAGGTCATCGAGGGTCTCGAGGACGTCGCCGCTCAGGTCGGCCACGGAGTACGGCCCGTCGGGCACCGGCGAGCCGCCGTGCCCGCGGGTGTCGAGGGTGACGACCCGGTACTCGCCCGCCAGCTCGCGGCGCTGCGGCGTCCACATGTCGACGGTGCTGCCCAGCGAGCACAGGAGCACGAGGACCGGCGCGCCCTCCGGTCCCTCGACCACGCGGTTCAGTCTCACAGGTCGACCTTCGACGGGTGCCGCGTCAGCGCCGTGACCTCGATGTCCATGTAGGGGAACAGCGGCAGGCTGGAGAGGAGCTCGTGCAGCTCGTCGCCGGAGTCGACGTCGAAGACGCTGACGTTGGCGTAGCGCCCCACCACGCGCCACAGCTGCGGCCACTTGCCCGACCGCTGGATCTCCGCGGCGCGCTCCTTCTCGCGGGCGCGGATGTCGTCGGCGGCGGCGGCGTCCATGTCGTGGGGCAAGCGGACGTCCATCCGGACGAGGAACTGCACGAGCTCTCCTTCTCTCGTCGATCAGCCGGTCAGGCAGGGACGACGGTAGCGGTCTTCATCCCCGTGCTCCCCGGAGCTGTGGCGCGTCGGCCCCTCGCTCTCAGGGTGACGGCATCCTCGATGGACTGGTGCGCACCCTGGCCGTGGTGGGGGGAGCATCGCGTGCACGGCGCCGCCGAGGAGTGCGACGCGCCAGGATCCGGGGGACCGTCATCGTGATCACCTCTCCCGCCGGTGTCGTCGCCGTGGGAGGACGGTGTCACAGCTCATCCGGTGACGAAACGGGCCGAATCAGGTGGGGGTCGGGGGGTGGCTCGCGGTGCTCTCGAGGTTGGCGACGATCTGGCTCAGCACGGTCATGAAGGTGGCGAGCTCGTCGGCTGCTCAAGGGCACGATGCGCCCGCTCCGGCGATGCGCTCCACGACGTGCGGGGAGATGACGGTCTCGTCCGGGTACAGCGAGAACATGCTCTAGAACTCGGGGCTGTTGAACGCCGTGGCGAGGGCCTGCGTGGACTCCCAGACGGCGACGTTCACGAGGACACGGCTGGCGCCGGTACCGCGGTGCAGACCGGTGGTCGCGGCAGCCGGCGATAGCGTCGACGTTCAGAAGTGCTGAGGCGCTTGCGCCGACGACCGCGTGGAGCGCTCCGTCGAGGGCCGTAGGCGTCGTCGCGGCACGGCCAGGGCCTGCTGGAGGCCGGCGGCGAGTTCGGGGATCTCGTGGCGCCTGACGACGGCGGCGATGTAGTGGTCGGGTCGGACGAGAACGAAGCGGCCTCGGGCGTTGCCGAGGGCGGCCTCGAGCTGCCCGTCGGCGTCGGCCAGGGCGATCCGAGGGGCAACGGGACGGGGCAGCCGGTCGCCGAGGACGACATCGACGGTGCGGATCGTGCAGGGGAGGTCGCGCCACGCCGCGGTGCCGAACCCGCGCCAGTCCGCGTCGACGACGTCGACCCCCAGCAGTGCCCAGTCGTTGCCGAGGGCGTCGTCGAGCAGGCAGGTCCGCAGAGTGGGGGCGAGCAGGACGCGGGGCTGGGGCAGCTGGGTGCCGACCAGCGGGTGGCTCCCGACCACGAGTCCCCGGCGGTGCCGCGACGGTGGCCGGAAGCGCATCTGCGTGAGATATCGCCGTCCGAGCGGGGTGTGGAGCAACGTGCGGGTGGCGATGTCGCGGGCCATGGCCCGCCGCGTGTCGGTGGTCATGACGATCTCTCCGAGCCGTTCGGAGAATCGCACCATGGCCGCGGCGTGGGGGCGGCGTTCCTGTTCGTAGGTGTCGAGGAGCTGGTCGCCGGTGCGTCCGTGCCAGACGTCGGCGACCTTCCACGCCAGGTTCGCCGCGTCCCGGATCCCGGAGTTGAGGCCTTGGCCGGCGAACGGCGGCATCATGTGGGCGGCGTCGCCGAGCAGGAGGCAGCGGCCGTCGCGCCAGCGGTCCGCGATGAGGGCGTTGAAGGTGTACGTGGTGGCGCGCTCGACCTGGTCTGCGGTGACCTCGCGGTACGGCGCGATCAGGCGCCGGATGGTGGTGAAGTCGGGCGTCGTGTGCTTGTCGCCCTCTCCGGGATGGAGCAGGAACTCGTAGCGGCAACGGCCGTCGCGACCGGGGACGACGACGGTGGGTCGTCGGGGTGTGCCGTAGTGCATGCCGTAGCGCTGGTCGTGCGGGTCGCCGACCGTGTCCACCACGAGCCACAGCTCCTGGTGGCTGACGCCCGCCATGTCGATGCCGCACAGCTCGCGGACCCGCGAGCGTCCGCCGTCGCAGCCCAGCACCCAGCTGACGTCGAGCTCGATGGTGGTGTCCTGGCCGGTCGGGCGCACGGTCACCCTCACGCGGTCGGGGCGCTCGGCGAGCGATGCCAGCTCGGTGGCGAGACGGACGTCTGCTCGCGGACGGGATGTCAACGAGTCCAGCAGCACCCGTTCGAGCTCGGGCTGGGCGAACTGGTTCTTGAACGGATACCCCAGCCGGTGGCCCTGCGGGCCGCGGGCGTGGAAGAGGACCCGCCCGTGCCGGTCGTAGTAGCGCGTGCCGGTGCCCGGCACGACGATGTCGGAGACCTTCTCGGCCAGGTCGGCCGCGGCCAAGGCGCGCAGCGACTCGTCGTCGAGGCTGATGGCCTTCGCCTCGTCGCTGGTCGAGGCGTGCCGTTCGAGCAGGACGACGGGCACCTCGCGAGCGGCGAGCAGATTGGCCACGGTGAGCCCGACCGGTCCGCCTCCGACGACGACTACCGGTGCAGATGGCGCGGTCACGGGTTCACCACCGCCATCCAGATAGGTTCCTCGCGGGTCTGCATCGCGGCCACGGCCCGGTCCACCTGCGCGAGCGGGAAGCGGTGGGTGATGAGCTCCTCGGCGGTGAGCGTTCCGTTGCCGAGCAGGCTGAGAACCTGGTGGACGTCGGAGCGGGTGTTGGCCCGGGTCCCCACGAACCGCCAACAGTTGACCATCATGGCGATCATCGGGAGCGGCAGGGCGCTGTTGGCGCCCATGTGCACGAAGGTGCCGCCGATCGCGAGGGCAGCCATGGCCTGGGTGCCGGCCGAGCCCTCGGGCACGAAATCGACGACCGCGTCCGCTCCGTGGGGCGCGGCGCCGCGAATCGCCCCGGTCAGATCCTGGTCCTGCACCCAGCCAGTGGGAAGGTCCTCGATCGCGACCACCTGGGTGGGCACGGGACCGGCGAGCCGCGCGACGGCGGTGAGCCGTTCGTGGCTGCGACCGACGAGGATGAGCCTGGCGACGCCGAAGTGCGCCGCCAGCTTGATGGTCGCGGTGCCCATGGTGCCGGTGGCCGCGGTGACCACCAGAGTCGAGCCGGGCGCGAGCTCCGCGCACTTGAGGGCCCGCATCGCGTTGGCCAGATCGTGGACCTTGGCGCCGAGGTCGAAGCTGACCGTGTCGGGCAACGGGTCGACCAGCCAGTGCGGAACGCGGACGTACTGGGCGAGGCCACCGTCGTGATAGGCGTCGTAGAGCGGCATGGGACCACGCCCGAACGCGGCATGGCCCATCATCGCCTGCTGCGGGCACATCATCTCGCGATCGGTGCGGCAGTGATGGCATCGGCCGCATGCGAGGTTGGGGTGCACCCGTACCCGCTCGCCCTCGCGCACACCGCTCACGTCGCGGCCGGCGGCGGCGACCGTGCCGGCGGCCTCGTGCCCGAGGGTGGTGGGTAGGTGAGGGAAGGCCCCGCGGGACAGCAACGTCATCATCCCCGGGGCGAGGCCCGCGGAGGCGACCTCGATCAGGACGTCGAGCGGGCCGAGGTCGGGCACCGCGATCTCGGTCAACGTGAGCGAGGTGGACCCGTGATCGACCCGGGCGGCGAGCATGGTGGTCATCGGTCGCCACTCCTCCACGGTCGCAGCGCGGCGAGCTGCTCGCGGGAGTAGGGCGTGGCGGTTCTGGCCGTCTCCCCGATCTGCGGGAGTTCGCGGTCGCTGAGCAGCGTGAGGAACTCGGTGTCCTCGGTGCTGATGCTGGTGTGGGCCAGTCCGAGTGGGATGCGGACGAAGTCGCCGGGTTCGAGCTCTACGATGCCGCGTTGGGTGACGAGGGTGCGGTGGCCCCGGACCTGGTACTGGATGTCGTCGGCGTCGAGCGTGCGCTGGTAGACCTGCCCGTCGGACGCGGGCAGCGTCACGGCACCGAGCCGGGCGTAGTCGCAGCGGTAGAGCCACGAGACCCCAGGGGCCGTGTCGCCGCGCAGCACCCGCAGCCTCTGCTTCTCGGAGTGGACCTGCTCGAGCAGACGGCGTTCGTCGATGGGGAAGACGGTGATGTCGTGTCCGGGGCTGCCCATGCACTCCGTGACTGCCTCGTTGATCGACCCGGCTTCCCACCCCGGGAACGGAGGGAAGACCGGCTCGGACTCGCGGACGGGGTCGCGATCCTCGACGACGGGGGCGGGGATGTAGAAGAGCAGGTGGCTCTCCTGGCGGCCGTAGTTGTCGTGGGCGACGCCCTGCGGCAAACGCGAGAACTCCCCGGCACGGTGCTCGACCACGCCGAGCTCGGTCATCAGCGTGCGGTCTCCCGCGACCTGGTAAGAGATTTCGTCGACGTCGCAGTTGCGGTGGTAGAAGGGCTGCCGGTTGTCCATCGTCTGCCATTCGACGCGGACCTTGGCGTTCTCGTAGACACCGCGAGGGGGTGCGAACGGTTGCGCCCGGTACTGCTGGGGGAAGTGCACGACGGTCAACGGGTCGTGGTCGCGCCAGAGCTTGATCGGGAGCGGGCTGGGGTGCGGGGCGGCGAGGAGCAGGTGCTCGTCGCGCTCGACCGTACGCAGCGGCTCGTCCGAGCCGATGACCGTGACGACTTCGGAGACGGTTCCCATGGGGGTCCTCCTGGAGGTGACCGCGACGGCGCGGGTGGGCGGGCCAGTGCCCGGCGATGGCGGCCGGGTCGCCGGAGAGGGAACGAGCCTCCGCTCACTCACCTGTAGCGTCCCATAAAACACAAGTCCTGTATAGCGAGACTAAATGGGTGGGTAGAGCGGAGGTCCGTCGGCCAGGCGCACGAGGTAGCGCCACCCTGCATCGATCTGGGCGGGTGGCCAGCACTCGGCGGCCTTCGCGCGTGCCTCGCCCGTGGAGGAGTAGTTCTGTACCGGGCCCGCGGACATCGCGAGGAGCTGGGTGCGGCACGCCCGGTCGAGCAGTACCGCGTGCATGACGGCTGCCGGCACGGTGGTTCCCGCGGCCAGCAGACCGTGCCTGGGCATCAGTGCCGCAGGAGCGTCGCCGAGTGCGGTGGCCAGGGCCACCCCCCGGGCGGCCGTGCTCACCAGGGCGCCGGTGGTGCGGAATCGCGGGACGTCGCGGCCGGCGAACAGCGCGCCTTCGTGCGAGACGGGCAGGAGCGGGGTGTCCAGCGCGGCGAAGGCGACCGCGCCGGCGGCGTGCGTGTGTACCGAGCACACCAACCGCGGGTCGGCGCGCAGCACCTCGAGATGGATGTGGCACTCCTTGTGCGGATCCCCCGCACCCTCGAGGACCCGCGCCTCGAAGGACACCAGCTGCAGCCGGGGCTCGGTGACCTCCTCGAGCCCCCACCCCGGAGCCTTGATCCAAATGCCGCGGTCCTGCGGGTCCCGCACCGCCACGTGTCCCCAGATCATGTCGGCCTGCCCCGCAGCAGCCAGTGCGCGCGACGCATCGACCGCCAGGGCCCGGGACTCCTCGACCGACGCCACGCTCACCGCGCGGGGAGCGCGGGGTGGCCACCCGTGGCTGTCATACGTTCCACTGTAGCGCTGAGCAGGTTGGGCGTCCTGCGGCCAAGGGCTCCTCGGCGCCGACCCGAGGCCCCCCGGACGCCTCCACGGCGTCAGGTTGCGACCGAGCCACCGGCCGGTTAAGCTGTCCTGCATGTTGCGACGGTCGTCGCACTGAACGGGACGAGCAGGAGGTTCGGATGACCAACTCTGTCTCCCTGGAGCGGCGGCCGAAGGAACCGGGTATCGACCGGGCCATCACCTTGCACATGCAGGGCGACTGGGGCGCGGCGAACCTCCACCGGGTGTGCGGGTGGATCTCGATGGAGCTCACCGACCGGTGTGGTCCGGGCACGCGCATGGCGATCTGGAACGGCCGCGGATTCGTCGACGGTGTCCACGCGGTCGGGAGCGGTGAGGTCGATGTCGCGCTGGTGACTCCGGCCGCCTTCGCCCGCGCGGCGCTCGACGGCCGCGGTGTGTACGCGGGGCACAGCTATCCCGACCTCCGCGCCCTCGGCGTCGTTCCCCAGCGTGATCGTCTCGTCGTCGGTCTGGACCGGACGCTGGGCGTCACCTCGTTTTCCCAGCTGCGCGCCGAGCGCCCCGTGCTGCGCCTGGCCACCTCGGTCGACGACGGGGTCAACCACGTCGGTCTCGCCGCACGCGAGGTCCTCGCCCGCGCCGGCGTCGACATCGAGGGCTGGGGCGGGAGCTATCTGCGCGACGAGCGACCGTTCGAGACCTTGGAACACGTCCGCACCGGGCGAGCGAACGCGGTGATCCACGAAGCCGTCATGCTCCCGGACTGGCAGGAGCTCGGTGCCCGCCTGCACTTCCTGCCCCTCGAGGACACGGTCCTGGCCGGGCTCGCCGGCGACCTCGGGTGGCCGGACGCCGAGATTCCGGCCGGCTACTTCCCGGACGCCCCGGCGCTGCACACCCTCGACTTCAGCGACTTCCTCCTCCTGACCCGCGCCGATCTCCCGGAGGACCTCGCGTACGCGATCGCGTGGGTCCTGGGTGAGACCCGCGGAGTGCTCGAGCGGCAATACACGCACATCCCGCCCGAGCGCAGCCCGGTCACGTACCCCCTCGACCCGGTGTCGATGGGCCGCACGCCGATCCCGTTACACCCCGGCGCAGCACGCTATTACGACGCGCTCGGGCAATCCTGAGATCGTCACTCGCCCGCCCGACCATCAGAAGGACAAGAACATGGGTATCACCGAACTCGGGCACACCGGCTTCTGGGTCCACGACCTGCCGACGATGCGCGACTTCTACACCCGCCTGCTCGGGCTCACCGTCACCGACGAGGACGAGGACATGGGCATCGTGTTCTTCTCGTCGCGACCCGACCAGGAGCACCACGAGTTCGTCCTGCAGCGCGGACGGACCGCCCCGGCCGGCAGCTTGCTCACCCATCAGGTGTCCTGGCGCGTCGATTCCTTGGAGTCGATCCTGGAATTCCACCGGCGTTTCCGGGAAGCCGGGGTGCAGGTGCAACAGGAGGTCACCCACGGCAACGCGATCGGCATCTACTTCTTCGATCCCGAAGGCAACCGCAACGAGGTCTACCTTCGGGTCGAGAAGGACGTGCGCCAGCCGTTCCGCAAGACCCTGAACCTCGACCAGGATCCGCAGGATGTCCTGGCCGAGGCGGACCACCTGCTCAACGACGGCGGCGCCGCCTACCAGCCCGTGCAGTAGTTCCGTCGAGTCCCAGCCCTAGGACGTGTCGTTCGCCGAGGGGTCCGCATGAAGCTCTGCACAGTCCGGGGCGGCTCCGGTCGTACCAGCGCCGCTCGGGTGGACGGTGACCACGCCGTCATGCTCCCGTACGCCGACGTCGGTGCGATGCTCGCCGACGAGCACTGGCTCGAGCGCGCCGCCCCTCACGGGGAACGCGTCCCGTTCCCCCACGCGGATCTCGCACCGGTGGTGCCGCACCCCAACAAGATCATCTGCTTGGGGTTGAACTACGCATCGCACATCGCCGAGATGGGTCGCCCTACTCCGGCCTATCCGACGTTGTTCGCCAAGTTCGACGGTTCCCTGATCGGGCCCTACGACGACATTCGTTCGCCGGCGGTCAGCAACCAGGTGGACTGGGAGGCCGAGCTCGGCATCGTCGTCGGTCGAGCGGCTCGCCACGTCAGCCCCGAGGACGCGCTCGCCCACGTCGCCGGATACACCGTCGTCAACGACGTGACGATCCGCGACTGGCAGCACCGCACCCGCGAGTTCCTCTCCGGGAAGACCTTCGAGTCGACCACGCCGGTGGGACCCGTCCTGGTCACCGCCGACGAACTCCCCGCCGGCGCGTCCGGACTCGAGATCAGCTGCAGCGTGGACGGGAACGTCGTGCAGAAGTCGAACACCGCCGACCTGCTCTTCGGTGCGGCGAGCATCATCTCCTACATCAGCGACATCATCACCCTCCGGCCAGGCGATCTGATCGCGACGGGGACGCCCGGCGGAGTAGGGGCGGGGCGCGACCCTCAGGTCTTCCTCCGTCCCGGTCAGGAGCTCACCACCGTCGTGGAGGCGATCGGCGAGTTGCGGAACGTGGTCGTCGAGGACCGGCCTCCCGTGCGCCGTGGCTAGACCGGCGTCGGAGCCGAGGCCGCCGGCCGGTCCTATAATGTCCGACATGTCAGGACATACCGCCTCGGCCTCCACGTACCGCGAGCGCAACTCGACAGCGGACCGCGCGCTGGAGATCCTGATGATGTTCTCGGAGACCGATCCGGTGCTCGGTGGTGCCGCCGTGGCGGCCAGACTCGGTGTGGCGCGCTCCACCGCGTACCGCTACCTGCAGACTCTGGTGGGTACCCGTTTCCTCGAAGAAGCGCCTCACGGTGGCTACCGCCTCGGGCTCCGTGTGCTCGAGATCGCCCGCGTGGCCCGACGCAGCTACGGGCTCTCGGAGGTCGCGCTCCCGGTGATGACCGAGCTCGCGGAGCAGGCACACGAGACGGTCCTGCTCACCCGCCGCGTCGGGGACCTCGTCGTCTGCGTCGACCGCGTCGAAGTAGGCACGGGGGCCGTGCGCATCTCCTACGAGCGCGGCAGCACGCTGCCCATCAACGCCGGCGCCTCGGCCCTGGCGCTCATGGCGTGGTCCCCTCCCGACGAGGCCCGCCGGCTCCTCGAGGCCGCCGACCTGCGCCGCTTCACGTCGGCAACCCTCACCGACGTCGACTCGCTCATGGCACGCCTGGCCCAGATCCGCGAGCTCGGCTACTCGATCACACGAGCCGAACTCGATGCCGACGTGGTCGGTATCGCCGCACCCATTCGCAGCGAGTACGGGCACGTGGTCGCCGCCGTGAGCGTCGCCGCCCTCGCCTCCCGGACCCGGATGAACACCGAGGACGAGGTCGTTCCGCGCGTGCTGGCAGCTGCTCGGGAGATCGCCGAGCGGCTCACCATCGTGGCCGGATGACACGCTCGTCACCGCGGTCGACGCCGGTTCCGACGAGCACCTACCGTCTCCCGTGTGACGACAGGGTGACGATGTGGGCGGACGAGACATGGGCCGGCGTCCTCGCTTCCGTCATCGATCAGGCGCACCTCGTGACGGGCGAGCAGCTCTCGGGGATGGTCGACCGGGTGGTCCAGTCGGTGGGGCTGCGCGCGGACGTCCTGGTGGTCAACCTGGCGCAGCGGGCGCTGACCGGGCTCGGCGTCGACTCGTGCGGCCGCATCGAGGTGGAGGGGACCCTGGCCGGTCGCGCCTACCAGGTCGGCGAGGTGGTCGCGAGCATCGACGACACCGGGCGCCGGCTGCTCTGGATACCGATCCTCGACGGCACCGAGCGCGTGGGGGTCCTGCGGATCGTCCTCGACGACCACCTCGTGGACGACGCGCTGCTGCGCCGCCGCTGCTGGTCGCTGGCCGGGCTCGTCGGGCACGTCGTCATGGCGAAACTCTCCTACAGCGACCGGCTCCGGCAGCTGCGCCGCGACGGCCCTCTGGCCGAGGCCTCGGAGCTCCTCTGGCAGCTGGTCCCGCCCCGGACCTTCGCCACCGACGAGGTCGTGGTCACGGCCCTGCTCGAGCCGTACGACCGCGTCGCGGGCGACGCTTACGACTACGCCGCCGACGGCCACTGCGTCCACCTCGCGGTCTACGACGGCACCGGCCACGACCTCGCGGCCTGCCTGGCGACGACGATGGCGCTCACGGCCGTCCGCAACGGCCGCCGCGCCGGCCAATCCGACCTCACGGCGCTGGCCGCCCAGGCCGACGACCTGCTCGCCGGGCGGCCCGGCCCACGGACGTTTGTCACCGCGGTCCTCGCGCGCCTCGACAGCCGCACCGGGGCCCTGGACTACCTGGTCGCCGGGCACCCGCCGCCGTTGCTCGTGCGGGACGGCCACATGATCAAGGAGCTCGGCGCCCCGGTCCAACGACCGCTCGGCGTGCGCTCGAGTCCGGCGCGGCTCACGAACGGGCGGGAGCAGCTCGAGCCCGGCGACCGACTGCTCTTCTACTCCGACGGCATCGTCGAGGCGCGCGACGCCCGCGGCGAGTTCTTCGGCGTCCGCCGCCTCGTGGACTTCACCGAGCGCGCGGAGTCGGCGCGGGTCTCGGCCCCCGAGACGCTGCGCCGGCTCACTGCCGCCGTGCTCGCCCACCAGAACGGCGAGCTGCAGGACGACGCCACCCTGCTGATGGTCGACTGGTCGGCCTCGGCCCACGAACGGCTGCTCCCGCAGCGCTTCGAGCCGACCGCCTGACCGAGTAAACCTGCCGGACGCCGTCGCGGTGGTGCTCGTCAGTTGCGGCGCCCGACCGCGGCGTAGCCGGTGAAGCGCTCGGGGGAGTTGGCGGCGGATTCGGGAGCATCCGGATGCCAGAGCGGCAAGTACACGACGCCGGGATCGACGAGGACGAAGCCGTCGAAGAACGTCGTGACCTCCTCGCGGGAGCGCATCGTCATCGGGGTCCCGGCGTTGCGGTAGAGCTCGGCGTGCTCGCCGGCATGGTCGGGGTCGCCCTCGGCGCTGGCGTGGCTGATCACCAGGAGACTGCCCGGCGCCATGGCCTCGCGGTAGCGAGCCAGGGCACGCCGCGGTTCGAGAGCGTCCCCGACGAAGTGCAGCACGGCGACGAGCAGCACCGCGACCGGGCGGTCGAGATCGAGGACCGCCCGCGTCACGGGGTCGTTCAGGACGGCGTCGGGGTCAATGAAGTCGGCCTCGACGACGCCGGCGCGGGGCACGCCGTCGAGGATGGTCCGGGAGTGCGCCACCGCGACCGGATCGCGGTCGACGTACACGACGCGGGCCGCGGGATCGGCCTCCTGTGCCACCTCGTGGACGTTCCCCACGGTGGGGATGCCGGAGCCGATGTCGAGGAACTGGTCGATGCCCTGCGCCACGGCGTACCGCACGGCGCGGCGGAGGAAGGCGCGGTTGGCCTGCATGATCCGGGGAAGCGTCGGCCACTGGGCCAGCGCCCGGTCACCCATCAGCCGGTCGCTGGCGAAATTGTGCCGGCCACCCAGGTAGTAGTCGTAGACCCGAGCTGCGCTCGGCACGTCCGGGTCGACCTCGGGTGGCATCCAGCTCGGGCGGCTCATGGGGTTCCCTTCCGCGGTGCCTGCGTGGGGCGCTGCCGGTGATGAAGGTAGGTCCTCGACATCGGCCCGGACGTGACCCCGCCCACGTCGAGCGCTTAACGTGCAGTCGACGGGGGCCCCCGCCGACCCGATCCGCTGATCACCAGGAGGAGCCGGCATGGCGGCGAGCACGGACCCGTCGACGATGCGATCCGTGCTGGGGCACTTCCCCTCCGGCGTCACGATCGTCACCGGCACCACACCCGACGGGCCGGCGGGCTTCACCTGCCAGTCGTTCTCGTCGCTGTCGCTGGACCCACCGCTCGTCCTCGTGCTGCCCAGCCGGCGGTCGCTCAGCTGGCCGGGCATCCAGGAGACGGGGCGCTTCTGCGTCAACGTGCTCGCCGAGGACCAGCGCGAGCTCTCGACCGCGTTCGCGCGCTCCGGGGGCGACAAGTTCGCGGGCGTCGAGTGGGCGGCGTCCGACCTCGGCTCCCCGATCCTCGCCGGGGCGACAGCGTGGATCGACTGCTCGCTGCACGCGGTGCACGAGGGCGGGGACCACCTCATCGTCGTCGGTGCGGTGCACGACCTCGCGGCCGCGGAGGCCGCGCCGCTTGTCTTCCACCGCGGCGGCTACGCCCGAACGAGCTCCGAATGAGCGCACCCGGGACCACCGACTCCGCCGCCACCGGTCCTCTTGAAGGCATCCGGGTGATCGAGCTCGGCACCGTCGTCGCGGGGCCGTTCGCGGGACGGGTCCTGGCCGACTACGGCGCCGACGTGATCAAGGTGGAGGCACCGGGGCGGCCCGACCCGCTCCGCGACTGGGGCCAGGAGTCCTACAAGGGACACCGGTTGTGGTGGACCGTGCACGCCCGCAACAAGCGCTGCGTCACGCTCGACCTGCGCTCCGAGCGCGGGCAGGAGCTGATGCTCTTGCTCGTCGAGCGGGCCGACATCGTCGTCGAGAACTTCCGCCCCGGCACCCTCGAACGCTGGAACCTCGGCTACGACCGGCTCTCCGCCGTCAACCCGGGTCTCGTGCTCGCCCGCGTCTCGGGCTACGGGCAGACCGGCCCCTACGCCTCGAAGGCGGGCTACGCCTCGGTGGCGGAGGCACTCTCGGGCCTGCGGTCGATCAACGGCTACCCCGGTGAGGCTCCGCCCCGACAGGCGATCTCCCTCGGCGACTCCCTCGCGGGCATGGTCGCCGTGCAGGGCGTGCTCGCCGCGCTCGTCCGCCGTGGCGTCACCGGGAAGGGGCAGGTCGTCGACGTGGCGCTCACCGAGGCGTGCCTGTCGGTGCTGGAGTCGGTGGTCCCCGAGTACGACAAGCTCGGGCGCGTCCGCCAGCCGGGCGGGACGCGGCTCGACGGGATCGCGCCGTCCAACATCTACCGGAGCGCCGACGGGCTCTGGCTCGTCGTCGCCGCGAACCAGGACACCGTCTTCCGCCGGCTCTGCGAGGCGATGGAGCGCCCCGAGCTCGCCGGCGACGAGCGCTTCGCCGACCACGTCGCCCGCGGGGAGAACCAGGACGAGATCGACGGGATCGTCGGCGAGTGGGTGGGGGCCCGCGACGCGGCGGAGGTGCGGGAGCTCCTCGACGACGCCGGCGTCATCTGCGGTCCCATCAACACCGCGGCCGAGGTCGTCACCGACCCGCAGTTCCGCGCCCGCGGGATGCTCGTGGAGCACTTCGACGAGCGGATCGGCGAGGACGTGCTCGGGCCCGGGATCGTGCCGACGTTCTCCGCGACGCCGGGCGGGGTGCGCTGGGCGGGTCCCCCGGCTCCCGGGCACCACAACGCCGAGGTCTACGGCGAGCTGCTCGGGCTCGTCGCGGCCGACCTCGAGGGGCTGGAAGCCCACAGCGTGATTTGACGGCGCCGGCAGCGTTGGTGGCTTGGTCAGCGCGGTGGTTAGTGGGTCGGGGACGTGTGGCTGCCCAGGACCTCCTTCAGTGGTGTGGGCGGCCGGTCGAGCAGGCGGGACAGGGTGGGGTCGGCGGCGGCGAAGTCGCCGCGGCGGCTGGCGGCGAACATGCCGGTGAGCATGTCGGCGGCCGATTCGGGGAGGCCGTGTTCCAGCAGGTTCGCCCGGTAGTCGGCGTCGGAGATGACCACTCGGCGGATGTCGCGCCCGGCGAGTTGTGAGGCGATGGCGGCCACGTCGGACACGTCGAGGGCCTCGGGGACGGTCAGGGGTGGGGTGAGGCCGTCGAGCCCGCCGTCGGACAGCGCGATCGCTGCGGCCTCGGCGAGGTCGGCGTGGGTGGTCCATGCGACCGGGCCGTCCTCGGGCAGGCGCAGCTCGCCGGTCTCCAGGGCACCGCCGAGCAGCAGCGGCACGGTGGAGGCGTAGAACCCGTTGCGCAGCGAGGTGAACGAGACGCGGGCTTCTTGGAGGGCTTCCTCGGTGGCGGCGTGGTCGGGCATCGGTCCGAACGGCGAGGTCGGGCTGGAGCCCGTGTGGCTGGTGTAGAGCACGCGCTGGGCGCCGGCGGTGACCGCGGCCTCGATCGCGGCACGATGCTGACGCACGGCCTCGCCACCGGTGCTGCTGACGGAGACGACGAGGACTTGGGATGCGCCCTCGAAGGCGTGTGTGAGGCTGGCGGGGTCGGTGAAGTCCCCGTGGCGCACGCGCACCCCCCGCTGCTCGAGGTCTTGGACCTGCTGCGGGTCGCGGACGCTCGCGGCGACCGGCTCGCCAGGAGCGCGTTCGAGTAGGCGCTCGATCACGGTTCGGCCGAGCTTGCCGCTGGCTCCGGTGACGACGATCATGATGATCTCCTGCTTTTCGGTGATAACGACATCAACATATCACCGATAGTACCGGTGAACACAAGACAGCGGTAGCGTTGGCAACATGAAGGGTGATGATGGTCAGTCCGGCGGCGGCCGTGTGAAGGAGCGCATCGTCGCGGCCGCGCTCGAGCTGCTAACCGACGGCGGTCCGGACGCGGTGTCGACCCGGGCGGTGAGCGCCGCGGCCGGAGTCCAGGCCCCGACGATCTACCGGCTGTTCGGTGACAAGCAGGGGCTGCTCGACGCGGCGGCGAGCCAGGGCTTCCGGTCCTACCTGGCCAGCAAGACCGGTCGGGAGCCCACCGACGACCCCGTGCAGGACTTGCGTGACGGCTGGGATTCCCACGTCGAGCTCGGCCTGGCGAACCCTGCGCTTTACGTGCTCATGTACGAGCGAACACGTGCGGGCGCCTCATCGTCGCCGGCCGCGGCGGCTGCGGCCGACGTCCTGGCTCGGCACATCGCGAGGATCGCCCGTGCAGGCCGGCTACGAATCCCCCAAGAGCGCGCCGTGACCCTCGTTCACGCTGCCGGGGGCGGCACCACCCTGGCTCTGATCGACGCGCCGGAAGACCGCCGCGACCCGATGCTGTCCCCGACCGCACGTGACGCGATCATCGCAGCGATCACCACCGACGCCCCGGTCGTCGAGCTACCCGGACCCGTCCCGGCCGCGATCGCCCTCGGCGCAGCCCTTCCGGACCTCGAGACCCTCACTGCCGCCGAACAGGGCCTCCTCCGCGAATGGCTCGACCGCATCGTGCACTCGCCTCAGCGCATTTCTCTAGAAGCGGGCCGGCCATCCGGGCACCGGTCGCCGCGAGCGTGAGCTGCCAGACAGGCCCGGCGGGGAAGCGGTGGCTGTGGGGGAGTGTCGGAGGTCAGGCTGTCCACGGGGGCCGGCCGGGTCGCGATCCTCGGCCGTGGCGACCGCTCCCCCGGCGCCGGTGACCATCGCCGTGAAGCCGTCGACGGGGTCGGCGGCGATCTGCCGGACAACGCCGGCGGTCGTCATCAAGGCATGGGGCGTCCTGGTGCGGCGGGCGTCGGCGTCGGGGATCAGGGTCACGGCGTTCTCCTCAATCATCGACAACATGGTTGTCGAGAAAGTAGGCCTGGTTGTCGATCGTGCCCAGTGACGCCGGATCTCGGGAGGCGATGACGGGCGCCGAGCTCGCGCTCCGCCTACTCGCCGCGTTCCGCGGACTGGTGGACGAGCTCCATGACCGGCTGGCGGCAGAGGGCCACCCCGCGGCGCGTCCGATCCACGGGTTCGCGTTGCAGGCGATCGGGCCGCAGTGCGCTACCGCTGCCGAGCTCGGTGTCCGGCTCGGCGTGTCGAAGCAGGCCGCGGGCAAGACCATCGACGGGCTGGAGGCCCGCGGCTACGTCACCCGGTCCGCGGACCGGGTCGACGCCCGTCGGAAGCTCATCGCGATCACCCCGACCGGACGGGATCTGCTGGCCCGCTCGGCGGCGATCTTCGAGCGCCTGCGCTCGGACCGGGTTGCCCTCCTCGGCGAGGAGCAGATGGCCGAGGTGGAGGCGGCGCTGCGCGTCCTCGCGCCTGCGGCGTCCTTCCCGCTCGACGCCGCGGGGTGGTTCGGAGGCTGAGGCCGGGTGTCGGTCAGCAGCGTCCTGACCTCCTCCACTGGCGCCCGGTTGTAGATCGGCCCGAAACTGTGAGCTGAGGCCGGTGCGGTGCCGGCTCTCGCGCAGCTGTGGTGCCGCTCGGCGGTGTTCAACGTTTGTCGTTCAGCAGGATGCGCAGCTCGTCGGCGAACACGGCGGGCCGGTCGAAGTACGGGCCGTGGGCACCGGAGAGTTCGTGCACGGCGACGCCGAGGCCGTCGGCGAGCCAGCGCGTCGCTTCGCCGAAGTAGGTGTCCCGGTTGTCAACCCCGGCGGCGGGCAGGAGGGTGACCCCGGTTCGCCGGAGGAGCTCGGGGTCGGGAAGGTAGGCCGACATCGCCGGCAGCTCTACCTCGAAGAACACCTGACCGTTGGTCAGCATCCGCGTGCGCAGGGCGGGTTCGAGTGCGTCGATGACGTCGTCGCCCGCCACGCCACGCAAGAATCGGTCCATGGCCAGCGGGAAGCCGCCCTCCTGCACGGCTTCTCCGATCATCGACTGCAGGTCGTCTCCGATCTGGTCGCCGTGGGTCACGATGCTGAGTAGTGGAGGTTCGTGCAGCACGGCCGTGTGGAGGAGGCCGGGGTGCTGCTCGACGAGCGCGCAGGCGATGATCGCGCCCAGGCTGTTGCCGACGACCGCGCACGGGGCGGTTCCGAGGCCTTCCAGCAGGGCGGCGGCGTCGTCGGCCTGTTCGGCGATCGATGTTGCGGTCCATCCCGGCGGCGCGGGGCTGCGGGAGTTCCGCGGCGGTCATAGCTGATGACCGTGAAGTCGGCGCTCAGCTCCTCGCCGACCTCGGTCCAGTGTCCGGCGTCGCCGGTGGCGCCGGAGATGAACAGCACCGGAGGGCCGCTCCCGCGGGTCTCGTGGTGCAGCTCCAGGTCGTGGACGGGGATCGTGCTCATTTCGGAGCTCCTTCGTCGAGGTCACGAGGTCACGAGGTCACGAGGTCACGAGGTCACGAGGTGACGCGGTCGACGGTAGGAAGCGCACGCGCTCGGCGGATAGGCGTGATTGCCTATCTTTCCGCGGGGGCCAGGAGCCCTCCGCGGACTCACCGCTGACAAACACCAGCCGACCCCGACACTGCGCCTCGCCCGCCCACCCGGACAGCAACCGCAACGGGGCGGCGCGTTCGAGGAGCCGACGCCCGGCCCCCGCGCCCGCATCCGCACCGTGGAAACCGAGCCGGGGTCGGAGAAGGTCACGGTCCGTCCGTCCCTTCGTGGTCGAGTGTCGATGATGCTGCCCGAGAAGTACGCCTACACGGTCATCGCTCGGTGCTCTTGACCCCACGACCGCGGCGACTAGGGTGACTGATGACCGGATGAGTAAGATGGTCACGAGTCAGGAGGCGGGCGTGAGTCGGACCCGCGAGTCGCGCATCCTCGACGCCGCCGCGGAGCTCCTGCTCGCCCTCGGTTACCGCAAGGTGACCATCGAGGATGTGGCCCGTCGCAGCGGCGTGGGCAAGGGCACGGTCTACCTCCACTGGGGCAGCAAGCTCGAGCTGTTCGCGACCGTGCTCATGCGTGACGTCGCGGAGATCGTCGTCGGGCAGCTCGCCGCCTTCCGCGCCGATCCCGCCGAGGTTCGGCTGCACCGGACGATGCGTGCGCTGTTCCTGATGGTCATGCACCGCCCGCTCGCCCGCGCCTTCTACACCGGCGACACCGAGCTGCTGGGCGCGTTGAGCACCGACACCAAGATCGGGCTGCAGGTCACCACCGACAAGGCCGCGATGGGGCCGCGCTACATGGCGGTGCTGCACCAGCACGGGCTGCTCGCCGACGACCCCGCCGACGACCCCGGCCTGCTGTACCGGTTCTCGGCCGCGACCACGGGCTCGTTCCTGCTCGAACGGTTGCTCCCGACCTCCGCCGACGTCGACCTCGAGGTCAAGGCCGACGCGTTGGCCACCACGGTCCGCCGCGGGTTCGAGCCCGCGGCCGAGCCCTCCCGACCCCAGCTCGAATCCGCCGCTGCCCTCGTCATCGATCTCTACGAGCACATGCTCGTCGATCTCACCCGCTCACTACCCGAGGAGAACAGGCCATGACCACCACCGGTCCGGCCGACCTCGCCCCCACCACCGAGGACGAACCGGCCCTGCTCGACTGGCTACGCACGATGCGCCACGACCATCCGGTCTGGCAGGACCGCTACGGGGCCTGGCACGTCTTCCGTCACGACGACGTCGTGGCCATCACCCGCGATCCCGCCACGTTCTCCTCCGATACCGCCCGGCTCGTCCCCGCGGCCGCGGCGGTCCGGCGAGGGATGCTGACCCAGATCGATCCGCCGGAGCACCGCGCCCTGCGCCACCTGGTCAGCGCCGCGTTCACCCCGCACACCGTCGCCGCTCTCGAACCCCGGATTCGCGCCGTGACCAACGAGCTCCTCGATCGCACCGCGCCGCAGTTCGATCTCGTCGACGCGCTCGCCTTCCCGCTGCCCGTCATCGTCATCGCGGAACTGCTGGGTCTGCCCGCGGAGGATCGTCCGCTGTTCCGCACCTGGGCCGAGGGGCTGTTCTCGATGCAGGTCGACGACCCCACCGACCCCGACCTCGCGCCGAGGATCGCCGCGGCACTGGGCGAGATCACCGCCTACCTCGGCCGGCACTGCCGCGAGCGCCGTGCCGCCCCGCGCGAGGACCTCATGTCGGCGCTGGTCACCACGGACGTCGACGGCCGCCGCCTCGACGACGACGAGGCCACCAACTTCTCCATGCTCCTGCTCCTCGCCGGGCACATCACCACCACGGTCCTGCTCGGTAACGCCGCACGCACCTTCGACGAGAACCCCGGGGTCTGGGACGAGCTGCGTGCCGACCCCGGCCTCATCCCGGGCGCGGTCGAGGAGGTCCTGCGCTACCGGTCGCCGTTCACCCAGGTCGGGCGCTCCACGCGCTCCGAACGCGAGGTCGGTGGGGTGACCATCCCGGCGGATGCGATCGTGCTGCCGTGGCTGCTCTCGGCCAACCGGGACCCCCGAGCGCACAGCGACCCCGACCGCTTCGACATGAGCCGGGGTCTCGGTGGTGGTGCCCAGCTCGCCTTCGGGCACGGCGTCCACTTCTGCCTGGGAGCCCCCCTGGCCCGCCTCGAGGCCCGGGTAGCCCTCGAGGAGCTCACCCGCCGGTATCGCGTCCTGGCCGTCGACCACGACACCATCGACGCCCGCGGCGGGCTGACCCACTATCCCCGCGGAATCCTCGGCGTCCCCGCCCTGCCCCTACACACCGTTCGCGCCTGAACCCGCCGCGCTCGATCGGTTCCTGCTCGCCCGAGCGAGCACGGTTCTACGGGTCACCGTGGCGCGCGCGGTCGACGTCGTCAGGTGACCGAGACTCCCGGGGACGGGGAGAGGGGCGGGGCGGCGGGACGGGGACGGGGGCCGTCCCAGGTCCAGAGCGGCATCGGCACCGTGCGGGGGACCGTGGCGTCGGGCGACGAGTAGGACAGGACCTCCTCCACGGCGGACTCCATGTAGGCGCGGAGCGCGGCGCGGAATCGCGAGTCGTCGGGGAGGTGGGCATCGTCGGCCGCCTGCACGAAGCAGGCGACGAACCGTCGACCCAGGTCGCTCATGTCCCCGTTGCCCGCGTGCAGGTGCAGAACGCCGGGGTGGTCGCCGCACGACTGCGAATAGCGAGCGGGTCCACCCATCACTTCGGCCCAGTAGGCGGCCAACCGTTCGACGTGCTGGGGGTGCTGGCCAGGCCCAGAGAACGGGTGGTTGAGCTCGGGATCGGCGAGGCAGCGCGTGTGGTGGGCACGGGCGAGAGCCAGGAACGCCGGCTCGCCCCCGGCGAACTCGAACAGGCTGGGCCGCGCGGCGGGCGGGTCTGCTCCCGGGGCCGGAGGTGGTACGGGTGACATCGTCACGGCGCCTCCATTTGGTTATGGTGCCGTCCTAGTGAATGTGGTGAGCGTGACAGAGGCCCAGAGCGCAGGCAAGGGTCGGCGCGCGTACCACTCGCCCCGCCGGCGCGAGCAGGCCGCGCGTACGCGGGATGCGGTGCTCACCGCCGCGTACGACCTCTTCGTTACCCGCGGCTACGCCCGCACGAGCCTGCCGCAGGTGGCCGCCGCCGCGGGTGTGTCGGTCCAGACCATCGAACAGGTCTTCGGGACGAAGCGGCGGCTGCTCAAGAGCGTTCTCGACGTCACCCGGGCCGGCGACGACGAGCCGATCGCGATGCTCGAGCGAGCCCCCGCGGTGACCGCGGCGGCCACCGGCAGCGCCGAGGAGTTCCTCGCCCTGCTCGCGGCGGAGATCGCCGTCGTCGCCGCCCGCGTCAACGCCATCGTTGCCGTCATCCACCATGCGGGCGGCGACCCCGAGATCGCCGAGCTGGCCCGGGAGCTCGACGCCGAGCGGCGCGCGGTCGCCGCATGGATCGTCGAAGGACTCCACGGGCGCGGGCGTCTCGACACGCGAGTTGATCGCGACCGGGCCGTCGACGTCGTGTGGGTGCTGCTCGACCCCGTCGTGCACCAGCGCCTCACCCACGACTGCGACTGGAGCGCGCAGGCCTTCTCCTCATGGCTCGCCGACGCCCTGAGCCAGCTCCTGCGCCCCTGACCGGGCGACGACTCGTGCGTCCCCATGCCGACCGAGTACCCGCCGGTCGGGCGCCCTCATATCGTGGAGCGCGTGACCTCCCCGATCCTCCGCGGTGTCCTGCGCGGGATGGCGGGCCTCCCGGCCCCGGTGAAGCGGGTGCTCGCCGGGCGCGCTGTCGAGCTCGACGGCCAACGCCTCGACCTCGATATCCAGCTGCTCCTGCGCGTCCTGACCTTCGCGGTCGGGCGGGGGGACGCCGCCCCGCTCACCGAGCAGCGGCGGCTGACCGACGCCGCGGCCGACCTCGCCGAGCGGGTCGAGGGCGGCGTCGTCGTCGAGCCGACGACCATCCCGGCTCCCGGCGGTCGCGCGCTGCACGCCTGCGTCTACGCACCCGTCGACCTCCGCGACGCCCCGTCCGGGCTGCTGGTGTACTTCCACGGCGGCGGGTTCGTCCTGGGCAGCATCGTGTCCGGCGACCCGCTGTGCCGCACACTGGCGCAGCAGGCCGGGGTGCGCGTGCTGTCGGTGGACTATCGGCTCGCTCCCGAGTATCCCTTCCCGGCCGCGCTCTCCGACGCCGTGACCGCGCTGCGCCACGTCCTCTCCCACGCCGCGGCGCTGCGCACCCACCCGGCCTCGGTGGCGGTCGGGGGCGATTCGGCGGGCGCGAACCTTGCGCTCACCGCCGCCCACGAGCTCGCTCGCGCCGGCGAACCGACCGCCCGCTTCGTGCTCGCCCTCTACCCGGTCACCGACGTCGCGCGTCAGGGGGGCTCGCGCGAGCTGTTCGGCACCGGCTTCGGGCTCCGGTCGGCCGACATCGACGCCTTCGAGCACGCCTACCTCCCCGACGGCCCCGACCCGATCCGTCCGACCGGCCTGCTCGACGCCGACGACCTGCACCTCATGCCCCCCACTTACGTCGCCACGGCCGGGTTCGACCCGCTGCGCGACGAGGGTGAGGAACTCGCCGACGCCCTCCACGCTGCCGCGGTGCCGACGATCGCCCGGCGGTTCCCGGGCCTCGTCCACGGCTACGCCGGGTTCAACGGCCTCAGCCGCGCGGCCCACGACGCGGTGCTCGACGCCGCGAGTGCCCTACGGGCCGGTCTCTCCCTCACCGCGGCGAGCACCGTGTGGCCCATCGCCTCCCGCCGGTGACCGCTCGCCCCCACCGGGTACAGCACGCTCATGGCCGCACCCGTCACCAACTCCATCGACATCCAGGCGCCCGTGCGGCGCGTCCTCGAGGTCGTCTCCGACGTCGAGAACACCGACCGGTGGGCCCCCGAGGCCCGGTCCGCCGAGATCGTCGCGCGCGGTGACGACGGGCGTCCGTCGAGGCTCGTCGTGACGCTCGGGGCGATCGGTTTCACCACCACCGCCACGTACGACCTGACCTACACCGACGCGTCGGTGACCCTCACGTGCGTCGAGGGCGCGCTCATCAAGGCGAGCACCATCTCCTACACCGCCTCCGACTCCGGTGGGGGCACCACGCACCTGGAGATGTCGTCGACCATGGACGTCACCGTGCCGGTCCCGCAGTGGGGCCTGAACCGGGCGATGCGCCGCAGCGCCGCCAAGAACCTCGAGTCGGTCCGGAAGGCCGCCGAGGCCGCCTGACCGTCGTCGCGCTTGGTGACGTTGTCCGCCAAGAAGGAGGTGGTGGCGGAGACGACCGGGGCCGCATTGACGAGGGGGCCCGTTGTGGTCCAGTCCGGGCATCACCTGCAGCTGGCCGTGCGGCAGTGTTTCGGCGATGGCCGTGCCGCTGTACCGCAGCCAAGACGGTGCCCGCTCTCCGAGCAGGATCAGTGTCGGCACGGTGATGCCGGCGTAGTCGGTTGCCGGTCCGTCGAGCCGGGTGGCCTCACGGGCCTCACCCGGCACGGTTGGCAGGGTGGCGTGCATGGGCCGACCGATGGTGGCCAGCAGCGCCCAGTTGATGGCCAGGCCGACCGGTGCGGGGAGCCGGTCGAGGGCGCCGCCGACGTGCAGGCTGCGCTGCAGCATCGTGAGCGCCCGTGCGTGCTGCTTGCTGTCGACCGCGCGGGTGAACGGGGGGAGGTAGTCCGTCGGCTGGGTTCCGTCGATCGATGCGGCGGTTCGTAGGCGATGAGGTGAGTGATGCGCCCGTCGGGGTCGTGCAGGGCGGAGCGCAGGGCCAGCAGGCCCCCGTAGCTATGGCCGAAGACGGCTCGCGCTCCCGTCGCCATGAGCACGGCCGCAACGTCCGCGAGTTCGCGTTCGATGCGGTACGGGTGGCCTTGCGGGCCGCTAGCGCCGCGGCCGCGCCGATGGACGTAGTGCACGGTGAACGAGGCGGCGAGGGCGTTGACGAGGTTGTCGTACCCGCCTGGTGGTACGACGGCCACCCCCGCTCGCGCCCGCGAGCTCTTGGCGCCTCTGATCGACAACCCGCCGGCCTGACCACGGCGCCCGGGCGGATCAGCGGTGCAGCGACCCCATCGCCGCGGCCGGGTAGCGCTCGCCAGTGGCGACGCCGACGGGCGCGACCTTGTCGATCGCCTCGAGGTCGTCGCGCGTCAGCGTCACGTCGACCGCTCCGACGTTCTCCTCGAGGTAGGTCCGACGCTTGGTGCCGGGGATCGGGGCGACGTCGTCGCCCTGCGCCAGGACCCACGCGAGGGCCAGCTGGGTGGGCGAGACGCCCTTGTCGGAGGCGAGGGCGTTCACCTCGTCGAGCACCCGCAGGTTGGCCGCCAGCGCGTCACCCTGGAAGCGCGGTGAGTTGCGCCGCCAGTCGCCCTCGGGGAGATCCTCGGTGGAGCGGATGGTGCCGGAGAGGAAGCCTCGACCGATCGGGCTGTAGGGCACGAAGCCGATGCCCAGCTCGCGGCACACGGCGAGCACGCCGTCGTCCTCGACGTCGCGGGTGAACAGCGAGTACTCGGTCTGCACCGCGCTCAGCCCAGCGGTGGCGTGTGCGCGGCGGATCGTCTCCGGCGCGGCCTCGGAGATGCCGAGGTAGCGCACCTTGCCGGCCTGGACCAGCTCGCCCATCGCTCCCCACGTCTCCTCGACGGGCACGTCGGGGTCGACGCGGTGCTGGTAGTAGAGGTCGACGTGGTCGGTGTGCAGGCGCTGCAGCGAGCCGTCGATCTGGCCGCGCAGGTAGTCGGGCCGACCGTTGACGCGTCCGGTGCCCTTACCGTCGGAACCGATCTCGTTGCCGAACTTGGTGGCGATCACGACCTGCTCGCGACGGTGGTTCTCCTCGTCGAGCCAGGCGCCGATGAGCTCCTCGTTGGTATGCGGGCCGTACATGTCCGCGGTGTCGAAGAGGGTGACGCCCAGCTCCTGGGCGCGCGAGAGGGTCCGGCGGGACTCGGCGTCGTCCTGACCGCCGTAGGCGAAGGTCATGCCCATGCAGCCGAGGCCGAGGGCGGAGACCCTCAGGCCCCGGGTTCCGAGGGTGCGTTGTTCCATGCTTCGGGGCTACCCGCTCGCGTGCCGCGACGTGCACGCCTCAGCCGCCACGCCGTCACCACGACGACGACCAGCGCGAGCACGCCCAGCAGCACGACGTCGCCGACACCGCCGGCCGCCGCGGTGACCCGCTCCTCGACCCCGGCCGCCGTGCCCGCATCGGCCGGGAGACCGAGCAGCGACCCGAGCGCGGCCGTGCCGTCGAACACCAGGACGAGGACCCCGACCGCGACGAAAAGCAGTCCCGACACCGTCGTCGTGGTGTGCAGCCACAGCGGCCCGACGCGGAAAGCGCGCCCTCGCAACCATCGGCGTCGGCCGAGGTCGAAGCGCTCCCACAGGGCGGCGAGCACGTAGAGCGGCACCGCCATCCCCAACGCGTACACCGCGAGCAGCGCGCCCCCCCGGAGCGGGGACGCGCTCGCCGCGGCCACGGTGAGCACGGCACCGAGGATCGGGCCCGTGCAGAAGCCGGCGAATCCGTACACCGCACCCAGAGCCAGCGTCGCCGCCCAGGTGCCGCGGCGGGCAAGCCGGGAGCCGGCCTCCTCGGCGGGGCGCAGCGAGAACCCGCCCCCGAGGATCTGCACGACACCCAGCACGATCACCACAACCCCGGCGACGGTCACGACGGTCTGGCGGTGCAGCGTGAACAGCGCGCCGACGCTGCTCGCGGCGGCCCCGAGCGGCACCATGATCGCGGCGAAGCCGAGCGTGAACACGGTGGTCCGGGCGAGCAACTGCGTCCGCCCGGAGAAGGCGACGGCGAAGAACGACGGCAGCAGCAGCGCGCTGCACGGGCTGAGCAGGGCAAGCGCCCCGCCGACCAGGGCAACGAGATAGCCGACGTCGGGACCCACACTCATGCGGCCGCGCCGCTCACCGGGCGCGGGCCAGCGCCGCGTCGATCGCCCCGGTGAACGTCGGGAGCGGTTGCGCGCCGAAGATCAGCTGGTCGCCGACGAGGAAGGTCGGGACCCCCGTGATGCCGAGCGACGTCCCGGTGCGCAGGTCGGACTCCACCGCCTCGCGCAGGGCCGGGTCGGCGCGGTCGGCGGCGAAGCGGACCGGGTCGAGCCCGACGTCGCGGGCGATCCCGCTGAGGAAGGCCTCGTCCACCGCCCCGCGGTTCTCCGGGCGCTGCGCGGCGTACAGCGCGTCGTGGAACGGCCAGAACCTGCCTTGCCGGGCCGCCGCGCGGGCCGCCACGGCCGCCGTCACCGATTCGGGCCCCAGGTAGGCGTAGTCGCGCCACTCCAGCCGCACCTGCCCGGCGTCGACGTAGCGGCGCAACAGTTCGGGTTCGGTGTTCTGCGCGAACAGCCGGCAGAACGGGCACTGGAAGTCGCCGAACTCGACGACCACGAGAGGCGCGTCGACGCGGCCCAGGGCCAGCGGGTCCCCCGGGTCGCGGCGTGCAGTCCCCAGGCGGGCCCGCGCACGGGGATCGGAGGTGTCAGAGGCGTCGAGCGTGGCACCGGCGGGCGCCGGACCCGCCCCGGGGGCCGACGGCGGGGACGGGTCGGAGCCCCCGGCGAACGAGACGACGGCCAGCACGACGAGCACGACGAGGGCGAGCGCCCCGCCGACGAGCACGCGCGCCCGAGAGGTCAGCATCGCTCCACCGTGACACCGCGGAGGTGCGCGCGCCGTATGGAGCAGGCGTCTGCTCCGTGCCGGCCGGGTTCTGGGTGCGGGGGGAGCCTTGCCCTCAGGAGCGGAAGCCCACCCCCGCGAGGTGCCCGCACGGCTCGACGACGGCCCGGTTGCGTGCCGGGTCAGGCCGCCACGAGGCGGCGAAGGACAGCCCGGGCTCGACCAGGCGGACCCCGCGCAGCATCGGCGCGACCTCGGCGCGGCTCCGCGGGTGCGGCGACGAGTGCGCGTAGGAGCGGGTGAGGGCCGCGACTGCGTCCATCGCGAGCCCCGGATCGTCGGCGGTGAGGTGCGAGAGGGCCAGCGCGCTCCCGGGGGCGAGTCGCGCGAGGTACCGGTCGACGAGGCCGGCGGGATCCTCGGCGTCGGACACCTGCTGCAGGACCGAGAAGGCGAGCAGGCCGACAGGCCGGGTCAGGTCGATGACGCGCTGCAGCTCGGGGTGCGAGAGGACCCGGTCGACCTGGCGGACGTCGGCGTCGACGTAGACGGTGCGCGGATCCTCGGCGAGGAGGCGCCGCCCGCTCATCACGGCCACCGCGTCCCGCTCCACGTAGGCCACCGTGGCGAGGGAGCCGTGACGCGCGACGACCTCGTGGACGTTGCCCATGGTGGGAATGCCGGAGCCCAGGTCGACGAACTGGTCGATCGATGCGTCGAGCAGGAAGCGGACGGCCCGCCGCAGGAAGGCCCGGTTCCCCCGCGCGATGCCCGACGTCCGCGGCTCGATCGCCAGCAACGACTCCGCGAACCGGCGGTCGACCGCGCCGTGGGAGACGCCGCCGAGCAGGTAGTCGACCACGCGGGCCGAGCTCGGCCGGTCGAACTCGACGGTGTCGGGAGCCTCGGGGACAGAGGTCGGAGCGGGGATCGGCAGGAATCCTCCCGGGACCATCCGGGTGTCCGAGGCCCCGAAGGACCGGTGCTCGATCACGGCGTCTCCTCACGTCCCGACGCCCGGTCGCGCCGGGCGTCAGTACCACGCAGGCGACGCTCCGCTGTCAATCGGGTGCGCAGCGGGATCATCCCCCGAGTGCCTCCGTCTTGTCACCGTCTGTGGGCGACACGCCGGGATACGGGTGGGATCTCAGAGCGAGATACTCTGGATCGGGGCCATTCGGGCACGCAAAGTGACCTCGAACGTATCACCGGAACGGGGGAAGGGGTGCAGCTGTTGGCGGAGGGTTCGGCCGCCCGTCATGTCGACGTCGTCGGTATGCGCGGCGGCCGCGTCACCGTGTGCTCCCGTGCGCGTCGCGGTCGTCACCGAGTCCTTCCTCCCCCACGTCAACGGCGTGACCAACTCCGTCCTGCAGGTCATCGGGCACCTGCCGCGGCGGGGCCACGAGACGCTCGTCGTCGCGCCGGGAGCCGGCGTCGAGGAGGTCGACGGGGTTCGCGTCGTCCGTCTGCCCGCGCTCGATCTCGCGGTCGTCGACTCGCTGCCCGTCGGCGTCCCCACCCCCGCCCTGCGGGCCGCCCTCGAGGAGTTCCGTCCCGACGTCGTGCACCTCGCCTCGCCGTTCGTGATCGGGGCCCGCGGCCTGACCGCCGCCCGCCGGCTCGGCGTCCCGACGGTCGCGGTGTACCAGACCGACGTGGCCGGCTTCGCCGCGTCCTACGGCGTGGGGCTCACCGCCCGGGCGGCCTGGCGGTGGACGCGCCGACTCCACGCCCGGGCGGACCGCACACTGGCCCCGTCCCGGTGGGCGGTCGACGCGCTGCGGGCGCACGGCGTGCCGCGGGTGCACCGCTGGGGACGCGGCGTGGACACCGAGCGGTTCCACCCCGAGCGCCGCCGCTCGGCCGCCGCGGTGGCGCTGCGGGCCCGCCTCGCCCCGCACGGGGAGCTGCTCGTCGGGTACGTGGGCCGGCTCGCGGCGGAGAAGCAGGTCGAGCGCCTCGCCGCCGTCGACGCCCTGCCCGGCGTGCGGGTGGTGGTCGTCGGGGACGGCCCGGCGCGGCCGCGGCTGGAGGAGGCGCTGCCGCGGGCGGCGTTCCTCGGGTTCCGCGGCGGGGACGAGCTCGCCACCGCCTACGGCGCCCTCGACGCCTTCTGCCACACTGGGCCGTTCGAGACCTTCTGCCAGACGGTGCAGGAGGCCCAGGCCGCAGCGCTGCCGGTGATGGTCCCCGACGCCGGCGGCGCCCGGGACCTCGTCGATCCCGGCCGGAACGGATGGCTCTTCCCGGCCGATCCCGCCGATCCGGTGGCGGGATGGAGGGCGCTACGGGCGCGTGTCACGGCCTGGCGGGACGACACGGAGGCCCGCACGGCGATGGGCGCCGCGGGGCGGGCAGCCGTGGCCGGCCGGACGTGGTCGTCGGTGGGCGACGAGCTGCTCGCCCACTACGCCGCGGTCCGCGTCGCCGACCCCTCCCGCCGGGACGCGGCGTGAGTACGCCACACCGCGCTGCCGGCGAGCTCGTGGTGTCCCGGGAGTTCGCCGACGCGGCACCGGCCGGTCACGCGCGGGTCGACCGGTAGGTGTCCGAGCCCCGTAGACACCTCGCATGGTGATCTCCCAGGTCCTCATGTCGGCGGACGCCCCGGCCCCGACCGCAGCCCCCCTCCTCACCACCCCCGCCCGCGGGCGCTACAGCCTGCTCGTGACCCGCGACGGCGGCCTCGTCCGCAACGCCCAGCGCCTGCGCCACGACGTCTTCGCCGTCGAGCAGGGCGCCCGCCTGACGCCCGGACCGGCCGCCCGCGAGGGGCGCGACGCGGACGCCTTCGACCCGTTCTGTGATCACTTGGTGGTCCGGGAGGACGCGACAGGCCAGGTGGTCGGCACCTACCGGATGCTCAGCCCGGAGGGCGCGTCGCGCGCGGGCGGGCTCTACTCCGACACCGAGTTCGACCTCGCCGCGCTCGACGACCTGCGTCCGCGCACCGTCGAGGTCGGGCGGGCCTGCGTACACCCCGACCACCGGTCGGGCACCGTGCTGTCGCTGGTGTGGGCGGGCATCGGTCGCTACCTGCTGTTGACCGGTCACCGGTGGCTCGTGGGGTGTGCGAGCGTCCCGCTGACCACCGACGGTGCGCTGCCCGACTCGGTGTGGTCGCTGGTCTCCGGGGGCCACCTCACGCCGCCGGACCGACGCGTGACGCCCCGCCGGCCGGCCCCGATCGGCGAGGACCCCACCGTCGATCACCGCGCCGACGCTCGTGCCCACGACGCCGAAGGCCCACCTCGGCGCGCCTCGCGGAGCGAGCTGCCGCACCTGCTGCGCGCGTACCTTCGCCTCGGAGCGCGGATCGCGGGGCCGCCCGCCCTCGATACCGACTTCGGCGTCGCCGACCTGTTCGTGCTGCTCGACCACACCGCCATCGACCCGCGGTGGCGCCGGCACCTGCTCGGGGACGGCGGATGACCCTGGTGCTCCCGGGCGTCGACCACCCGTGGACGCCGACGTCGCCGTGCGGTCCCGGGTGCCTGCCCCCGCCCACGCCGACCCCGCCGCTGCGACGGGCCGTCCGGACGCTGCGGGCGGCGGCCCGGCTCGGCGGGATCGGTGTCGTCCTCGCAACCGGTGCGCTCCTCGTGCTCGTCGCGCCGCGGCTCGAGCCGCGGCGCGCCGGCCACGTCCAGCGACGGTGGGCGATGATGCTGCTCGCGGCGGTCGGGGTGCGCGTCGAGCTCCACGGTCCGCCCCCCGGCCCCGGCTCGCTCGTGGTGGCCAACCACGTCTCCTGGCTCGACGTGCTCGCCGTGGCCACGGTCGTCCCGGTGCGCCTGCTCGCCAAGCGGGAGGTGCGTTCCTGGCCGCTCATCGGCCTCATGGCCGCCCGGGTGGGCACGGTCTTCCTCGACCGCCAACGCCTCCACGCGCTGCCCGTCGCCGTCTCCGCGGTAGCTGCGACGCTGCGCACCGGAGGCCGCGTCGGGGTCTTCGCGGAAGGGACGACGCGGTGCGGGCGCACCCGGGGGCGCTTCCGGCCGGCCGCGTTCCAGGCTGCCATCGACGCCGCGGCGCCGGTGGTCCCCCTCGCGCTGTCCTACACCGACACCGCAGGGACCCCGTGCACGAGCGTCGCGTTCGTCGGGGACGACACGCTGTGGTCCTCGCTCACGCGCGTCGCCGGCGCCCCGCGGGTCGTGGTCCGGCTCGAGGTTCTCGACGTGCTGCGCCCCGGAACCGAACCCTTCCCGGCGTCCGTCTGCTCCGGGATACACCGGGGACGGGCCGCCGGGCGGCGCGACCTCGCCGCGCGGTGCGCGGCGGCCGTCGAGGAGGCTCTCGTCGGCCGGGCCGCGCCCGGCCCCGCACCCGACGTCACCGTGCCCGAACCCGTCCAGGAGTTCTCCCGTGCCGCGTGAGCCCTGGAGGGGGACCGAGCAGGGGCTGGGCGACGGGGCCGTGTTCGCGGCCCAGTTCGTGCGCGCTCCGCGCGCCACGGCCTCGGTGTGGCCCAGCTCGACCGCGTTGGCCGCCGCGGTCACCGACGCCGCCCTCGGCCCTGCCGGGGTCACCGACGACCCGGTCGTGCTCGAGCTCGGCGCCGGAAGCGGCGCCTTCACGGCCGCGCTCGCCGAGCGGCTCGGCGGCCGCGGGCGCCAGCTCGCCGTCGAGGTCAACCCGGTGCTCGCCCACCGGCTGGCCGAGCGCGCGCCGGGTGTCGACGTGATGCCCGCCGATGTCGCCGAGCTCTCGACGCTGCTCGCGCTGCGCGGTCTCGAGCGTGTCGACGTCGTGGTCAGCGGGCTCGGCTGGTCGGCGACCCGGCCAGGTCACGCGGACTCGCTCGTCCCCCGCGTGGCCCGGTGCCTCGTCGCCGGCGGCGTCTTCGTCCAGCTCGCCTACACCCTCACCCGGCGGACCGGACCGGCGCGCGCGCTCGAGCGGGAGGTGCGGGAGTGCTACGGCCGGGTGACCCGGTCGGACGTCGTGTGGCGCAACGTCCCGCCCGCCGTCGTCCTGCGCGCCCAGGGTCCACGGGGAGGGCGACCGCGGTGAATCCCCGCCCACCAGCTCGGTCACCGTCTCGGCGTGGGTGTAGCGTGCCCGAACCATCGGTCGGGCTCCGGGTCGGGACACCTGCGCACCCGGACGACCGAGCGACGCCGTGGGCGTGTCGTCGCCGTGGAAGCGGCCGTGACCGTCACCATGTCCGGGACGCGTGCGACGTTCCGCGAAACGCAGCGTCGGCACCGACCACGTCGCGCAGGTGAGGAGAGGGAGACACCCATGGCACTCCCGACGTTGACCCCCGAGCAGCGCGAGGCTGCCCAGGCCAAGTCCCGCGAGGCCCGTCAGGCGCGATCCGCGCTGCTGGCCGGGATCAAGAGCGGCGACGAGACCATCCCCGCGGTCCTCGACCGCGGCAAGAACGACCCGGTCGCCGGGAAGACCAAGGTCTCCCAGCTCGTCCGCGCCCTGCCCGGCTACGGGCCGGCGAAGGCGGCGGCGCTGCTGGAGCAGGCCGGGATCCCGGAGGACCGTCGCGTCGCGGGGCTCGGCAGCCGCCAGCGCGAGGCGCTGGTCAGCGCCCTGGGCTGAGCCCCGGTGTGCCGCCGCGCCCGGGCACGTCCTTGCTGACGCTGCCGAGGCTCGTGCCGATGGCGTAACTGCCGAACTGCAACGCACCGTCCTGCGAGATCGATGAGTCGCGGTAGAGCCCGACCTTGAGGTAGCTCGACTTGCCCGCGTACAGGGTCCCCGAGGGCGGCCGGTACCCCGAGATCGTCTCGGCCCCGTCCTTCCAGGCGCTGACCTCACCGTTGGACGAGGAGAAGGCGACCCGCAGGACCAGGTGGGTCCACTGCCCGGGCCGGGCGTCGCCGATGACCTGCGAGAACGACCCGCCGTCGCCGTCGAGTAGGAACTTGCCGTCCTGCACCTTGACCTCGAGGGGCGGCGTCCCCGTGCCCTGGTTCTTGAACTGGGTGATGACCTGCCATCCGGACCCGTTCACCGGGAAGTCGTCGGCGAGGCGCACCGAGAAACCGAAGTAGTAGTCGTCGCCCTCGCTGAGGTTCCCGAAGTCCGGCTCCACCTCCGCGCGCGTGCCCCCGCTGGGCATGGACACGTCGAGGACGCCGCCGGCGGCCCTGGGCGCCCGGGCCCCCACCACGTTCCACGGGGTGCTCTTGAAGTTGCCGAGGCCTTCCGAGGCGAAATCGGCACTCCACAGGGTCCGGCCCCCGTCGTCGACGGGCACGCGCGCGGCCGGTGTCGATGGCGCGGCCGGTGTGCTCGTCCTCGTGGAGGGGGCGCTGCGGGTCGGGGCCCGGACGGTCGGCGACGGGCTGGTCCGCGCGGAGTTGGCCATCGGGCCGGGCACCAGGAGTTCACCCGTGCCGGGAGGCGGGTCGGCGATCACCGCGGTCGAGCCGTTCGCCGCGGCGAGTCCGGCCCCGGCGAGCGCGCCGACGAGTGCGAGCGCACCGGCGGCGCGGGACGACGCGAGGATCGTTTGCCGCCCTGTCGGCCCGCCGTGGGTCGGGCCCGCGGGTGGGGTGCTCGCCTCGGGAGTTGCCGCGGGGGGAGCGGCCGCCGGAGGGGTGGACGGGCTGCGGTTCGGCGACCGGTGCGCCCCCGTCGGGCGCCCAGTGCGGGCCGCCGCGGCCGCCCGCGCGGTGGCGGCGAGATCGAGCGGCATCGTCCGGGGGTCGCCGCGATGACGGGCGGTGCCGTTCGTGAGGGCCTCGCGGCCGCGCGCCGGTGCGGGGGGATCGGGGTCCGTCGCGAGCGACGACGCGGAACGGTGTCGGGCCACGTGCGGTCTCCGGCTCACGTCGTCGTCGGACCCGGTCGCGGGGAGTGCACCGGTTGCCGACCGGAGGTCGGCGTGTCCACCCGTCCCACGTCGGGGCGTCCGGGACCGGGCTCCTGGGACGGGTGGCGACGAGTCGAGCCCGGGGCCGGCGAGCGGGGAGCGTCCGGCCGGAACCCACGGTAGGGACTCGCGCCAGCCCCATGGAGCGAGCCCGTGACCAGCATCGTCGACCAGTCGGTCACGAACAGGTCACGTTTCGGCTGCTCAGAGCGTGATCGCGGATCCACTCGATCGAGTGCCGACACCACCCCTCGGCGACATCGTGTGACCGAAGCCACACTCCAAGGCCACCCGGACGGTCGAGTGCGGGACACGGTGGGCCTGGGACGGGCCCCGCGCGACACGGGCCTCCGGGGCGGGCACCCTCCGGCAGGTGAGCAGTAGCGGCATGACCGGCCTCGGCCCGTCCGCGTCCTCCCGCCACGCGTGGGCCGATCCCGACCCCGAGACGGTCGCGCCCGGGGTCGTCCGCGTCGCCCTCCCGCTGCCCCTGGACGCGCTGCGGGCGGTGAACGTCTACGTGCTCGTCTCCGACGACGACCTCACGCTCGTCGACGGGGGGTGGGCGCTCGCGGTGTCGCGCGACGCCCTGAGGACGGGCCTGCGGAGCCTCGGGGCCGAACTCGGCGACATCCGGCGGTTCCTCGTCACCCACCTGCACCGCGACCACTACACCCAGGCGGTGGCGCTGCGCCGCGAGACCGGTGCCTCGGTGGCGCTGGGCGAGGGCGAGCGGGACTCCCTCGACCGGGTCCACGCCGCAGACGATCCGCGGACGCCGTTGCGACCGCAGCTCGCCGGGCTGCGCGCGTGCGGCGCCGACGACCTCGCCGACGGGCTCGCGCGCGCCCTGGACGCGGCGGAGACGGACGACCCCCTCGCCGCCGACTTCGCCCCGCCCGACACCTGGCTCGCCGACGGGGAGACCGTGCGGGTCGCGGGGCGGACGCTCGTGGCCGTGGAAACCCCGGGTCACACCCGAGGTCACGTCGTCTACACCGACGACACGACCCCGACGGCGGACGGGACGGGGCTGCTCTTCGCCGGCGACCACGTGCTCCCGCACATCACGCCGTCGATCGGTTTCGAGCCCGCGCCGCGCCCGGGGGCGCTGGCGCGGTTCCTCGACTCGCTGGCCCGCGTGCGCGCCATGCCCGACCGGGTACTGCTGCCCGCGCACGGGCCGGCGGGCGGGAGCGTCCACACCCGCGTCGACGAGCTGCTCGCTCACCACCGCCGACGCCTCGACGAGATCGCGGCCGTCGTCGCCGGCGGCGACGACCCGGCGACGGCCGCGACCGTGGCCGCCCGGCTCACCTGGACGCGCCGGGAGACGCCCCTGGACGACCTCGCGCCGTTCCACCGCATGCTCGCGGTCCTCGAGACCGACGCCCACCTCGAGGTCCTCGCGGCACAGCGACGGGTGGACCGGGACACCGCCGACGGGGTCGCCGTGCACCGTCCGGCGGGCTGAGCGCAACGCCGAGCAGGTCTACGCTGGTGTGTCCCGTTCCGGCCCGTACCCCGACCCCCCGCCGACGACAGAGGTCCCTCCGCGTGTCCCGCTCGTCCACCGAGACGCCCGTCCCTCCCCCCGACACCGACTCCGCTCCCGAGCTCGACCCCGTCGAGGCCGAGCAGCCCTACGTCACCATGCTGTACGGGCGGCTCGACGTCCGTCGCCGCGAGACCGCCGAGCTGCTCGCCCGGGTCCTGCGCGACGAGACCACGGGGACCCCGCAGGCGGTGTCCGAGCGCGACGCGGCGGCCGCGATGTACTCCGAGCAGCTGGCGACCCTCTCCGCGGTGGAGGACGGTCTCTGCTTCGGGCGGCTCGACCTCGATCCCGCGGCGGTGACCGACCAGGAGTGCCCGGACCAGGAGCGGGGGCACGACCAGGAGGTGCTCTACGTCGGGCGGCTGGGCCTGCTCGACGACGACCGCGACTACGAGCCCCTGCTCATCGACTGGCGCGCTCCCGCGGCCCGCCCGTACTACACGGCGACCGCCGCCTCGCCGGACGACGTGCGACGGCGTCGGCACCTGCGCACGCGCAGCCGCAAGGTCACCGCCGTGGACGACGAGATCCTCGACCTGACGGAGGCGGCACGGGCGGCCGCCGCGGGCTCGGCCCGCCGCCACGTCCGGGACGGGCTCACCGGGGAGGCGACACTGCTCGCCGCGCTGTCCGAGGGCCGCACGGGCCGGATGGGCGACATCGTCGCCACCATCCAGTCCGAGCAGGACCGGGTGATCCGGTCGAGCGCGAACGGCGTCGTCGTGGTCGAGGGCGGTCCGGGGACGGGGAAGACGGCGGTGGCCCTGCACCGCGCGGCCTACCTCCTCTACACCCACCGTCGCCAGCTCGCGAAACGCGGCGTCCTCGTCGTCGGACCCAACCCGACCTTCCTGCGCTACATCGAGCAGGTCCTGCCCTCGCTCGGTGAGACGAGCGTGCTGCTGCAGACCGTCGGCGAGCTCTACCCCGGGGTCGCGGCCCGCGGCGTCGAGTCCGACGCCGCGGCGGCGCTCAAGGGCGACGCGGAGATGCACAGGGTGATCGCGGCGGCGGTCCGCGAGCGCCAGGAGCTGCCGCGGTCCCCCGTCCGCCTCGTCGTCGAGGGCGAACCGGTGGTCCTCGACCGCGACCTCGTCGCCCAGGCCCGCACCCGGGCCCGCCGCACCCGGAGGCCGCACAACGACGCCAAGCGGACCTTCGTCCGGGAGGTCGTCGACGCGCTGGCCCGCCGGGAGGCCGCCCGCGTCGGCGGCGATCCCCACGACCCCTCGGGGCGGCGCCTGCTCGGCACGCTCGACCTCGCCGACATCCGCGACGGCCTCCGCGAGGCCCCCGACCTCCTCGCCGCCCTCGACCGGCTCTGGCCGACGCTGACCCCGCCGCAGCTGCTCGTCGACCTGTTCACCTCGCGGGCCCGCATCCGGGCCGCCACCCGCGGATGGGACGACGCCGACCGGGCCCTGCTGCGGCGGGATCACCCGCCGGAGCCGTGGGACCCGCAGTGGTGGACCCCCGCTGACGCGGCGCTGCTCGACGAGGCGGCGGAACTGCTCGGCGAGGACGACACCGCCGAGCGCGAGCGGGCCCGCCGCAAGCGCGAGGCCGACGAGGCCTACGCCGCGGGAGTCCTGGAGATCCTCGCCATGGAGGACGACTGGGACCCCGAGCTGCTGCGACCCGCCGACGTCGTCGACGCGAGCGTCCTCGCCGACCGCAGCGAGTCGCGCTCGTACGCCTCGGCCGCGGAGCGCGCCGCCGACGACCGCACCTGGACCTTCGGCCACATCATCGTGGACGAGGCCCAGGAGCTCTCGCCCATGGCGTGGCGGGTCCTCATGCGCCGCTGCCCGAGCCGCTCGATGACGCTGGTCGGCGACGTCGCCCAGACCGGGTCGCGGGTCGGGGCCGGGTCCTGGCACGAGATCCTCTCGCCCTACGTCGCCGCCCGCTGGCGCCGCGAGTCACTCACCGTCAACTACCGCACGCCGGCCGAGATCATGGCCGTCGCGGCCGACGTCCTCGCGGCCATCGACCCGGGCCGCACGCCGCCGGAATCGGTCCGCGAGGCCGGGATCGCACCCCGTGCGCGGCGGGTCGGGCGCGAGGACCTCGTCGCCGAGACCGCCGCCGCCGCGCATCGGACCGCCGGGGAGGTGATCGACGCCGAGGGCCGCGGTCGGGTGGCCGTCCTCGTCCCCGAGGCGATGGCCGGCGTCGTGCGCGCGGCGCTCGGGAACGAGGGCGACGAGCGGGACGAGCGGGGCGCGTCCGACCTCGAGGTCGGCGTCGTCGTCTCCACCGTGACCGAGGCCAAGGGTCTCGAGTTCGACGCGGTCGTGCTCGTCGACCCTGCGGGGATGCTCGAGTCCTCCCCTCGGGGGCTCAACGACCTCTACGTCGCGCTGACCCGTACGACCCGCTCCCTGGAGGTCGTCCATCCCGGTCCCCTGCCGGGGGTGCTCTCCCGTCTCGCCGACGCCGTCACCGACCCCGCCGCCGCCCCGGCGTAACGCCGACCGGAGTACCGACCACGCACGGTCGGACCATGACGTACCGGATCGGGTGGAACTCGCCGGATTCGTCACGCAGACGTGGGACCTCTCGTTGTAGGAGGATCGATCACGTTGATCGATGTGGGGGAGGTTGGTCGTGAGCGCGCTCCACGACGCGCCCCCACCTCTCGTCGGTGGGCGCTACGCCCTCGGTGACCTCATCGGTCGCGGCGGTGCCGCGGAGGTCTTCCGGGCACGGGATGAGCTGCTCGGTCGCGACGTCGCGATCAAGATGTTCACCGCGGGCGGGGACACGCCGACCGAGGTCCTCGAGGCGCCCGCGGGCGTCGACCCCGAAGCCGATCCCGCCGACGCGGCGGCCGCGGCCGCGATCGGTGACCTCGAGAACGGCCAGGAGGCGCGGCACCGCCGCGAGGTCCTGACCCTCGCGGGTCTCTCGCACCCCGGCCTCGTCACCGTCTACGACGTGGGCGACCAGGACGGCCGCGCCTACTTCGTCATGCAGCTCATCGAGGGCGACACCCTGGGCCAGCGCATCCGCTACGGCCCGATGCACGTCGTCGACGTCGTCGCCCTCGGCGCTGCCCTCGCCGACGCGCTGGCCTACGTCCACCGACGCGGTGTCGTGCACCGCGACGTCAAGCCCGGCAACGTCCTGCTCGACGCCGACGGTCGCGCGCACCTGTCGGACTTCGGGATCGCCGCGGTGCGTGACGCCGCGCCTGTGACCGGTGCCGGCATGGTGATCGGGACCGCGTCGTACCTGAGTCCCGAGCAGGTGCGGGGCGAGCCGGTCGGGACCGGGGTGGACGTCTACGCGCTCGGACTGGTGCTCCTCGAGAGCCTTACGGGGCGCCGCGAGTACCCCGGCGCCGCGTTGGAGGCCGCCGTCGCGCGGCTGCACCGGCGTCCCTACGTGCCCTCGGAGCTGCCGGAGCCGCTGGCCGTGCTGCTCACGGCGATGACGGAGGACGACCCGGACGCGCGGCCGAACGCCGAGGAGGTCGTCCTCCGGATGCGGGACGTCTCCCGCGAGATCGGCCTGGACGCCGAGACGGTGCTGTCCCCGGTCCTCATGACGGGTCCGACGGATGCCGTCGGCCCCCTCGCGCGCGGCGCGGCGGTGTCGACGGGCGCGCGGAAAGGAGCCGCCCCGGACCTGCCCGTGACGGGCGCGTCCCTCGCGGCCCGCCCGGGTCGGGTGGCCCGCCACCGCACGATGCTGCTCGTGATCGGGATGGTCGTCGCGCTCGCGGCGGCCGGGACGGCCGTCGCGTCGACGCTGTTCTCCCCGTCGCCGGCGCCCCCGCCCCCGGCACCGACGGTCGCCTCGGCCCCGCCGCTTCCCCCGGCCCCGCCGGTGGTCGCCCCGACCCCGCAGACCGAGGCCGAGAGGGCCACGGCGACCCGGTCGCGGCGCCCGCGGGTGACCCCGACCCCGACCCCGACCCCGACCCCGATCCGGACGAGGACGCGGGTGCCGGTGCCCGCCGTCCCCGCGGCGCCGTCCGTGGTCGTCCCACCCCGGGAGCCGGCCCCCACGCCGACGGAGACCCGATCCACCTCCACGACGCCGACCGCGTAGCCGGCGTCAGCCCAGGGGCGTCGTCGCGGCCTCGACGGTCAGCGACGGTCCCGACGGCAGCAGGCGCAGGACGGTGTCGGGGACGGGCGCGGCGCTCCCCTCCGGCGCGCCGGAGCCGGTGACGCCGAGCCGCTGCGCGGTCCCGGCGTCGGGGACGCCGTACACCGTGCCCGAGCCGGAGACCACCGCGAGCGGGCCCGGGGCGTCGGGGCGCCCCACGGGGACGGCCCGCACCACGACGCCGCCGCCGGGCACCGACGCCGCGTCGACCCGGTCCCCCGACCCGTCGGCCTGTCGCAGGGCGGTCGCGGACCCGGGTGTCCCCGCCGCCACGGTCACCGTGACCCCGGCGTCGCCGCCACGCGCGCCGACGCAGGTGGTCGGGGCGTCGGGGAGGGGGACCGGCAGCGGCGCGACGGCGGGGTAGGACGCGACTGCGATCTCCTGCGCGAGCGGGGCGGCTGCGTACGGACCGGGGGAGGCGCTCGGGATCGGCGCCGTCGCGCGGACCGGGTCCGTGAGCCGGACGAGCAGCGCGACAAGCGGCGGGACCTCCTGGACCCCGCCCGCCTCGACGACGAGGTAGCGGTCCCCGACGCCGGGGCCGACGAGGCGCACGACCGCCCCGACGGTCTCGCCCGCCACGCCGGGCAGTCCGCGGCCGGCCAGCGGCGGGGGGACGATCGGCGGCCCTTCGGCGATCGCGTTCAGCAGGCTCGTCGTGGTCGGGCGGGGCACGAGCCCGCCGAGGCCGAGGGCGGCGACCACCACCGGGTCGCCGACCTCCACCCGCGACCGCACACCCTCATGCACCAACCATGTCCCGCCGAAGCGGTCCCGCAGCAGCACGCCGTCGGAGGACGCGAGCTCCCGACCGGGGGCGGCGTCACCGGCGAGCACCGTCGTCGTCACCCGGGGCCGCGACCAGGGCTGCGGCGACGAGGGATCTCCGACCGCGACGTCGCACACCGACCACACGGGTGGCACCGGCGCCCCCGCCGCGGGCAGCGCCGGCGCGTCGGCGATCCCGACCGGCCGGGTGCGCGGCGCGGCGGCGAGCACGGCGTCGTCGACCTCGACGGGGGCGCCCGCCGCCCCCGTCCCGGGACCCGCCGTGCCGGGCAGGGCCGCGGTGACGAGCCGGGCGGACGCGACGTTGGGGACCGGCACCAGGCGGTCCGGGTGGTGGGCGACGACGTAGAGCGCCCCGGACCTGGCGCCGGCGACGACGCTCTCGGCGCGCCAGTCCCGGGGCCGGTCGACGACGCCCCACACCGCCGCGGCGCCGAGGGCGAGCACTGCGAGCACCGCGCCCGCCACGGTCGCGCGGTGGTGGGAGCGCAGGGGGTCCTGGCTCGGCACCGCGTCGCGGGTGACGAGCGCGGAGGCCGCCCGGCGCAGGGCGAACCGGTGCCCGGTGAGCTCGCCGGACGACGGGGGCGGCACGGACGGCAATCTACCGCCGGCCGACCGATCGGGTCCGCGGGTTCGGGTGCCCGCACCCGGTCACGAGCGGACGTCGAGCCCGGCCGCGTGGGCGAGCAGCCCGGCCTGGGTGCGGTTGTAATGTTGATCACGAGGATGCCGAAGAGGGCGAACCCACGCAGGGCGTCGAGCTCGCCGATGCGCCGACCCGGGGTGGTGACCGTGGCGGCCTCGGGCTGCGTCGTCGTCACCGGAACGACGCTACGAGAGCCCCCCGCTGCGGCGGCAGGGCCGGACGTCGGGGGAGGGAGCGACGAAAGTCGGTCACATCCGGAGCGGTGAGGTCGTACACCGTCGAGCTGCCCACTGTCGGCGCGGTGAAGCTGTCCGCGGCTGGTCCCGACGTGGGCGCTCCTTGTGCGCTGACTGTGAACCAGTGGGCCGTCGGAGGCGGGCTGGAGGTGGTCCCGAGGCTCGATGGAGTGATTTCTGCCCCCTCGGGCGGTGTCAAGCCGTGACGAAAGTGATACGAGCGGGAACAGTGAGAGAGTGAGCCCGACTGCGCACGTGCTCCGACGCCTGCGGGTGCTCGGTCGCGTCGCCGTCTCCGTGCTCTCGGTGGCGGTCGTCGCCGTGTCCGCGCTGGCCTGGTCCCAGCTTCAGGTTCTGGATCGGTCCACGTCGACCGCACAGGTCATCGGGCCGGGACCGGTGTCCGCGACGGCCGAGCAGAACATCCTGCTCGTGGGCGTCGACAGCCGCACCGACGCGCTCGGCAACCCCCTCCCCGCGCCGCTTCTCGACGCGCTGCACGCCGGCGCCAGCAACGAGGGGGGGGACACCGCCGACTCCCTCACCGTGGTCCACGTCCCGGCGGGCGGCGGTCGGGCCACGGCCATCTCCATCCCCCGCGACTCCTACGTGGAGATCGCCGGCGACTTCGGCAAGCACAAGATCAATTCGGCCTACTCGCGGGGGGTCAACACCGCGACGGCGGCGCTGACCCAGGGTCCGTCGACCGCGGGCGGCCCGTCCTCGCTCTTCGCCCCCGAGGCCACCCCGAAGCCCTCGGCGGACGACCCCGGGGTTCGTCGCGCGGCGAGCGCGGCCGGCGCTCGCACGACCATCGCGACGGTCGAGGATCTCACGGGTCTGCGCATCTCCCACTTCGCGTCGGTCAACCTCGCCGGCTTCGCCGACGTCAGCACGGCGATCGGCGGCGTCGACGTCTGTCTGCGTGCCCCGGTGGACGACCCCTATTCGGGCCTCGTGATGGGGCCGGGACCGCAGCAGGTGTCCGGACCGCAGGCGTTGGCGTTCGTCCGTCAGCGTCACGGCCTCCCGAACGGCGACCTCGACCGGATCACGCGCCAGCAGGTGTTCCTCGCCGGCGCGACGGACAAGTTGCTGTCGGCGGGGACGCTCACCGACCCGTTCACGCTCAACCGCCTCAACGGTGTGCTGTTCCGCTCCGTGGTCCTCGACAGCGGCTGGGATCTCCTCGGCTTCGCGCGGCAGATGCAGGGGCTCTCGGCGGGCGCGGTCACCTTCCGCACCGTCCCGACGGGAGCGACCGAGATGTCGACGCCCTCCGACGGCCTCGCCGTGCAGATCGACCCGACCCAGGTGAAGGGCTTCGTCGCCGGGTCCGTGGCCGCCGACGCGGGGGCGCCTCGTCCCGCCCTGCCTGCCGTCCCGGCGCCGTCCAGGACCCCCGTGGACGACGCCCGGGCCGGCGGGGCCGTGGGTACGGCGCCGTCGACCGGGTCGCCGATGCCTGTCTCGGCGGCGGCGCCGCCGATCACCGCTGACGCCCCGGGCTGCATCAACTGACGCCGCGAGTCAGCTGCCGCTGCCCAGCGTGACGTGCTGGGCACCGGAAGTCGGACACCCCGGATGGTGGAGACGCCGTCGCCGAGGGTCGAGGTCGGTCTGCTTGTCGACGCAACGCTGAACCGAGGGGCTCGTTGTCTGTACGGCGTTTTCCAGAGACGACGTCGTAGCCCGTTCGATTCCTCCAACACCCCAACCGGCGTAACGCGAGGGGCAATTGAGACGACAACGCAACGGACGTCGCCCTGGGGGCGGTGCATCAAGGGGGAGTGTGCACATGCTGGTGGGTACTCGGACGCGCAGCGTCGCCGTGCTCGTCGCCGTCTTCGCGGCCACGACGTTCTCCGTTGCGGGAGCCGCGTCGGCGCAGACCGTGACGCCCCCGATCACGATCACGACCACGCCCCCGATCTCGACGTCGCTCCCGACCTCGCTCCCGATCCCGACCTCGTTGCCGGGTGCGCCGGCGTCGCCGTCCGGTGGTAACACCGGCTTCGTCCCCGCGACCGACTTCTTCAACTGCTCGGACTTCGCGAACCAGGAAGATGCTCAAGCCGTGCTGCTTGCGGACCCGAGCGACCCGAACAGGCTCGACGGCGACGGTGACGGGCGGGCCTGCGACAACAACCCGTCCAACTCGTCGGTGTCCGTACCGGCCTACACCGGCTTCCCCTCGGGTGGTGTCGCGACCGGTGACGGTTCGACCGAGGGCCTGAACCTCGGCCAGATCGCCCTCATGATCATGGTTGGCTTCACCGCCCTCTCCGGCGCCACCAAGCTCGTGCTCGTGGCCCGCGGCGGGAAGGTCGCCTGACGATGCCGGTGGGCGAGAGAACCGGCGCGACCGGTTTCAACGCCTTCACCGGCCGGGCCACCATCGCGATCCTGGTCGTCCTCGGCCTCGTGGTGCTGGTGGCCGTGATCGGCACCCAGAGCCCGAGCAGCAGGAACTCCGCCGTCCCGGTCAGCGACCGGGTGTCGGTAGCGATTCCGCTTGACGCCTCCGAGATCACGGGGCTCGACGTGGCGAGCATCGGCGTCGCCACCTGGGCTCGACGTGGTACTCATCCCTGGCGTTCGGACTCGCCCCCGACCGAGGTCACCGACCTCGGACTGCGCGAGGACAACTCGCTCGACGTCCCGTCCGACGCCGCCACCGTCGGCTGGTACGACCGCAGCTCCAGCCCCGGCACGGTCGGACCCGCCGTGATGGCCGGCCACGTGAACTACAGCGGCGAGGACGGGACCTTCGCGAAGCTCAAGGACGTGAAGAAGGACGACACCGTCGAGGCCCACCGCAAGGACGGGACGACGGCCGTGTTCCGCGTCGACGAGGTGGGGCAGTACGACAAGGACGCCTTCCCCACCGACACCGTCTACGGGCCGACGTCCGATGCGGAGATCCGCCTCATCACCTGCGGGGGGGTGTTCAACTCCGCGAAGCGCAGCTACGACGACAACATCGTCGTGTTCGGCAGGATCGTCGACGCCTACCGCGCCCGCGACGCCTGACCCCCCTGCGCGCCGGAGCGAACGGCACGATCGTTCCGTAAGAGCGGAACGGGCGGGCCGTTCGTTCGGCGGCGTCTCACCCGAGGGAGGTGCGGGCGTTGGCCGCCCTGAGCGCCGCCCACACCCACTCCTCGGGGGGCGTGTCGCGGAGGCCGTCGGCGGTGACGTAGAGGCGGCACTGCAGTCCGACGGCGACGGGCGGGGACGGGTCGACGTCGACCCCCGCCACCCGCACCGTCGGCGACCCGAGGAAGCCGCGCCGGACCGCGTCGGCGTCGTCGTGCACCTCCGTGACGGTCAACGACGTCGCGACGCCGGCGACGTCGAGCAGCGCCCGCAGCCGGGGGAGAAGGGCCTGGTGGCCGGGGCAGTCGGCGACGTGGAGGAGCTCGACGTCCAGGACGGTCACGCCCGCCACTGTCCCCGACGCTCCCGTCACCCGCCCGCGCCATCAGCTCGACGGCGCGCGCTCACTCCCGAGCGTCACCGGCACCTGGCGCTCCGCACCGCCCGACGACACGGTCAGCGTCACGGCCGCCCCGGGCTGCTGCGAGCGGATCGCGGCGACGAGGGAGTCGGCGTCGTCGATGACGCGGTCGTTGAGGCGCGTCACCACGTCGCCCGGCTGCAGGCCCGCTCCCGCCGCGGCACCAGCGGGGGTGATCTGGCCCAGGGTGGCGCCGGTGGGGGAGGCGTCGGCCACGGCGACCCCGAGGACGGCCTGGGTGGCCGATCCGGTGCGGGCGAGCTCGTCGCCGATCCGCGCCACCTGGTTGATCGGGATCGCGAACCCGAGACCGATCGAGCCGGACTGCTGGCCGGAGCCGGAGCCCGACCCCAGCGACGCGATCGCGGAGGTGACGCCGACGACGCGGCCCTGCATGTCGACCAGCGCGCCGCCGGAGTTCCCGGGGTTGATTGCGGCGTCGGTCTGCACGGCGTCGATCACGGTGGCCTGCCCGCTCTGCGCGCCGCCGGTGGACACCGGGCGCGACAACGCGGAGACGATCCCGGTGGTGACGGTGCCGGAGAGCCCGAGTGGCGACCCGACGGCCACCACCTCCTGTCCGACCCGCAGCTGGCTCGAGTCGCCGAGCTCGACCGGCGTGAGACCGGAGACGCCCTGCGCGCGGACGACCGCGAGGTCGGCGGTCGCGTCGGTGCCCACCACCTGCACCGGCGCCGACCGGCCGTTCTGGAACACCGCGGACAGGCCGCCCTGCGAGGGCTGCACCGACCCGCCGAACGGCGACTGCCGCGACGACGCCTGCCCGGCCTCCAGCACGTGCGCGTTGGTGAGAATCAGTCCGTCGGCAGAGATCACGATGCCCGAGCCCTCGCCCGACGCCCCCTTGAGCTGGACCACGCTCGGCAGCACCTTCTGCGCCACGGCCTCGACGGACCCCGCCGGGGCGGGAGCGCTCGACGACGCCGACGAGGCCGGCGGTGCGGCCGCCGCGGAGAGCACCGACCCGCCGCCGGAGCTCGCGGCCTCGTACCCCACGGCACCACCGACGCCGCCGGCGACGAGCATCGCCGCGAGGGCGCCGGCCACCAGCACCGCCGACGGCCGCCGACGGCGCGGCGGTTGGGGCTGCTGCGGTGCCGGCCCGTATCCGGGGGGCGGGCCGTACGGGGGCGTGATGGTCGCCGTCCGCGGCCCGTACGGGGAGGGCCCGCCGCGACCGGCGGAGTAGGGGTGGTCACCGGGGGTCTGGGCGCCGCGCGCGTACGGGTCCGAGTCGGTCATGTCCCCGAGCCTCGGCCTCCTATCTGTGCGCCGGCTGCGGAGATTCTGCGGATTTGCTGAGACGCCCGGGCTCGAGCGACCCCCGTCCGCACCCACAGGGTCCGCACAGCAGCGTCCTATGATCGTCCTGACCGGGCTCCCGGGTGATCTCCCCCCGTCATCACCCGGGAGCCGGCCGGTGTCGGTCGCTCGACCGACCCCGAAGGAATAACGACCACACGCCGCGAAGCGTGACGACGACGGTCTACCGGCGCTCGGCGCACGGTTCGGCGTTCTATGGTGTGCTCCGGGCGGACAACACCCCCCGGGGGAGAAGAACGCAGGTGCCACGACCACAGCGGGAGCTCGATCCGGACGGCGGCCCGCTCGTCGAGTTCGCCCGCGAGCTGCGCGCTCTCCGGGCCCGTGCCGGGGACCCGAAGTTCGCCGCGATGTCCCGGCGCACCGGGCGGTCGAAGACTGCACTCGCCGACGCCGTCGGTGGCCACCTCGCGCGCTGGGGGACGGTGGAGGACTTCGTCCAGGCCTGCGAGGCCGACCCGCGGCCCTGGCGGACCCGCTGGGAGGAGGTCCGCGCGGCGCCCGCGTCCGACGCGGACGTCGCGGACGACACGACCGCCCCCACTCCTGCCCCCACTCCTGCCCCCGCTCCCGAGTCGCCGCACTCGTCGGAACCGCCCGAGGCGGAGCCGGAGTCCGCCGTCCCCCCGCCACGACGCGGCGGAAGCCGCCGCCCGTTCGTCGTGGGCGTCGCGCTGGGCGCGCTCCTGGGACTGCTCGTCGGTGGGGTCGCGATCGCGAGCTGGACCCGCACCGGCGGTGAGCCCGTCGTCACCCAGAACCTGCGCGTGATCGAGGTGCAGAACAAGGTGGCCGTCGGGCCGGACTCGCTCGTCGAGGACACGACGCCGGCCTATCTCTCGAGCGCGCCCATCGCCTACTGCGCCTCCGCCAGCCGCAGCTGCAACGTGCTCGGAACCGAGATGGGCAGCGGGGCCGCCATCGTCGCGAGCTGCCAGGTCGAGGGACAGCGCATGGTCAACTTCAACCTGCGTGAGGAGGCCTCGCGCGACAACCCCTACCGCGCGGACTCGACGATCTGGTATCGCGCGGCCTTCCCGGACGGGCGCACCGGGTACCTCTCCGAGGTCTACGTCAACGGGGAGAACCGCGGCGGCCTCCAGCTGCCGACGTGCGGCCCGATCGCAACGGTGCCCGACCAGGGTTCCGTCGCCCGACGCTGACCGCGACGAGCCGACGTCACACGTCGACGGACGCGGCCTCGGGGTCGGTCGAGCCGCCGCGGACCGGCAGCGTCGCGAAGAACGCGGGCGGCTCGCTCCACGGCACGGGCGGTCTCCCGGCCTCGGCGTCGCGCACGGCGGTCCACACCCGCTGCGGGGTCAGCGGCATGTCCAGGTGGCGGATGCCGAGCGGGGCCAGCGCGTCGATCACGGCGTTCGCGATCGCGGGCGTCGACCCGACGGTGGCCGCCTCGCCGATGCCCTTGGCGCCGAGCGCGTTGTAGGGCGTCGGCGTCTCGGTGGTCCGGACCTCGAACTCCGGTAGGTCCGCGGCCGTCGGCAGCGGGTAGGCCGCGAGCGTGCCCGTCGTCGGGTTGCCCTCGGCATCGAAGGTGAAGCCCTCCCACAACGCCTGCGCCATGCCCTGCGCGAGCCCGCCGTGCTGCTGCCCGGCGACGAGGACGGGATTGAGGACGCGGCCCGCGTCGTCGACCGCGACGTGGCGAACCGGGACCACGCGGCCGGTGTCGAGGTCGACCTCGACCACGGAGACGTGCGCGCCGAAGGGGTAGGTCGGGCCGGCCTGCTCCTCGTCGCGGGCCTCGGTGAGGGACACGCCCTGCCCGTCGGCCGCCGTGGCGACCTCGCGCCACGACAGCGACCGGTCGGGGATCCCGGCGACGCCGACGCGGCCGTCGTCGCTGACGACGACGTCGTCGGGGGACGCCTCGAGCGCGGACGCGACGACGTCGCGCGCGCGGTCCATGACCACGTCGGCCGCGGCGAGGACCGAGCTCCCAGCCAGCTGCAGCGAGCGGGACCCACCGGTGCCGCCACCGCGCGGGATCGTCGCGGTGTCGGACTGGCGGAACCGGACGTCGTCCATGGCGATGCCGAGACGGTCGGCGACGATCATCGCGAACGACGTCGCGTGACCCTGCCCGTGCGCGGAGGTGCCCACCGAGATCGTCGCGCCCCCGTCGGCGTCGACCGACACCGCTCCGTACTCGCGAGCGCCCCCGCCCGCCGTGATCTCGACGTAGGTGGCGAGGCCGATCCCGAGCGCGACGCGGTCGCCCCGCTCGCGGCGGCGGGCCTGCTCCGCGCGCAACGCGTCGTAACCCGCGACGCGGAGGGCCTCGTCGAGGGCGGTCGTGTAGTCGCCGGAGTCGTAGATCTGGCCGGTGACCGTGGTGAGCGGGAACTCCTCGGGTTGCAGGAAGTTGCGCCGCCGCAGCTCGGCGGGGTCCATCGCGAGCTCGACGGCCGCCATGTCGACGAGCCGCTCGAGCATCGCCGCGGCCTCGGGCCGCCCCGCGCCGCGGAACGCGCCCATCGGCGTGGTGGTGGTGAGCACGGCCGCGGCGTCGTAGCCGATGGCCGGGATGCGGTAGACGCCCTGCGCCATGTTGCGGGTCGGCCCGAGCGCCAGCCCCCCACCGAAGCCCGCGTAGGCCCCGGCGTCGCCGACCACGCGCGCGCGGAGGCCGACGATGGTGCCGTCGTTCGTGAGCCCGAGCTCGGCGTACTGCACCTGCCCGCGGCCGTGGGGCATGGCGGTGAGGTTCTCCGAGCGGGTCTCGCTCCACGTCACCGGCCGCCCGAGCAGGTGGGCGGCCTCCACGACGACGCCGTGCTCGGGCGCGAGCCCGGCCTTGCCCCCGAAGGCTCCGCCGACGTGCGGGGCGATGACGCGGACCCGCTCGGCGGGCCAGTCGTGCAGGGCCGCGACCTGCCGGCGCAGGCCGTGCGGCATCTGCGTCGAGGCGTACACCGTCATGTCGTAGGGCTCGTCGGGGCCGCCGGGGAGCGCGGTGACCGCGTTGCCTTCCAGCGGGGCGACCGCCAGGCGCTGATTGACGATGCGGGCGCGGACGACCACGTCGGCCCCGGCGAGCGGGTCGGTCCCGTCGGGCTCGCGGGCACCGGCGGCGAGGTTGGTGCCGAGCTCCTCGAACTGCAGGGGTGCACCGCCGGAGAGGGCGCTCTCGGCGTCGACGACCGGCTCGAGCGGGTCGTAGTCAACGTCGACGAGCTCGACGGCGTCGACCGCCGCGGCCTTCGTCGTGGCGATCACGGCGGCGACCATGTCGCCGACGAAGCGCACCTTGCCCCGGGCGAGCGGGGGCCGCGCGCAGTCGTCGTTGAGGACCATGAACGGCCGGTGGTCGGGGATGGTCAGGTCCTCGGCGGTGAGGACGGCGACGACGCCCGGTGCCTCCCGTGCCGTCGCCCCGTCCACCGTCCCCAACCGCGCGTGGGCGAGCGGGGACCGCACGAACGCGACGTGCAGGGCGCCGTCGGGCACGGTGTTGTCGACGTAGGTGCCGCGGCCGCGGACCAGCTCGGGGTCCTCGACGCGGTGGACGGCCGTTCCGAGAATCGATCCAGGCACGTGATCCACGCTAGGCGGGGCGGCCGGCGGCGTCGAGGCGGGCGCGGGCGTCGTCGGGGAGCTCCAGCGCCCCGGCCGCGACGTTCTCCTCCAGGTGGGCCGGGTCGCCGGTCCCGGGGATCGGGAGCATCACCGGCGAGCGGGCGAGCAGCCACGCGAGGGCCACCTGCACCGGTGTGGCCTCGAGGTCGGCGGCCACCTCGGCGACCGCGCCGGGATCGGCGACGGAGCCCATGGCCAGAGGGAAGTAGGGCAGGTAGGGGATGCCGTGCTCGGTGCAGTGGTCGACGACGGCCTCGTCGGCCCGGTCCAGCGGGCTGTAGGCGTTGGACACCGAGGCGACGTCGCACAGGCTCTGCGCGGTGCGGATCTGCGCGACGTCGACCGTCGAGAGGCCGATGTGCTGGATCTTTCCTTGGTCGCGCAGCTCGAGCACGGTGCCCAGCGCCTCGGAGAACGGGGCGTTCGCGTGCTCGCCCATCCACCGCAGGTGCACCAGCGGCACCGACTCCAGGCCGAGCACCCGCAGGTCGCGCTCGCAGCCCTCGCGCAGCTCCTCGGGGCGCAGCGCCGGCACCCATCCGCCGTCGGGTGTGCGCGCGCCGCCGAGCTTGGTGATGAACATCAGGTCGTCGGGATAGGGCCGCAGCGCGGCGGCGAGGATCTCGTTGGCGACGTCGTCGCCGTAGTACCAGGCGGTGTCGATCACCCTGATGCCGAGCTCGGCGGCGCGGCGGCAGACCGCGAGGGCCCGTTCGCGGTCCGCGGGGGGTCCCCACACGTTCGGCCCGGGCAGGCGCATCGCCCCGAACCCCATGCGGGGGGCGGAGTGTCCCGCGATCTCAATGGTGCCCGCGTGGGAGGCATGAGGTGCGTCCATCGCTCCAGCGAACCACGTCCACCCTGACCATCCGCGCCCAGTGCGCCGCGAGGGCATCGCTGACAGCAGCACTTGCCGGTCCTCGTCCGCCCGGATCGCTCAGGTGGGGCACAGCTTCTCGCCAGCCTGCGGCCAGCTCCGCTCACGACGATCGAGATCATGCTCTCCGGCACCGACCACGTCCCCCGGTCCCGCCCACGCGTGCTGGCCGGCGGTGCGGCCGCCGTCCTGGGCGGGCTGGCGGTGCTCGTCCTCTACCTGGTGGCGGTCGTCGACCCGACGGGCCGCTCGCTCGACCGCGCTGTCGGGGAGTGGGTGGTCGACGCCGGGTCGGCGCTGCGCCCCGAGGCCCTCGGGGCGCTCGGACTCGTGAGCACCGTCGGCGTGCTCACTGCGGTAGCCGTCCTCGCCGGGACCGCCGTCGTGCGGGACCGGGCTGGCCGGGGGAGCAGGGCGGCGGTGGTCGTCGCGGTGGTGCTGTGCGCCCAGACGCTCACGCAGACGCTCACTGGCCAGCCTGTGCGGTGTCGGTGGCGTCCGGTAGGTCGTCGCTGATGCACCCGAGGTGCCACTGGATCACCGCCCGTTAGCGCTCGACGCGTTCGCGACGTCCGCCTTGAGTTCGCGGGGTCCGGTGGTGGTTCGGGTCGC
>JAABUP010000612.1_pt1 | contig 77001 bp, 65 predicted proteins | sample 5559201 | NCBI WGS metagenome assembly JAABUP01 (sample SAMN10711887, study PRJNA513373) | rock metagenome | isolation source: Antarctica rocks | place: Antarctica
CCTCGGCGTCCCCTCCTCGGGCGTGATCAGCGTGAGCCTGACGGGGGCGCAGGCAAACGTCAGGCCGACGGGCGTTGACAGCGGGATGTTCGGTTCCAGCGTTAACTGGAACGTCACTGCCTACCCCGTCACCATCAGCCTCGGTGGCACGACCCCCGACAGCAGCGGCAACCTCAACATTCTGATTGGTCAAGGCTGTACCGGCTCCCTCAGCACAGCCGCACCTGTCACGTTCTCAAACTATCGATGGAGCGCAGGTGGCGATACGTTCGATAGGTTTGTAGTTACACCCGATCAGACTGCTGGAGAAGCCGTTTTTATCACAGATGCCGAGTGGACACAGCCAATCCCGCATTGGCATTATCTTAAAGACAGTGGAAGCGGGACCTTCACAGTGACTTGTTCGGCTACGGTGAACGTCGGCGGAACAGCTATCGGAACCATCCAGGGGCAGCAGAATGTCCAAGTCTGGGCACCGTACTATATGTTCAAGAACATGGCCGGTCCCGTCAGCGTCGGTGACATCGGGGATGGACTAGAGCTATACGCCGGGGGACCCGCTACCGGCGGTGGAGGTTGGGACCCTCCCGGTATGCTGAATGGTGGGCGCGTCGGAACTCCTGATCTGTTTAGACCAAGCGGAGTAGGTCTTTGGCAATTTGTTCAGCTCGCTAGCCCTGGAAGATGGGAATACGCGACCTCATCTGGCACAGCCACTGTCTATCCGTTCAAGTATGATGGAATGTCTGGCTTGGACAATCATTATCCATACCCAAGTGATCCGGGGAGTTATACTCCACCATACCCTGCTAACAGTGCTGACCTACCAACCACTAGCCCTGCCGTACCGACGTACTGGATGGACGACACTCCAGGTGAACCGTTAGATGGCTTTTACTCCCGTGTCCGTGTGGACGAAGCCTTTGACGACTATATGATGTACGAGCCACCGGATGCAGGATTCGGCTCAGAATGGGTGCCACTGCATCTTTTCAAATGGAAATGGCAAGCCGACATTAGCCAAACCGGCACGGGATGGGCGGCGGGTTGGACCCCGACGCCTCCGGGTTATGTCTCCAACATCTCGTCTGCTAGATGTACGACGCCCCCCTTCTGGCAGTACCTCCTTACCAACCCATAGGCACTGTCAGGTGTTCTTGACATCTGACAGAGAAAGGTAGAAGCGATGAAAATCAACAATGCGATAGCTCCGATCTTGTGCGCGCTCATCAGCGTCGCCATCATCTCCTACTGCTTGGCCCAAAGCCAGCACCGCGAGCCACATTCAGGGGCAACCACAGTCCGCATCCGGCCGTACAACGCCGCTTTGCAGGCGCGCGATCAGAAGTATGATCTCCTGGTCGAGCAGGGAGAGAAGCTGCGGGCAGCGAACCCGGCGGCAGCGGAAGTGTATTATCGCCAGGCGACTTCCATCAATTCTCAGCCGACTGATGCTTGGATGGGTTTGGCGCGGGCCTCCGATGTTCAAGGGAAACAGTCACAGGCGCTCTCCGCCTACCAGAAGGTATTCGGTTCTTTGTCCGGGGCCAGCGTATATTCCACTTTCCCCTCCGATGTGGAGGCGCTGGCTCGATATGGTACGCTCTGCGAGGACGCCGGCCAGCATGACGCGGCCGTCCGGGCCTGCAATCAAGCTGGCGAGAGGCTCAACCCCAGGCCAAGAGTGCAGTTGAGCGTTCCCACGGATCGTCAGGTCGCGTCGCCTGAGCTTCACGCTGTACTGGAAGTGGTGCGTGGCATCGCCCTCGACCAACAGGGTATGAGAAGTGAATCTTTTGCCGCGTTTAGCCGGGCCGCCGATCTCCAGCCGAACGACGCGCGGGTGCAGTATTACCTGGGCTATGGCTTGCAGAAGGCGGGGCAGTTCGCGGCGGCGCGGGCGGCATACGGCAGAGCATCCCGCCTCGACACGGCGGGCGCGGTCAAAGCGGCGGCGGTGGAAGGCGCGCGGGCGGCACAGGCGCGTCGGCGGTAGCGGAGAGGCGGAGAAAGAGCAGGCCGGGGCCGCGTTGCAGAAGGCGGTCAAAGTCGGCAAGGGAGACGTCAAGAAGGCGGCCTAGAAGGCGTTGTTGGTCGCCATGAAGCCCAAGTAGAGGGAGCGCCCGGTGGTACAGGGGGAAGGCCCGGTCTCAGGCACCAGCGGCCAGGGCGGGGCCTTCCTCTCCTACAAGACCGCCGTCTTCCCCGTCACCATCAGCCTCGGCGGCACGACCCCCGACAGCAACGGCAACCCCAACATCCTGATCGGTCAGGGCTGCACGGCGAGCCTTGTGATCACCCCGCCGCCCTTCGGCCAGCAGTTCCCCGGCACACTATCCAACTACCATTGGGATCCGGGCGGCAATGTGTTTGATCAGTTCCAAGTAGCTTCTGATCAATCCTGGGGACATGCCAGCTTCCCTGCCCCGGATGTGTATGAACAACCAAACCCTATGTGGCGCTACTTACAAGATAGCGGGACAGGAACGGTCTCTGTGTCTTGTACGGCTACGGTCAGCATCAACGGGACAGCAATTGGAACCGTAACTGGGCAGAAGCCGCTGACAGTTTGGGCACCTTATTACTACTTCGGCAACGATACAGGAGGGGTATTCATCGATCCTGCGACAACCGCCGGTACTTGGTCTCTACATGCGGCGGGTATACCGCATACATCTCCTCGAGGGATCAACTGGCAGGGGCGTGTGCTTACACCTGCACTTTTTAGCAGCAACGGTTATGGACTTTGGCAGTTCGTGCAAATCGTCTCGCCTGGCAGATCGAAAACGCTGGTAGGTGGTGGTAGCGATAACTGCTCAGAGAACGGCGCGCGTGGGCTAGACACCGTTTATCCTTATGACCCTGTGGGAGGCACAGACGGCCCCAATGGGGGTTGGGTATGCGATGACACTCCGCAGGTTTCGGGGGACAATCCAAGCACAGGGCTAGACGACACTATCGCTAGTGCTAATGTAGATGAAAGCTTCGAAACATATATGTTGTATCACCCGCCAGGAAACAGTGAGTGGGTCCCGCTTCACAAGTTCCAGTGGCACTGGTATACCAACGACTCTATACCGGGAATCTCTTGGACATCTTGGGTTGCTGGCTCTTCTGCAGGATATGTGGCAAGATCTTCCTCGCAACGTTGCTATGATCATCCATTCTGGCAAAAGCTGGAAAACGTTCACGTCGGATCAGGCTGGTAAAGGAAAACTATTATGGAACGAAAAACACTTATCGTGTTGGCAGTAACGGTCTTAGCCACCGGATGTGTGATAAGAACACAGACAACCAACGCCAAACCTACGCAACGACCCCGGACGGGGGCAAAAAATCTTTCTGCACTGGCAAGTATCGCGGACCGCGGGCCGACTGGACCTGGGGCGGTGGAACTTGATCGGGAGATGCGTGCGTCGTTCAACCTCAGCGCGTTGGGAAGAAAAGCTGTTGCCCGCTCTAACTACGCCGCTGCCGAGAGATACTTCCGGCAGGCTCTGGCTTTGTATCCGCGTAGTGATGAGGCTAAAACTGGTCTCGCTCAGACTTTGGATCGTGAGGGGCGGCTGGATGAAGCTTCCACAGCCTATGGTAGCGCCTACACTGGCTCAGACGCTTTGAGTGTATACTCAACCTTCCCCAGTGACATAGCGGCACTCGCTAGGCATGGGCTTGTTTCCGAAGAGGCCGGCAAGCACCAGGAGGCAGTCAAATCATACGACATGGCGCGGCAGTGGTTTAACACGAAGCTGCCGGTGCCGCTTACGGATGAGTTCGATCCCAAAGGTATGCCATCGCCCCGGTTAAAGGCGATGCTGAGAACGATACAAGGTGTCGCATTGATGGACTCGAAGAGCCAAGACGGACAGGACAGAAGCGGCGAGGCTTTGGAAGCCTTCCAGGAAGCAGCCCAGCAGGAGCCGAACGACGCGCGGGTGCAGTATTACCTGGGCTATGGCTTGCAGAAGGCGGGGCAGTTCGCGGCGGCGCGGGCGGCATACGGCAGAGCATCCCGCCTTGACACGGTGGGCACGGTCAGAGCGGCGGCGGTGGAAGGCGCGCGGGCGGCACAGGCGCGTCGGCGGTAGCGGAGAGGCGGAGAAAGAGCAGGCCGGGGCCGCGTTGCAGAAGGCGGTCAAAGTCGGCAAGGGAGACGTCAAGAAGGCGGCCTAGAAGGCGTTGTTGGTCGCCATGAAGCCCAAGTAGGGGAAGCGCCCGGTGGTACAGGGGGAAGGCCCGGTCTCAGGCACCAGCGGCCAGGGCGGGGTCTTCCTCTCCTACAAGACTGCCGCCACCCCCATCACCCTCAACCTCACCGGCACGACGAAGGACAGCAGCGGCCAACCTCACATCCTCATCGGACAGCACTGTTCGGCATCACTCAACGGTATCCCCGCTGGCTGCACAGTGTCTAACTACCAGTGGTCGGTCAGTGGCAACACGTTCCAGACGTGGAGCGCGGATACGCCTGCTGTTGGGAGTAATCCCTACAACCCAGACGCTTCCTACTACGTCGGTGGTCCAGGCCCGCTCACCAACCCCACCGCACGATGGTATTGGAATGACCTTGCTGCTAATACTAATGGGCCAGCTCATGAGACAGTATCCTGTACGCTGACTATAACGCCTCCCGCTGGACAGGGTGCGGCCTTTGCGGTGACGGCTACGAGAAAGGTGACTGTATACTGGCCGCTATGGACGGCTTTCGGAGTCGGCGGCACTATGGTTGTCAGCAATGGTTATCCCAACAACGGCGACTACTGGCTTTACGCAGGTCCAACGCCGGGTTCAGGCGAGACCGGCGGAATGGACTGGTATGCTATCGTCTCGCCCCCCGATCCGAACCCCGCTGCCTTTGGGGCAGGAAGCTTACAAATTGTGCAACTGGTCATACCTGGAATGATCTTTACCAGCACAGACGGTGACAAGTATAACTGGTCAACAAACGGCCAGGAGGGACTAGACACATCCTACCCTTACGGCTGGGTCACAACATCACCAACATATTTCTCACGCGACAGTCCCGGCATTGACTTATCCCATCCCTTGCCAGGTACGCTGGCGTATTCAGGAGGCTTACAGGATCAGTTTGAGGACTATCTTCTGTACTTCGCCCCCGGCTCTGCCCAATGTGTACCGTTGGGGCGCTTCGTCTGGAGCACGGCGGGGAGTGCCACCATCCCGTTCCAGAATGGAAATCTTGACTGGGCCTTTTGGCCGGGCACCTCTGCGGGGACCGTCACCCCAAGTGGAACCCCCTCCAGAAATTTTGTGCCAAACAACTCTTTTCCGATGTGGACACAGAACACGGCGATTGCCAACGGACTTTGGGCAAGACAATGACGCCTAACACCCAATGCCTGGATTGCCTAGAAAACATACGGTTGCAGGGTCAGGTGAGCGTCCTGAAGATAAGCCCGGACGGGGAAGGAAGAAGGGAACAATCATGAGCAGGCAGATCATCAGCGTCGCGTTAGGTGCCGCCCTCTGCACGGCGGGGTGCATCCAGGGACGGTCGCATCCGTCTACGAGCCGCCCCGATGGGCGAAGTATGAGCCGTAATCTTGACCCCGTCGGTCCTAATGCCGCTGTCAACGATGCCAAACAGAGGGCAAGACTCGTCAAGATGGGTCATCTGGATCAGGCGGCGGAGGAAGCCCTGAAGGCCGGGGATTACGCCGAAGCGGAAGCCGACGCCCGGCAGTCCGTGTCGCTGGGTGTAGGTGCCGGCAGGGGGCAGGAACATCTGGCGCTCGCCCTGTACGCGCAAGGTAAGGACCAGGACGCGCTTCAAGCTTATAAAGCGATTGCAAACGAGGGGGGTGTTTTCGCGCGTAATCTGGTGCCTTATGCCGTCCTGCTGCTGAAGTCAGGCCGGTGGGCAGAGGCGGTCGCCGCTTACAACACGCTTTTGCCGTACTTCTCTGATCGGGACATGGTCGAGGCGTACAGCCACTTCTCCCCGAACGTGCCGCAGCCGAAAGAACTGGCGGTTGCCCTCCACATCCTCCAGGGAATGAATTACACTGGCGATCCCGGCGATGGCGGCTCGCCGTATCATTCGCCGTATGAAACGGCGATGCACCAGTTTGCCCAAGCCGTGCGTCTCGCGCCTAACTCTCCCCTGACGAACTACTATTATGGGTTCGGCTGGCAGCAGCTTGGTCCGAAAAGCCCGATGAAAGCGGCCTACGCCTCGCAGGCAAAGGAGGCCTTCCTGAAGGCGGCGACGCTCGGATCGGGTGATGTCAAGAAGAAGGCTGAGGAGGCGCTACGCGGCGGGTAGCGGCGCCGACCGACGCGCAGACAGGCCCGGCCTCATGTTCTGAGGCCGGGCCTTTGTCTGTCTGACGCGCTAGACGAAGTCCAGGTGCGGGAAGCTGCCGCCGAGGACGGGGGTGGAGGGGGTGGCGAGCCACTTGTCCAAGAGCGTCGCGTAGACCGAGCGGAAGTCGGTGTGCATCTTGAGGTCGCCGTCGTCCAGGTCGCTGAGGCTGGGATAGTCGCCGTAGACGCCGCCCTTGACGCCGCCGCCGGCCAGGAACATGACGCTGGCCGCGCCGTGGTCGGTCCCCGCCGAGCCGTTTTCTTTGACGCGCCGCCCGAACTCCGAGAACGTCATCGTCACCACGTCGTCGGCCCGGCCCTGGTGCTCCAGGTCGTCGTAGAAGGCGCTGATGCCCGCCGCCAGCTCCCCGAGAAGATTGGCGTGCCCGCGGGGCTGGTTGGCGTGAGTGTCGAATCCGCCCATGCTTAAATAATAGACGCGGGTGCCGACGCCGCCGGTGATGAGCTTGGAGACGGTCTGGAGGCCCGACGCCAGGCCGCTGTTCGCGGGATACTTGGCGGCGGACGCGGCCTTGATGTCGTAGTCGCTGAACGCCCGCTTCAGCTCCAGGCTGCTGGAATACGCCTCGCTGCCGACGTTGCGGACGAACTCGGCGTTGGAGCCGGCGACGGTGCCCTGGGCGTACAGCGCGCGCAAAGCCTCGGTCTGCTGCTTGTGGTCGGGGGCGTCGCTGCGGAACCCGAAGTCGGTCCCGCCGCCGATGACCGAGGCGGGAACGGTGTCGGAGAACAGCGTCAGCGGCAGGGCCGAGCCGAGCGTGATGCCCGACAGCGGGTTGCCCTGGAAGTGGCCGTCCTTATCGAAATAGCGGGCGAGCCACCCGGTCCGCTCGCGCACGTCTACCTGGGTGTTGCCGGTCTGCCAGACGTCCATCGACTGGAAGTGGCTGCGGTTCGGGTTGGGGTAGCCCACGCCGGTCAGCACGGCCAGCCGCCCCTTGTCATACAGCGGCTTGAACGCGCTCATGTTCGGGTGCAGACCGACGCTCCCGCTCAGGTGGACCACGTCGCGGGCGGGGATGCCGATGACAGGCCGGGCTTTGGCGTAGCCGCCGTCGGCGTAGGGGATGACGGTGTTCAGCCCGTCGTTGCCGCCGGACATCTCGATGACGACCAGTATCTTGCCGCCGGGGATGGGCGGCAGGTAGGAAGCCAGCGGGTCGCCGGTCTGGGCCTGGGCCGCCCGCATCAGAAATGTCGGCATCGCCAGCCCGATGCCCACGAAGGTCAGGCCGTTCTGCAAGAACTGCCGGCGCGTCGTTAAATCATAGATGGACATGAGTATGATCCTCGCAACATATAAGAGCGGGCTGCGTACCACGCTTGCGCCGCCTCATCCCCGCACAATCTACCGCCTAGGGAGTGCCGGAACAAGGACACGCGGGCGCAACACGTTCATGCGGTCCATGCGCTCGGGGTGCATCCCGCGCCCGATGACCATGCGCGGGTCACAAGCAACCAAACTGCCCAGGCCTCCCAAGCCGACGACCATGCCCGGATCAATGGAGTGCGGTCCTATGGGGGCCACTGGACTGATCTTGAGGCGCAAGGGCCGGCGCGAAGGATGAGGGTGGGCGGGTGATGATCCCCAAGCGCCGAAAGGCGCAAGAACCAGGGCAGCGGCAGCCACCGAGCCGGCGGGCATTGGAAGTTTCATCTCCTATCCTTTCTCGTGACCGGGGCCGCTACGCCAGTTGGTACTCCGGGGCGGACAGCACGAGGGACACCAGGCCGGGGGCCTTGCCGTCGAAGTTGACGCCGCCCGTCGCACTGCCGCCGTCGCGGGCGTAGTCGATCAGGGCCGCCCGCGTCTGGGCGCTGGGCGTGTGGCCGGGGAGCAGCAGGCCCCACACGGCGTCGGCGAGCTGGGTGGGCGTGTTCAGGCCCGACGGCGCACTCCCGGAGGCGGCGATGGCGCGGCGCAGCAGGGGCGAGAGCATCCCGCGCCGGCTCATCTCGTTGGTCAGGGTACTGGCGAAGTTGACGCGGGTGATCAGCGTCATCGTGTTCATCCAGGTCTTGCCGCCCGGCCAGCCCTTGACATTGGGCGGGTTGAACAGCTCCTGGCCCATCGCGTGGGCCGCGCCCAGCAGGTTGTTGTTGGTGACGGCGAACGGCGCGTCCAATGTCCGCAGGGCCGTCACAACGTACTCGGTCGGGCTTTTGATCTTCCCTTGAAAGGCGGCCTCGGAGAAGAAGGCCGGACCCGTGAGGATCGCCCCGACGACCGCGCGGACGTCGTAGCCGCTGGCGAAGTAGGTCCGTGTCAGCGGCGCGATGTCGGCGGGCGCGGGCGTCTCGTGGACGAAGAATTTGAACAGCTTGGTGCAAAGGAATTGGGCCGTGGCGGGCTGCTTGATGACGATGTCCAGGATGTCGTCGCCGTTGAACGCGCCGGTCTGGCCCAGGAACGTCTTGGGGCCGTCGTCGTGCTGGCCCGCGTCAAAGTGGAAGGCCGCCGTGTCCCGGTCGAATCGCCAGCCCGTGAACGCGCGGGCGGCCTCCTGGACGTCGCGCTCGGTGTAGCCGCTGCCGACGCCCATCGTGAACAGCTCCAGAAGCTCGCGCCCGTAGTTCTCGTTCGGCCTGCCCTTTTTATTGTCTACGCCGTCCAGCCAGACCAGCATGGCCGGGTCCCGCGAGACGGCCTGGAGCATGGTCCGAAAGTTGCCCAGGGCGTGGCGGCGCAGGGTCTGGTTCTGGCCCCACATCCAGCGGGGGTGGTCCACTTTGTAGTTGGCGGTGGCGAAGTGGTTGTGCCAGAAGAGCGTCATCTTCTCCTCCAGCGGGCGGGGCGTGTGCGACATCCGGTACATCCACCACTTGCGGAGGCTGCCGATGTCGTCGAAGTCCACGTAGTCGCCCTGGATGTCCTGAAGCGTTTCGTCCAGCGGGTCGGGGATGCTTTCGGGGTGGAGCAGGCGCTGCGTGGCCCCGGCCACGCCCATCTTGGCGTAGTCGGTCCATTCGGCGGGGCGCGCGCCGAAGCCCGCGCGCCGCAGCAGGTGTCCGAGCTTACGTGTGTCTGTCGAAGGCAGTGTCATCGTCGGAGTCTCCAGGCGGGAGCGTCGCGGATGGGTCAAAAATCTGAAGGCAAAAGTCCGGGGCTAACAGAGTAGGGACGCGCCATTGTACCACAAGTTCATTGATGGGCGCAAAAAGACTTTGTCAGAGCGAATGCGGCAAAGCTAAAGGGCCGGGACGGGAGGTGCCGGCTCTCTATCCTCCCCCCCGCCGGATGCTTGCTTATTTCCCCTCCGCCTCCGCCTGCGCGGCCCTATAACCGTCGGCCATGTCGGCGAGGGCGGCGTTGGAAAGCGTCAGCGCCTCGGCGTCAGACGGGGAGAAGGGCGCGTCATCGGCGGTGTCGGCGGCGACGATCTCGGCGACGCGGTCGGCGGGGACGATGAGGGTCGTGACCGGCGGCTGGGATGTGATGGGCGCGCGGCGCGGGGGCAGGCCGGGCATCAGGGCGGCGAACTCCACGGACGGATCGCCCGCGTCCTGGCCGCCCGGCGTGTCCCCGGCGAACTTCGCGGCGCGCTCGGCGTCGCGCCGGGCGCGCAGGGCGGCCCGGCGGCGCTGCCAGCGGCTGCGGCGGGCGGGGGCTTCGGCCCCGTCGCCTTCCGGCGGCTCGTCACCGGCGTCCATCTCGTCGCTCGGGCCACCATCTTGGGCGTCAAGGGCGTCCAGGACGTCATCCGGTGGGGCCGGGTCGAGGCCGGGGATGACGCCCACGCGCGGCGTCACCTCGCGCGCGGCCGGGGCCACCGCCGGCGGCTCCTGCATGAGCGTCTGAGGGGGTGCCTGCGTGGGTACGGATTCGGCCTCGGCGGTGGGTGCGGGCAGGTCAAGGCCGGTGGATTGTGCCAGGGCGCTGCCGTCGCCCCATAGGTACAGGCGCGTGGCGCGGGCGCGGACGAACGGGCGGAACGAGAGGGCGTTGGTGGCGATGATCTTGTCGTCGAAGACGTCGTAGACCGAGGCCCGCCGGGGCAGCGTGACCGTCCGCTGGCCGGTCGTCGTGCCGTGGACGGTCAAAGACCCGTCGGCCCCGGCGTGGACCACGTCGTCCCCGGCCTCGTACACGGGGACGTTGGCGTAGGCGTACAGCCCGCGCAGCAGCTCCAGAGTCAGCGACGGGTCGCCGAAGAAGACCGACTTCCAGCCGGCCTTGTGCTCGCGCGTCGCCAGTGACGCCGCGCCCGAGGCGGTGTACTCGGCCACGACCGTAGCCTGCGGGTCGGCGGCGGCGTAGAGCGGGTTGACGATCTCGTCTTTGCCGATCTGCTTCTGGCCGCGCAGGCGCTCGGCGAGGGGGTGGCGGGCCTCGACGACCGTGCTGCCGCCGCGCGAGTTCCAGGGCTGGGCGCGCAGGGCGATGCCCACCACGTCGCCGGCCTCCTCGGCGGACGGCCCGTTCTCGTCGAACAGGCCGGGCGCGTAGAGCCAGGCCAGTGTCTTGCCGGGCTTTTGCAGCTTCTCGCGGATCGCCTGACGTTCACCCGTGGTCAGGCGCAGGGCGTCCAGGAACAGGAACAGCCGGGCGTCGGGGAAGTCGTCGCGCACCAGGTCGCTCTGGAGGTAAAATCCGACCGAGCCGCCGGCTTTGAGCAGCAGGTCGCGCGTCTGGCCGACCAGGTGTGCGCCCAGGCCATCGGGGTCGTTACGGAGGAAGCGCAGCGAGGCCTCGTCCACCAGCACGGCCACGTCCGGGGCGGGCGGCGGCGTCGGGATCAGCCGCTCCCAGCGGGCGGCCTGCCGGGTCAGATCGCCCAGGGCGTCCCAGACATCCGGGCTGCGGAGCCAGCCCCGGCCCCACAGGTCCATCCAGGTCACGCCCGCGCCGTGGGCGAGGGCCGCGCCGAAGTGGCGCTGGTGGACGGCCTGGGTGTCCGCGCCGCCGACGATCTTGGGGTTGTAGTCGTCGTCGGTCTCGCCGTCCGCCAGGAACGTCTTGGTGTCGTCCTCGACCAGCCATAGCTTGCCGTGCAGGGCGACCGAGTCCAGGGGTGCGCCGAAGGCGGACGTGCCGCCCGCCGCGCGCCCGGCATAGGAGGGCGGCCCGGCCACGATGTCGATGTCCGGCGACTCTAAAAGCCGCCCCAGGGCGAGATGCCCCGAGTCGCCCCGCCCGGCGAACTCCAGCGTGTAGCCGTAGGAGACGGCGACGATCATCCGCCCGCCCGACAGCGTCTTGACGGCCCGCGCCAGGCCGGCGATGACGTCGGCGATAAGCTCCGACGAGTACTGGGCGTAGTCCGGCCAGCGGCCCTCGCGGCGCGTCGAATACAGCGGCGTGTCGGTCTTTTTGACCGTCGCCGTCCGGCCCGGCCAGGCCGGGATGGGGGCCTCGTCGAACGTCACCGAACCGTCCTGCCAGGCGGCGCGCAGGGCGTAGAGCTGCTGGTACTTGGCGTGGAGCCAGTGGCCGAAGGCCGTCTTGTTGGGCGAGGACAGGTCGTGCCCGGCCCCGGCGTCGCTGAACCACTCGCCCCGGTCCAGGTGGAAGCCCAAAACGCGGTTCCCGCCGGACGTAGCCGGGTCGGCGAAGTGGGCGATCAGGGCATCCAGGGCGTCCACGCAGTCGGCCCAGAACTCCGTCGAGGCGGCCGACACGTCGCCCTCCGCCCCCGATGCGTCCAGGGCCATTTGGTCCGGGTGTGTCCGCGCCCAGAAGTTGGTCGGCACGAACTGGAGGCGCGGCAGCAGGAAGCCGTCGGGGTCGGCGTCCAGCACTTGCTTGAGGAGGGCATCGGCGGCGGCGAACGACCGCTCGCCGCGGGCGTTCCGCAGGGGCAGGTACATCACCGAGGAGAACAGGTGGATGCCCGAACCGGCGGCCAGGCGGATCTGCTCCGCGACCGCCCAGGCGTCCGGGGCGGCCTCGGCGTTGACGAAGAAGAAGTACGGTAGGTGCTCCGCTTCGCCGGCCACGATGCGCGCCAGGCCCCGCGCGGGGCGGTGGACACGGGCGGCAAGGCGCGGGAGCTGCGCGTCCGTCGCGGGCGGCAGGGCGAGGGGGACGAGAGCGGGGGCAACGAACAGGGGGACGCCGGACGGCGCGAAGTCCAGCAGCGTGTCGTCCTCGTCCTCATCGACCGGCTCGGCGACCGGCGTTTCTTCGACCAGGAGGACCGCCCCGGCCGCTTCCAGCGACTCGGTCGTCGGCTCCTCGCCGCCGCGCCGCCGCCGGCTGCGGCGGGATTTGCGCTCGCGCCGCTCGTCTTCCCCGGCTGCCGTTCCCGTCGTCTTGGCGTCCTCGCCGCCTTCGGTCTCGGCGACGGGGGCCTCGACATCGGGCATCTCAATAGGTACGGCGGAGGCCGCCTCAAGGGCCGCGCCCCGTCCCCTCCCACGTCGGCGACGTGGGAGTGCTTCTCCCACCGACGTCACGTCCGCGCCTGCTCCCTCTGCGGCTTCCGGCGGAGGCGCGGCGGGCACGGCCTGGGCTGTGTCCGCCTTGCGGGGCCGGCCCCGCCGGCGCGGGGGGGGGGGGACTTCCGCAGTCAAGGTTTCCTGCCCCGCCGTCATCGTTTCCGGCATCTCGGGGGGGGGCGTTTCGGCTGCGACATCGGCGGTGGGCGTGGTGCTGCGGCGTCCGCGCCGCCGGGGGGCCGGGGCGGGCGCTTCTTCCGCAGCGGTCGGCTCTTCCGTCCGCGCCTCGGTCTGGGGCGTCTGGGCGTTGGCGGGCGGTTCAGCATCGGCGGGCGTGGCCGTGCGCCGTCCGCGACGGCGGGGGGGGGCATCCGCGCTCGGCGTCCCGGTCTCGCCGGCGGGGGGGGCCGACTCGGAGACCGGGGCGGGGGGTGTGCCCCCGGCATCCGTGGCTGCTTTTCGGGGACGCCCGCGCCGCCGTGCGAGGGCGGGAGGTGCGGCGTCGTCGGGGCTTCCCTGGTCGGTGGCTTCGGCCTGGGCTTCGGCCTTGGGGGTGCGCGTGCCGCGCCGGCGCGTCTTGGGGGCGTCCCCCGCTGCGGCGGCGCTCTCCACGGGGGAAGCGTCCGCCGTCACCGGCGGCGTCGCGTCGGCCGTCGCGTCTTCGGCGGCGGCCGGGGAGGCCGGGGTGCGTCGTGTCCTGGGCATGATGGGTGTGAATTCTCCGTGCGTAAAGTGTTGCGCCCGCGCGGGCGCTGCGTGTATTATACTGGATTCATGCCCCGGTGTCAAAGGCCGCCGTGGCCCGCACCTGCCGCGGCGGGGAATCTGGATGAACTTGGGGTAGATTGTAGCGTCACTAAGACGTCGCTTGTGCCGGACCCGGCCCCGCAAGGGCACGGCCGGGCCTAAATCAGAAAGCCATCCCATGCGCTCCCCCGCCCCCTCCTTCCTGACCCTCGTGGCGCTTGCCTTCTCCGCCGCTGCGGCGGCGCAGGTGCCGGTCTATCGGGTCCCCCAGCGGCCGATCAACGCCCGGCAGGCCGCCGCAGCCCAGCGCCGCCAGCAGCAGCAGTATCAAAAGCAGTACCAGGCGTACCTCCGAAGCCAGCAGGGGGGGGCGTCCCAGAAGCCGCAGAAGCCCGTGCCGCAGCCGCCGCTGGCGGCGGCCGACGACTTCGTCAACACCGCCCCCGCCCTCGGCGCGAACGGGATGCTCTACCTCGCGTCCTGGAACCACGAGGTCTTGGCCCTGGACCAGGCGACGGGGGCGGTCCGCTGGAAGTTCACGACCGGCGATGTCTTCAACGCCTCGCCCGCCGTCGGGCCGGACGGGACCGTCTACGCCGCCTCGCGCGACAAAAACGTTTATGCCCTGGACGGCACGACCGGGGCGAAGAAGTGGCAGTTCAAGACCGGCGGGCCGCTCGAAACCCGGCCCGCGGTGGGCGCGGCCGGCCTGGTCTACGTCGGGACACCCGACAAAAAGGTCCTCGCGCTGGACGCCAAGACGGGCGCGAAGCGCTGGGAGCGGGCCACACAGTCCGCCGCCTCCGCGCCCGCCGTTGGGCCGGACGGCACGGTCTACGTTTCGGCGGGCAGGCTTTACGCGCTCGGAGCGGCGACGGGGGCCATCCGCTGGAGCCTGGGCCTGGGCCTCCTGCCCGGCCAGGCCCCCCTCGTGGGGCCGGACGGCACGGTCTACGTCGGCACCCCCGATGCCCAGGTGCTGGCCCTGGACGGCGCAACGGGGAAGACGCTCTGGCGGTTCTCGACGGGGCAGTCGGTGGACTACCCGCTCGTGCTGGGGCCGGACGGGACGCTCTACGCCAGCGCGCGGTCGCTGTTCGCCCTGCGGTCGGCGAGCGGCCAGGTGCGCTGGACGCGCGCGGGCGAGGGGGGAGGCTGGTCCGCCCCCGCCGTCGGGGCGGGCGGCGACGTCTACGCCGGCTACAGTGACTTCCATCTGTACGCCCTGAGCGGGACGACAGGCCGTTCGCGCTGGCAGTTCGCCACGGACGGCGGCCTGCTCTGCTTCCCGACATTGGGCGCGGACGGCACGGTCTACTTCCAGGTGCAGGGCGACGACAAGGCTTATGCCCTGAACCGTGGCACGGGCCAGGTCCGCTGGACGGCGGCCCAGGACCCGCTGCCGTCGGCTGCGAAGTAGACGGGGGAGGAAATCACGCCGCCGGCGGCGAAAATCGCCCCATGCCGACCACACCCGAACCCACGCCCGACACCGAGATCACGCTTCTGCGGGGCGACCTGAGTCTCCGCGTTGCCCCCTACGGGGCGTCCCTGCGCGGCCTGTCCCGCGTCTCGGGTACGGGCCTGGCCGAGCCGATCATCGCCGGGTACGAGGGCGCGGCGAACAAAATCGGCGGGCAGGGCGACGTGCTCATCCCCTTCCCTGGACGGGTCGCCGAGGGGCGCTACACGTTCGCGGGGCAAGCTCATCAGATGGACAAGAACGACAAGGAAGGCCCCAACGCCATCCACGGCTTTCTGCGCCAGACGATCTGGGAGACCGAGGCGGCGGGCGAGGACGGCGCGACGTTCACGACGGCGTTTGCCGCCGACGCCCACGCGGGCTACCCGTTCGCCCTGAGCGCCCGCGTTTCTTACACGCTCGCCCAAGACGGCATGGTGTGCGCGTTCAGCGTCACCAACACGGGCGACGCGCCCGCGCCCGTCGGGGCGGGCTTCCACCCCTATTTCACCGTCGGGGCGGGACTGATCGACGCCGACACGCTCGAAGTGCCTTTCGAGTCTTTCCTGGAGTTCGACGCCGCGCTGATCCCCACGGGCCGCGTCCTGCCCGTGGCCGGAACGGCGCTGGACTTCCTGGCCCCGCGCTCTTTAGGCGTAACCGTGTTCAATACGTGCTACGTCCAGCCCCGGCGCGACGCGGACGGACGCGCGCGTGTCCGCCTGAGCGACGTGCAGGCGGGCCGGTCGCTGTCGGTCTGGATGGACGCGGCGTTCGACTACGTCGTGCTTTATTCCGGCGACCCGCTGCCCGAATCCCACCGCCGCCGCGCGCTGGCCGTCGAGCCGATGACGTGCGGCGCGGACGCCTTCAACCACCCCACGTGGGGTCTCATCACGCTCGCGCCCGGTACCACGCTGTCGGGGGCCTGGGGCGTGACCGTGGCCTGATGAAAGGAAACCCTATGCTTGTCTCCTCTTTGACGCGCCGCTGCGCCGCCCTGCTGCTCCTGGCCGCCGCGCCCGCCCTGCCGCGTCCGGCCCTGGCCCAGGCCGACGGGTCCAGGCCGTTCCTGTCCTCGCTGTTCACGGACAACATGGTCTTGCAGCGGGGCCGGCCCGACGCGGTCTGGGGCTGGGCGACGCCCGGCCAGTCCGTGGTCGTCAAGATGGGCGGCAAGGCGGCGCGCGCCGTGGCCAGGCCGGACGGCAAGTGGACCGCGCGCATCGGCCCGTTCCCCGCAGGTGGGCCGTACACGCTGACGGTCTCAGGCCCCCAATCCGTTACCCTCCGCAACGTCCTCGTCGGCGACGTCTGGCTCTGCACCGGCCAGTCCAACATGGAGTTCGGGCTAGGCAACGTCGTGGACGCGGACAAGCAGACGGCCCTCGCGAACCACCCCAACGTCCGCCTGCTGATCATCGACCACCAGACGTCCGCCTCCCCGGAGCGGACCGCACCCGGCAATCCGTGGGCCGTCTGTACGCCGCAGTCGGTCCGCCGGGGCGGATGGAACGGGTTCAGCGCCGTCGGCTACTTTTTCGGGCGCGACCTGAATGAAAGCCAGCACGTGCCCATCGGCCTGATCGAGTCCGACTGGGGCGGTACGCCCGCCGAAGCCTGGACGAGCGCCCAGGCGCTGAAGCAGAAAGTGCCGGACTTCGACCCGCAGATCGCCCAGCTCGACGCGGCCCGCGCCGACGCTGGAGGCCAGGCGCAGCACATGGCCGACTGGTACGCCAAGAACGACCCCGGTACGCCGGGGAACTGGCAGGAAGGGGCGCTGGACGACGCCGCCTGGAAGACCATCGCCCTGCCCGGCCTGTTTCAAGACGCCAATATCCCGGAACTCGGCGGCATCAACGGCGTGGTCTGGTTCCGCCGGGCGTTCGACCTGCCCGCCGCGGACGCGGGCAAGGCCGCCGTCCTGCACCTGATGGCGGACGACAACGACACGACCTGGATCAACGGGATCAGAGTCGGTGCGACCGAGGGGTACAACACGCCGCGCGCCTACCCGGTCCCCGCAGGCGTCTTGAAGCCGACCGGCAACGTGGTCGCCGTGCGCGTCCTGGACACGGGCGGCAAGGGCGGCATCTACGGCGAGCCGGCGGGGCTGAACCTGAACGTTCCGGGCGGGCAGCCGGTGGCGCTGGCCGGGCCGTGGCGCTTCCACGTCGGCATCTCGCTAGCCCAGGCGTCGCCGCTGCCGGTCTCGCCTGCGGGCAACCCTAACCTCCCAACGGTACTCTATAACGGCATGATCGCGCCGCTGCTCCCCGACGGCATCAAGGGCGCGATCTGGTATCAGGGCGAGTCCAACGCCGGGCGGGCTTTGCAGTATCAGGCGCTGCTGCCGGCCATGATCGGCGACTGGCGCGCGCGCTTCGGCCAGGGCAACTTCCCCTTCCTGATCGTCCAGCTCGCGGGCTTCCAGCCCGGCGGGGATGCTTTCGCCGAGGTGCGCGAAGCGCAGATGCTGACCGCAAAAAACGTGCCCAACGCCGGCATCGCGGCGGCCATCGACATCGGCGACGCCGGCGACATCCACCCGAAGAACAAAGAAGAGGTGGGCCGCCGTTTGGCCCTGGTGGCCGAGGCCAGGGTCTACGGTGCTCCCGTCGAGTATTCCGGCCCGGTTTATAAATCGATGGCCCCGGCGGGCAGCGCCCTGCGCCTGTCGTTCAGCCATATCGGGGGCGGCCTGGTCGCCAAAGGCGGCGGGCCGCTGACGAGCTTTACCGTGGCGGGCGCGGACGGCGGGTTCGTCCCCGCCGACGCAAAGCTTGACGGCGATGCCGTCCTTGTCTCCGCGCCGGGCGTGGCGGCCCCCAGTGCCGTCCGCTACGCCTGGGCCGGCTTTCCCGAGTGCAGCCTGTACAACAAGGCCGGCCTGCCCGCCTTCCCCTTCCGTACCGACATCCCCGTGCCGGTCCCGGACCCCGTCCTGCCTCGCCGCGCGGGGGCGAACCTGGCCGCCGGTAAGTCCTACGTGTGCAGCGACCCCAACACGCACAGCTTCGGGATCGGCGGCCTGACGGACGGCTCGTGGGAGGCCAGTGGGGCGCACTGCTTTGCGACCGACGACAAGGACGTGTTCCCGAAGACCGTCACGATCGATCTGGAAAAGCCCGCCCCCGTCGGGATCGTCACCGTCGGCATGCCGCCGTTCGGCGCGACCAAGACGGTCCGGGTCTCGGTCAGCGCGGACGGCCAGGCGTTCACCGACGTCGGCAGCTACGTCTTCCCCCAGCGGCGCGAGGAGAAGCACCTGTTCGCCTTCCAGCCCACTCCCGCCCGGTTCGTCCGCCTGACCTACCCGGACCACTACGAGGACGGCGCGGGCTACACCAACACCTTCGCGTTCACGACCGAGTGCTGCGTGTACGCGCCCCTGAAATAGGGCCGGCACACGGGTTTAACCCTCTTCCCCGGTGGCTATAGGGTGCTATCCACCAGGAGGCAACCCCATGACCGACAAGCCCGTGCGCCCGACCACCAAAGACATCGCGGCCAAGACCCTGCCGTACCCCGCTCGGCAGAGCGAGATGACCCCGCTGCCGCAGACCGATCTGGTGGGTTACAAGCCCGCCGGGAAGCTTGCGGGCAAGAAGGCCATCATCACCGGGGCCGACTCGGGCATCGGGCGGGCCGTCGCGCTGGCCTTCGCCCTGGAAGGGGCGGACGTCGCCATCGTCTACAACGAGAACGACGCCGACGCCGAGACGACGCGGGCGATGGTCGCCAAAGCCGGGCGCGAGTGCCTGGTCCTGAAGGCCGATGTCCGCGATTCGTCCGCCTGCCAGCAGGCCGTCGCCCGCGCCCATTCGGCCCTGGGCGGCCTGAACATCCTGGTCAACAATGCCGCCTTCCAGAAGGTGCAGCCCGCGCTGACCGACATCAGCGACGACCAGTTCCGGCGGACATTTGAGACCAACATTTTCGGCTACTTCTACATGGCGAAGGCTGTCCTGCCGCACCTGACGGCGGGCGACGCCATCGTCAATACGGGCAGCATCGTGGGGCTTGTCGGCGAGCCGCACCTGATCGACTACTGCGCCAGCAAGGGCGCGATCCACGGCTTCACCAAGGCCCTGGCCCTGAACCTCGGCGCGCAGAACATCCGCGTCAACGCCGTCTGCCCCGGCCCGGTCTGGACCCCCAACATCCCCGGCACGATGAACGTTGAGGACGTCAAGACGTTCGGGGCCGAGGTCGCCCTGGCCCGTCCCGGCCAGCCCGACGAGCTGGCCCCCGCCTACGTGTTCCTGGCCTCGGACGACGCTTCGTTTATGACCGGCGCTCTCGTTGAAGTCACCGGCGGCAAGATGTCGAGCAGCTAGGCGGCAGAGAGGCCCCCCGCCCGGTCCCTATAAGGCCCAAAGTCGGGAGCCGGAACCCCTTCTCACAATCCACGGAGGATCAGCACAATCCACGGAGGATCAACTCACATGACCATTGAAGAGATCGAGCAGTGGGTCGGGCAGCGGCTCCCCGACCCCTACCGGGCGTTCCTGGAAGCGCAGGAAGACAGTGTCCTTGTGAATGACCTGGTGCTGCTCTACGGGCGGATAGACTTCGTCGAGCGCAACGAGGCGTCCCCGGTCAAAGAATACTGCCCCGGCCATGTCGCGGTCGGCGATGACAGCGGCGACAGCCGGTTCGTGTTGGCGCTGCACGACGGCCGCCTCTTCTCCGTTGACGCCGGGGGCATACTGCTCGAATACTTTCACCCCGTCGCGGATGATTTCGCGGCGTGGCTGTCTGCCGGGTGCCGCTTCGAGGGCGATGACGAGTAGTCCGACCTCCCGTTCCGGGTATAATCTTTTCACGATTTCCCCGATTAGAAAAAGACCGAATGCCCCCCGAATCCTATCCCGTCGGGACCGTCCGCGCCTTGATGGACACCGACCTCGTGACGCCGCCCACGCGGGCGGCTTTGTCGGCGCGGCTCGACTTCCTCCCCCCCGCTGCCCCATTGTTCTTCACTGCCGATGAGATGGCGACGTTGGTGGCCGCCCTGGGCCGCCTGTTCGCGGACTCCGTGCAGCCGGACGCGAACTATTTGGCCGCGACCGTCGACGCCCGCCTGGCAGGCGGCGGCGGCGACGGCTGGCGCTATGACGACATGCCGCCCGACGGCGCGGCGGCGCGGCTGGGCCTGCACGGGCTGGACCAGGCCGCACGGGCGCGCTTCGGGGCGGACTTCGCCGCGCTGGACGCGCCGCGCCAGGACGAGGTCTTGACGGCCGTGCAGGGCGGCGACGTGCCCGGCGAAACTTGGCAGACAGTCCCCCCAGGACGCTACTTCGAGGAGCTTCTGGCCGAGGCCAGCGAGGCGTACTACAGCCACCCCGTCGCCCAGGAGGAGATCGGCTACGTGGGCATGGCCGACGCGCCCGGATGGACGCGGCTGGGGCTGAACGAGCGCGAGGCGCGCGAGCCGCTGCCGATGGCGTCCGGCGATCTCAGTGCCGCCGTCCCCACTGGCCTGGGTATGCCAACTAACGGCAGTGATGTGCTCACGGCGCTGACTCTGTCCGGGCGCACTTACCCGCTCACGGACACCGTGGACGCCGTGGTCATCGGGACCGGGGCGGGCGGGGCACCGTTGCTGGCGCGGCTCGCCTCGACGGGGCTGCGCGTGGTCGCGCTGGAAGCGGGACAGGCCTGGGACCCCGTGCGCGACTTTGCCACCGACGAGCGCGCGCAGGGCAAGCTGTTCTGGGGGGACGAGCGGCTGTCGGCGGGCGGGAACCCGCTGGTCTTCGGCGGCAACAATTCCGGCATCGGGGTGGGCGGCTCGACCCTGCACTACACCGCCTACGTGCCCCGCGCCCATCCGGGCGATCTGCGCCTGCACACGGAGTTCGGGGTGGGGGTGGACTGGCCGCTCGGGTACGCCGATTTAGAACCCTACTACAACGAGGTCGAGCGTTTTCTGGGCGTCTCGGGGCCGACGCCGTACCCGTGGGACGCCCACGGGCAGGCGTACCCCCTGCCGCCGCTGCCGCTGAACGGGGCGGCCCGGCTCATGCAGCGGGCCTGTAAGACCTTGGGCATTCGGACGTCGGGTGCGCCCAACGCCGCCCTGTCGGCCCCGTACTTCCAGCCCGGCGTCGGCTGGCGGCGGGCCTGCACCAACCGGGGCTTCTGCCAGGCCGGGTGCAGCGTCGGCGCGAAGGCCAGCATGGACGTCACCTACCTGCCGGTCGCGGTCCAGGCCGGGGCCGAGATCCGGCCCGAGTGCTTCGTGACGACCATCGAGCGGGACCGGGCGGGCCGCGTCTCAGGAGTCGTCTACGCGCAAAACGGGGCCGAGCGCCGCCAGCCCTGCCGCCACGTCTTTCTGTGCGCCGGGTCGGTCGAGACGCCTCGCCTCTTGCTGCTGAACGGCCTCGCCAACGGCAGCGGGCAGGTCGGGCGCAACTTCATGGCGCACACGGGGATGCAGGTCTGGGGGCAGTTCGACGAGGACGTGCGCCCCTACAAGGGCATCCCCGGCGGCCTGATCTCTGAGGACATGCACCGGCCCCGCCGTCTCGGCTCGGACTGGGGCGACGTAGACTTCGCCGGGGGGTATTTATTGCAGAGCATCGGCGTCATGCCCGTCACCTACGCCTCGCAGCTCGCGCGCGGGGCACGCCTGTGGGGCCAGGAGATGCGCGAGCATATGCGCGGCTACAACCACGTCGCCGGCATCAACATCTGCGGCGACGGCCTGCCCTACGCGCACAATTTCTTGGAATTATCCGACGAGAAGGACGCGCGCGACCTGCCCAAACCCCGCATCCATTACACCCTGGGCGACAACGAGCACAAGATGACCGCCCACGCCGAGCGCGTCATGCGCGCGATCTGGGCCGAAGCGGGCGCGCGGGACGTGTGGACGCTGAACCGCCAGCCGCACACCATCGGGACCTGCCGCATGGGCACCAACGCCGAAACGTCGGTCGTGGACCCGGACTGCCAGACGCACGACGTTCCGGGCCTGTCGGTCGTAGACAACTCGGTCTTCCCGAGCGCCCTGAGCGTGAACCCGGCCCTGACCATCATGGCCCTAGCCCTGCGGTCGGCGGATAGGTTCCTGGAGAAGTCTGCGCGCGGGGGATAAAGCGAACGGAACCCGGCACTGGAAGTGCCGGGCGGCGACGCGCCGGGCCGCCCCCGCCCGCTCTGATTTCCGTCCTTGACAGCACTCCCGCGCGGCTAATCGCCCTTCTCGGCGTAAGCCTTCGCTTCTTCCCCCGCCTGCTCGTGCATCTTCCACTTGTTGCAGCCGCTGGAGCCGCTGACGACCAGGGCGTACTCCTTGAGCTGCGGGTAGACGCACAGGGCGAGCTTGGCGGTCATCGCTTCCGGGCGGGGCGTCTCGGCGTGCCAGTAGGCGCAGGTCAGGCAGACGCCGACCTTCTCGCCGTCGGCGGCGGGGAGGGTTTCGGCCTTCTTGACTTCCTGGAGGTGGCTGTAGGTGGGCATGAGAGTCGGCTTTCTAGGCGGCTGCGCCGCGTCGTGAAGATGGACTGTTTCTACCCGCAACAGTCCCTACGCAACCAGCAGGCTCGCCAGGTCGAAATCGGCCTGAGCGACCTCCGCCTCGCGGCCCTTGACGACCGGGCGGGCGCGGACCAGGCGCTCCAGAACGGGCAGCAGGTCGTCGGGCGGGTTGACCGAGATGACCATCGCCACCGCGCCGTCTTCGGTCAGATACAGTTCGTCGAAGCGGTTCGAGCCGGGGAGGCCGTGAAACAGTCCGCCTTTGCCGCCCTGCGGGTCGCCGAACAGCTCGAAGCGGATGTCCAGCTCGTCCGAGAAGAAGTGCGGGACGTGGTCGTAGGCGACATGCCCTCCGGCCATGTTCGCCCCGGCGATCTCGCCGTGCCACCGCGCGTTGTTCCAGTGCTCCACGCGCCACTGCTTGCCCAAGACCGGGTCCTGAAAGCCCGCCACATCGCCCGCCGCCCAGACATCCGGCGCACTGGTTTCTAAGAACTCGCTGACCAGGACGCCGTTCTTTTTGTCGTCCAAATCCAGCCCCGCCGCGCGGGCAAATTCCAAGTTAGGCTTGACGCCGACGCCAGCCACCACAAAGTCCCCCGCAAACGTGCGGCCCGTCTTCGTCTTCACGCCCGTTAATGTCACCTCGGTCACCTCGTCGCCCAAGACGACCTCGGCCCCCGCCGCTTCCAGCTTCTCTCTCAAAAATGCGCCGTACTCAGCGGAGGCGAACTTGCTCCACAGATGACCCGTCGGCTCGATGATCGTCGCCTGGCCGCCCGTTTGGAGGAAGTCTGCGGCGACCTCGACGCCGATGTAGCCGCCCCCGACCAGAATCATCTTGCCACCGCCTTGCGCCCGGATCGCCTCACTGTCCTCGCGCGTCCGCAGCGTCCGCACGTTCGGCCCGTCCGCGCCCGGCACATCAAGCGTTTTAGGGGACGCGCCGGTGGCGACCAGCAGCTTCTCATAGCTCACGGTATCGCCGCTGTCCAGCGTGACTGTCTTGGCCTGGGTGTCCGCACCGACAGCTTGAACGCCTGTCATCAGCCGGACGGCGTGATCGACGTACCACGACGGCGACAGGACCGGCAGGACGTCGTCCGCCTTCGCCTCGCCGCGTAAATATTCTTTCGACAGCGGCGGCCGGTGGTACGGCGGGTGCGGCTCGGAGCCGACGATCAGGAGGGAGCCGTCTTTGTCGCGCTTACGGATGTGCTCGGCAGCCGTCGCCGACGCGAGGCCGCCGCCGATCAAAACGTAGCGGGCCGTGTGGTGTGCCATGAGTTTTGGCCTCCTTCAGGTTTGTTGTGTAATTTCCGGCCCACGCCCTGAAGCGACAGGAGAACGTTTGTGTAGCAAGTCAGGGCGCGGGCAGCCTGGCCCCGGCCTCCGACCGCCCCGCCGAGGCGGCGGTGAGGCCGAACTTGCTGGCGAAGAACGTCGCCACGTAGCCGCAGGTGTCGCACCAGAAGAGGACGGCGGGCAGGCCCTCCTGGTGGATGTTCATCTCGGCGGGGTTCGGCCCCTTTGTGGCAGAAGCGCCGTGGAGCGCCTGGTGGAGGAACAGGCGCGAGTGCAGCTTCCAATCCCGGTGGCCGCAGATGGGGCAGATGCGCGGCTTGAGCCAGACTTGGTTCAGCCGGCTGACGACCTGCTGCTGCTGCCTCGGTGTGAGTGTCAACGGGATGCGCTTCCTTTGGTCGGCTTTCGCGGCGACAGGGCGGAGCGTGGCCGAACACGGAGCATACATACCGGGTTTACCCGCCAGGGTGGGAGTGTCAAGCGTCAATTCCCCCGGACGGTGGGCAGCGGCGCGGAGATGGGCGGGGGCGCGGAGATGGGCGGGGGCGAGGCGTCGGCGGCGCGCAGGATGCGGGGGGTGACGAAGACGACCAGTTCGGTCTGGACGAGGTTTTTCTTTTTGGAGCGGAAGAAGCTGCCGAGGAGCGGGATGTCGCCGAGCAGGGGGATCTTGCTGTTGGTGGTCTGCTCCTGGTTCAGCGTCAGGCCGCCGATGGCGATGGTCTCGCCGTCCTTGACCCGGACCGTCGTGTCCGCCCGGCGGGTGGACAGGACGGGCAGGCCGGTTTGCAGGTCCAGTTCGGTGATGTTGGAGACCTCGGGGGCGACGCGCGTCGTGATCTCGCCGTTGCCGCCAGTCAGGGGCGTGACCGAGAGCTTGACGCCGACGTCGACGGGCTGGATGCGCGTCTGCGTCTGGCCGAAGCCGTTGAACTGGGTCAGGATGAAGCGCTGCGCGCCGATGAATATCTCGGCCGTGCGGCCATTGACGACCGCCATCTGGGGGCGGGCGCGGACGCGCGCCTTGCCGTTCTGCTCCAGCGCCTGCAAGGTCAACAGGAAGTTCTTGGGCAGCGTCCCGATGGTGTCGTAGGTGATCGCGCCGCTGGGGACGTCCACGGTCGTGAGGGACGTGTGGGCCGTGTTGTTGAGCGTGATGCCGAACGACTTGGCGGTCGTGTCGGTCAGCTCGACGGCGATGACCTCGATCAGAATCTGCGGCGAGGGCAGGTCCACGCGGGTCAGGTCCGAGCCGATCTTGGCGAGCATCTGGGTGGGCGCGGTGACGACCACGGCGTTCTGCTCCGAGTTGACCTTGACGTAGGAGAACAGGAAGTTCGGCAGCAGGCCGGACGCGGTCAGCGCCTGCGTGTTCTGCATCCGGTAGGACTGCGTCCCCGACAGGTGGTAGGTGGCGAGGTCGGTGGGGACGCCCTCGCTGATCATGTAGATGCCATCGATCTTGGACAGGGCCAGCCCGTAGGCGGTCGCGATGCTGCGGACCACGCCGTCGGGGTCGGCGTCCCGGATGTCCAGGCTGACCTTGCGGTCCACGGCGTCGTCCACGGCGATGGACAGCCCGGTCTCGCCGGCGATGGCGCTGAGGAAGGTGTGGATGTCGGCCCGGACGGCGCGCACGGAGAGCCGCCCGTTCTCGTATCGGACCAGCGTGGACGTGTCGGGCCTCAGTGCGGCGAGCGGCGCGGCGGCCCCCGCCCGGCGTCCGCGCTCGACGGTCCGGTCCGACTGCACGGTGATCAACACCCCCTGCCCGTCCGCCTCGGTCGTGACCGAGGCGTTGGTGCTGACGAAGTTGTTGATCGAGAGGTCCAGCCCGATGCCGCCCGTGGCCTGCTTGGAGGCCGAAAGCTGGAGGTAGGAGACGGGGTAGGAGCTGACGCTGTAGAAGTTCTTGCCGGTGCCGTTCTTGGCACCCGGAAAGGACAGGGTCATGCGAGTCCCGTACAGGCTGCCGCCGCCGTAGTCGCCGCCGCCGGTGCGGAACTGGAGGATGCCGTCGGCGGCGACGCGGATCTGGACGCCGTTGGAGAGCGGCGTGACGGTGATCGCGCTGACGGTCGTGTAGGACTGCGCCGCCGGGCCGGCCCCACCCGTGCCGCTGCCGTTGTCCTGGGCCGGGGCGGGCCGGGGGGCAAAGAGCGGCAGGGTGAAGAGACATAGAACAAGGCAGAGAGAGCGTGTTTGCATGGGTTTTCTTTCGGGGCCGCCTACGCCCGCCGCGCCGTCACCAGCAGGAGCAGGCTTGTCCGCGCCCGGCTCCTGCGGTGTGAGCGGAACAGGTCGCGCAGCAGCGGGATGCGGGCGAAAAGCGACGGCCCCTGATCCGCCCGGTCTTGCAGGTCCGAGTCCAGGCCGCCCAGGACGAGCGCATCCCCGGCGCGCACGCGCACCACGGACTTCACCTCGCGGATGCCGACCGTCGGCAGGCCGCTCCCGGCCTCGATGGCGTCCACCGTCGAGACGCGCGGGTCCAGGTCCAGCGTGACGTCGTCCCCCGCCCCCACCGTCGGGCGAACCGTGAGCGAGTAGCCGATCTGGATCGGCAGGGCCGAGGGTGCCTGCGGCCCGAATCCGCCCTGCTGCTGGAGCACGGTGATGTAGCGCGTCTGCCCCAGGAAGATGGTCCCCGACGCGCCGGACGCGACGAGCAGGAAGGGCCGCGCGAGGAGCCGGGCGCGGCTGCGGGCGGCCAGAGCGGAGACGGCGGCCAAGAACCGGCGCGTCCGGCCGGCCTGCGCGAGGACGACGATCTGGCCCGCATCCGTGTCCAGCCCCTCGCTCTCCCGCCCCAGGGTCCGGGTCAGACTCAGGGCGGAGCGGGCGTCCTCCGAGGAGGCGAACTCCCAGGCGGTGACCTCGACGCGCACCTGCGGGCGCGGCAGGTCCAGCAGGGCCAGGTCGCGCGCCATCTTCGCCGCCACTTCGGGGGTGTTGGAGATGACGAGCGCGTTGTTGGCGGCATCCACGCGCACGGACGGCAGCAGGAAGTCCGGCAGCAGCAGCCGGGCCTGATCGGGCGCGAGCGAGCGCAGGTGCAGGACCGAAGTCACGTTGGCCGCGTCGCCCCGCCCGAAGGTCAGGCCGCCGCCTTCGTCCGGGGCGCGGGGCACGGCGACCAGGCCGTACCCGGCCCGCAGCGCGCCCAGAAGGTCAGCCAGGCTCGCGTCGGGCAGCACGAGCGAGACGTCGGCGTCGGCGGCCCCGGCCTGCACGACCAGGGGCAGGTCCTGCACCGCGCCCACGGCCTGGAGCAGCTCGGCGAGGGGCGTGTGCAGGGCGTCGATACGCATCCGCGTCTCGCCCGACCCCCCCCCGTTCCCCGGTGCCGGCAGGGGCCGCAGCGACAGCCGGTGAGACTGCCCTTCGGGCGGCGAGCGGCGGATGCCCCCCGCGTGGCGGGCATCCACGCGGTCGCTGATGACCGTGATCACGACCGAGCTGCCGTCCGCGCCGGCCGCGATGCCGACGTCGCGCGGGTTCAGGTAAGGCGTCATGTATGAGTCGTTGCCGAAGGAGCGCACCAGGACCGGCACGAAGAAGCGCAGCTGCACGTCCACGCGCGGCTGGAGACTGTCGTCCGACGTCGCGTTCTTGAAGTCGTCCGTCCCCAGCGTCACGACCGCCGAGTCCACAGGATAAGCGCCGATGTCGGTGAACGCGGGCAGCCGGGCGCGGGCGCGGTACAGCCGGACGCGGAAGGCCGTGACGGGCGCGGTGCCGCCCGAGCCGTCGCCGGGCAGCTCGTCGCGGCTGACGCCGAACTGCACGGCCCCGTCGGTGCGGATCGTGATCTGGACGGCGTTCGGCAGCACGCGCTGCTCGATGCCGGTGACGTTGTAGAACCCGTTGGCGAGCTGCGCCGCAGCGGGCCTGGCCGCGAGGAGCAGGAGCAGCCCGGCGGCGGCTCGGGCGAGGCGGAGTGTCACTTTCGCGGCACCCCGTCCGGAGCGGTCCCCACCGGGGGCGGGATCGCGATCTCCGGGTCCAGGCCGGGCAGCCGGAGGGACGGCGGGATGGGCGGGTCGGGCGGGCGCGGCACGGGCGGCAAGGGCCGGTTCAGGTCGGAGTCCAGGAAGCGCGCCTTCAGGGCGTGCTCCTCGGCCTCGGGCAGATGCCCCGTGTTGGACAGGATGCGCGGCGTGATGAACAGCACCAGCTCGGTCTGAGTCGTCTGGACGTTCTTGGTTTGGAACAGCAGCGGGCCGAGGACGGGGATGTCGCCCAGGAGCGGGACTTTGGTGCGGACGTCGCGCGTCTCCTGCTGGACCAGGCCGCCGATCACGATGGTCTGGCCGTCCCGGACCCGGACGGTCGTTTTGGCCGTGCGGGTGCTCTTCTCGGGCAGGTGCGTGGCGGGGTCGGGGGCTGAGAGAGTCGAGACCTCGGCGTTGACGTCCACCAGTATCTGCCCCTGGCCGCCGGTGTATGGGGTGATGGCGAGGTTGACGCCGGCGTCGATGTAGTTCCGGCTCCCGTTGTAGCCGCCGGTGTCGATGGGCGTGGCGACGTAGCGCTGCTGGCCGACGAAGATGGACGCCTGCCGGCCCGAGACCGTCGCGATGCGCGGGTTGGCGCGGACGCGCGCCCGCCCCTGCTGCTGCAAGGCGCTCAGCCGGGCGAAGAACTGGTTCGGGAGCTGCGTGATGACCCCGGCGCTGTCCGCGGTCCCGCCCGCCTCGTAGGCAATCGTGCCCGCCGCGGGGTCGATCATCGGGCCTTCGCGGCCATTATGGTAGGTCAGCGCCAGGCCGAGCTGATCCACGGTCGTGTTGGTCAGCTCCACCAGGAGCAGGTCTACGACGATCTGCGAGGCGGGGATGTCGAACTGCCCGATGTCCTCCCGGAACTTGTTGAGCACCTGGGTCGGGGCGGACAGCACGACGGCGTTCTGCTCCGAGTTGACCTTGACGTAGTCCTGCAAGAAGACCGGCAGCAGGTTTCGGGCGCTGGCCGCGTCCACGTACCGTGTCGGGATGGTGCTGATGTCCGACAGCAAATAGGACGACGGCGAGCGGGGGATGCCCTCGGAGATCATGAGCACCCCCCCCACGTCCGCCGAGGACAGCCCGTAGGCGCTGACGATGTCGTCCAGAATCTGGCGGGCCGGCTTGTGGAGGATGTTGACCGTGATCCGGCGCGAGACGGTGTCGTCCACGACCAGCCGCAGCCCCGCCTTCTCGGCCAGGGCGGTGAACAGCTCCTGCGCGTCGGCGGAGACGGCGAACACGGACAGGGCGGCGTCGTTGCCGGTGATCTGGTAGGTCCCCCGCGCGGGCAGCGTGGTGGGCGGCGGCGCGCCGGCGGGCGGCGGGAAGATCGCGCGGGGGGCGACCGGCGCGGCCCGATCGGTTCGAGTCCGATCCGCCCGGCGGGGGGGCGTCCCCAGGGCCGACGGGCCGGGCGCCTGCCCCAGCGGCGCGGCGGCAGGCGCGGGCGGCGGCGCGGGGTTGGCCGGCACGGCCGGGACATCGGCGGGCGCGACCGGCACGCCCGGCGGCACGAGCGGGGCGAGGGCGGGCGTGGGGCCTGCCGGCTCGGCGGGTCCGGCGGTCGGTGACACCGGGACGACCGCCGGACCCGCCGGGGCGACGGGAGCGGGCGTTGCGGGCGTGGGGCCGGCGGCCAGGAGCATCAAGAGTGCAGGGCGTGCGAGACGTCCGGTGAGACATCTGATAAAGTGTCCGGTGAAATGTTTTCGGGTCACGTTTGGGCCGTCCTCTGCGTCACGCGGCGGTCCCGGCGTGGCCGGGTTCGCGCCGTCTCAGGGAAGTACGCACCTAGTATAACGGCAGGAGAGGCAAAACGCTTCGGCCCCGGCAACAATTCTTGCGAGGCTGCTTCCTGCGCCCGTACAAACAGGCAGCGTCGGCGCGCGGGAACATTCCTGCGCCGCCCGCCGTCTTACCAAGACTAGGCCGGTTTTGTGCCGCTGGCCCCGGCGTTCCTGGAAAGAGACAATCCCATGACGAACATTCCCAAGAGGGTGGCCAGTGCGGCGGGCGCGCTGCTGGCCGTGGCCGCCGTCCCCCATGCCGCGTCCGCCCAGGCCGTCCGCGGCGGGATGCGCTCCGGTGCCCAGTCCCAAACACAGTCCGCGCCCGCCTCCCAACCCGCCCCCGAGAGCCGGCCTGAGCCTGTCTATCAGCAGCCCCAGCCCGTGTACCAGCAGCCCAGCCGCGTGTATCAGCAGCCCCGGCCTGTCTACCAGCCTAACCCCGTGATGCGCTCCGGGCCGGTCTTTTCGACGCCCGAGGCCCCGGCGCGGAACCGCTACTCGCCGGGCGGGGGCGGTTACCGCCAGCGGCTCAACGACCCGCTGCCCACCTATAGCCCGCCGTCGGCGTATGGCCCCTCGCCGGTGGCCCCGGCCAGGACGTACTCGAACGACAACTACACCCCCCGGCGGCGTGGCCTGGGCATTCCCCCTATCGGGGCAGGCAACGGGTACTTTAACAGCGGCATCCCGCCCATCGGGCCGGGCAACGGATTCGGCAGCCCGCCGGACTCGCGCCCCCGCTACCCGGTGCAGATCGGGACGTTCGGCGGCCCGCAGTCCGTGCCGCAGAGCGCCTACGGGAATAACTACCTTTACACCTACAGCGGCAACCCCTCGCCGGCGTATGCCTACGCCCCACCGCTGCTGGGCGGGTACTATTACGGCAACTACTGCGACACTTACGCGCCACAGTACACCTACCCGTCGCTGTACACGGCCTACTTCGGGTTCCCGCGCTATATCTTCAACCCGAGCATCGTCGTCATCGGCCAGCCGTACTACCCCGTCTACGTGACGTCCTACCTGCCGTTCTACACGCCGACCTACCCTGTCACGTACAACGAGACCAACTACTACGTTACCAGCGAGTCGCGTGTCTCGGACTTCGAGGCGGGCGGCGACCGGGCGCGGGAGGCGATCCGCAACGCCTACCCCGCCGACTCCTACCAGGCCACCTTCGGCGACATCGCGCGGACCTGGACCAGCGGCGACGTCAAGCCCCTGCGCCGCCACGTCCGCGGCAGCGACACCCGGCTGAGCGTGTTCCTGAACCGCAAGTATTCGTACTCCATCGCCTCGGGCGACTTCGTGCAGATCACGCGCGACGCCCTGGACCGCTTGCAGACGACCTCGTTCACGTTCACGCGCCTGCGGAAGGCCAAGAACGGCGACGTGACCGCCTACGGGACGCACGTCTACCGCACGTCCGGCGACGCGGGCGCGGCTGTGGGGACGCCCCGGACGGACGGCGGCGATGCGGACGGCGGCACGGTGCCGTTCGACAACGGCGCGGACGGCACGGATTCCAACAGCGACGCCGCGCCGTATGATCGTTCGGGCGACCCGGCGGGCGGCGAGCAGAAGACGGTCTACGTCTCCTACACCCTGCGCCGAACGGACGGCAAGTGGTACATCGTGGCCGTGGATTCGTCCGCAAGCCCGCTCGTCTCGGGCGAGTAGGTGAGGAGCGGATAACCCAGGACGAATAGCGGGGTCAAGACGCCGGGGGGATCATCCCCCCAGCGTCTTCTTTTAGCGCGTTGCCCTCCGGTTTCTGCGAAGGTGCGTTCCGCCAGTGGGAGGTGTCGCGTATCCGGCGCGGGGATTCGCCGGCGGCATGGCGCATGGTCTTGTTGAAGAGCTGCAAGTCCGCGATCCCGACCTGGGCGGCAACCGCCTTGATCGGCACGTCGGTGTTCTCCAGAAGGTAGCGCGCCCGCTCGACGCGCCGCGCGCGCAGGTAGGCGGAGGCACCGAGGCCGAGCTGCTGCTGGAAGAGGCGGTTCAGGGAGCTGTAGGATATCTGCGCGTCGGCGGCGAGCGCGGCGATTGACAGCGGGCGATCCAGGCCGATCTCGATGGCTTGCAGGACGCGCTGGAGCGCGGCGGCGGACGCCCCCGGCGCGGACTGCGCGTGCTGATGGTCCGTCTCCGCCACGAGCGTCCAGAGGAGGTGCCACAGGGCCACCTCGGCCCGGTAGGGTTGATCCACATAGATGCGCTGGGCCTCTAAAAGCTGCTCCTCCAGAAGCCAGAAGCGCTTCCCCAGGCCCATCACCGCTGCCAGACGGCTTTCCGTCCCCCGCCGCCCCTCCGCGCCGCCCGTATCGGCGACCCGGAAGTGTGCGTACTGCTGCTGCCAGTGGCCGGAGATGTGGACGACGTGCGGCGTCTTCGGCGGGACGACCATGACGCTCCCCCACTCGATGGGCAGGAGGCGGCCCTGCGTCGTGAACTCCAGGTGCCCGCTGCCCCGGACGAAGACCACGGCCCAGTCCCGCAGCTCGTTGACGACGCGCGTCTCCTCGCCGGCCCTCCCGATCTGCCAGGAAGTCAGGAGGCTGATCGTCGGCGGGCTGTCCAGGGGCAAATGCCAGCAGGGCGGCGTGGTCATGAAAGAATTGTACCACAAGAGGAAGACTGGGCCAATTGCGCTTATCCAATTACGGGCGTATAATACCAGCAGAACGACAAACGCGGAGGTTTACCCACCCATGAAACAAACGAGTCTCAGGCAGACAAAACGCGGCTTCACGCTGATCGAGCTGCTTGTCGTCATCGCCATTATCGCCATCCTCGCGGCTATTCTGTTCCCCGTCTTCCAGAAGGTCCGCGAGAACGCCCGCCGCGCGAGCTGCCAGTCCAACCTCAAGCAGCTCGGCCTGGCCTTCATCCAGTACGAGCAGGATGCCGACGAAAAGGTTCCCAGTGGTACGGAGGTTAACTACAACGTAAATATCGGCCTTGGCTGGGCCGGGCAGTTGTATTCGTTCGTCAAGGCCACCGGCGTCTACAAGTGCCCCGATGATTCCACGGCGGGGAATGCGGCCGCGAATCCGCCCACCTATCCCGTCTCCTACGGTGTCAACGGCAACTTCGTCTATCAGTGCAGCACTGCGGGCAGTATCAACAGCCTGACCGGCCCGGCGAAGACGATCATGCTGTACGAAGTCCGCAACAACGCCGTCGCCGTCACAGACCCGCTGGAGGGCGCGAAAGCGACACCGCCGGCCACGATTTTCTCCTGCTGGGGCACCGGTGATACACCCGCGGATCAAGCCTCCGGCAGCGGCGGTCCGCCCGCCCCTACGGTGGAATACGACACCGGCTTCCTGGGCAACCGCAGCGCGTTCAACGGCGGTTTTGGTACTCCCGCGCGCCCGATAGGACGCCACACGGATGCGGCGAACTACCTGATGGCCGACGGACACGTCAAGTGGCTGCGCGGCAGCCAGGTCTCCTCGGGCGGCCAGAATGCCGCCAAATCCACTAATGTCCAGGGTGCCACCAACAGCGGCAACAGCGCCGCCGGCACTGACGACCCGACCTATGTCGCGACCATGAGCGTGATCTAAAACCGGACGGGCAGCTTCGGGGCGGGCACGGGGCAAACCCTGTGCCCGCCTTCTCCGCGTCTAGCCCCGGCGTGTGGTACGATAGGGGAAAGATGAACCCGCCGACCAAGATAAATCCAATGCCCAGCGATCCCCACCGGCCCCGGTTCCACTTCACGCCGGGCCGGTGGATGAACGACTCGATCCCGTTCTTCTGGAACGGCGAGTACCATTACTTTTTCCTGCACAACACCGCCGGCGTGGAGTGGAGCGCGCTGACGGCCTGGGGCCACGCGGTCAGCCGCGACCTGGTCCGCTGGACGCACCTGCCCGACGCCTTCGCGCCGACGCCCGGCGGGCCGGACCGGGACGGCTGCTGGACGGGCTGCGTGGTCGAGGCGGGCGGGACGTTTTATGCGTTTTATACGGCCATCCCGGACTTCGCGAGTGAGATGCAGCGGCAGTGCCTGGCGACAAGCGCGGACCTGATCCACTGGGAAAAATACACCGATAACCCGCTCCCCGTCGTGCAGCCGTCGGGCTTCGGGCGGTGCTTCCGTGACCCGATGGTCCGGCGCGAGAGCGACGGCTGGGCCATGATCGTCGGCGGCGAGCTGCCGGACCACGCGGGCGGGGCGGCCTTTCTATACCACTCCCAAGACCTGCTCCACTGGGAGGCCCAGACCCCGCTCTGCGTCGGCGACGCCGCGCAGACCGGCAGCCTCTTCGAGTGCCCCGATTTCTTCCCCCTCGGCCAGACCTGGGCGCTTCTGACCTCCTCCGACGCGCACACCTGGTGGCAGACCGGTGCGTCTGACGCCGGGGGGTTCACGATGACACGGTTTGGCCCGACGGACACCGGGGCGTTTTACGCCGCCAAGACCCTGCTGGACGACCAAGGGCGGCGTCTGCTGCTGGGCTGGGTGCAGGAGACGCGCTCTGCCGAAGCCCAGGCAGCGGCGGGCTGGAGCGGCTGCCTGTCCCTGCCGCGCCACATCACCCTCGGCTCCGACGGGACGCCCCGCTTTGCTCCCGTCCCCGAGATGCAGGCCTTGCGCGGGCGGCACCGGCATTGGGACGACCTGACCATCCCCGCCGGCGGCCTCCTGCTGGACGGCATTAATGGCGACGCTTTGGAAATCGTCGTCCGCCTCGCCCCCGGCGACGCCCGCCGCGTGGGGCTGGCCGTGCGCTGCGCGCCGGACGGGCTGGAAGAAACGGCGCAATGGCATGAGGCCGGCGGGCACGGAGGCGGGGAACTGACCCTGCACCTGTTCCTGGACCGCTCGGTCGTGGAGACGTTCGTGAACGGGCGCGTCTGCCTGACCCAGCGGACCTACCCCGCCCGCGCGGACGCGCTCGGCGTCCGCCTGCTGGCCGAAGGCGGTCCGGCCCGCGCGCTGTCCGTGGATGTGTGGGCGCTGGGTGACTAGTCGGGGCAGTGAAATGCCCCGGCTCTTCGCTTATGCCTCCCCATTTTGCGTCCGGGAACTTTTCCCCGTCCCGCCCCCGTCAACTTACCAGCACGACTTGACCACCGACGACCCCGCTTCCCTGGAGGACCCCCCGCTTGACTTCCCGACTGCCCCGCCGCTCCGCCGCGGCACGGCGCGCGGCGATGCCGCTTGCCCTGGCGTCCGCCCTCGCGCTTGCCGCCTCTCTGTCTCCCACGCCTTCTTCCGCCGCCCGCCCGTCCCGCGCCGCCCGCCCCGTGAAGCGGCCCGCCCGCAGCCCCGTGTCGCCGCTGACGCCGAGGCTCTCGGGCCGCGCCGCGCCCGTCCAGACGCTGCTGGTGCGCGACGACCTGCCCGCCGTGGGCACCAACAACGCCGTCCGGCTCTGGGTGCGCGGCGACCGCAGCGGCGGCAGCCTGCGCGTGCGCCTGCTGGCCCCCACGCGGGCCGCCTCGCCCGCCGCCGACCCGCTGCCGCGCGACGAGTGGATCTCGACGCCGGTCCCGATCAATTTCACCGGCTGGCATGAGGTCGTGCTGCCCCAGTCGGGGTTCAGCAAGCGGAGTGCGCCGCCGCTCCCCGCCACGATGGACCTGGGCCTGCCCGCCGACGCGCAGCCGCCCCAGGGTGCGGACGACGCGGCCATCGGCGGCGCGGACTGGTCCCAGGCGAACGCCCTGGCCCTGGACGTGACCACCAATCGGCAGGCGACGCTGGTCGTGGACGACATCGCCTGGGTGACGCTGGACGCCGCCGGGGCGGGCACGGCCACGACAAAGGTGCTGGACTTCGAGCAGGGCAACGTCGGCGCGTGGCGTCCGGTCGGGACGCCCGAAGGGTCCGGCGCGGTGCAGTACGGCGTCGTCACCCAGCCCGGCCTGGTCCACGGGGGCAGCGTCGCCTTCCGCCTGACCGTGACGCCGCCGGGCCTTGCGCGCGGGGTCGCGCTGTACGAGGCGCAGGGAGCGATGGCCGCGACGCACAAGCACTATCTGGTCTGGACGCCGGCCTCGACGCTGACGCGCGTTTTGCCCCAGGCGCTGCCGCCGCGCGGCGGGGCTGGGGCGGACGTGAACATCACGGCCTGCCCGGAGCAGACCGCGTCGGCCACCTTCTGCCTGTACTCGCCCGCCGCGCTCCAAAACGTCGCCGTATCGGTGCCCCAGGACCTACAGCCTACTGGCCGGGGCATCGGGCAGGGCGTGGTTCACGTCCTGCCGCGCGCCGACATGGACGTCCGCGTCGTCAAAATCGCACAGCAGAGCGGGTCGGGGAGCCTGCGCGACCCGGACACGGCCGGCCCGGCCCCCGTGCTTCTGGTGAAAGACGACCGCGCCCTGCTCGCGGGCACCGACGCGCGCGTCCGGCTGGTCGGCCCGGCCGTCTGCGACATCGCCGCCGACACGTCCAAGCAGTTCTGGCTGACCGTTTCGGTCCCGCGCAGCACGCCCGCCGGGTCCTACGTCGGACGCCTGGCCGTCTCGGGACGGGGGCTGGACGCCCCGTTCAGCGTCCCGGTCACGCTGACCGTTTTGCCCCTGCGCCTCTTGTCCCCGGCCAAGCAGTACGGCGTCGATCTGCGCTCCCGGCTGGACCCCGCCCCGGCCGCGCTGCCCTCCCCTGACGGGCGGGATTTAGTCACCGACTTCGTCCCCAAAGATACGCTCGACGGGCAGCTCGCCGACATCGCCGGTCATGGCTTCACCATCGCCTCGCTGTACGACGCGCCGGCCACGCTGTTCGACGCCCTGACCGAGTACCGTGCCTACGGGCTGGGGACGCCGTACAACCTCTACAAGGGCGCGGGCGACCCGCAGGGCGTGGAGCAGGCCCGGCGCGACCACAGCGCGCCCGCGTTGAGCTACTACACCGACCCGGAGCCGAACAGCGCCGCCGTGTCCCGCATGGCCCCGCTGGTCAAGGCGGGCATCCCCAGCATCACCTACATCCCGCGCCAGGCCGACTACGACGCCCTCAGCGCCGACGCCGACACGCTCATCTACAGCCGCGACTCGGAGTACGCCCAGACATTGCTGCGGACCGGCGGCAAGCGCACGTCGATGACCCGCGACTGGTGGTACTGGCCTGCCGCCGGCGCGGACCCGAAGACCAACCGCGTGGACGCCGGCTTTCTGCTGTGGCGCTCGAACTTCTACGGCGCGTTCCTGCCGGACTACCAGACCGCCTTCGGGTCGGACCCCTACGACGAAAACGCCGCCGGTGCCCCTCTTGCCAAGGCCGCCTACCGCCCACTGATGCTGACCTACCCGGTCCACGGCGGCGTCTTAGACACCCTACAATGGGAGGCCTGCCGCGAGGGCGTCACCGACGTGCGCTACCTGACGACGATGTACGCCGCCCTGCGCGAGTGCAAGGACGCCCACATCGCCAAGCCCTTAGTCTCTGCGGCCGAGGGCTACGTCAAGACCTTCCTGAACAAACCCCTGGCGAACCTGCCCGACGACCAGTACGACAAGGCCCGCCTCCAGGTCGCCGCCTACGCCATCGCCCTGCGTCAGTCCGTGGACGCCTACAACAAGGCCCACGGCCTCCGCTAGGCGAACTCATCAGGGTGCAAGAGTTGATGCTTTTGCGCCCTTTTTTGCCTTTGTTGTTCGGTGCTACCTGGACAACGGAGGAAATATAACCACCTGTGATTGAAATCTTTGGCATTGACATATTTGACTAAGCAAAAGATCGACAATCAAACAAATGTTTGGTATAATCAAGAGGTAGACACCGTCTACCTCTTGTCTTCTTTAGAGTTCTCACGCTTGCGGTCATACTCCGCCTGCCGCCGTTCTAGTTTCAGTTTAGGGACGGCTAGAGCGCGGCGCAACCCGCTTTCAAACCTTTCATACTCTGGCGGTTTTTCAGTCTGCTTTTGCTCGGACTGTTTGCCCGACTGTCCGTTCGGTGTGTCGCTCATGAAATTATTGCACACTTAAAGCAGGAACTTGAGTCAACCGAGTAGAACCTCGCGCTGTGCCTGCCTCACCAGATAATACACAGTTCTGGCTAACCCCAGCAATGAAACCGGAATGGCCGCCCTTGCTAGATCGAGGGTTTCATCCTATGACTTTGGATGAACTCAAAGTACTGTGTGTTACGCCATTTCCTCTTTCCAACACTCGCCCCGCTATCATTGCTGGCTTGGAGCAATTACTCCAAGAATTAATCAACTATGGTATTTGCGCCGATGTCTGGATTGACGGCAGTTTCGTGACGGAAAAGGTAGACCCGATAGATGTTGATGTCGTCTTTAGTGTTGAAGCAGCAGTTTACGACAACGGAACGCCCTTGACAAGACAGGTATTAGATGCCGTTAACGATGCTGACCTAATAGGCACATACTGTTCCCATACGTTTGTCTTTTACGAGTACCCTCTGGGCCATCCCTATCATGAGAGCGTTGGGGCGCGTGCGCGTAGATACTGGATTCATCAATTTGGGTTTAGCCGACGTATGGAAATCAAGGGGATGCCTGTCATCCGCATACCGTAACGGCATAACATCATGAGATTATCTGATATAGTTGAAAAACTTGAAGACACGCAGGTGGAAATCGCACATATCAACAATGTGATTTCCGAGCGTTCTGACACGCCGCCTTCCGTACTCGCCACACTAAGAGGATACCAAAAGCGTCAACAGCAATTAGAGGTAGCGTTTGCCAACAAGGCGTCTGAACAATTCCTAGACGTGTGTAGTTGCCGACTGTTTGCCGAAGCCGGAGATGAGCCGCCTCAACTGCCATCTGTGGCTAACGCATTGCTACGATTCCAGACTGTCTACAGTGTCACGTACAGCGCGTTAGACCGCCCCAAAAAGACTACTCAAGTCAGTGCAGATGTGGTTGCAGCAACCACATTCAACTATGGATACACATTTTCTGGGTCAGTTGGATTTGTACTGACCCTACCAAACGAACAACTTTTATTAGATGAAACCAACTTGGATAAGGCAATGGACGTAGTATTTGAAATGGCGCAAGCAGACAGCTCCGACCAGATCGCAATATTCGCGAGGAAATACGGGGCTGGCCCTGTCCGAGCAATGTACAGGTGGGCAGACGCTCTTGTTCAGGGGGGGCTAGGCGTGGATATAGACTGGCGGCGCAAAGATGAGGTCAGGGCTAGACTGTTCCGCGAAATCCCTCAGCTAAGAGACCTGGCATTGGCTATACAAGAAACAAGCGATGAAATTGTGAAAGAACACAGGATGACGGCTGAACTTGTCGGGCTAGATGTTGATGTAAAAAACTTCCACATGAAGTTTGGCGAGAAAAGGGAAATCCGGGGCAAGATTTCTGACAGCATCCCCAAAGTAGAAATCCCTAACCGATATGTCGCCCTGATCAGAACAACGACAAAAATCAATTATGCAACTGAAAGGGAAGATGTCAGTCACTTTCTTGTGTCGCTTGAAAAAGCAAGCTAAGTGCGAGGTCTACGGCATCACCTGCTGATAAAATGCCTTGTAGGAAGTAGTATGTGTGTTGCCCTTTTAGGTTCTGTCGCTGTTTGGATCAGCTTACGAATCCAGCGCCCTGCTCTATGAAGGGATGGGCAACCCCCTGTCCGTGACCTCTACGCTCAACGGCGGCGCTCCCACAAACTACAGCGGCACGACGGGCTACACCTACGACTACGGATAGACGGCGAACCCCGCCCTGAACCGCTCTCAGGTCACAGGCGAAACCAGCGCCGTGCTGGAGGCTACACCATCGCCTTCGCCTACGACGGCGGCACAAGCACGGGGCCGGGCAACCTGACCACGTTCCGGGGAGCGGCCCGCACCTTCAACACTGCCAACCAGCAGACGGGCACGGGTTACGGCTACGACGGCACCTCCCCACCTACGCAGCAAACCGTTTGACTTATTCGGACGAAAAAAGCCCCCTCCAATGGAGGGGGCTTTTTGCTGTCTCAGAGCGCTTTGCCTGTGTTAGCGCCAGGTGGTCGCGCCGGCGGCTTGGGCGCTGGCGGGGAGGTCGGGGACGCCGACGATGGTCTCAACGCCCAGGAAGGCGTCCAGCTCTTCGTTGGTGTGGCGGTGCGCCCACTGGGCGAACCGCTCCTGGTCGGTGCGCGTCTCCTGGAAGCGGGCGATGACGTTGGCGAGGGCGTACTTGACCTGCTCGGCGGGCACCTTGCGGTGGATGGCGCGGGTGAACGAGGGGTGCGCGCCCAGGTCGCCGCCCAGGTGGACGTCGTAGGCCTCGACCTGGGTGCCGTCGTCGCGCCGGGCGAGGCAGCCCTGGAGGCCGATGTCGCCGACGTGGTGCTGGGCGCAGGAGTTGGGGCAGCCGTTCATGTTGATCTTCAGGCCGCGCTCGTAGGGATCCGGGGCGACCTCTTCCAGGTGCCCGATGACCTCTTTGAGTCGCAGCTTGGTCTCGGTGATCGCCAAGTTGCAGAACTCGATGCCGGTGCAGGTGATGGCCCCGCGCCGGATGGCGGGCACGTCCCACGCCAGGCCCGCGGCGGCAAGGTCCGTCTGGGCGGCGGGCAGGTCTTCGGTGGCGATGTGCGGGATCAGCATGTTCTGCATGTTAGTCAGGCGCACTTCGCCCGCGCCGTAGCGGTCGGCGACATCGGCGGCCTGGGTGAGCTGCGCGTCGGTCAGGCGTCCGGCCAGGACGCACAGGCCGATCCAGTGCAGGCCCGGCTGGCGCTGGGCGTTGACCCCGATGTGGTCGCGGTAGGTGTCGTCGGAGAACGTAAAACCCGGCGCGGCAGGCTCGGGCGTCCAATCCAGTTTGGCGCGGACCTCCTGGGTGAAGCGCTCGGGTCCCCACTCGGCCATCAGGTACTTGAGCCGGGCGCGCGTCCGCTTCAGCCGCAGCTGGTCGGCGTCGCGGTAGCACTCGGCGATGGCTCGCTGGACGTCCACGATCTGCTTGATCTGGTCGGCGGGGACAAAAATATCCAGCGGCTGGCCGAAGAAGGGCTGGAGCGACAGGCCGCCGCCGACGAAGAAGTGGTAGCCGACGACGCCGTCGTCGGGCCGCCGGTGCGCGATCAGCGAGGCGTCGTTGATCTGCGGGACGGTGCTCTGGACCGTCGAGCCTTCCACGGCGATCTTGAACTTGCGCGGCAGGTCGCCGAAGTCGCGGTTCATGTGGAAGAACGCCTGGAGGGCGTCGACGACCGGGCGCGGGTCGGTCAGCTCCTGCGGGTCGAAGCCCGCCGCTGGGGACGACGTCAGGTTGCGCGTGATGTCGCCGCACGCGCCCGCCGTGGTCAGGCCGCAGGCGTCGAGCCTCGCGAAGATGCCGGGCATATCCGCAATGGTCAGCCAGTGGAGCTGGACCGTCTGGCGGGTGGTCAGGTCGGCGATGCCCCGCGCGTAGATGCGGGTCAGGTCGGCCAGGGTGCGGAGCTGCTCCGACGTCAGCCGCCCGCCGGGGATCTTGATCCGCATCATGAAGTGGCCGTCGTTCGGGCGCTGCTGGTACACGCCGTACCACTTGAAACGCATGAAGTCGCCCGGCTCGATGCTGCCGAAGCCGGTCTCGGCGTAGCGGTAGATGTCGGCCAGCACGTCCAGCCCGGCCTTTTCTTTTTTCAGCCGTTCTTCTTTGGTCTGCTTCTCTGGCGTCGGCTTTTCCGGCGTCTGCTTGACGTCGCTCATGGTCGTGTTCCCTGCTAATTCGCTATTGTCCAGTAAACTGGTTGCCAATCTCTATTATACTGCCTGGGCTGCCGCCTGTCAACGTGGACGACGCGCGGGGCCGGCCCTCAGGCCGCAGACGGCGTTTAGTCCTTTTGCGGCGGGGGTACGTTCCGAGGAAGGGCGGCGGGCGGACAAAACCGCCTCTGCCTACTGCACTCGCGGATGGGTAACAGATAGGCAACAGATCGCCCCGTGAACGAGTTCCATGAGAAATTTCAGATCGTCGCGCATCCGTCCAATGCGGGGCCGGCGCGGGACCGGGTGCGGGGGCTGGCCGAGCGGGCCGGGTTCTCAGGCATGGACCTTGCGGACATTGAGATCGCCGTCGGGGAGGCCGTCACCAACGCCATTCTGTACGGGTCGCCCGCCGCGGACAGCGCGGTGACCATCACCGGCGGAGCCGGCGGCGGCGTGTTCTTCGTCGAGATTCAGGACTGCGGGAACGGCTTCGACCCCGACCATATGCGCCAAGACACGGACCAGGACGCCTTGGGCGGGCGTGGAATCCGCCTGATGCGCGCCCTGATGGACCAGGTGGACCTGCACCGCCGCCGCAGCGGCATGGTCGCGCGCCTGACCAAGCGCCTTCACCGCTAGCATACTTTCCCCCACGCAGTCAAGAACCCGCCCCTCCCAAAATGGGAGGGGCGGGTTCTTTCGCCGGTGTCTGGAACGGGCGTGTCTAGCCGCGGCGGCGGACATGGGAGGCGGGGATCCGCATCTCCTCGCGGTACTTGACGACCGTGCGGCGGGCGACCGTCATGCCGCGGGCGCTCAGGGCGTCCACCACGGCCTGGTCACTGAGGGGGAGGCCGAACGTCTCCTCGGCGATCAGCGCGGCGATGGTGTCTTTGACGGTCACGGCGGTCTCGAAGAAGATGTCGAACGGGGCGACCTCCTCCGTGGGGAGCTGGACGAATTTGTAGAGCAAGGCGCGGCTGATCGTGGACTCGTGCATGCCGACCCTCGTGGCCAGGTGCGTCCGGGTCAGGGGACGCAGAAAGGCGCGCTGTCCGGTCTCTAAAAATCCCTGCTGGCACTCGATCAGGGCCTCGGTGATCTTCTGGATGGTCTGCCGGCGCTGCTGCAAGTTCTTGAGGAACATGCTGGCCCGCTCGACGTAGGCGACCACGTGCTTTTGGTGGTCCGGGGACAGGCGCGCGTCGCCCGCAGTGGCCCTCGGGGCCGCGCCGCCCTGGCGTCCCGCCCGGATCGTCTCGTACAGGCTGCGGTAGTGGGGGTTGACCTGGAGGGCGCTGTGGTCGAAGCCCAGCACCTCGATGGTGAAGCCCACGCCGCCGCGCCTGATGAGGACGTCAGGGCGGACCGCCTTGCTTTGCCCGTTCTGGCGGTGGTCCCAGGGGATTCGGAATCCTCCTGCCGGGTTGGGCGTCAGCCGCGTCTGGATGAACCGGACGGCCTCCTCGATCTGCTGCGGGGTTACGCCCAGCCGACGGGGCAGGGGCACGTGGCGGCGCTGGACCAAAGACTCCCACTGTTCGGAGATGAGCCGCAGGGCAATGGGGTCGAAGTCCTTCGGATCGCCCTCGTCGCGGAGCTGGCGCATCTGGATCAGGAGGCACTCGCGCAGGTCGCGTGCGCCGACGCCGGGCGGGTCGCAGCCTTGCAGCCGCTCAATGCCCTGCATAATCAGGTGGCAGGGGACATGGAGGACGGCGCAGGCTTCGTCCACGTCCACGTGGAGGTAGCCGCGCTCGTCCAGGCAGTCCACCAGGTACTCGGCAACGTAGGCTTCGTGGGGCGTGGAAGACGTGGAGCGCAGGTACAGCAGGAGCTGCTCGGCCAGGGTCGCCTGGGTGCGGGCCAGCAGCAGGGGGTCAAAGTCGCCCTCGCCGCTGCCGCCCTCGTCGAACCCGAACCCGCCCATCTCGCTGTCGGCGCAGGCGGCCATCCGCTCGTCCTCAGGCCGGTCCTCGCCGCGGGCGGCCAGCAGGTCGTGGTCGTCCGCCGCCGACGGGCCGGAGTCGGGGTCAGCCTCGGCCCGGCTGGAGAGGGGGTGGGCGTCGCGGCTGAAAGGGCAGTGCGCGCACGCCCCGATGCGGCCGCCCGGACACAGGCTGCATCCGGCCTCGCCCCCCTCCGCGGTGCCGTCCAGCCGGTCCAGGGCGGGGTTCTCCTGCTGCTCCTGCTCGACCATCTGGAGCAGCTCCATGGTGGAGCATTGCAGGAGGGTATTGGCCTGAATCAGGTGCGGCGCGAGCTTCTGCACCTGAGTCTGTCGCTGCGAGTTTTCCTGGTTGAGCTGCACGGGGTCGGGATGCCTCTCGCGCTGGCCGTCGCCAGCGCTCTTCGCCCCATTGTCGGCAGGATAGGAATGCGGGTTTAGGGCATGGCTCCGGTTCGCCGCGCCTGGTCATTCATACCACGACGCTGCCACCCGTTCTGTGACCGAAGTCACAGGCCGGAGCGTTTTGCAAAAAAGACAGGTCAAAACCCGGCGGCGCTGCCGGCCTGGGTGAACCCCTGATGGTTTTCGGGAAGCCGCCGCACCTGCGCTAAATACAAAATGGTGACATACGGCTTGCTGCGCCCGCCGCCCTACTGGGCGAGTACCTCAGCCACCCCTTCAAAGAGGCCCCGTTTATCTCCCGCTGACAGCGTCCGATGATCGGAGTACGTTTCTAACAGCCGCAGATACTGCTCCGTTGTGTACCACTCCTTCCAGAGGAACTGCGTCACACGCACGTCTCCGAAAAGATGCGACCCGTTGATCTCCTCTTGCCACCTCGAAATCCTTGCGTCCTGCTGCTTGCTGTGGCTTCCCGGATGATGAGTGGCGTAAGGGTGCGCCTGGCTTGGCGGTATGTGTTTGTCGTAAGCCGCTTGAATCTGCACCCCCACTCCGCTCTCATCGTTGCCTTCAATGTTCCAGAACAAAGCCAGCCACCCTCCTGCGGCGAGTGCCTGGGCGGACTTTGTGTATCTGACTTCGGGCGACACCCAATGAAAGGCCGTCGCCGACATGACCAGATCGTATTGGCCGAGGGCGACAGGCCAATCCTCAAACGTTGTCGTCTGGATGTCCACCTGCGGGAACGCGGCAAGATTTTTGGCGGCGAGCGCCGCCAATCTTTGCCCGGGCTCAAGCGCCGTAACGCGGCAGCCTTGACGGGCGAATGGCTTGGTCGCCTGACCCGTCCCGCATCCGATTTCCAGTATCCGTTCCTGTGTCCCCTGAAGAACTGAGCGGATTGCTTCGACAAGTCCGGTGGGGTAGGCGGGCCGGGCGGCATCATACAGATCCGCGACTTCATCGAATGTCGTAGACAGTTTTTCGGTCATGCTGCACTCCCGCCCAGAGGAAAGCCGCCTGCGCCTGCACCCCCTGTTGCGCCCCTGCCCACCCATCGGCTTAAATCTTCGTTTTGAAGTACGCGATGGTCTCCTTGAGGCCGTCCTGGAGGGTGACGCGCGGCTCCCAGCCGAGCAGGGTGCGGGCCTTGGTGATGTCCGGGCGGCGCTGCTTTGGGTCGTCGGCGGTGGGCAGGGGGACGTGGACGACCGTGCTGGCGCTGCCGGTGGCCTTGAGTATCTCCTGGGCGAATTCGAGCATGGTCCGCTCGGTCGGGTTGCCGACGTTGATCGGGCCGGACTGGTCCGAGACGGACAGCTTATAAATACCGTCGATCAGGTCCGAGACGTAGCAGAACGAGCGCGTCTGGTGCCCGTCGCCGAAGACCGTCAGCGGCTCCCCGCGCAGGGCTTGGCTGATGAACGCGGGCACGACGCGCCCGTCGTTGATCCTCATGCGCGGCCCAAAAGTGTTGAAAATACGGACCAGCTTCGCGTCCATGCCGTACAACCGCCGGTAGGCGAACGTGACGGCCTCGGCGTAGCGCTTGGCCTCGTCGTAGACGGCGCGGGTGCCGTGGGGGTTGACGTTGCCCCAATACTCTTCCGGCTGGGGGTGGACGGTCGGGTCGCCGTAGACCTCGGACGTCGAAGCCTGGAGGAACCGCGCGCCCTTCTCGCGGGCCAGGTCCAGCGTGTGGTGCGTCCCCGCCGAGCCGACGAGCAGCGTTTCCAGCGGCAGCTCCAGATAGTCCACGGGGCTTGCCGGCGAGGCGAAGCTGTAGACGAGGTCCACGGGGCCGGGCACGGTGAAGGGCTGGATGATGTCCTTCGCGACGTACTCGAAGCGGGGGTTGCCGCTGAGGTGCGCGACGTTGTCCAGGCTGCCCGTCACCAGGTTGTCCACGGCCACGACGTCGTAGCCCTCGGCCAGCAGCCGGTCCGCGAGATGGGACCCCAAGAATCCGGCCCCGCCGGTGATCACTGCGCGCATCGCGTTGTTCTTCCCTTCCCGTTCCCGTGTCAGAGTCCGAAGCCATTATAAGGCAGATCGGCGGCGGTGTCAAGCCGGCGGGCGTGAAGATCCGACGCGCCGCGGTTGCCAAACGGGGCCGTTGTGTGTTAAACTTCCGGCACGGTTTCTGCGTATGGGATGATGATATGACTGTTCTGACACGACCAAACCCGCGAGTCGCGCTGACTCTGCTGATGCTTTCGGCGGCCCTGCCCTTGCCGGCGGCCCCCAAGCGCGGCGCGCAGGCTACCCCTGACGACCTGGGCGGCTACGCGCAGGGAGTGCAGGTGGACCTGCCCGACCCCAAGCTTCCCGGCAGGCCGCTGTGCCACGTGGACGCCTCCGCCGCGACGGGCCAGTCCGCCGCGAACGGGTTCCTGGGCACCATGACGCGCGTCACGGCCACGCTGTACCGGCAGGGCCGGCCCGCCGCCATTTTGTACGCCCCGCGCGCGCAGGGCAGCGTCCAGGGCAAGAGCACGGTCATCACGGGCACGGGCGGCGTCTTCATCAAGTCGCTGCTGCATCCGGGGACGACGATCCGCTCCAACACGATGGTCTGGAAGGCCGCCACCAACGGCCTCGTGGCGTCGGGGCACGTCGTCTTCACCGACGGCAAGACGCACTTGACGATCCGCGGCCCGCGCGCCACCGCCGACACGGTGATGCAGACGGTAAAGATGGGTCCCAGTCATTTCTCCGGGAGCCTGTAACTTTTTGCCAAAATCTTTCTCTTATACCCTAGCTGTAGGCCTCGCCCTGCTGGCCCTCGCGCCCCTGGCCCTGTCCGCGCAGGACGCGCCCGCATCAGGCCCCAAAGCGGGCCTCAAGCTGGGGCGCATCGAGGGCGACGTCCAGCAAAGCGCGCTTTCGCCCGCCCTGTGGCACTTCGTCGGGCACATCACGATCACGTCTGAGGACTATGACTTGGCCGCCCACGACATCAAAGTCCACTTCAAGACCGGCAAGGGCAAGACGGCGGGCGCGTCCACGCTGATCAACGCGGTCGCCGAGGGCGACCCCGGCGCGGGTGTTCCCGTGGTCGTCCATGTGCGCCGGCCTTTGGAAAGCCAGTCCTACGAGATCCGGGCCGATCACGCCGTTTACTTGCCCATTGCGGCTGCGCCGGAGACGGGGAAGATGGACTTCACCGGCCACGTCCGTGTCATCACCCGCTCGGGCTTTCTCGCCGAGCCGTCCGTGTCCACGACCGACCGTGCGACCGTGCTGCTGGGCGCGGGCGACGCCTTCCCGCAGCTCGCGACCGGCCCGGCCCACATCGTCCTGACGCCCGCCCAATGACACAGAACACCATGCCCACACTCCGCGCCGACGGGCTGCAAAAAACGTACAAAGGCCGCAAGGTCGTCAACGGCGTCTCGGTCGAGATCAAGCCGGGCGAGATCGTCGGCCTGCTCGGGCCGAACGGCGCGGGCAAGACCACGTCGTTCTACATGATGGTGGGCCTTGTCAAGCCCGACGGCGGGCGCGTCCGGCTCGACGACACGGACATCACGCGCCTGCCCATGTACCGGCGCGCGTATGCGGGCATCGGGTATCTCGCCCAGGAGCCGAGCGCCTTTCGCGGTTTAACCACCGAGCAGAACATCCAGCTCGTGCTGGAGATGCTGCCGGACCTGTCCCGCGCCCAGCGCAAGGAGCGTTTGGAAGACCTGCTCGGGTCGCTCGGCATTGAGCCGCGCCGGCACACGCTGGCCCGGCAGCTCTCGGGCGGCGAGCGCCGCCGCGTCGAGATCGCGCGCGTCCTGGCGACCCGGCCCTCGTTTATCCTGCTGGACGAGCCGTTTACGGGCGTGGACCCCATCGCCATCGAGGACTTGCAGGTCATCATCGCTGAACTGAAGACGCGCGGCATCGGCGTCCTCATCACCGACCACAATGTCCACGCGACGCTCGCCATCACGGACCGGGCGTACATCATCTCGGAGGGCGAGATCAAGACCTCGGGGACGGCCTACGAGCTGGTGCGCGACCCCATCGCCCAGAAGTTCTACCTAGGCCAGAACATGGGCCAGAGCCTGACCCTGTCCATGCGCCGTGGACCCGATGGGACGCTGACGCTATGAACCTGCCGCGCCCCAAGCTGCTCGACCGGCTGATCCTGCTGGAGCTTGTGCCCAAGCTCGTGCTCTATATCGCCCTGTTCTCGACGCTGTTTCTGACCTTCGGGCCGATCATCGCCGCCGCGCGGTTCTGGGCCGAGGGCGTACCGACCTGGGTGATCGCGCAGTTCGTCGGCTGGGACTTCGCGAGCTTCGTGTCGTGGACGTTTCCGCTGGGCATGATGGTGGCGGCCCTGCTGGGCTTCGAGCGGCTCTCGCGCGACAGCGAGGCCGTGGCCCTGTTCGCCGGCGGCATTTCGTTCCGGCGGCTGATCCTGCCGGTCTTCTGTCTGGGCCTGGCCGTGAGCCTCGTCGGCTACGTCTTCAACGACCGCGTGGCCTCCTACGCTAACCAGCGCGTCGCCGACATCAAGGACCATCGGGGCGACGCCATCGGCGAGACGACCAAGCCGTTCCACTTCGAGAACCGCAAGGACGGCGTCTTGCAGGCCACGGTTCAGGTCGAGAAGGGCTACGACGTCCAGGCCAAGGCGTTGCGCCAGGTCACAATCACGGTCTACGGGCCGGACGGGTCGCCCGCGCAGGTCTTCCACGCCGACCGCGCCAAGTCACTGGGCAGCGGCTACAAGCTGTGGATGCTCTTCGACGGCAGCGTCAGCAACCTGGGGCCGGTCGGCGGCTACGCGAAGTTCAAGCAGTTTCAGACGGACAAGGTCGGCAAGACGCCCGAGAACATGACGTTCTTGCAGCGCGACCCCGAGACGCTGAACTTCCGCGACCTGAAGCGCCAGATCGACGAGATGAAGGCCGGCGGCGGCGAGAGCGCCGAGGTGCGGAACGCCGAGGTGGGCCTGTGGTTCAAGACGTCGCTACCGTTCTCGTGCCTGATCTTCGGGCTGGTCGGTGCGCCGCTGGGGATGCGCCCGCCGCGCTCGTCGCGCTTCAGCGGCACGGTCTGGGCCTTGCCGATCATCGTCGGCTATTACGTCATCTACATGACGTTAAGCAACCTCGCGCGCGGCGGCGGCGTTTCGCCCATCCTGGCGGCCTGGGTGCCGAACATCCTGGGCCTGATCGTCGGCGCGATCTTGATCAAGAAGACGGCCTCGTGAACGCCTATCAGAACACCCCCGGCCCGATCATGGGGGAGTTCGGAACCTACCCCGGCGGGCAAGCCCGCCACCCCTCCCTCGGAAGGAAGGGTCAGAATCAAGAACGCTACTCTCTCCCTATTTCTTTCTGACTCTCCCTTCCTTCTTAGGGAAGGGGGACGGGGGGTTGGGTTCCGGGGCCTGGCATACCATCATGGGCGCAGCACTCTTCATCGCCTTTGTCCTGTTCGTCACGGGCGGCGTCACCGCCTACATGGGCGACCGGCTGGGCAGCTACATCGGCAAAAAGCGGCACTCGACGTTCGGGATGCGGCCCCGGCACACGGCCATGCTCTGGACCGTGGTGTCCGGCGGCGGCATCGCGGTGGGGACGCTGCTGCTGCTGCTGGCCTGGGACAACACGGTCAAGACGGCCCTGCTCCAGGGGCCGCAGCTCGTCGCCTCCAAGGCGCGGCTCGAACGCCAGAACAGCGCCCTGACCCGCCAGAACCTGGCTGCGGAGCGGCAGGCACTCGCGGACGGGCAGCGGGCCGACGCCGCCCAGGCCCAGGCCCAGTCGGCGCAGCGGACGCTGTCGCAGGTCACGGGCCGGCTGGGGTTGGTCGCGGGACGGCTGGGCCTGGCGCAGCAGACCCTCACCGTAAGCCGCGACGCGCTGGCGGGGCGGCAGGCGGACCTCCAGGCCGCACAGGGTCAGCTCGCCGGGGCGCGGGCCGATCTGGGGCACACGCGGGCCGATCTGGCGCTGGCCGCCGGGCGCGTCCTCTCCGCCCGGCGCGGCGTCGCGCTGGCCCAGCGCCAGTTCCGCGTCGCCAGCGGCCAGGTGCTCCGCGCCAACCAGAGCGTGCTGAGTCTGGCGAAGCGGCAGGACGCCTTGTACGCCGACAACGCCCGCCTGGTCCAGCGGAGCCGGATGCAGGCGAGCCTGGTGCAGGAGGCGCAGGGGCGGACGCTGGTCTTCCGGCGGGACGAGGAGCTGGGGCGCACCGTGGTTTCGACGGGCCAGACCGCCATCGCCCTGCGGCACGAGCTGGCGGTCTTCCTGGATGGCGTGGAGCTGTCCGCCCGCCGCCGGGGTGCCGGGGGCCTGGACCAGTCGCCTGCTATCACGCTGCCGGACTTGGGCACGGAGCCGATGGGCAGCGTGGCGGCCCGTGAGGCCGCTTTGGACGCGCTCTCGCAGAACATCGCCGCCCAGGGCGGCTTCATGCCCAGCATCGTCGTGGTCGCCGATGCGCGGTTTAACACGTTCCGGGGCGAACCCGTGAAGCTGGACCTGCGGCCCTACAGCAACGTGATGGTGTTCCCCAAGGGCACGGTCATCGCCAGCAGCACGCTCGACGGTGCGCTGCCTGAGGACCAGATCTTGAACCGCCTCCAGGCCTTCCTGACCGGCCAGGTGCGGGCGGCGGCCCTGGCCCGCGGCATCATCCCCACCCACGACCCCCAGACCGGCGAGCCGCTGGTCGGCCAGCCGCTCGAAAGATCGGACTGGCTCTCGCTCGTCAAGCACATCCAGCAGGCCGGGCCGGGCGCGCGCATCACCGCCGTGGCCGCCGCCGACACCTACAGCGCCGACATGCTGCGCCTGGAACTGCCCGTGTCCCCCGGCGCGGCCAAAGCCGATGCCCGCGTGGAGTGACCCGGAGGGAGACTTGAGGACACAGATATGCTAACACGAGCGAGGAAACATTTTGGTACGGCTCTGCTGCTCGTTGCCGTTTCCGCTCCGGTCTTCGGTTCAGCCTCATATGTCCGGGCCGAAGCAGATGTCAGCCCCAGGCCATCGGCGGATGCATTGATGCAAGCGGTCGCAGATGGAAAGGTTGATGCGGTCAAGGTCTTGATTGGGCGGGGGGCCGAGATCAACCCTCACGGGGCTTTCCATGGGCAAACCCCGCTCACACAAGCGGCTGCTACTGGAAGACTTGACGTTGTCGCGTTCCTGGTTGAACACGGTGCCGATGTCAACGCGAACTGCACCGAGCACGGAAGTTCAGGCTATCTCAGATACGAAGGGATCGGCCCGCGTAACCCGACGCCGCTGGGATCCGCCGCCGAACCAGGACGAGCGGCGGTCGTCGAATACCTCATCCAGAAGGGGGCGAAGGTCAACGGGCGGGACGGGAGCACTTACACGCCGCTGATGTGGGCCTGTGCGGGAGGCGACCTGAAAACAGTTCAGGTGCTGCTGCATCACGGAGCCGATGCGAAGATGAAAACCGACCAGGGACAGACGGCTCGGAGCTTCGCCGCCGCCCGAAACTACGCCGGCATTCTGGCCTCCCTCGACGCTGCGGGGAAGAAGTAGGCGGCCCTTCGACCGCAGGCCCGCCGACATGCAGAAGAGCAGCCCCGCCCCTTAAAGGACCCCTCCCTGAGTGACCGAGGCAACCCCATCCCCTGCCCCCCTCCCATCCCCTGAAACCGTGCTCGCCATTGACCCCGGACGGGCCAAGTGCGGGCTGGCGGTGGTCGCCGGCCCCAATGCGCCGCGCTGCCTGGAGCGGGCCGTCGTCGAGACCGAGCGGCTGACGCTGGCCGTTGCGGACGTGCTGCGCCGCCGGCCCGCCATCGGGCGCATCCTGCTGGGAAACGCCACGCACAGCGCGACGCTCCGCAGGGCGCTGGAGGCCGCGTTCCCCCATCTGCCCGTGCAACTGGTGGACGAGCACGGCACCAGCGCCCGCGCGCGGCGGCGCTACGTCCGCGACAACCCCGCGCCCGGCTGGCGGCGGCTGCTGCCCGCCGGCCTGCGCTCCCCCGAAGTCCCCTACGACGACTACGCCGCCCTGCTGCTGGCCGAAGATTATTTTCAGCAAACTTGATTCCGTAAGATTGGTTTCAAATATTTTTGGATATTTTGAAGAAACCCTGAAACAAACGCGGATCGCGTTTGTCTGACGGGGTGGGAACAGACCTCATTCTGCACTCCCCGCCGCTCCTCCATAGGGGAAGGACGGTGCGCGCCCGGCAGCTCGACCTGATGCACGACAAGCGGGACCGGCCCGCGCAAGGCGGCACCGCGACACGCAAGGCAGTTTCAACCTTTCTCGGACTCACAAGGCAACATGGATACTTGGGGGGAAAAGACAGGCGACCGCTGCCAGCCTATCGCGCTCTGCTTCCACGCGCTGGACGTCCGGCTTGGCATAAGGACGATCAAGTCGCGGTGCGAGACGCACACGACCAGGAGAATTCTCCCATGAAGAAGTCACTCGTACTTCTCGCCGGTGCCAGCATGGCCTTTCTAGGCATGCCCGCCGTCTCCCACGCGCAGGCCGCCTCCGGCCCGTTCGCGGACGTCCCCACCGACCACTGGGCTTACCAGTCGGTCGACACCCTCCAGAAGGCCGGCATCGTGATCGGCTACCCCGACGGCACCTACGGTGGCCGCCGGCCTATGACACGCTACGAGTTCGCCGTCGCCATCGCCCGCCTGCTGGCCCAGATGAATGGCGTCAAGCAGAGCGACCTCGCCAGCGTCCGCACGGACCTTGAGAACCGCATCGCGGCCAACACCCAGGCCATCGACGCCCTGCGCGCTCTGGTCAACGGCTTCCAGGCCGAGCTGACCCGGCTGGGCACGGACGTGGACGCCATCAAGGCCCGCCTGGACAGCCTGGAAGCGCGCGTCAACGCGCTGAACGGCCGCCTGGACAACGACGAGGGCATCCTCGGCGCGGTCGTGGACGAGCAGCGCCGCGTCAAGGTGACGGGCGAAGTCAACCTGATCGGCGAAGCCCGCTCCTCGCGGCACCGCTACGCGAACGGCCAGTACGCCCCGTTCCTGGACAAGAACGGCGTGTACAACGGCGCGACCGGCTTCAACGACCGCCTGCTGGCTTCCTCGGACGTCTACCATGACATCCTGCTGCACATCCGCGGCCGGCTGGCCGACACGGCGACCGCCAACGTGGACCTGGACTTCGGCAACTACCTGAGCCAGGTCGGCAACACGGCGGCCTTCCCCGGCTATCCCGCCGCAGGCGTCGGCCGCAGCCTCTCCCCCGGCTCGCTGGGCACGGCGGGTGACACCGCGCAGCAGTTCCAGTATGCCAACGTCTACAAGGCCTACCTGGACGCCGCTGTCAAGCTCGGACCTCTGGGCGGTGCCGAACTGCTCGTGGGCCGCTTCGGCAACCAGTACACCAAGTACACGCTCAAGCAGGCCGATGCCGACATCTATACCAACCTGACCCAGACCGACTCGGGTGACATCATCACCGACGGCGCGGCGACCAACTTCAAGCTCGGGCCGGTCGGCCTGAACCTGTTCGCGGGCAAGATGTCCGGTGTCCAGTTCTCCGAGCCTTATGGTGGCTCGGTCGGGACGGCGTTCATCCCCGGCAACCCCGGTGTCGCGCCCACGCCCGGCAACCCGTTCCAGCCCGGCTCCCCGGCCACGGCGGGCTTCTTCGCCAACTCGCAAATCGGCTCCCGGCCCGGCGGCCTGATCGCCGCCAACCACGCCGCGACTCTGCAAGAAGGCGTCGGCGGCCACGCGACCATCGGCACCCCCGAGGCCGCACGGCTGGGCGTGACTATCGAGCAGTTTGGCCTGGGCAACGGCCTGATCCCCGGCGTCAACGACGGAATCACCGACCCCAACCGCAGCACACAAGGTACGGGCCTGGGGCAAGGCAACGCGCAGTACAACCGCCTGACCGTTTACGGACTGGACTTCAACGGCGCATTGCCATTCGGCGTTCCGGGCGTCAAAAAGGGCGGCATCCTGCTGGACGGCTCTTACACCGAGTCGGCACATGCCTTCAACCAGCAGTTCAACAACGTCGGCACCGGCTTCCGGTACTCGTCGTATGACGGCCAGGCGGCAATCGCCCTGGGCGGCTTGCAGCTCAAGGGCGGCTACCAGTACGTCGGGCCGGAGTTCTCCGCGCCGGGCTACTGGGGCAAAGTCGGGGCGTGGACCAACCCGACCAACGTGCGCGGCCCGGTCGTGTCGGCCAAGTATGCCTTCACGCCCAAGCTGACGTTGAACGCCGACGCCCAGTTCTACAAGGCGGCTTACGGCTCCAACAGCAACGGCACCCCGATCAACTCGCCCCTGCAGCAGAGCGACCACCTGAACCGCTACCAGGTCGGCTTGGGCTACGGCCTGAGCAGCTCCTACGGCGTGGACCTGGGCCTGGAGGACGTGCAGTACGACCTCCGCAACCAGAACGGGACCCTGCTGAAGGATGGCCGGCCTGAAGAGACCTACGTCAACATCGGCGTGGGCCACTCGATCAGCAACAACGCCAGCATCAAGCTGCTGTACCAGATCGTCCACTACGACGACAAGGGCACCGGCTTCGACTCCACCGCCATCGCCAACGGCAACAACGGCCGCGAGGATGGCAGCGTCGCGATCGGCCAGTTCCAGCTCAAGTTCTAAGCCTCTCCCCGTGGGGAGTTTAGGACAAGACGAGCGACCCCCGAGGCTTCGGCCTCGGGGGCTTTCTTTATTAATACGGCGCTCTGTTGCTTGGAAATCGTTGGCGATGTTCTTGACATACACGACACCAATTCAGCATAATCCCTATTGTCTGAGCCGTCTGGCTCTGCCGCTAGGGGTGTATTGATGGACTGGCGCTGGGATCAGGGACGCAATCAATATTTTCGCTTCGAGAACATCCAAAACATCGCGCCTGTTTTGGCCGCCTTGAATGGCGCAAGTCTGTCTACGAGCGATTCTGATCCGCTTCGGGTTCCGCTTGAAGCTGCGACGGGCTTGGTGTTCAAGCCCGACAGGGCTGGCTACAAGGTTTGGCGAAACCACGGGCGGATATTCGGCTCCTGTATGCTGGCCGCGAGGGTCAACGACCGATTGATGGTCACGGATGTTTGCCGAAGGCTTTCCAGTACAGGCGATGACAGATTTGACATGGACAGCTACCTCTCCATTGTCATGCCTCGGTTCTCGTATCCATTCCCTGCCTTCGATGACTATGACCCAACTGCAACCCAGGTTTTCCCCTTCTGCGCCTCGCTGAAGCTGCTGCTTTACGGCAGTCATTCACTGGCCGACTCAAGCATCGGGGTTGATGACGTGGCTGGCAGGATCATCGGCAACGACTTAACTGGGCTTGAAGAAGAGCAAGCGTACCATGGCCTCACTGACTCGGGGGTGCGGCTTAACGGGGACAGCAAGCGTCAGGCGCGGGAGATGCTGAAGTTTCTCAGTCAATCCTCCTTCCTGAAGTGGAGGAATCAAAGGCTGTACCTTGACGTTCTTCCGGGGGACACCGAAAGCAAAGAGGCTTTGGAGTTCCTTGCCAGCCCCCAGCCGGGAACCAGACTGGCCGACCCAGGATTAGAAATCATGCGGCTGGGTTCCGAGGTGCCCGCGAACCGTGATCAAGTCATCAGCGTCACGCGCAGGCAGCCCGCCGATGTCGTGTTCACCGAGGGCAAGCGGCTGAGGATGACCCACCTGCGGACGGAGCGCAGCCCGCTCATCCGTACCGCGCTTTTCAATCATCTGCCTCAGCCGCATCTTTGTGATGTCTGCGGCAGGAATATGCGGAGCATCTATCCCTGGACCGAGAACATCCTCGAAGTCCATCATCTGCTGCCGCTGAGTTCCGCGATTCAGGTAGGTGAAAGGAGCACGTCTCTTGATGATGTCGTGCCTGCCTGTCCGAACTGTCATCGTAGCGTCCACATCTACTACAAGAGGTATCTGAATGGCCGCAACCAGAGCGACTTCGTGAGCAAGGAAGAGTCCATTTCTGTCTATCAAGAAGCCAAGGCTGGCGTGACTCTATGAGCATCAGCGCCGAAAAACTGCATCTGGGAGTGCAGATCGAACTCCTCCGGCATTGCGTGAGCACGGGCGCACCTCTCGACAACGAGCTGAAGCGCCTAGGCCTTTCCTATGATAGCCTGCGTTATAGGATGGACGAAGGCACCCGCAGCCTCTTCGAGGCAAATCAGGATCACACGGCGGGTCTGCTCCCGGCCACCGAAGCAACAGCCCAGTCGGGCATCCCCGTGGTCAGTTTTTTCTCCGGCGCGGGTGGCCTTGACCTCGGTTTTGAGGCGGCAGGATTCCATCACGCTGCCGCCATAGAAATTAATCCCCTTTTCTGTGACACGCTCAGGAAGAATCGCCCGCAGTGGTCGGTCCTGGGGCCACCCGTCCACAGCGGTGACATCAGGAACAAGGACGAATACAGCCACCTGCTGCGGCAGGGTCTCGGCATCAGGGCACCTTTCGAGGGCGTTTTTATCGGAGGTCCCCCGTGCCAGTCTTTCAGCATCGCGGCGAACCAGCGATTCAGCAAGTCGGGCGAGAACTTCAAGCGCACCGGCTTTGATCACGTGGACTACGGCAACCTGCTCTTCGAGTTCATCTGGTACATCAAAGAGTTCCGCCCGCGTGCGTTCCTTATTGAAAACGTGGCAGGTCTGCTCTCCGTGGACGACGGCGTTCAGGTCCGAAGGGCGGTCGAGGAGTTGCAGGCTGCCGGCTATCAGGTTCAGGACCCTCGAATCCTCAATTCCGCGTCCTTCGGGGTTCCTCAGCACCGACACCGGGTGTTCCTGCTTGGTTCCCGGACGGGGGAGTGCCCAAAGTTTCCAACCCCCGACCCGCACCGTGTGCCTTGCGGCAAGGTCCTCTCACTGCCGGTTGATGACATCGAATGCCATGTGACCAGGGTTCACCGCGCGGATTCCGTCCTGAGATACATGGAGATGAACTACGGTCAGCGTGAGCCGCTCGGGCGAGTGGACCGGCTGAACCCGGATGAGCCATCGAAGACGGTCATCGCCGGTGGGGCAAAAGGCGGCGGCAGGTCGCACCTGCACCCGCAGATACCGCGAACACTTTCCGTGCGCGAATGTGCGCGCATTCAGACATTCCCGGATGATTACGTCTTCTGCGGCCCGCCCGCCCGCCAATTTACCCAGGTAGGGAATGCCGTGCCGCCTTTGCTCGCCCACAGGCTCGCCACGGGCATATACGAGTCGGCCTACAACCACAGGTAGTAGGCCAGAGAGGCGGTCCGAATGCCGAGACTGACGCTGGCGACGCTGATTTACGCGCCTATCGACCATTGCTTTGATTTATGCCGGGATCTGGACGTCCACAACAAAACCGTGGCGCACACCAAAGAACGACTGGTGGGGGCGAAAAGGGGAGGGCTGGCGGAACTGGGGGACGTGCTGACGTTCGAGGCGGTGCATCTGGGCGTCCGGCAGCGGCTGACCTCGCGCATCACCCGCCTGGAGCGGCCCTGGGTGTTCGCCGACGAGATGGTTTCAGGGGCGTTCGCGCGTTTGGAGCACGTCCACACGTTTGTCGAGACTGAGGACGGGACGCTGATGCGGGATGCTTTAACGTGGACATCGCCGCTGGGGCCGCTGGGCGTGGTCGCCGACGCGCTCGTGCTGAAGCGGTACATGCAGCGGTTCCTCGTCGTCCGCAACCGCAACCTGAAGGCCCTGGCCGAGGGCTAGCCGCTCTGCATTGCAGGAATATTATCGCCCGCTCCCGAACTGTCGGCGCATGACAACACCCACACTAGAGACGACGAGATTTGAAGGCTGGGACGCCATCCGATTGAGCAACGGCGACGCCGAAGTCGTCGTCACGACGTCGGCGGGGCCGCGCCTGATCCGCTACGGGCTGACGGGCGGGCCGAACGCCTTCCACGTCATCCCCGAGACGCGCGGGCAGAGCGGCGGCGACACGTGGATGCCCTATGGCGGGCACCGCCTGTGGCACGCGCCCGAGGTCAGCCCGCGCTCCTACCACCCGGACACGGGCGCTTATGGGATGCCCACCCTGGAAGACGGCACTCTGAAGGTCGTCAGCCCGACCGAGGGCACCACGGGCATCGCCAAAGAGATGCACGTCACGCTGGCCCCGTCGGGGGCCGCCGTCCGGGTCGAGCACCGGCTGACAAACCACAACGTCTGGCCGGTCACGCTGTCCGTGTGGGCCTTGAGCATCGTCGCAAACGGCGGGCGCGTGGTGCTCCCGCAGGAGCCGTTCGTCTCGCACGATGACGAGTTGGCCCCGGCCCGCCCGCTGGTCCTGTGGCCGTTCACCGACATGGCCGACCCGCGCTGGCGCTGGGGGCGCAAGTTCCTGTCGCTGCGGCAGGCCGGGGCGGAGGGCAACCCGCAGAAGGTCGGTGCGTTTAACGCCCAGGGCTGGGCCGCGCACCTGACCGACGCGCAGGCGTTCGTCCTCCGCATCCCGCCAACGCCGGGCGGGCCGTCCGCCTTGCCCGACATGGGCAGCAACTTCGAGACCTATACCGACGGGCCGTTCCAGGAACTGGAGACGCTCGGCCCCCTCACTGCTTTGGAGCCGGGCGCGTCGGCCTCGCACACCGAGTTCTGGTTTCTCGCCCCGTCTGCGCCCATCGCCGACACCGATGAGGCCCTGGAAGCGGCCCTGCTGCTTCTGGTCGCCGAAGCGCGGACGCAAACAATGCAGGCGTTCGGCGTTTAGTTTCAGACACGTAAAGGCCCGGCAACAACCCCGAAAGGGGATACTGCCAGGCCTTTGGTCGTCCGCATCGTCGCCTAGCCGCCGCCGCTTGCCCCGGCAGCACCGCCGCCCCCGGAACCGCCCGCCGCGCCGCTCGAAGCGCCGCTGCCCGATGCGCCGCCTGTGGCCGCGCCGCCGGAAGATGCGCCGCTGGAGTCCGCGCCGCTGGAGTCCGCGCCGGAGGGGCTGCTCGGTGCGGCCCCGCCACCCGCGCCGCCGCCGGCTGGGTGTGAGTCGCCGCCCGCCGTCGCTCCGTTAGCGCCGGACGGTCCGGCAGGACCCGCGGGACCCGCAGGGCCGGCGGGACCTGATGGAGAGGCGGGGCCGCTCGATCCAGGATTGCCCGGTGTCCCAGGTGTGCCGCTCATCCCGTTCGCGCCCGGCGCTCCCGCCGCGCCGGGGGACCCCGGTATGACCTGCACCGTGGTGGGCTGCGAGGCGGACGTAGGAGCCGGGGTGGTGATCACGGTCAGCGGCGCGCTTCGGGACTGTTTGTTGCCCTGGACCACGAAATAGGCGACGACGACGCCGACAATGACGAGGACGAGGACGATCACAATCGTCCCCCAGTTGGCGTTCTTGGTGCTGGCATCGGTGCCAGTGTCGCTGGTGGGATTAGGGTTGACACTCATCGCGGGCGCTCCTCGGGGGTTAAACTGTCTGGAATAGACTGGGACAATTATACCCCCGCCCCCAGCCGGCCAAACCGCGTCCCCAAGGTATAATGGCGGCGAGAGGGGATTGCCGCCATCGGACTGACGCCCAACCGGATCGTTCTTCTGCTGCTCGTCGCTGCCGTCGTCGCCCTGGTCGCGCGCCGGATGCGGCTGCCCTATACGGTCGGCCTGGTGCTGACCGGCATCGGCCTGACCCTGCTGCGCGTGGGCGGCGGGGCGTTCCTGACGCCCCGGCTGATCCTGGACGCCTTCCTGCCGCCGCTGCTGTTCGAGGCGGCCCTGCTGCTGCCTTGGCGCGCGCTGCGGCGCGACGGCCTGCCGATCTTTGTCCTGTCCACCTTGGGCGTCGCCCTCGCTGCGGCCGTCGTAGCCGGGGGCATGACCTGGCTCGCCCACTGGCCGCCGCACGCCGCCCTGCTGTTCGGCGTGTTGATCGCCGCCACCGACCCGGTCTCCGTCATCGCCACGTTCAAGGAGAACAACATCGGGGGCCGGGTGCGCGTCTTGGTCGAGGCCGAGAGCCTGTGCAACGACGGCGTGGCCGCCGTCTTCTTCGCGCTGGCCCTGTCGCTTGCCCTGGGGACGCCCGGCCTGAGCTGGGGGCGGGCGCTGGAGCAAGTGGTACTGGCGGCGGCGGGCGGCATCGGCGTGGGCCTGGCTGTCGGCGGGCTGGCCGTGTCCCTGGCGGGCCGGACCGAGGACCATTTGGTCGAGACCGCGCTGACCGTCGTGGCCGCCTACGGGTCGTTCTTCCTGGCCGAGCGCGTGGGCGTGTCGGGCGTACTCGCGACCGTCTCGGCGGGTGTGCTGCTGGGCAGCGTCGGCCTGCTGCGCGAGGCGGGTGACGCGGGTGATGCGGCCCTGACCCCGCGCGGGCGCGAGGTGGTGCTGGCCTTCTGGGACTTCGCCGCGTTCGCCGCCAACTCGCTGATCTTTTTGCTGATCGGGCTGGGCGTCGCCCGCCGCTCGTTCAGCCGCCTGGGCTTGGCCGCGCTGCTGCTCGCCGTCGGGCTGACGCTGCTGGGCCGCGCCCTGGCCGTGTACCCGCTCTGCCTGCCGTTCCGCAGGACGCGCCTGGCGGTCTCGGCCTCCCACCAGCACCTGCTGTTCTGGGGCGGGATGCGCGGGGCGCTTGCCCTTGCCCTGGCCCTGAGCCTCCCCGTTGCCGTCGTGGACCGCGACAAAATCGTGCTGGCCGCCTTCGGGACGGTGGCGTTCTCGGTCGTCGTCCAGGGCGTCACCATGCCGGCCCTGCTGCGCCGCCTGAAAATCTAAGACACAATTGTCAATGGAAGGACCGGGGAAAATTCAGGCATGGACGAAGCCACCCGTCAGGAGTTCGACCGCGGCCTCCGCCTTCTGCGCGAGGGAAAATACGAGGAGAGCATCCAAACCTTTCGGCAGGTCTTACAAGACGACCCTCAGACGGCGCAGGTCCATTATGTCCATACCAATATAGGTTCTGCTCTGCTGTTGCAGAAGAAATACCGTCAGTCCGTGCCGGAGTTTCAGGAGGCCCTGCGGATCAACCCAGATGATACGATGGCCGCTCACGGCCTGGGGTACGCGCTGCTGCGACTGAAGCGACTTGACGAGAGCATCGCCGCCTCACGACAGGGGCTACAGCGGATAGAGAATTTACACCTCGCGCCCTCTGACAAGACCTACCACAACCTCGGTTTGGCCTCCCTGATGATAGGCGACCTGGGGGCGGCTCAGGAGGCTTGCCGGATGGCGATCCGGCTTGACCCCGAGTTCGCCCTCACGCACATGCACCTGGGGCACGTCTATCTGAAACAGGAGAACTACGACTGGGCCGTCCGCGAGTACCGGGAGGCGCTGCGCCTGAACCCCAGGCTCTGGAATGCGAAGAGGGGCCTGGTCATCAGTCTTATCCTGAACGGGCATCTGTTGGGCGAAATGGGGCGGTGGCTTAAGCGGCAAAGGTAGTGGCATCGGGCCAGGGAACTGCCATGAACAGTTATCGCATTGCTGACACAGGGGACAGGCTGGAGATTGAGCGGGACCGGGCGCTGGTTGTGATGCAGATACTCACGAGCACCATCCCATTCTGGTTCCTGCTAACGCTACTCTGCTATGTGATCTTCGTCCGCCACGCCCCCTTCTCGGGGCCAATCCTTGGGATGGCAATAATCACACTCGTGGCGGCGCTTGGCCCTTATAGTTGTTTGGCCTACTTACCCAGGAAGGTGGTGGTACTGGATAGAGCGCAGAACGCGGTGCTGGTAGACGGGGAGTGGCAGTGCGCCTTCACCGATGTGCGGACGGTGACTTTGGGCCGATACCTGGTTCCGACCGCCAAAGACCAGCCGTTCACCCGGCGCGGACTCTATCTGAAGCTGGCGAACGGCAATGCCGTCCTGATAGAGCGGTTCTTGGGGGGTGGGCGGTTCAACAGCGACCTCAAACAGCTCGGCCAGAAAGTCGCCGAGTTTGCTCATCTCCCTTGGTCTGGCTGACAGAGACTGTTTGTTATATTTTAGGAGTTACGCAGTTGGAGAGTAAACCTCATGAGTGAGACATCAAAATTACTCTTAATTTGGCTTCAACTGCGTAACTCCTATATTTGTTATAACGTTAGGACCAGACACTACCAATTCGTTTCTGAAAAAGTCCTTATAGTCGTTCCTTTTGCCTTCCTGTTACACTTCGGTTTTGTTCTGGCAACGGTTTAGAATGTACAAAGGATAGAACGCCCCCATGTTTAGCCGCCGCACCTCTGCCCTGGTTCTCGCCTTGCTCCTGCTGCTGGCCGCCGCGCAGGCCGCGCCGCAGGACCGGAAGTTCACCTTCGTCGCCTACGGCGACACACGCTCAAACCCCGTCGCCCACGCGCGGGTCATTCGGGAGATCGTCGCCCTGCACCCCGAGTTCGTGCTGCAAAGCGGGGACCTGGTCTCGGACGGGGGCAACCCGCGCCAGTGGGCCGAGTTCGACCGGATCACACGGCCCCTGCGCGACGCCCGCATCGCCTACTACCCCGCGCGGGGCAACCACGACCTGGGGCCGTACTACCCGGCGCACGTGCGGGAGCCGTTCGATTCGGGCGACAAGAATCACCGCCTGTATTACGCCTTCACGCGGCACCGGAATCGGTTCATCATCGTGGACAGCATGGAGGAGTACCAGCCGGGCAGCCGCCAGTACGTCTGGCTCCGGGGCGAGCTGGCGCGGGGGCAGCGCAGCGCCGTCAACACGTTCGTGATGTTCCACGAGGGGCCGTATTCCATCGGCCCACACGGGCCGACACCGGAGGCGCAGCAGTACCTGCACCCGCTGTTCGTCCGCTACCGCCCCCGCATCGTCTTCTGCGGGCACGACCACCTGTATTATCACACGGTCCGGGACGGCGTAACGTACCTCGTGACCGGGGGTGGGGGGGCACCGCCGTACCACCCCGAGAACGTCCGCCTCGCCCTGTCCGGCGACGTCTACATCCACGACACGGACGCGCGGGGCCGCGCGCTGCCCGACGCCGAGTACGAGAACTCGGTCTACCACGCCATCCGCCTGGACGTCAGAGGCCCGCGTGTTTCGGTCACCGCCCTGCGCCCCGACGGCAGCGTCATCGACCGCTTCACCCTTGGCCCGAAGTAGCCGGGGACACAATTACAGGTGCTTTTGCTCGTTTGGCCCTTCCTGGCTGCGGGAACTACTATGGCAGCAGCGGCAGCAGGAACAAGGCGACGGCGTCCTACGGCTGTGAGGCCTTCGGTCCGTCGGCGAAGGGGCCGGCAGAGTAGGACGGAACATGACGACGCAGCAGAAGGCTGGGGCGCAGGCAGGCCGCGACACCGAGGACTTGGACGACCCCACGCAGCCGACGCCGCCGAAGGGCGTCACCAAGCGGGGGATTCTGTCGGCGCTGGGGCCGGGTCTGGTTACGGGCGCGTCCGACGACGACCCGAGCGGCATCGCCACCTACTCGCAGGTCGGCTCGCAGTTCGGCTACGGGCTGCTCTGGACCATGCTGTTCTCGTACCCGCTGATGGCGGGCATTCAAGAGGTCAGCGCGCAGATCGGGCGCGTGACCGGGCGCGGCATCGCCGGCAACCTGCGGCGGCATTACGCGCCGACGTGGCTCTATCTGATGGTCGGGCTGGTGCTGGTCGCGAACGTCATCAACCTGGGCGCGGACATCGGCGCGATGGGCGCGGCGGTGCGCCTGCTCGTCGGCGGCCCGGCCCTGCTGTATGCGGCGGGATTTGCCGCCCTGTCGGTCGCGCTGGAGAGCCTGATGCCGTATGACCGCTACGCGCACCTGCTCAAGTGGCTGACCCTGTCGCTGCTGGCCTACGTCGCCACCGTCTTCGTCGTCCACGTCCCCTGGGGCCACGCCCTGCGCGCCACCCTCCTGCCGTCGTTCTCCTGGAAGGCCGAGTACGTTGTCAGCATCGTCGCCGTGCTGGGCACGACAATCAGCCCGTACCTGTTCTTCTGGCAGGCCGAGGAGGAGGTCGAGGCGGCCCACGCCAACCCGACCGACAAGCCGCTCAGGCTCAACCCGCGGGCGGCCCCGTCGCAGCTCCACCGCATCCACGTGGACACCTACACGGGCATGGCCTTCTCGAACCTCGCGGCTTACTTCATCATCCTGACCGCGGCGGCCACGCTGTGGGCGACGGGACACTATAGCATCCAGACCTCGACCGAAGCCGCGTCTGCCCTCGGCCCGGTCGCCGGCCCTTATGCGCGACTGCTGTTCGCGCTGGGCATCGTCGGGACGGGCCTGCTGGCCCTGCCGGTCCTGGCCGGCTCGGCGGCCTACGCCGTGGGCGAGGCCCTGCGCCTGCCGGTCGGCCTGAACCGCGACATCGGCCACGCGCGGGGCTTCTATGCCATCCTCGGCGGCGCGACCCTGATCGGGCTGGCGCTGAACTTCCATATCATCCACCTGGACCCCATCAAGGCGCTGTTCTGGTCCGCCGTCATCAACGGCGTCGTGGCCGGGCCGATCATGGTGCTGATGCTGCTGATGGCCTCCAGCCCCAGGGTGATGGGCGAATTCACCCTGAACGCCCGCCAGAAGACGCTGGGCTGGGCCGCCACGGCGGTGATGCTGGCCGCCGCCGTGGCCCTGTTCGCCACGTGGGGCAAGTAGCGCGATGAGCATCCCCCTGGAGGCCCCGAATAGATAAGTTCCTACAAAACGCCGCCGGTCTGCCGCACACCACGGATGGCCTGCCCGAGCATGTCTCCCAGCACGTCGAGACCGTCGCCGCACTCCACGCGCAGGCCGAGAGCCAGGTCAGCCTCTACCAGCGCACCGTGGAGGCCGTCGCCGCGTTCCTGGGCCGTCCTCTGTTTCTCTACCTGACCCAGGCCGTCGTCCTGCTCTGGGTGGTCGTCAACCTGTTGCTGCGCGTACACGGCGCGCGGGTTTACGACGCGCCCCCGTTCCCCTGGCTGCAAGGGCTGATCGGGCTGGGTGCCTTGCTGCTGACCATCGTCGTCCTGATCACCCAGAACCGCCAGGGCAAGCTCGCCGAGCGCCGGGCGCAGCTCGACCTCCAGGTGAGCCTGTCGTCCGAGCAGAAGATCGCCAAATTGATCGCCCTCGTGGAGGAGCTGCGCCGCGACCTGCCCTCGGTCAAGAACCGCATTGATCCCGAGGCCGAGGCCATGTCCGAGGCCGCCGACCCGCACGCGGTCCTGGAGGCGCTGGAAGAAAGGCTGGAAGAGAAGCTGGAAGAGGCGGCGGAACTGGTGAAGGAAGCGCAGGAAGCACGGGACTGACGCCCGCGTCCGATCACCGGGAGAACGCGCGTCACCGCGAAAGCACGAGGCCGAGGGCCAGCAGCGCCCCGTAGACCAGCTCCAGGCGTGCCGTGTTCGCCAGAATCTGGTTCAGCGCGCGGCCTTCCAGGCTGCGGACGTTCCTCCACAAGATCAAGGCTAAAGGCAGGGAAAGCCAGGTCAGCAGCACCCAGGGGGCGGCGACATGGACCGCAAGCATCACCACCGGCGCGGCATAGGCGAGGGCCAGAAGGCCGCCGTACTCGGCGAGCGTCCCCCGGCGGCCCAGGCGCACGGCCAGCGTCCGCTTGCCGGCCGCCCGATCCGTCCCGATGTCGCGCAGGTTGTTGACCACCAGGATGGCGACGGCGAGGAACCCGATCGGCATGGCCGCCAGCCAGGCGGCGGGCGTCACGCGCCCCGCCGCGACGAAGCACGTGCCGCAGACCGCCGCCAGGCCGAAGTAGAGGAAGACGAACAGGTCCCCCAGTCCGTTGTAGCCCAGCGGGAACGGACCGCCGGTGTAGGCGATGGCCGACACGATGGCCGTGACGCCGATGGCGAGGATCGGCCACCCGCCGACGTGTACCAGGTACAGCCCGACCGGGACCGAGAGCGCGAAGACAAGCCACATGCCGGCGAGGACGCTCCGGGGCGAGAGCAGGCCGGCCTGGGTGACGCGGGTCGGCCCCAGGCGCTCCGCCGTGTCCGCGCCCCGGCGGTGGTCGAAGACGTCGTTGGCGAGGTTCGCCCCGATCTGGAAGAGCAGCGCCCCCAGCAGGGCCGCCAGGGCGGGTCCCACGGAGAAGCGGTGTGCGGCGACCGCCGCGCCCGCCCCCACGAGGACCGGGGCGGCGGCGGCGGGCAGGGTCTTGGGACGCGCGGCCTGCACCCAGATACCGACTTTGCTGCCGAGGGGAACGGCTGTCATGCGGCCTCCTTTTTGGGCGTCGCCGTGAAGTTTATCATGGGCTTCATCTGGAAACTATACCTCAGCCGGGAATCATTTGACATAGTTTGTGAAAAATAGTACAATAGGCGTCGTGACGGAGTTGGGATGGGGCGGGAGCGTTAGGAAGACCATGAGGAACTGATGCGAGCGTTGCACGACCCGAGCGGTGTCATCGTCCCGGCCGAAGGTGTCCTGCTGGGCCTGCCCGCGCGTCCGGGGGCACGGCGGCGGGTCTGGCTGACGCAAAACGCCCTGCGAAAATCGTCCCGCCCGCTGCCCGGCGTGTTCAGCTTTTACGCCCCCGATTTTTTTCTGGACGATCCTTCCCCCTGGCTCCTGCCGGAAGACCCCGCCGCCCCCAGCTGTGTGCGGGAACTTTCGGCCCTCGATCTTCAGCAGCAGATCGCCCCCCTCGCCGGTGCGGACGCCCCGGATGGCCCCCTCGACTGGACGCCGCCCTCTTTGGCGCTCTTCCAACAGGCTTTCCAGGACCTTCAGGCCCAGTTCCAGTCGGGCCGGCTCACCAAGGCAGTCCCGGTCTTCTTTGAGCACGCGGCTTTGTCTTCCCCCGCGCCCCGAGTGGCCCGGTGGGTTTCAGCCCTGCTCGGTGCCCCGGAGACGCTAACGCCGTATGGCCGCTGGTCGGAACGGGGCGGCGTACTGGGGGCCTCCCCGGAGCTGCTGTTCGACATCCACGGCGGTGTGCTCAGGACGATGGCGCTGGCCGGCACACTGGCCGCGCCCGCATCCACGGACACGGGCGCGACGGACGCTGCCGAAGAGGCGTTCCTGGCGGACCCCAAAGAGCGTCGGGAGCACCGCCTGGTCATCGAGGGCATCGCGGACACGCTGGCCCCCTTCGGGGCGGTGACGGTCGGCGAAACGGGCGTCCTTAAGCTGCCGACGCTCTGGCACCTCCAGACGCCGATTCGGGTCGCTCTGCACGAAACGCCCAGCTTTGAGAGGCTGGCCCGCAGCCTGCACCCGACGCCCGCGCTCGGCGGGTCGCCGCGCGACGCCAGCCTCCAGTGGCTGCGGCGGCAGGATGTGTGCGGGGAGCGCCCGGCCGAAGGGCGCGGCGGGTTCGGGGCACCCTTCGGGGTGCAGTGCCCCGACGGGGACGCCTTCTGCCTCGTCGCCGTCCGCAGCGTGATGTGGGACGCCGACACGCTGCGCGTCGGCGCGGGGTGCGGCATCATCCGGGAAAGTCGGGCGGAACGGGAGTGGGAGGAGTTGCGCCAGAAGCGGGAGTCCGTGAAAAGGCTGTTCGGACTATGAACAAAGGCACATGAACAAAGAACTCGCCGCCCACGTCCTGGATGAAATCTTCCGCGCCGGTGTCCGTGAGCTGTGCGTGTGCGCGGGTGCCCGCAACAGCCCGCTTGTCAGCCTGCTGTCCCAGGACGCGCGCTTCCGCACGTTCCGCCACTTTGAGGAGCGGAGCGCCGCCTTTTTTGCGCTGGGCCGGATCAAGGCAATCGGGCTGCCGTTCGCGGTTCTGACGACCTCGGGTACGGCGGCGGCGGAGCTGCTCCCCGCGACGATGGAAGCGCATTACAGCGGCCTCCCCCTCGCCCTGGTTACGGCCGATCGCCCGCGCCGATTCCGGGGCACCGGCGCACCGCAGACCGCCGAGCAGGTCGGCCTGTTCGGCGTCTACGTGGAGGCGGGGCTTGACCTCGCCGGTTCGGAGCGCATGGACATCGGCGGCTGGAGCCGGACCCGCCCGCTGCACGTCAACGTCTGTTTCGAGGAGCCGCTGCTCGAAGCCGCTGATGGGCCGGGGGCGAGGTCGGGCGGGCAGGCGGCTTCCCTGATGCCGACGGGACAAAGCGAAGGGGCTGCCCGGCACCGGCTGACCGAGGCGCGGGCGCGCGTCGGCGAGTTCCTGGAGGTCAGCCGGTCGCCCCTGGTTGTCGTCGGTGCCCTGACGCCCGAGGAGCGGCCGCCGGCATTAGAATTTCTCCTCGCCCTGGGTGCCCCCGTGCTGGCGGAAAGCCTCTCGGGCCTGCGCGAGCACCCCGCCCTTCAGCCGCTGGCGCTGCGGGCCGGCCAGGGTGCGCTCGTCCGAAAGGCGGCGTCCGGCGGCAGCGTGGCCTGGATGGACGGGGTGATGCGCCTCGGCTCCGTGCCGACGCTGCGCCTGTGGCGCGATCTGGAAGGCTCGCTCCAGCGCCTGCCCCTGCTGTCCCTGAGTTCGCAGCCGTTCTCCGGCGCGGGTCGCGGGGCGTTCGTCCACGCGCCGCTCGCGCAGGTTTTGGGCTTGCTGGCGGCGGGGGTAGCACCCGTTCGCCAAGAAACACGGCTCGCCGATCTGCTCGCGCGCGACCGCGCCTTGGACACTGCGGTTTTGCATCTCCTGAGGGAAGAAGCGCGCTCCGAGCCGGGGCTGATCCACCGCCTCTCGGAGCACATCCCGGCCGGGGCGCGGGTCTTCCTCGGCAACAGCCTCCCCGTCCGGGAGTGGGACCTCGCCGCGACCCGAAGCCCCCGCGATCTAGAGATGGGGGCGAGCCGGGGGCTGAACGGGATCGACGGGCAGCTTTCGACGTTTCTGGGCTTCAGCCTGGAGGGCCGCGAGAACTGGGCGCTTTTGGGCGATCTGACCGCTCTGTACGACATGGCGGCACCCTGGATTCTCCGGCAGCTCCCGTCCCTGCGCGTACACGCCGTCGTCATCAACAACGGCGGCGGGAAGATATTCGACCGCATGTTCGCGGACGCGGCGTTCCAGAACCGGCACGATCTTTCCTTCGAGCACCTGGCCCGGTTCTGGGGCCTGGACTATGAGGCCTGGGAGGCGGTCCCCGATGCCCCCCTGCCGTCCCCCGGTCGGGGGCGGTCGTTGACCGAGATCGTCCCCGACGAGGCCGCGACGGGTCGCTTCTGGCAGGCCCATGACGCTCTGATGGCAGGGGCGGGGGAGGGGACGTGAGGCTCCACTGCCTGCACGGGTTTCTCGGCTCGCCGCACGACTGGGACGATCTCGCGGCGGCGCTGCGGGAAAGCCTGCCTGCGCTCGCCGCCCCCGGCGCACTCCTCACGCCCGATCTGTTTGGGGCCGATTCTTTTCCCCACGCGGACTCGATTCCCGCCTGGGCCGAGGCCTATGGCCGGCGCGAGGCGCAGGCCCATCTTCCCGGCCCAAGCGCGGCGGGGAATTACCTGCTGGGGTATTCGCTCGGGGGCCGCCTTGCCCTGCACCTGGCCGTGCAGTTTCCAGCTTTGTGGGACGGCGTCATCATCGTCGGGGCGAACCCCGGCCTCGATTCGGAAGAGGCCCGTGCCCGGCGGCGGACCCATGATGAGATTTGGGCGCGGCGCTTCGAGGATGAGCCGTGGGACGCCCTGCTGGCCGCGTGGGACGCGCAGCCCGTCTTCGCGGGCCGGGTCGGCAGTCCGCGCAGCCGCCGGGAGCAGGACTTCTCGCGCGCATCCCTCGCCGGTGCACTGCGCCGCTGGTCGCTGGGCGCGCAGACGCCCCTGTGGCCTGCCCTGCCCCGCATTCTCCGTCCCGTCCTCTGGGTAGCAGGCGCGGAGGACACAGGACAGGCCGACATCTGCCGCCGGGTGGGGGAGACCATCCCGCGCGTGGGAATCTGGCCTGCCCCAAACGCCGGCCACCGCGTCCCGTGGGAGCAGCCGCGCGTGTTCGCGGCTCGCACCGTGGAATTTATCGGAGCAACGCAGCATCAACTTGAAGAGGGCGGGCCGCAGGGCCGCGTCATTGAGGGGGAACCATGACCGAAGATCAGAGCGAGAAACAGCCGGCACCGCAGGAAGAATGGATTCCGATGGGGTCTTACCAGGACATTTTGTTGGAGCGCACCGCCGACGGGGTCGCCAAAGTCACCATCAACCGGCCCCACGTGCGGAACGCCTTCCGCCCCGAGACCGTGACGGAGCTTCAGGAGGCGTTCGGGATCGTGCGCGAGGATGCTGAGATCGGGGTCGTCATCCTGACCGGTGCGGGGAACGAGGCGTTCTGCTCCGGCGGCGACCAGAAGGTGCGCGGCACGGGCGGCTACGTCGGCAAGGACGGCACCCCCCGGCTCAACGTGCTGGACCTGCAAAAGCAGATCCGCAGCCTGCCCAAGCCCGTGGTGGCGATGGTGGCCGGCTACGCCATCGGCGGCGGGCACGTCCTGCACGTCATCTGCGACCTGACCATCGCCGCGGCCAACGCCCGGTTCGGCCAGACGGGGCCGAAGGTCGGCTCGTTCGACGGCGGCCTGGGCAGCAGCTACCTCGCGCGCATCGTGGGCCAGAAGAAGGCGCGCGAAATCTGGTTCCTCTGCCGGCAGTACGACGCCGACGAGGCGTTGCGGATGGGCCTGGTCAACGCCGTCGTTCCCCTGGACGACCTGGAGCGCGAAACACTGCAATGGTGCCGGGAGATGCTGGAACACTCCCCGCTCGCGCTCCGCTGCCTGAAAGCGGCGCTGAACGCCGACTGCGACGGGCAGATCGGCCTGATGGACCTGGCCGGCGACGCCACGCTGTTGTACTACATGACGCAGGAGGCGCAGGAGGGTCGGGATGCCTTCGTCGAGAAGCGGAAGCCGGATTTCCGAAAGTACCCGCGCCTGCCCTGAACCGAGTATCGCGTGATGAAGCTCGCCTACCACCTCTACGAACTCCATTCGGCGTCGCCCTTGGGCGCGCTCGCGCGGGGCAACGTCCGGCAGGGCGCGCTGCTGCGGGTCCGGTCCGGCGGCAGCGACGGGTATGCCGATGTCCACCCCTGGGCCGAACTCGGGGATCTGCCGCTCGCCGGGCAGCTCGACCGGCTGGCGCGCGGCGAGACCACCGACCTGACGCGGGCGTCGCTCGCGCTGGCCGCGCTGGACGCCGGGGCGCGCGCGGCGGGGCGCTCCCTCTGGGACGGGCTGACCGTGCCCGACAGCCACTGCCTCCTGCCCGGCCTCGGCGGGGATGGCCGGTCGGCATTGGAAGCGGGCCTGGCCGAAGGCTTTACGCGATTCAAGATCAAGATGGGGAAAGACCTGAACGCGGAAAAGCGGCACCTGCGGGAGCTGGCCTCGTTCCTGCAAGGCGTGTTCCTTGCGAACGGGGAGTCGCCCCGGCTGCGCCTGGACTACAACGAGACGCTGACCTTGGCGCGGTTCACGGAGCACTTCACCGGGCTGGAACACCTGCTGCCATTTCTGGACTTCATCGAAGACCCGTTTCCCTTCGCCGCCGCCGGCTGGTCTGAGATGAGCGCCCGGCTCGGGGTCTGCCTCGCCGTGGACCGCGCCGCCTCCGAAGAGTCCGCTGCGGGGTTCGACGGCGTGATCGTTCATAAACCCGCTCGCGCGGGGCCGGCTGCGCCCCCGAACGTCCCCATGGGCGTTCCGGGGCGGCGGCTGATCGTGACCAGCTACTTGGACCATCCCATGGGCCAGCTCGGCGCGGCCTGGGTCGCGGCCCGACTGCCCGTCGGCGCGCGGCACGAGCGGCACGGGCTTGTCAGCCACCGCGTCTACGCACGGACGCGGTTCTCGGACCGGCTCGGATGGAGCGGCCCCCGGCTGAGTCTGCCGGGCGGTCCCGGCTTTGGCTTCGAGGAAGAACTCGCAGAACTCGACTGGAAGGCGCTGACATGACGCCGCCCCGCAGTGACCGATCTCTTCCCGAATGGGAATCTCCGGCGACGGACGTCCTGCTGAACCCCCGGATGCCGGACGCGCAGCGGGCGGCGATGCTGGGCGCGCTGGTGTCCATGCCCGCCCTGCCTGCCCACGTCTGGCTGACCACCTCCGGGTCGAGCGGCATCAAGTGGGTCGCGCTCTCGAAAGAAGCGCTCCTTGCCTCGGCCCTGGCCGTCAACGCGCACCTGGAATCATCCGCCGCCGATGTCTGGGCGCTGGCCCTGCCGGTGTTCCACGTGGGCGGCCTGGGCGTCCTCGCGCGCGGCTTTCTCAGCGGCGCTCCGGTGCGCCGCTACGCCGATGCGGGTGGGGAGCCGCGCTGGAACGCCGCCTCCTTCCACGCCTTTCTGATGGAAACCGGGGCCACCCTAACGACGCTCGTTCCTACCCAGCTCCACGACCTGCTCCGAATGTCGCTCGCGTCGCCGCCCGCCCTCCGGGGCGTGGTGATCGGGGGCGGGGCGCTCAGCCCCGACCTGTACCGCGCCGCCCGCCGTCTCGGCTGGCCGGTGCTGCCGAGCTACGGCCTGTCCGAATGCTGCTCCCAGGTCGCGACCGCCGCGCCGGCCTCGCTCGAACGAAGCTGGGGGCCGGGCGGCCCGCTGCTCCTGCTGCTTTCGCACGTCGCGGCGCGCATCAGCAATGAGGATCGGATCACGCTCCAAAGCCCGTCGCTTCTGACCGGCTATGGCCTGGTGGGCGAACACGGCCCGGTGTTCGTTGACCCCAAGGAGGACGGGTGGTTTCTGACCGAGGACCGGGGGAGCCTGGCGGGGAGCGCGCTTGCCGTCGGGGGGCGCATCGGGGACTTCGTCAAGATCGGCGGGGAGAGCGTCGATGTCGCCCGCCTGGAGCGCCTCTGGGTGCAGACACAGTCGTCAGAGAAGGGCCTGCCGGAGGCGGTCCTGGTCGCGGCGGCCGACGAGAGGCTGGGTGCCGCCATCCACCTGATCGCGGCGGGCGGGCCGCCGCATCCGGCGTCAATCACGCGCGCGGTTGACGCCTTCAACCGCCGGGTGCTGCCGTTCGAGCGCATCCAGGCCGTTCATTGGCTCGAAGAGATACCGCGCTCGCCGCTGGGGAAGCTGCTCAGGACGGAGCTTCTGGCGCGGGCCGGACTCCGTAGCGGGTGAAGGCCTCGCGGACCGGCTCGGGAATCGGTGTCTTGGTGCGGGTCTTTGCGTCGATGAAGACGTGTACCAGGCGCACACGGCAGTGGGGGACTCCGCGCGCCCCAATGGCGTAGCCGATCTCAAAGGCGCTCGTGCTCAGTGTCAGTATCTCCACGGTGACCTCATAGGTCTGCCCACCTTCCAGGGGCTTGAAATACTCCGCCTCGGCGTGACGGACCGGCGAGGCCTGGGACGGGCTGTTGAACCACTGGTCCCACTCGAACCCCAAAGATCGGATGAAATCCTCGTAGACACCGCTGCAAATGGTAAAAACCTCGCCGAAGAACAGGATTCCGGCAGGGTCGAGTTGACTGAAACGGGGCGTGATCTCGCGGGTAAACGGCATAAAGGGGTTCCTATGAAGTTGAAGAGCCGACCCAAACTTCTCGCCCTCAGCTCCTCTGAAGCAGGATCACGCGGCCGCTGGAATCCCCATCCCAGGAGGCGGCCAGCGTCTGGTTCCCCCGCGTCTGACTCTGAAGCGAGACCGCCGTGTCGGCCCCGCTCGCCATCTGGCCCGTGACCGCCCAGCCGCCGCCCGGCGGCAGGGCGACCTCGAAGCCGCCGGGGGCGCGGGCGAACGCGTGCGCGACGACCAGGGCGGCCCTTCCATTCTCGGAGAGCCGGGTCACCGCCTGCCAGCCCTGGGGGTGACGCCAGCTCTCGCCCAGGCTCCCCGTTCGCCGGCTGTGGCCGCGCTTGATGACCGGCGCGGCCTGTCGGTACAGCCGCCCCGCGCCGCGCACGATCTCCCACTGTTCTTCGTCCAGCAGGTCCACGTCGCCCGAAAGACACATCCGCCCCAGAAACGTCGCCGCCAGGCTGTAGACCAGCCGCCGCTCGTCGTCGGACCGACGGAGCACGGCCCAGACCTGACACTGCCGGGGCAGCAGGAGGCGGTGCAGGTTCGCGGCGATGATCGGTATCTCCGCCAGCTCGTGGGCGTCCGAGAACGAGGACATGGCCGTTTGGCCCAGCAGGGACGGTTCCAGGCGGTGTCCCCCCGAAGCACAGCTCTCGATCACCAGGTCCGGCAGCCGCGCGCGGAGGCGCTCCAGAAGGCCGTAAAGTCCCAGCGTCTGGCGTCTCAGCCCTTCCCCTGGCGATTCGGCCCCGTCGCACCCGAACCCGATGGTCTCGTTGTAGTCGATCTTCAGATAGCCGATGCCGCAGCCCGCCAGCAGGTCGGTCATGCGCTCCGACAGGCGGGCCACCACGAACGGGTCGTTGAGGTCCCAGAAGCGGCGCTCCCCGACCGTGATGGGGACGCCGTCGCGCTTGAGCAGGTGGTCGGTCAGCAAGAACCCGCCCGAGCCGTCGGAGCAGACCTCCGGCTCGAACCACAGGCCCGGAACCAGGCCCGCGTCGCGGATCATGTCGGCCGTCGCCCGCAGGCCGTCCGGGAAAGCCGTCTTTCCCGGCAGCCAGTCCCCGTGGCCGTTGGAGCCGCCCGCCTCCGCCTGGTACCACCCGGCGTCGATGACCAGGTACTTGACGTCCGTTCCCCTCAGCCGGCCTGCGATGTCGCGTAGCCGCGCGTGGGTGGGCCGTCCCCAGGTCGTACACCACTCGTTAAAGATGATCGGCAGGTCGCGCTCGACCTCCGGGTGCCCGTCGGCGGCGCGGTGCTGCACGGCGGTCAGGCGGTCGCACAGGTCGTCCAGGTCGCCCCGCGCGCAGCCCAGCGTCGCGGGCGGCGCGTCCAGCGCTTCGCCCGATGCCAGCGTCCTGGTCCAGTGCCCGAACTCCCGGTCCGCCAGCCCCCCCGACAGGCAGACCTGGTCGTCCCGGCGGAAGATTTCCATCTGCCAGGAGCCTGCCCAGGCGAGCTGCGCGCCCCAGACGACGCCCGCGTCCGTGTCTTCGAGGGCCACGAACGGGAACCAGCCGCGGGTGGGCATCGAGCCGATCTGGCCGAAGCGCTCGCTGAACGCGCCGAAGGCCGTGGCGGACCGCTCCAGGTGCAGCCGCTCGATGCTCTGCGTCTCCAGCCGCCCCTCGGCGCACCAGGCGGACCGGAATCGGTGCGCCCGCAGCCGCCCCGGCGCGTCCGCCGGGGCGAAGGGGGTCAGCCCGCCCAGGGAGAAGCTGGTCAGCATTTCCAGCGTCACGGGGGTGGGGGCACCGTTAACGAAGCGGGTGACGACTCGGGCCGCATGGTCGCCGTCGCGCCAGGAAAGGCGGTGCTCGATGCGATGCCCTTCTTCACTCAGCAGCGTCGTCACGACCGTGGTCGTCGGCCCGTCGCGCACGACGTCCTGATCGCGGAAGCGGAAGCGCTCGACGGACGGCGCGTCCCGCATGGTCCGTCCCTGAGAGAAGTGGCCCGAGTAGGCGTCGCCGACGATTTTCACGTGGACCAGCGAGTCCACGGCGAACACGGGTGCCCCTTCCTTCGATGAACTCGGCGGCCGCTGGGCCAGGATGCCTTCCAGGGCGGTAGGGTAGAGGTCCAGGCCGATCCGACCGGATCGGTCGTCCTGCCGGTAGCGCACCGTGAGGTCGGCCAGGTGGAACAGGGAGACGGTTTGGGGGGTGGCGGCTGAGGTCATCTTGTTACCATGAGGGGACGCCTTCTACGGGGACGTTGGCGTATTATGACACGATGCTCATTTCGCGTCAATCCTTCACTGATACAGTTGGTTGTAATATTGGGGTCAGTTGACCTATCCCTGGACTTGGATTGTCTGATGATTCCGGCTTGTTGCTGCGCGGCGGCCCGGTCATGCTTACGATACACCACGTCAACCCGCAGCTTCTGCGCCCGCGTGCCGCCCCGCGCGGGCTTCTTCTTTTGGGACGCCGTTCGGGTCGGTCGCGGCCCAAGCGGCGTCGTACTGGAGCGGCGCGGCGGGGAAGCGTCAGCGGCCTGTGTGCGTGAGGCGGCTGGCCCGTCTCGGGCTGCGAGGCTCTCTAGGCAAACCGCAGGCCGTAGCCGACGCCGCGCCGGGTTTCCAACAGGGCGGCTGATGCAGGCGGCATCTTAGCCCGGAGACGCCGGATGTGGATGTCCACGGTGCGCTCGCCGCCCTCAAAATCCACGCCCCAGACCATGTCCAGCAGGCGGTCTCGGGCGAACATCTTGCCCCGGTGCAGGGCGAGGAAGCGCAGCAGATCGTACTCGCGCGGGGTGAGGGGGAGGGGACCTCCCTGGGCATCCTGCGCCAGCCCGGCACCCAGGTCCAGCGTGACCCCGGCCACGTCCAGGAGGCCCCCACACCGGACGTGGCGTTTGCGGAGCGACAGCAGGGACAGGCGGGCCAGCGCCTCGGCGGGGGCGTAAGGGGGCAGCAGGAAGTCGTCGGCATAGGCGGGCCAGTCCGGCTGGGCGAGGTGGTGGGGAGCCAGCAGGGCCAGCCGGGGCGGCGGGGGCAGGTCGTCCCCCCAGGCGTGCTGCAACAGACGACCCGTGTGGCGCAGGGGCAGGCAGTCGGGGGCGGCGGATAGGTCGGCCAGCAGCACGTCGGGGGGGCGGCCCGCGAAGGCGCGGCAGAGGGCGTCCAGCGAGTCCGCATCGCCCCCATCCAGCGCGGTGCGCCGGACGCCGTAGCCGGACTGCCGCAGTGCGCCAATCAGCGGCGCGATGGGGCCGCCCTTGTCGTGCGGGGCGAGGATGAGAATGTTGAGCATGGCGGGCGCTTCCGGGGTGAACACCACAGGGCAAGTGTCACTTCAGGCAGCCGCGCCGGTGCGGGAGGGGATTCAGAGGGTGCAGCGGGGGAAGCCCCCGGCACTGAGGACGCCCCAGTATGGCACACGCGGGGGCGGGGAGTCAAGGGCGGGTCTCGAAAGGCCCTACACCTCCACCCACATTTCCCCCGACTCGGTCAGGCGCAGTGGGTAGGTCTGAAGGTCGCAGTCCCCCCCCAGGCCCGCGCCCGTTTTCAGGTCGAACTTGCGCGCGTGGAGCGGGCACATCACGACCGCGCCGCCCACCAGGCCGTCGGCCAGCGGGCCTTGCCGGTGGGGGCACTCGGCCTGCACGGCGTAGGTCCCGCCCCCGCGCGTGTGGAACACGGCGATCTCGACGGTGCCCACGGCGAACACGCGGCCCTCGCCGGGCGGGATCTGCGAGAGGGGGCCGAGCGCGGCCTCGTGTCCGATTGGGGAGGCGGTCGGCCTGTCGATCATCACTCTGGGCACGGCTGTCGGCATGGGACGGGGACTCCTCGGTGGCGGTTAGAGGCTCAGCCCGCCTGGAGCACGGGCAGAAGCGCGGCGAACTGATTGGGGGTCGCGGGCCGGTCGGCTTCCAGCCACGGGTCCACGTAGGCGTCCACGCTGGCCTGCATGGAGGCGTCCAGCCGCGCGGCGATGCCCTCGCTGTCGTCCACGACGACCGCCTTGATCCTGTCCAGGCCGACGCGCGGCACGAAGCTATAGGTGCGCTCCAGATACTTGGCGTTTTCGATGTAAGAGTGTGTATAAAAAGCATCATGGGTCAATCCTGTTGAGCATGAGGCCGATCATGGCGATCTGCATGAAGGCTTCCGCAGAACGCGGCGACTGCTCGTAATCTTTCGCCAACCGTCGCCACT